>Ga0209488_10000008_pt1 | contig 158216 bp, 117 predicted proteins | sample Rivendell_Oct201_8_FD_188349 | JGI IMG/M metagenome (GOLD analysis project Ga0209488, IMG submission 188349) | Vadose zone soil microbial communities from the Eel River Critical Zone Observatory, Northern California, USA -... | ecosystem: Environmental > Terrestrial > Soil > Vadose zone >...
TTTTGCCGAGAATCGATGGCACGCCCAGAGGGCCGTCCCGACGCCCGTTGCGGACACCGTAGGAGCGGGCGATGCCTTTCTGGCGATGTTGGTGGCCCAACGCCTGACGGGTGTTGGCCCGGCCGAGGCCCTACGCAGGTCGACCGTTCTGGCGGCGTTTGTCGTGTCTCAGCCCGGCGCGGTGCCGGCATATGAAGCGAACGCCTTTTTAGAAGAGATCGTGGACCCACTGGTACCCTTGCAGCGTTGAGTGTTGTGGCTTCCGGACAGGCGGTCGATGGCGCGGGAACCTCCGGCTTTTAGGCCACCGCTGTGCTCCCATTCGTGGTGGATTGATGCAAATCTGTCCCGTGCGTGCTGCGATTCAAGGACACGCGGGTTCGGTGGGATCGCTTGGGGTGTGGTGACGTGAAAAGACCGCTCGCTTTTGCACGAGATAGGCGCCTGATCGCATCCTTAGGCATTGGCACGATGCTGTTGGGGGCCGTCCCGGCGGCAATGGCTCAGGCGCTGCCCGCTGTGGTCCAGGCCTGTCGCACTGAGTCAGACGAGGCGGAGCGATTGAAGTGCTACGACCGCGAGGTGGACCGGCTTCAGGCGGCGCCGCGACCAGCCCCGAGTTCGACTGAATCCAATGCGTCACCGCCACCGCGTCGTCCCCGGACGGCCGGAGGGCCCGCAAGCGGTTTCAGCGCAAGAATCACCACGCTGAGTTTTCGTGAAGGCGGGGCCTTCGTCGCGGCTCTGGACAATGGACAGGTCTGGACACAGTTTGTGAGCGAAGGTCAGGTTCGGATCCGAGTGGGCGATACCGTAAGGATTCGACCGCTTTTATTTGGCTCCTTTCTTCTTGTGGGGCCGTCGGATTGGTCCACCAAGGTACACCAAGTGCAGGACGGAGCACGGTAGCCGCGGGTCAATCGACCCAATCCCGCCGACGTGACCCTGGTTAATGCGGGGCCAATTCACACTACCGGAATGATGCCGCACTCACTCGATCCGCTCGATCCGCACGGCAGAGATGCTGGCACGATTCACGGCGCCGGTAGCGCCACCACGCCCTGCCGTGTACCGGCGGAAATGCTCGAGATAGGACATGTTGAAGCCATCGCGCAGGCGGATCGTGCAGTGCTGGCCACGCGCGGCAGTGAACACGAAGCGGCTCGACCCGCCATAAGTACGCCAGTCGGACAGGTGGGGCATCACGACCGCCCCTTGCTGCTGCGGCGCGCCACCGCAGTCCGCCTGGACCATTTTCACGGCAGCGGTGATGCCCGTATTGATGGGCCCCTGAGCATTGGCATACTCGACGCGCAACTGCTCCAGACCGGCCGTCCGGGCCGTGAAACTCAAGCGCAATTCCTGCGCCGGTCCGCCCCAGTCGGCGTACTCGGCGCGCCCGCCCAGCGCGCTCACCGGATGGTGATCTGTCGCTTCCAGAGTACCATCTGCCGCCAGAAACTGTTGCGTGTCGGCGGCGTCGGCCCGGCACAATTCTCGGCTGGGCAATGACACCAGGCCGGAATCGCCGTAGCGCTGGGTCGCGAAATAGCAGCGCGCTCCAGGCTGAGCCGCGCTCCTGGCCACATCGCCCTCGGCGCCGAGCGGTTTCCCATTGCGGAAAATCTGCAGGACGCTGTTCGCTTCGAGCTCTGAGAAATCCGGGGGCTCGCTCTCATTCGGCGCGAGCTGGGGCTGACGCGGCGCGTACACGGCCCGGCGTTCCGCGCTTGTCAGGGCATGAGGATCGCGAACCTCGAGCACGGTCAGCCGCCGCCGGGGCACGGCCTTCCCGACCAGCGCAATCACCAGCGTGCGCGTGCCTTGCGACTGGGCGGGCGATCCGCGCAGCGTCTGCGGCGATGCGGCCTGGAGGGTCTCGTCGTCGCTCCATCTCGCCGGTAACTTCAAGATGAGATTGACCGTGCCGCCCGGATACCGCCCGCCGTGCAGGCTGATTTCGCTCTGGCCCGCGAACAGCTCGTGTGCGAGCCGACCCGGCAAGTAGGGGCTCACGCGGACGCCGCCCGCCTCGCTGTCCAATCCAAACAGGCCGCTCACCACCATGTTCAGGAACGCGCCCACGGACCAGAGCTGACGCGGCGAGTTGATCACCGGGCCGGACAGGGAGCCGTCCTCGAAGTGGCTCTGCTGCGTGAGGAATTCAAAGTTCTCCATGTTCGACAGGGACAGGGCCGCGCCGCGCAACAGCGATTCGGCGTCGCGTGCGAACAGCTCGGCGTGCTGCGCACGCTTGGCGGCCTGCAGCGCGTAGGCAGTCACAAAGGGCCAGAGTGCCCGATTGTGATAGATCGCCACGTTCTGCTGCTCGGGCCAGATTACTGGTGGCCCGGCGGCCGTTATCGCATAGTTTTTCAGGATGAGCTGCGCCTGCCCCTCGTCCGCCACGCCGTGGATGATGGCCAGCGCCAGACCCAACAGATCGTAGGCCGCCGCCGGGACCGGTTTCAACCCACTGCCAGAACCGCTGCCGAGATAGCTCGCGTAGCTGCCGGCGTCCGCTTGCCAGAAATGCGTGTTGATCGCGGCGCGCAGTGCCCGCGCCTGGGACTGGAATTGCGCGGCTCCGGCAGCGTGCCGGCGGCGTGCGAGCTCGGCCGCATCGCGCAACGCCACGTAGTGCAGCACGTTCGTCGACAGCGAGTACGACTCGGCTATATACAGCGTGTCGGCGCGCGTCCACTGCGGGTAGGTCTGCTCCCGCCAGTCCAGGAACGAAGTTTCACCCCGATACAGGCCGACGAGTGGATCGAACGCGTACTGCCGGTCCTGCTCCAGGGTGTCGTGCGCCACGGGCCACACCAGCGCCGCAAACGCCCGCGCGGCCGGCGCCGGCAGCTGACGCAGGGTATCGACGGCCGCGTGAATCCACACCACCCGATCGGTGCTGATGGGCCAGCTGCCGCCGCTTCCGGTGTCCTGCGCGACGACTTGAACCGGCGCCACGCCCTCGGACAGCATCTCCGGCCGCACACCGGACTGCTTGAACAGCAGCGAGTTGCGTGCGCGCTCCGGATCAAACCAGGCGAGACCGAGGTCAATCGCGTAGGCAATATCGCGCGTCCAGACGTAATGCCATTTTTCTCCGGTCTCGAAGCACAGGCAGGCGATGGGTTGGCCCCCATTGAACGCGGCGTCCTGGATCTGCGTGACGCTATCGAGCCTGGCGTCGTCAAGCGCCAGCGCGTACAGACCGTCGAAGAGCGTGTTGCCCGTGCGCAGCCGCGATTGTCCCGCCCGCTCCTCGAGGACACGTTCGCGAACCGCCTGCCCAGCCTCGTTCAGCGCAAAGCGGTAGCGCCGCCGGCCCTGTTCGAGGTTCTCACTCGTCACGGTGACCTGCCGTTCACCCCAGGAGAGTTCATCGTGCCAGGGTGCCGCCTCGGCGGCCGGCCACAGGAGCGATTGCATCCCGAGCGCGCTCATGAGCATGCCCGCCGGCAAGGAGACTCGTCGGATGTCCCGCTTCATGAGGATGGGGGTTGGATCTTTCAAGACCGCCAGTTGGACTGCAGTTCCCGGATCTGCCCCGATTGCGGCCGGCACAACCAGCGCAGCCGGCAGTTGCCTCATGGCTTCGCTTCCCCCACGGCCAGGAGTAACACGCCATGCGCAGGCACAGCGGCGGTGTAGCCGCGCTGCAGGCGCCCCAGCGCCTGGTGTCGCCACAAGTCGCGCAACGGCGCGCCACCGGCCAGGCCCAGCGCTGCCGGATCCAGGCGCAGCGCACGGTACTGATCGGCGAAGTTGAACACGCCCACCGCCTTGCGCCCATCGGCGAGCTCGCGCACCCACACCTGCCAGCCGTCCTGGTTGAGCACGCGCCGCGCCGCGCGGCCTTCCGGGTCCTGGTCGACGGCGATCACTTCATCGTTGGTCAGGAGATTGCGCGTAAAGGCATCGAGCTGCGTCAAATCGTTTCCCAGCAATAGAGGCGCGGCCAGCAGGCTCCACAGACTGAGGTAGCTGTACTGCTCATCGGGCGTGAGGTGTGAAGCATGCAGCTCACCGCCCATGCCCACGATGCCGACGACCAGCATGTCCGGATCGTTCCAGTGCCCGCTGCGCGCGTAGGCAGCGGATTCGTCCTGCATGGCGATGATGGCGGCGATGCTGGTCCAGTTGTCTTCGATGTCACCGCTCGTGCGCCAAAGATTGCCGCCCACGTCGGCGCCCCACTGCCACACCTTGCGGGAGCCATACTGGCACAGGCTATAGACGATATCGCGCGACTGCGCCCGCAGGGCCGCGCCCATGAGCTGATAGGGCACCAGGTTCTCCGCCAGCGTGTTGTCCGGCGACATGCGGTCCTGGTAACTGCACAGGTCGTACTTGAGCAGATCGACGCCCCAGCTCGCGTAAGTGTCGGCATCCTGCCGTTCGTGATCGAGCGAGCCTGGGAAGAGCGTGCAGGTCATGGGGCCCGGCGAAGAATAGATGCCGAATTTCAGCCCCTGGCCGTGGAGGTACGCGGCCAGCGCGCCCATGTCTGGAAATCTCCCGTTGCCGTGGATGGCACCGTCCGCGGCGCGCTGCGCCGCCTGCCAGCCATCGTCGATGTTGACGTAGTTCCAGCCGTGGGCGGCAAGACCGGTGCTGAACAGAGCCGCGGCGTTCTCGCGGACGCGCGCGTCACTGACGTCGGAGCCGTAGACGTACCAGCTGTTCCAGCCCATGGGCGGCGTGAGTGCAAGGGTATCGCCAATGCGGATCGTGAGCGTCTCGTGCGCCGAGCCCAAGGCGTTGCTCACCGTGAGCGCCACCGGATATTCCCCCGGCGCGTTCACCGAGCCTGCAATGACTCCGGTGCCCCGATCGACGGTCAGGCCCGGCGGCAATCCAGCGGCCGCGTAAGACAGCGCTGCCTTTCCTGTGGCGGGCACGCGAAACAGAAACGGCGAGCCGGGCCGCGCAGCGACCAGGCGCGCGCCGTTGATGCGCGGCCGGGGCGACTCGACGGGTGTCAGCAGATAGGGCACGACCAGGGCCGCGGTCACCGCCTTGCCGGAACTGTGCTCGGTGTAGCGCAGGCGCAGCTGGATGCCCGGACGCTGCGGCGCGCTGAGGATGAAGGGCCGCGATCCGGAGGCCGGCAGCGCCAGCCTGGCGCTGTGGCGAGCGATGGTCCGGGCGCTGGCGGCATCGTGGATCTCATAGCTTAACGTGCCACTCATCGCCACCGGAAAGCTGTTGGCCACTTGCAGGGCAAGCGTCGCCCGCGCGCCATTGAATGTGAACCTGGGGGTGCCGGCACCGAACTGCACGCCATCGACGATTTCGGCCATGCTGAGATAGGGCATGTCGCGATAGAAGCCCCCGCCCCCGCCCCCGTCGTAGACGCGAATGGCGATCACGTTGTCCTGATCCCAGCGCACCAGGCCGCCCGCGAGATCGACAAAATACTCGCGCAGGGCCTGCCACTGGGTGTCGTAGCCCAGAGGATCGTCGGGCAGGCGCCCGGTTCGGCCAATCCGGGTGCCGTTCAGGTAGGTCTCGTCGACATCGTCGATGCTCGAGAGGTAGACCCGCAAGCGCTTCTGCCAGTGCACCGTGCCCTTGAGCGAGGAGGGAATGCGCACGTGAATGCGATACCAGGACCAGCCGTCGTACCCGGGAAAGCCCTGCTTCTCATAGTTCGCCGTCGTCGACAGCTCTTTCCAGCCGCTGTCATCGAATCCTGGCTGGCTGCGCGTCGGATCGTCACCGGTGGCGAATCGTGCCGTGGGCAGCTCAATGCGCGCCGACGGCGCCGCGACTTGCGCCCCGGCCGCGTTGGCGGCGCCCAGCAAAACGAGGAGAGCGGCCGTATTATTCATGCTACCTCCACTCGAGGTTATGATATTGATCGCGACGACGTGACGCGAGTCGCTCCTTTCCTGAAGGCACCGGTATGAGTGCATGGCTGGACAGCGCGGGCCGATTCTTCAATCCCGAGCCGCAGATCGGCGTCTCGCAGATTGACCGCGAGCAGCTCTGCGTCGTCGTCGACAATGCGCTCAGCAATCCCGAGGGCCTGATCGACTGGGCTGCGGCGCAGGCTTTCGAGCCGCCGCGCGATTACCCCTATCCCGGACTGGTCTGCCCTGCTCCGGCGGACCTCACGCAGCGCGTAGCCGATCATTTCGCACTGCACGCGCGAAGCCGACTCCAGGCGCGGCGCACGCAAACTGCCACGGTTCGGCTTTCTCTGGTGACGAAGCCGCCGGACCAACTGGACCCGATACAGTGGCAATGCCATCGCGACCGGCTCGCCAAGGAACCGGAAAAAGTGGTGTACGCCGCCATGGTGCTCTACCTGTACCGAAATCCGGCGCTTGGCGGCACCACCTTCTATAGACCACGCCAGAGCGCGGAGCAGACGAGCCGCATGTTTATCGACAGCGAGGCGCTGAGCCGGGCCGAATTCAGCGCCCGCTATGGCCTGCAAGCCGGTTATATGGTCGACAGCAACGCCTACTTCGAGCGTATTGGCCGTGTGCCCGCCGTATGGAACCGGATGATCTATTACGACGGCGGCTTGTTCCACTCGGGGGACATCAACGAACCGTCCCTGCTCAGCGCGGACCCGCGCGCGGGCCGTCTCACGCTCAATGGCTTCTTCGTCTGCACGCGAAACAAGCGCTGAACTCCCGCTAGTTGCAGTCGTCGCTCACGGCCGTGCTGGTACCTGCCTGCTGCTGTTTGCAGCGGTCAGAGGCACGAGCGATGTCTTTTTTCTGCAGATCCTTGAGTCGCTCGGCTTCCCGCTGCCTGGTCGCCGCTAAGGTGCCGGCGTGATCGAGATCGACCTGCAGCCCAGGCGCGCTCGCCGGACGCTCAAGGGTCGCGACGCGATCCGCACCGGCCGTCAAGAAGGTATAAAAGGTCGTTTCAGCGCCGCTGGGCCACACGGCCCTGACGTCGGGTGTGCGGATGCTGTTGGACTTCCCATCGGTATTGTAGGTGCGGGCCACCGGCACCACGCCCAGCGATTTGCCACCTTCGAAGATTTCCGCGCCGTCGGGCACGGACTGGTAGGTCAGCATCGCCGTCGGCGGCGGCGTCGTGGCGCACCCGGTCAGCGATACAACCAGGGCCGAAACCAGCGGGGGTAGCAGGGAATTTATTCTCACGGCAGCTCCTTTCGATTTCATCAGATGCGCACACCCTGGGGCGCGCTGGCGGCACAGTGTTCCGCAATGAATTTGGCGTGCATCGGCATGACGTTGGTGCAAGCGGCGATCACCCCTGCCACCTCATCCAGATAGCCCGCAATTTCCGCTTCGCTCAATAAATCCGTCAACGGGTGGTACGTGGCGGGAAGGATGCGCTGACCATGCATGACCTGCAGCCAGCTCACCTTCGCGAACAGCTCGTTGCCCTCGCGAAACACCCGTCCGTGCGTCTTGAATAGCTCCATTCGGTGGTGCAATGACGATGGGACCTCCATGGTACGGCAGTAGTTCCAGAACGGCGTGTCACTGCGCTCCGTGGCCTTGTAGTGAAGGATGATAAAGTCCCGGACCCACTCGTATTCCTGCTGCATCACCCGGTTGTACTCCGCCACGACCGCGGGCTCGAATCCCGCAGACGGGAAGAATGTCAGCAGGTGGGCCAGACCCATCTGCACCAGGTGGATGCTCGTCGACTCCAAAGGCTCCAGGAACCCGCTGGCCAGGCCGATGGCGACCACGTTCTTGATCCAGGCCTGCTTGCGCCGCCCGGTCACGAAGCGAATCGGGCGGGGTTCGGCCAGCGCCTTGCCATCGAGGTTCGCAAGCAACGTGGCCATCGCCTCGTCTTCGCTCAGGAACCTGCTCGAAAAAACATAGCCGTTGCCAGTTCGGTGCTGCAGCGGAATCCGCCACTGCCACCCGGCCTCGCGCGCCGTAGCGCGCGTGTACGGGTGAAATTCCGGTGTCGACGCGCAGGGCACCGCGATGGCGCGGTCGCAGGGCAACCAGTGCGACCAGTCTTCGAAGCCCGACTTCAGTGCGCCTTCAATCAACAAGGCGCGAAAACCCGAGCAGTCGATAAACAGATCCCCCTCGACCGTCTGTCCCGACTGCAGCTTCACTGCCGCCACGTGGCCATCCCCCTCGCGCAGCACGACATCGACGATCCGCCCCTCGACACGCTTTACGCCACGTGCCTCGCTGAGACGCCGCAGGTAGCGGGCGTACAGGGAGGCGTCGAAGTGGAACGCGTAGGCAATCTGAGACAGGGGGGACTTGGGCATGTCCACGCGCGGCCGCATGAACTTGTCGTGCATGCAGGCCATCGTATTGATCGAGTAGTACTCCAGTTCCTTCGCCTTGCCGGCGAGGTACTGCTTCAGCCAATACTGGTGGAAGTCGACAGTCCAGTTGTCCTGGCCAATGACGCCAAAGCCATGATAGTAGCGATCGCCGAGCCGCCCCCAGTTAACGAACTCGATCCCCAGCTTGAACGAGGCCTGGGTCTCGCGAATGAATTCGTCCTCGTTGACCTCCAGCATGCGGTTGAACAACTGGATCATCGGGATCGTCGCTTCGCCGACACCCACAGTGCCGATTTCCTCAGACTCGACCAGCGTGATGCTATAGAGCCCCTTGAGCACCTTGGCGAGCGCTGCGGCCGTCATCCAGCCGGACGTCCCACCGCCGACGATTACGACATCGAGTGTTCCATTGCCTTGCATGGAGCTACTTTGCACCACCTGCTGGAAAAGAAAAACCCTTGCCGCACGGTGCGGCAAGGGTTGATAGGCCCCTAAGGGGCCAGGTCCGGCGCCTTACTGGAACTTGTAAAAGAGCTTGAAGGCGTAGGTCGCACCGGTCTGGTTGGAATTATGGCTCGACCCATTGAACTCCCTGTAGATCGGCTTGTTCAGGTTATTGCCTTCGAAACGGAGCCCCAGGCCCTTCACCGGACCGTTCTGGAACTCGTAGCCGATCTGCGCGGATATCCACTGCTGCGGTTCGATGAGTGCTAGCGTCGGATAGCCACCGACCGCGCTGTTGGCCACGCTGCCGATGTATTGGGAGCGGTAGTTATCGGCCACAAAGGCGCTAAAGCCGGCCCGTTCGTAATAGAACACCGCCTTTTCGTTGATGTGCGACAGTCCCGGCAGCTGAATCGTACCGGGGAGCGGGGCCTGGGACGGATTTCGGCCAATGAGGTCTCCCAGGGCCACCGAGCTGAGCGTCGAGGAGTAGCTCGCCGTGATGCCGAAGCCCTTGAGCCATGAGGCGAACATGTCGAATGGGAGCGATGCGGCGAGCTCCAGGCCCTTGACGTTGCCGCCACTGCCATTGACCGTCTGCGTCAAAATGCCGATCGGCCCGGATCCCACTGGCGGAGGCGTCGGGGTGAGGCCAATGGCCTGGTTAATGGTCGTGAAGTCGTAACCCAGGATCGTCTGCGGAACGATGTAGGTGTCCAGCTTCTTGTAGAAGATGGCGGCGCTGAGGTAGGCCCTGGTCTTGAAATACTTCTCGTAGGAAACGTCGAACGTCGTCGCCTTGAACGGCTTGAGGTGCGGGTTGCCGGTAGAGCCCTGCTCGAGGTAGGGCGTGAGCGTCTGATTTTCAGAAGCCGCCAGCGAATTGCGCAGGTCCGTCAGGTTGGCGCGCGCAATTTGGATGCCCGTGGCAAAGCGCAAGAGGTTGCCATTGCCGAAGTCTCCGGTGAGGTTCAGCGAGGGCAGGAAGTCAGTGTACTTCACACCGTCCGTCGTCAATCCGGCGGCCGGGTTCGTGAGTGTCACGCCTGAGCCGATCGCGGCACGATATCCGCCCGAAGACTGGTCAGTATTGACGATCTGGACACCCACGTTTCCACGCACTGGAATGCCGCCCGCCTGAGTGTCGATCTTCAGCTTGGCGTACCCGGTGGTGACCTTTTCATCGACCGTCCAGGTCTTGGAGAGGATATCGTCGTTGAATTTGCGCAGCAGCGTCGCGCCGGGCCATAAGCCAACCTGCGGGTCGAAGGTCAGGAAGCTGAGGCCCGTTCCGCCCACATTCGGCTCCACGTAAGCGCCAGTTGGATAGGGGATGCGGTCGGTGACCGTGCCGGTGGGACCGACGATCACGCCTTCATCGGTGACACGGTCCTTGCTGCGCTTGGTGTAGTTCACGCCAAACTGCAGCCCGGAAAACATCCCCGCTTTGCCCAGGTCATAATTGAAGTCCAGCCGGAAAGCATCGAGCTTGTCGGTGACGGTCGGACCCTTGTCGTAGCCGGCCTGCGGCACCTGCTGGCCCGCCAGTGGGCTGCCCGCCGGATACTGCACGCCGCTCCAGCCGTCCTGGTTCTGGATGGCGATCGTGGTGGGATCAGTGTAAAGAAGCGGCGCTCCGAATGTGAAGTCAGGCACCGTCGCTCCACCATTGGTGAACGAGAGCGTGTCGGCACTCAATACTTCCCCATAGGCCTCAATGTCCCGCTCGACCCGCTTGGCCGAATTGTGGCTCAGGTCCAGGGAAACGCTCCACGCATCGTTGATCTTCAGCGCGTTGTTCCATCCATAGGACTCGATCGTATCGTTGTCAAAGATGTTCTCGCTGTAGGCGATGAGCGACCCAGGGGTCAGCTGGAAGGTACCGGACTCAACGGCGGTACCCGACACCGTGGCGTCGGTTATCGCCCCATTGAACGTTCCGCCCTTCACGGCGGCTTTCTTGAGGGACGTGTTGATCTTGGCGTGGTAATAGTCCAGCTCGCTGGTGAAGACATCGGTTGGCTTCAATTTGACGACAGCCGCCCAGCCGTCGCGCTTGTCCTTCTTGTGATCGTTCTCGAATCCCAGGCCGCCCCCAAACGGGACGTTGAATGTTCCAAGCGCTGCGCCACTCGGATCGCTCACGGTTGCGTTATTGCCCCAGCTGCCGTTGGCCAGCGAGTTGCTGTTGGTGTCCGAATGCACGAACCCGATCGCGAGACCCAGCTTGCGGTCGAAGAACTGGTCAATGTAGCTCAGGGAATAGCGCTTGCCCTTGCCTTCGGGGGTGCCCGGGATACCGACGCTGTTCCTGGTCTTGTCGTAATTCGCGGCGACGATCATCTTGCTGTAAGCCAGCGGATCGACGAGGCGATTGTCGATCGTGCCGGCCAGGCCCGCCGTCATCAGCGCGGCATCGCCCGACTTGTAGATTGTGGCGCCGCCAATCAGTTCGGCGGGGTACACGCTCAGGTCGACCGCACGGCTGTCGCCAGTGCTGGTCTGTTCGCGCCCGTTCAGGAGGTAGCCGTTGAAGTCGGGACCCAAGCCGCGGATGCTGACGTTGGTGGCATTGCCGTCGCGGTCGCGCTGCGTGGTCACGCCGGGCAGGCGCGCCAGCGATTCGGCGATCGTGGTGTCAGGAAGCTTGCCGATATCTTCGGCCGAGATGGACTCGACGATCGTGTCGGCATTCTTCTTGACCGAAATCGCGCTCTCGATGGCGGCGCGGATGCCGGTGACGACCACTTCCTCGAGGGGGCCGGTGTCTGTAGCGCTCGTGGCGCCCGGTGCATCGGCTGCGTAGGCGTTGCTGCCCGCGGCCATCAGCAGGATGGCGCAGCCCGTGGCGGTGGAACTGACGGCAAATGCGGCCCTGCGGGCAGCCGGCTGGGTCGGGTAGATCGTCTTAAACGTCTTCACCAAGCTTCTCCTTGAAAATCGTTTGGGCCCACCGCCGCCTCCCCTCAAGGCGTAACGGAGACCTTCCCCCCGGGGAAGTGTTGTAAATCTTTCTCAGACTCAATCTTAATCATTGTCAGGGACTTGCCAATCCGGCTGCATACGTATTCATGGAACTCGGCGCGGCTATTGTTGCTTCCGGAACACACGATATTCCCACGCACCCAACGCCAGGGCCGGCAGGCTCGCGTTACGTGCAGCGATCGCGCCTGCGAGCTCGGGAGTCACTTCCTCGTAACTGCCACCGCCCGCCTCGATCACGCCGACAAACGGCTGCGAAGAGAGATTGATGGCCACCAGCAGTGTCTCGCTGCCGCTGTGGCGCATGAAGCTCAGGACGCGGCCCTCATCACTGTTATGCACCCAGGCGACGTCGGTGCCGCGCAGCGCGGGGTGCGCCTTACGCAAGGCGATGATCTGTTGGTAAAAACGCGGGAACTGGGGGCGGCGTTCAGCGACGCTCCACAGGATCGGCAGCTTCTCGAACAGGGCCGGAGCGCCCGATTCGGCCGTATCCCCCACCTCCATCCCGTCATAGAGCATCGGTACGCCATCGAGCGTGAACATCAGCGCCGATGCGGCGAGTGCAGCGGGTTCGCCAAAGCGGGCGATGGCGCGGTTCTGGTCGTGGTTGTCCGAGAAGCGCATGCGCAGCGCTCCCTGCTCGTACTGCGCCGCGTCACGGGACCATTGCTCCCGGATCACAAACGCCGGCTGGCGGCCCTGGATCACTTCTCCAACGGCTCCGTAGAGCTTCCAGGAGTAATCGAGGTCGAAAGCGCGTGCCATCAACGGCGGATCCTCCCACTCCGCCAGCATGACGATGTCCGGCTTGAGCGCACTCAGCTCGAGGCGGGCCTGCTCCCAGAAATCCGTGGGCACCATGCCGGCCGCATCGCAGCGGTAGCCGTCCAGATCGAATTCGCGGATCCAGTACTTGAGCATGTCGATCATGTAGCGGCGCAGCGCCGCGTTGTCGTAGTTCAGATCCGCCACATCCGACCAGTCCGGCATCGGTGGAATGATCTTGCCGCCCGCATCGTGCGTGTAAAACGCGGGCGTCTTCATCATCACCGAGTCCCACGAGGTGTGATTCGCGACGATATCGATGATGAGTTTCAGATGGCGCTTATGCGCTTCGCTCACCAGGCGGTGCAGGTCTGCGGCCGTGCCATATTCGGGATTGATCCCATAATAGTCGCGGACGGCATAGGGACTGCCCAACGTGCCCTTCGCCTTGAGCTTGCCCACCGGGTGGATCGGCATCAGCCACAGGATCGTGACGCCCAGCTGCTGCAGCCGATCGAGCTGCGCCGTGACGCCATTGAAGTCGCCCTGGGCGGAAAATTGCCGTGGAAATATCTCGTAGATCACCCCGTCATGGACCCAGGCGGGGCTCGATCGCGCCGGCAGCCGGGAGAAGTCGATGGCCCCGGCCGGCTGCGCAGCGCTCGTGAGCGGCAACAGCGCTGCCAGAGCGCCAGCTAAGAGCAACAAGACGCGCGCCCCCGGGCGCAATGCGCTCAACATGGCAGCCACCCCGTTTTTCTTCTAAGGAAGACGCCGAATCGCGAACGATAGGATCAACCATCACCGCGCCGGTAATGAATACGTATGCGTCCTGGACTGTTTTTCCAGCTTTAGCGGGTAAGCTGTGGGCACAACGATTCTGGGGGCGCTCTTGACCAAGAGCACGGCACTCGAGCACAAGCAGAAAATCTCGTCGATGCAGCAGCCCGCCTGGTGGCACGGCGCCGCCATCTACCAGATTTATCCGCGCAGCTTCCTCGACACCAATGGCGATGGTGTCGGCGACCTGCCGGGAATCATCGAGCGTCTCGATTACGTTGCGAGTCTCGGGGTGGAGGCGATCTGGGTCTCGCCTTTCTTCAAATCGCCCATGGCCGATTTCGGCTACGACATCGCCGACTACCGCGCAGTCGACCCGCTGTTCGGCACGCTGGAGGACTTCGACCGACTGCTCGCCAGGGCGCACGGCCTGGGGCTCAAGGTGATGATCGACCAGGTACTCAGCCACACCTCCTCCGAACACGCCTGGTTCGCCGAGAGCCGGCAGAGTCGCAGCAACCCCCGCGCCGACTGGTACGTGTGGGCCGACCCGCGGCCCGACGGCGGCCCGCCCAACAACTGGCTGTCGATCTTTGGCGGCATCGGCTGGAAGTGGGAACCGCGCCGCGCGCAGTACTACCTCCACAACTTTCTCAGTTCACAGCCCGACCTGAATTTTCATAACCCGGAAGTGCGGCGAGCGACGCTGGACAACGTGCGCTTCTGGCTCGATCGCGGCGTCGATGGCATGCGACTGGATGCCATCAATTTCTGTTTCCACGATCTGCAGCTGCGCGACAACCCGCCCAAACCCCTGGAGCATCGCACTGGTCGCGGCTTCCTGCCCGACAATCCTTATGCCTATCAGTACCACGTGTACAACAACACGCGGCCCGAAAATCTGCCGTTCATCGAAGAGCTGCGCCGGCTCACCGACCGCTATCCGGGCGCGGTGACACTGGGGGAGATTTCGGCGGAAGACTCCAATGCGACGATGGCGGAGTACACGCGCCCCGGGCGACTGCACATGGGTTACAGCTTCGAGCTGCTGAGCTCGGAACGCTCACCCGCTCATATTCGCGCCACCGTCGAGGGCGCGCTGGCCGCTTCGGCGGAGGCCTGGCCCTGCTGGTCCATCTCCAACCACGACGTGCAGCGGGTGCTCAGCCGCTGGGGACGCCCGGATTCGCCGCCGCACCTGGCAACTCAACTGACGGCGCTGGTCTGCTCGCTACGGGGCGCGGTGTGCATTTACCAGGGCGAGGAGCTGGGGCTGCAAGAGGCCGACGTGCCCTTCGAATCGCTGCGCGATCCCTACGGCATCGCCTTCTGGCCGAAGTTCAAGGGGCGCGATGGCTGCCGTACGCCGATGCCCTGGCGGCAGGCCGAACGCGGCGGCTTCAGCACCGGCACGCCCTGGCTGCCGCTGCCCGCCGAGCACGTCGCGCTCGCCGTGGAGGTGCAGGAGCAGGACCCGGCCTCGACGCTGCAGGCGTTTCGGCGCCTGATGCGCTGGCGGCGGCAGCATCCGGCGCTGCTGTGGGGGGACATCAGTTTTCTGCTGGCCACCGACGCGGTACTGGCCTTCACGCGGCAGCTCGGCAGCGAACGGCTGCTGGTGGCTTTCAATCTCTCCGCGCAGACGACGTCGGCCGATCTGCCGCGCGTGCTCTCAGGCGCGGCGTTGAGCGGCCACGGATTGCCTGAGGGAAAACTCCAGGGGGCGCGGCTCACGATTCCAGCACACGGCGTGCTGTTCAGCCGCCTGGCGTAGCTCGCTGGCTCAGCTCGCTGGCTTCGCGGCCGACGCCCGCTGCCACGCCTTCGCGACCTGATCGGCAAACCGATCGATTGCCAGGTACGCATCGCCCCAGGCGCTCGCGGACATCGAGGCCTCGCGGAGGGAATAGGCGTAGTAGTCGAAGGCCACGTGATCGAGCACCTGGCCGCTCGCGTTGCGCAGCACGGCGTGCAGTTCCGCGCCACCCCGGGAGACTGAAGCGAGATAATCGAGCGAGGGGTTCTCGTTCATCTGCCGGCGTGTCGGGTGCGTCGGCGTCGCCGAATCGATCAGCACTTCGATGCGGATCGCGGCCCCTTCGCCCTGTTCGGCGCCGACGCCCTTGAGCGATCGGGAAAGGCTCTGGGTCACGGCCTGCTGCAGTTCCCGCCCCTCGTCCACACCGTAGCGATCCTTCAGGGCTTTCTGCAGTGTGTCCCCGATCGCGACCGGCCCGACGCTGACCGCGGCGCCGGCGTCGGCCGCAGCGGCGGCCCACGGGCTCGCCGCCAGGGCGCCCAGCAGGGCCGTCAGGAACAGGGTGCGCAGTTTCCGGCTCGTCATGACCAGTGGATGCTAACACCACGCTTCGCCAATGCCGAAATGACCTTTTTTCAAGCACTTAGGTCGCGCGTCAGTGCTGTGGCATAGTGCGCGCGGGGGTTTATAGGGAATGCAGAGCAAGCCCACGTCCTTCGACATCGCCTACCTGGCGGGCGTGTCCCAGCCCACCGTCTCGCGTGCCCTGCGCGGCAGCCCGATGGTCAGCCTCGAGACGCGCCGGCGCATCGAAGCCATCGCGCAGCAGCTGAACTACAAGGTCGACAAGAACGCCTCGAACCTGCGCTTCCAGCATTCCCACACCCTCGCGCTGCTCCTGTTCGAGGATCCGACTCCCGATGAATCGCAGATCAATCCCTTTTTCCTGGCGATGCTCGGCTCGATCACGCGCGCCTGCGCCAATCGCGGCTACGACCTGCTGATCTCCTTTCAGCAGATGTCGAGCGACTGGCACCAGGACTACGAGGACAGCCGCAAGGCGGACGGCATCATCCTGCTCGGCTACGGCGACTACCTGGCCTACCTGTCGCGCCTCGAGAAACTCGTGGAACACGGCACGCATTTCGTGCGCTGGGGAGCGGTGCTGGCCGGCCAGCCGGGGCTGTCAATCGGCTGCGATAACTTTCGCGGCGGCTACGACGCGGCCCGTCACCTGCTCGGCCTGGGCCGCACCCGGCTCGCCTTCCTCGGCGATGGCTCCAACCACTACCCGGAATTCATGGAGCGATTCCGCGGCTACACCGAGGCGATCACGGCCGTGGGGATCAGCGTTGACCCGGTCGCCCAGGTCAACGCCATCAGCACCGAGCAGTCCGGATTTGATGCGGCCAACGAACTGCTGGCGCGCGGCGTGGCCTTCGACGCCATCGTCGCGGCGAGCGACCTGATCGCCATGGGTGCGATGCGTGCGCTGCAGGAACGGCAGATCGACGTGCCTGCCGAGGTCTCGGTGGTCGGCTTCGACGATATTCCGGCGGCCAGTCTCGCCAACCCGCCGCTCACGACGGTGATGCAGGACACGCGCAGGGCGGGCGAAGTGCTGGTCGATACCCTGTTGCGCCTGATCAGCAAAGAGCACGCCGAGGGCGTCGTGCTGCCGACGCGGCTGGTCATCCGGAAATCGTGCGGGGCGGATCTCCCGGCTCCGGCACGCGCAGTGCGAGCAGCCCAGCGATTAGAAAACACACACCGCCGAGGGTCAGGGCCCGGATCGGCGCGCCACCGAACAGCGTCTTGAGCAGGAAGCCCAGCACGCTGGCAGCGACCAGCTGCGGAATCACGATGAAGAAATTGAAGATGCCCATGTACAGGCCCATCTTTTCGGACGGCACACTGTCGGACAGCAAGGCGTAGGGGATCGAGAGGATCGAAGCCCAGGCGAAGCCGACACCGACCATTGACAGCAGCAGCCAATGCGGATCGCGGATGAAGGCGATCGACAGAAAGCCCACGCCGCCCAGCCAGACATTGAGCAGATGACTGCGCCGCAGTCCGAAGCGCCGCACCATCAACGGGATAAATACGGCCGCCAGTGCCGCGAATCCGTTGTAGGCGCCGAACAGCACGCCGACCCAGTCCGCGCCGTCGTTGTAGGCGGCGGAGGCCGGATCCGTCGAATGAAAGTGCACCTGGGTCACGGCCGGGGTGGTGTAGATCCACATCGCGAACAGCGCCAGCCAGGAGAAGAACTGCACCGGTATCAGCCGCCGCATGGTGTGCGGCATGTGTTCCAGGTCGCGCATGATCGTGCCAAAAAAGCCCGCGCTCGCCATGAAGTGATGTGCGAGCAGCGCCAGGCCCCACAGCAGCGCACCGGCACCGACCAGGTACAGCTGCTTGTCGAGTTGCGCCGCGGTGACTGTGATCAGGCCCGCCAAGCCCAGCAGGGCCCAGATGAGGCCCTTGGCGCTCTGCCCGCCGGCCGCGCGGACGGTCCCCGCCGGTTCGGGAGTCGCGACCGAGTCGCGAAAGCCGTGCAGGACTTCCGGCGGATACTCCCGCGTGCGCAGCACCGTCCAGCCGATCGCCAGAAACAGCACCGCCGCGCCGAGATCAAAGGAGTAGCGCAACGAATCGGGCACCGCGGCCAGGCCGGAAGCGCCGGTGGCGTGATTGCTGACGCCCATGCGCGTGAGCGTCCAGGGCAGAGCGCTCGCCACCACCGAACCGACGCCGATGAAAAAACTCTGCATGGAGTAACCGGTCGGCCGCTGCGCCGGCCCCAGCTGATCGCCGACGAAGGCACGGAACGGCTCCATCGACACGTTGATCGAGGCATCGAGCATCCACAGCAGGCCCGCGGCGATCCACAGGGCGGCGGAACGCGGCATGGCGATCAGTGCCACCGAGGCCAGCAGCGCGCCGACCAGGAAATATGGACGGCGGCGGCCCAGGCGCGTCCAGGTGCGATCCGAGCAGTAGCCAATGATCGGCTGGACCAGCAGGCCGGTGAGCGGCGCCGCGATCCACAGCGAGGGGATCGCATCGAGGCTCGCACCCAGGGTCTGGAAGATGCGGCTGACGTTGGCGTTCTGCAGGGCAAAGCCGAACTGCAGCCCCAGGAACCCAAAACACATGTTCCAGATCTGCCAGAAGCTAAGCACCGGCCGCACCGGCATTTCACTGCTCGCCATGATCGCCCCCCTGTATTCGCGACCCATCCTAACCCGGCGTAATGGGGGAATCGATCCCCAGGAAAATCAAGGGAACGCTCAGGTGCTTCGGCCACACGACTCGTTCAGCTCGCGCAGCGGGCGAGCGGCGGCGATGCTCAAGGCGCCGGGATCAACGCGCCAGCGCCAGTTGCCACCCACAGTGCCGGGCACATTGAAGCGCGCTTCGCTGCCCAGCGCGAGGACATCCTGCAGTGGAACCATGGCCAGGATGGCCACCGAGGCGAGTGCCGCGCTGACCAGCGCCTGGGGCATTTCGCCGGACGTGGCGCCCAGCATTGCATCCACGCGGTGCGCCGTCGATGCATCGAGGGAGCGGTACCAGCCCAGCGTGGTGTCGTTATCATGAGTACCCGTGTAAGCGACGGTGTCGGGCGTGAAGTTGGCCGGGAGATGCGGGTTTTCGGGCGATCCGTCAAAGCCGAACTGCAGCACCCGCATGCCCGGCAGTCCAAAGCGGCGGCGCAGCGCCACCACATCGGGCGTGATGATGCCAAGATCCTCGGCCACGACCGGCAGCGAACCGCGGGAGCGCTTGAGAGCCCGCAGCAGCTCCGCGCCGGGTGCCGGCCGCCATTCGCCCTCGCGAGCGGTTTGCGCCGACGCCGGCACCGCCCAGTAGCCGGCCAGCCCGCGGAAATGATCGATGCGCACCAGATCGAAGCGCCGCAGCTGGCTCGCGAGCCGTGCGCGCCAGAAGGCGAAGCGGTCCTGCCGCGCCTGCTCCCAGTCATAGAGCGGATTGCCCCAAAGCTGCCCGTCGGCCGAGAAATAATCCGGCGGTACACCGGCCCGCACCGCGGGCTGGCCGTCGGCGGCGAGCTGGAACTGGCCTCGCTCCGTCCAGGTGGCGACCGAATCGGGCGCCACGTAGATCGGCAGGTCACCGTACAACAACACGCCGCGCTCGCGGGCGTACTTCCGCAGCGTGGTCCACTGGCGATCAAAGCGCCACTGCTCGATGCGCAGCCGCTCCAGCGCCGGTGCCAGGCGCGTCGCGGCATGGCGCAGCGCGTCGGGCTGGCGTTTGCGCAGGGGCCCGGACCAGGTCCACCACGGGGCTGCCTCATGCGCCTGACTCAGGGCCGCGTACAACACGTAGTCCTCGAGCCAGCCGCGCTCCACGGCGCAAAAATCCTGATAGTCGCGGCGCGCCCGCGCCGGATCCGACGCCTCGCGCAGATCGATGAGCGCAGGATTGCCCGCCTGGTCCGAGCGCACCCAGTAGGGCGAGAGGTCGAGTCCCACCGGACCCAGCGGCAGCACCTGCCAGACACTCACCCCCGCAGCGGCCAGCCAGTCGATGTACGCACGCGCGGCGGCGCCGAGCGCGCCATTTTCGGCGCGCTCGCCGATGAGCGCGGTCGGATGAAGCAGAACGCCGCTGCGGCGGCGATCAAGCACCGGCGACGCCTTCATTGCTGCGCGCGCCGCATGACTCCCCCGCCCTCCGGCGTGCCGCGTCCGACCGAGATCACCTGCGCCAGCGTCGCGGGCGCCTCGCGGCCGAGCAGCCGGTACAGGCTCGCCAGCTGATGCCGATACAGCCGATCGAACTCCAGTACCGCCAGCGACGGGTTGTAATCGCCGAACCACCAGAACCAGTCGGAACTCTCGCACAGCGCGAGCTGCCGCTCGATCGCGGCACGCTGCTGCAGGGACAGGTGCGCATCCGCCAGCACTTCGTCCGCGGCGATCTTCGCCTGCACGAGCAGGTCCCATCCCCGGTTCTTGTCCGGATCGCCGATCCAGGTGGCGAGCGTTCCGTGAACCCAGCTGCCGGCCACGACCCGTTGCAGCGAATGATGCACCGGCTGGCGCGCCAGCAGATCGCTGAACGTGCAGAGTTCCAGTCGTGGGTGGTCGGAGAGCGCGGCGTACAGGCCATTGAGGAAATAGTAGCCGTTGAATGGGTAGTGCTCCCAGGCGTTCTCACCGTCCAGGGCAATGAGCACCATGCCTCCGGGCCGATCCGCCTGAGCCTGCGCGAGGCGCTCGAGCTCGCCCACGAAATGACCTACGGCATCATCGCCGTGCCACTTGGAATAGGTGAATCCGATCAGGTCTGACAGTTCATCGTGACGGAAAAACAGGCTGAGTTTCTCGCCGGCCACGCGCCAGGGGTTCAGCTCCGAAGCGCCGTCGCTGCGTTCGCCGTCACTGCGCCCGCCGTCGCCGATGCAGGCGCGCAGGACATTGCCGCTGCTGGCCGCCCAGCCGATGCCGTGCTGCTCAATCAGCTGCAGCGCGCGGGCGCTGATCGCGCCCTCTGAAGGCCAGCAGCCCGCCGGCGCACGCCCGAACACACGCAGGAACACGCGCGTCGCTTCGTGCAGATGCCAGGCGAGGCGCTCTTCGCCACCCGGATAGGCGGCGGCGCGCGGCAGCGGCGCGTCGGGAACGGATTCCCGGGCGGCCTGGAAATCGATCAGCAGCGGCAGGATCGGATGACCGTAGGGCGAGCTGGACAATTCAACCTGCCCCCGCTCGGCCAGGGCGCGATAACGCCCGAGCAGGCCGGCGAGCAGTTCACCGATCAGCTCGAGGAGGCTGCGCCGGTGTGCGGCGGAAAAACTGCGCTGCTGATCGATGAGCGCGCTGACGCGCGCGTCGCTGCGCTTGACCGTCTCGCCAAGCCAGGCAATGTGATACCAGACTGCGAGGTCCCGCAGATACGTGTCCGCGGCGTACCGGGCTGTGTCGTGTGCGCCCTGCGCTGCGGCGAGCGCGGCCAGCTCCTCGTAGGGCGGATAGCGGCCGATGAGCTGCGTGGGCTCGGCGCGCAGGCAGGCCTGGATCAGGGCCTGGCGTGCCGTGGCGTCGGCCGGGAGCGGGGCCTCCGACAGCAGCGCCAGCACCGGGTCCGGCAACGGCTCAGCGCGCTCGAGGTGCGCGCCGACGCGCGCGGCCAGCTCCTCGAGCTGCTCGATGAGCACCGGCGTGAAATTCACGACCGCGCGGGCACGAGGATTGGCCTCCAGGTGCGCGGCCATGTCGACGTAGTCCTTGATGGCGTGCAGGTACGTCCACGGCAGGATGTAGACGCCGCTGGAAGGGTCCCGGTACTGGGGCTGGTGCATGTGCCATAGCAGCACCACCGGGAAGCGCCGAGCTTCGGTCACGCTCCCGCGACGCTCCGCTGCAGCATTTCCGGAGTCACCAGCACCACGCCGCCCTCGGTGACATGGAAGCGCGACGCGTCCAAGGCGCGATCGACGCCGATTTGCGTGCCGTCCGGCACCTCGCAGCCTTCATCAAGGATGGCCTGGCGGATCGTGCAACTGTTGCCGATCTTTACATTGGGCAGCACCACCGCGCGGTGCACGTTTGAGCCCTCGTTGACCCGCACGTTCGAAAATAGGAGCGACTGGTTGACGATCGAGCCGGAGATGATGCAACCACCCGAAACGATTGAGTTGATCGCCGTGCCGCGCCGGCCCTCTTCATCGAGCACGAACTTCGCCGACGGGGCGTGCAGCTGGTAGGTCCAGATGGGCCACTCCTCGTCGTAGAGGTTCAGCTCCGGCGCCACGTGCACCAGCTCTATGTTCGCCTCGTAGTAGGCATCGACGGTCCCGACATCGCGCCAGTAGCTCTGCGCGCGCGTCTTCACATCGGTGAAGGGATAGGCAAACACCTGCAGCTTGTCGATGGCCGGGGGGATGATGTTGCGCCCGAAGTCATGCCGGGATCCGGCCGCGTTCGCATCTTCTCCCAGCAGCTTCTCGAGCAGCCGGGCGTTGAAAACGTAGATGCCCATCGAGGCCAGCGCGGCGTCGGGCCGGCCCGGAATGGGCTCCGGTTCCTGCGGCTTCTCGGCGAATTTCGTCACACGATTCCACTCCGTCACCGACAGCACGCCGAATTCCCGCGCCTTGTCGCGCGAGACCTCGACGACGCCCACCGTGATGTCGGCGCCCTTCTCCACGTGATAGGCGACCATCGGGCCGTAATCCATCTTGTAGATGTGGTCTCCGGCCAGCACCAGAACGTGCTTGGGCCGGTGCGGGCGGATCAAATCGAGGTTCTGGTAGACGCAGTCGGCCGTGCCGCGATACCAGTGCTCGCCGATCTGCTGCTGCGCGGGCACCACGTCGACGAACTCGCCGAACTCCCCGCGCAGGTAGCTCCAGCCGCGCTGCACATGCTGGATCAGCGATTGTCCCTTGTACTGGGTCATGATGAATATCTGGCGGATGCCGGAATTCACGCAGTTCGACAGCGGAAAATCGATGATGCGAAACTTGCCGCCAAAGGGCGTGGCCGGCTTGCAGCGATGCTCCGTCAGGGCGTGCAGGCGCTCCCCGCGCCCGCCGGCCATGATGACCGCCAGCGCACCGCTCGTGAGCCGGCTGACGTAGCGGCCAGAGGAGGTGCGTGCGCTGGGTTTGGCCATGACAGGCGATACTCTATTAAGGACCGCACGTCGAGTATAGTCCCGGCGATGAAGGTAGTTGCAGACTGGGTCGACGATCTGGCAGGGGACCTGCGGCGCCTGGCCGCCGGCACTCACCACGACCCGCACGGCGTGTTGGGTGCACGCGAACGGCGCGGCCAGGCCACCGTCCTGGTGCACCTGCCCGACACCGCCGGGGTCAGCATCGACGGGCAGCATGAGATGCGACGCGTGGCGGGCTCGGATTTTTTCCGCTGGGAAGGCCGGCCGGGAACCCTGAGCCTGCATTACCGCCTGAGCCGGCGCAACGGTCGCGGCGGCACCGAGGAGCGGGTTGACCCTTACAGCTTCTTCCCTACGATCGCGGCGCAGGACCTGACGGCCTTCAACGGCGGCTTCGAGGCCCGGGCGTGGCAGTTCCTTGGCGCCCAGTGCATGCCGGTGGATGGGGTCCCGGGCGTCCGCTTTGCGGTCTGGGCGCCCAACGCCGCGCGCGTCAGCGTCGTCGGGCCCTTCTGCGACTGGGACGGCAGGCGCTGCCCGATGCGCAACCTGGGCTCCCCGGGCGTGTGGGAGATCTTCATACCCGGCCTGGCTGCGGGCGAGCTGTACAAGTTCGAACTGCGGCACCGGAAGGCCGATGGCCTGGTCCTCAAGACTGACCCTTATGGCCGGGCCACCGAGCTGCGGCCCGGCACCGCCTCGATCGTGTGCGACAGTCACTACGGCTGGGGTGACGGCGACTGGCTGCGCTCGCGGCGCGAGCGCGACTGGCTGCACGCCCCCTTAAGCGTCTACGAGCTGCATGTCGGCTCCTGGCGCCAGCACCCCGATGGCCGCTTCTACAGCTACCGGGAGCTTGCGGCCGCCCTCATCCCCTATGTGCGCGAGCAGGGCTTCACGCACATCGAGCTGCTGCCGATCACCGAGCACCCGCTCGATGACTCCTGGGGATACCAGACCACCGGCTATTTCGCACCCACCAGCCGCCACGGCGCGCCCGATGAGCTGCGATTTTTCGTCGATCAATGCCACCAGGCCGGCATCGGGGTGTTGCTCGACTGGGTGCCGGGACATTTCCCGCGCGACGCCGACGGCCTGCCACGCTTCGATGGCACCGCGCTCTACGAATACGAGGACCCGCGCAAGGGCGAGCATCGCGACTGGGGCACGCTGATCTTCAATTACGAGCGGCACGAAGTGCGCTCGTTCCTGCTCTCGAGCGCCTGTTACTGGCTCGAGGAGTTTCACTTTGACGGACTTCGGGTCGATGCGGTCGCCTCAATGCTGTACCTGGATTTTGGCCGCCAGGGCGATTTCGTGCCCAACCGCTACGGCGGCCGGGAAAATCTCGAGGCGATCGAATTCCTGCGCTTGCTCAACGCGACCACCCACAATCGCAGTCCGGGCACCGTGATCATCGCCGAGGAGTCCACGGACTGGCCCCAGGTCTCACGCCCCACGGACGCCGGTGGGCTCGGCTTCAGCATGAAGTGGAACATGGGCTGGATGCACGACACCCTGAGCTATTTCAAGGAAGACCCGCTCTATCGCCGCCATCACCACAACAAGCTCAGCTTTGGGCAGATGTATGCCTACACCGAGAACTTCGTGCTGCCCTTCTCACACGACGAGGTCGTGCATCTGAAGCGTTCGCTCCTCGGGCGCATGCCCGGAGATCGCTGGCAGCAGCTGGCGAATCTGCGGCTGCTGTACACCTACATGTGGGCATTTCCCGGCAAGAAGCTCCTGTTCATGGGCGGTGAATTCGCGCATCCCTGGGAATGGGATTTCCGCGGCGAGCTGCCCTGGTGGCTCACGCGCCACACCGAACACGCCGGCGTGCAGCGGCTCATCGCTGACCTGAACCGCCTGTACGTGCAGCGGCCCGCACTGCACCGCTTTGAATTCGAACCGCGCGGCTTCAGCTGGCTCGACTGCAACGATGCGGCGAACTCGACCCTGAGTTTTGCGCGCTGGGCCGATGAGCAGCACCTGATCGTGGCCCTGAATCTCACGCCGGTGCCCCGCCACGGCTTCCGCCTCGGCGTACCGCACGGCGGCCACTACGGTGAGATCCTCAATTCCGACTCGAACTACTATGGTGGCGCGAATCTCGGCAACGGCCCGGGCGCGCAGGCTTCCGCGACGCCCTGGCACGGCCAGCCGCATTCGATCGAGGTCAGCCTGCCGCCGCTCGCCGGAGTGATCTTCGCGCCCGGCTGAAGCGCTACAGACGTTTCAGCAGCCCCATTTCGAGCGGATGCCCCTGCAGTTCATGGTCGGGGCGCACGCGAAATTCCATCGCAAACTGACCCGCGGTCGGCGGCGCCGCGTCGAGCTCGAATACCCGTGAGCCGTCGCTATCGGTTTCGCTGGTGGGCTCCAGACGCACCCGCCACAGGTCCGGCTCCTCGCCCCGGCCATAAGAAGAGAGAGCCGGCCATTGCAGGCGTTCCCGTGGCAGAGTGCGGCGCGCCAGGAACTCCACCGCGACATCCTCGGCTTCCAGTCCATTGAGTGCGACCGCGATGCGCTGAATCAGGCGACCGTCGCGCTGCAATTCGCGCGCCGGTGCGGAGAGCAAACGAAGAGCGACGCCGTTCCAGGCCTTGCGAACCCGCTGCTTCCAGCGGGCGAGCTGGAGCGCGCCCGCGTCCTCATCGCGCGCGATGCGCGCATGCTCCGCCGCGGCACTCCGGTACGGGCCACGCTCGTAGTCACAGATCATGCGCCGCGTGTTGAACTGCGGAATCACCGTCATCATGGCGCGCCGGCAGCGGCGCACCCACTCTGGCGAAAAACCCTGCGCGCCGCGCGCGTAATAAAGCGGCACCACTTCTTCTTCCAGCGTATCGAGCATGAGGTCGGCATCGAGCGCATCGCGCCTGTCAGGATCCTGCACCTGCGCCGCGGGGATACCCCAACCGTTGGTGCCGTCCCAGGCTTCGGCCCACCAGCCATCGAGCACGCTGAGATTGAGCCGGCCGTTGATGGCCGCCTTGATCCCCGAGGTGCCGCTGGCCTCTAGAGGCGCAATCGGATTGTTGAGCCAGACGTCGACACCGGATACCAGCCAGCGCGCCAGTTCGATGTCGTAGTCCTCGAGAAACACGATGTTGCCGGCAAACTCACGATCGAGCATCAGCTGCTTGATCTCGCGCAGCCCCTGCTGGCCGGGATGGTCGGCCGGATGCGCCTTGCCTGCAAACAGCAGCAGCACCGGGCAATCCGCGCCGTCGATCAGCCGGGCCAGGCGCGCGCGATCCCGCAGCAGCAGCGCGGCACGCTTGTAGGTGGCGAAACGGCGCGCAAAACCGAGCGTCAGCACATCGGGCCGCTGCGGATCGAGCAGGCGCGTCACGTGGCGCAACTCGGCGACGCTCAGGCCCTGGTCCTGGTACTGACGGCGCAGGCGCTCGCGCACTCCGGCGAGCATCCGCGCCTTTACTTCCTGCGAAGTCTCCCAGTAATCGAGTTCCGGAATACGCTCCAGGCCCTGCCAGAAGGCCGCGTCATTGAGCCGTTCGCGCCAGTCGGCGCCCAGCTGTGCGTCGAAGAAGCGGACCCAGGTCTGCGCCAGAAACGTCGGCACGTGGACCCCGTTGGTCACGTAGCCGACCGGATTTTCACTCACCGGCACGTCGTTCCAGTGATCAGCGCACAGCTTGGCGGAGACTCTCCCGTGTATGCGGCTGACGGCATTGACGTGGCGCGCACCGGCGAGCGCCAGACGTGTCATGTTGAAGCGATGGTTGTCCCCCGGCGCGCGCCCCAGCTGCATCACCCGCTCCTGCTGCAGTCCCGACTGGCGCAGGTATTCGGTGAAGCAGGCATTGAACAGGCCATCATCGAAGGCGTCGTGGCCGGCCGCCACGGGTGTGTGCGTCGTGAATACGCATTGCGGCGCGGTGGCCTCCAGCGCCGTCTCGAAGTCCAGCCCCCGGGCCATCGCCTCACGCAGCAACTCGAGAATCAGAAATGCGGCGTGGCCTTCATTAATATGCCAGACCGCGGGAGCCAGGCCCAGCGCACGCAGTACGCGTATCCCGCCGATGCCGAGAATCATTTCCTGGCGGATGCGCGCCGCATCGCCGCCACCGTAGAGCTTTTGGGTGATGTCGCGGTCTTCGCCGGTATTCTCGGGACAGTTGGTATCCAGAAGGTAGACGGGAACGCGCCCAACGAGCGCCCGCCATACCCGCGCCGTCACCTCCCGATCCCCGATGTGCACGGCCACCTTGAGCAGGGCTCCGGCAGAGTTGTTGACGACCTCGACCGGGAGATCGCGTGCATCGGTTTCCGTGTAGTCGGCGTGCTGTACGCCTTCGCCATCTACCCGCTGCGTAAAGTAGCCCTGCCGGTACAGCAGTCCCACGGCGATGAAATTCATGCGCTCATCGCTCGCTGCTTTGCAGTAATCGCCGGCCAGAATTCCGAGGCCACCGGAGTAGATCGGGAAACTCTCGTGAAAGCCGTACTCGGCGCAGAAATAGGCAATCAGCGGCTGATCGGCGCGCGGCGGTGCCTTGACGTAAGTGTCGAGGTAGTCGAGCACCTGCCGGTAGCGCTCGAGGTACTCCGGATCACCCGCGGCGCGCTGCAGGCGCGTCTGATCCAGGCAGCGCAGCATGAGGCGCGGATTGCGCTCGACCTGCTCCCACAGCTCCGGGTCAAGATCCTGGAACAGTGCGCGCGCCGGACGATGCCAGCTGAAAAACAGATTCGCGGCCAGCTCGGGCAGGCGTGCCAGCGCGGCGGGGATGGGCGATGTGACTTCAAGTAGTTGCATGGGATGCGTGCAGGTGCGCAATGGAAAGCCGCTGGACGGCCAAGTTTATCAGCAAGAATGGGACCATCCGCGTTCTTTACTTGGCGGCGGACGGGCCCGACAGTATTCTGAAGCCCATGTCGGTCAATCTCAGCGCCTGCGCCTTCATGGCATGCGCCGTCACCGTGGCCCTGGTATCCGGCGCTGCCTGTACGCCGCGGCAGGCGCCGGTATCGACCGTGGCCGCAGCGGACAGCTGCCTGCCCGGCGAGCGGGGGTATCTGCGCGTCCGCGTGCGCGGTGCGATCGACGCCGATATCGATTGGCGAGGCCCGCAATTGCATTGCGAGGGCGGCGCACGGCCCGAGGGCCGCGGACTGCGCCTGAGCTTCGGCGGGCCGCCCGACGCGCAGGGCCGGCGCCTGAGGCTGGTGTTCGGCATTGCCGCCTCCCCGGGGAGCGGCGCCAGCCGCGACCGGCCCACCAATGTCACCATCATTGTCGAGGGCGGAAACCAGCTTTATGCCACACAGGGCGATGACAAGTGCACGGTAGAATCGCTGGAGCAGCAACCGCTCGAGGATAGCGAGGCGGGCAGAACCCCTGGCGGCTACCATGTCTATAGGATTGCGGCACGGGGCTACTGCATCGACCCGGCGGCGACTCTCCAGGGCAACAGCCGCCTTTACATCAACCGCTTTGACTTTGCCGGTGCCGCGCAATTCGAGGACAACGAGCTCAATGCACCAGACACGAAAAGCTGAATCCAGCCGGCCGCGACGCGGGTACGCACTATGCCTGCTGGCATTGCTGGCCGCGGCCGTCGGCGCTGCCGCACCCCCGGCGAGCGAGGAGTATCCGCGCTCGGCGCTCGAGATCCGCGGCGCGAGCGGGCGCCAGTGGTTCAACGTGGCCATCGCCGATACCGCAGCCCGGCAGGAACTCGGCCTGATGAACGTGCGCTCGCTGCCGAGCGATGCGGGCATGCTGTTTCCGCAACGGGAGCCGCAGGTCATGAGCATGTGGATGAAGAACACGCTGATCCCACTCGACATGCTGTTCATCGACAAGCGCGGCCGCATCGTCTGTCTGCTGGAGCAGACCAAGCCCCAGTCCCTCGACATCCTCAGCTGCGACAAACCGGTCAAGGCGGTCCTGGAAATCAACGGCGGCGAGGCGCACAAGCGCGGCATCCGGGTCGGCGATCGCGTGACGCACGGCCTTCAGGCCAGCTAGAGGCCGGCAGGTCGACTCTGTTCCGTGGGTCGCTTTGCAAGCCCAGAACTAATTGGATAGGATCGCCCGAAGCGCTCTTGCGGTCCTTGGGGGGACCGCTTCAGGCTTTGAACGTACATAGGAAGTAAGCGTACATAGAGAATAGTGCAGGTCATTCATTGGCCTGCAACAGCTTACAGAGCCGGCCTCGCAGGGGGGATTACAGGCATGAAAAGCGAAAACGCACAGATTCGGCGCGCCGTTCTGTTGGCACTATCGGCCGCAGCGTGTAGCGCCCCGGTGGCCGTGCTCGCAGCCGATGCGGCAGCCACTTCCGACAACCTGGAAGAAGTGGTTGTAACGGGTTCCAGAATTCATCAGGACATCTATTCGAGTTCCGCGGCAGTCGATATCGTGGCCCCGGAAAAGGCAGTGCAGAAAGGCGTCACGGATCTCGCCAGTGCGCTGCAAACGACCACGGTGGCCTCCGGATCACCGCAGGTGACCGCGGCAAGCTCAACGGCCTTCGTGCAGAACGGCGGCATTGGAGCAGAAACCCTCTCGCTGCGCGGCCTGGGCGCGAATCGCACTCTGGTCCTGCTGAACGGCCGCCGCGCCGGGCCCGCGGGCACGCGTGGCGGCGTCTCCTCCTTTGACCTCAACGTGCTGCCACTCGGTGCCGTGGAACGTATCGATATCCTGAAGGATGGCGCCTCCTCTATCTATGGTTCGGACGCCATCGCCGGCGTCGTGAACATCATTACCAAGAAGGGTAACGGCGGCACTCTCGAGGGCTTTGCATCGCGGCCCACAAAGAGCGGGGGCGAGGAATCGCGCGTCAACGCCAGCTGGGGCCGCGCCCTGGATCACGGGAATTTTCGCATTACAGCGGACTGGTACCGGCAATCAGAGCTGAACAAGGGCAGTCGTGACTATTTCCGCTGTGGCCAGCAGTACATATTCGATCCCACCACGGGGGCACGGCGAGACGTTGTCGATCCGCGCACCGGCACTTACCACTGCAGTGATCTGCTGTGGGGCCAGGTGTGGCTCTATGATTACGCTACCGCGACGGACCCGATCACCGGCTTGCCACTTTTTGGAAATGGAACAACCAACGTCCCCGGCCCTGGCGTTAGTCCCCATTTGGCGCAATATGACTACGATGGCAACCTGGGCAGTTACATCCCCGGATACGCCCCTGATCCGAACCCTCCTTATGGGCTGGGCACACCTCCAGGATGGTTCCCCGTCAATTATGATCGGGTCTCCGATGCGGCGGCCAATGCCGACAGTCCCTTTCAGGATGCTTCCTCGCTCATTCCCAAGATAGAACGCGCGACCATTTATGCTGACGGCGATTACAAGATCTCGGAACACATGACCGCTTATGCGGAGGCCCTGTTCAACCGGCGCAAAACGACGGTCAATTCATACCGCCAGTTTTGGACCTACATGTACAACTCCGACAGCGGCGGCGCGTTTGGCACCAATCCGCTCGCTGCCGGCTGGACTGGAGCCAATTGGCTAAGTCCGACGCCTATCACCAACCGCGCCGGCTCCTTCATTGATGTGAAGTACCAGCGCTTCGTGACGGGACTTCGTGGCGATGCGGGCAAGTCCTGGAATTGGGACGTTTCCTTTCAGTACAGTCATTCCGATGGTGCCTACACGGACGATCAGATCTACAACGACGCCATCGTTGATCAGCACTTTGCGACCGGCTCCTGCGTGGGGCAAGTCACTTCCGTGCGCGGCGTACCTTGTATCGACGTACCCTGGCTCGATCCGCAGTTTCTGGCCGGAAACATCTCAGCTGACGTAGCCGCATTTCTGTTCGGCAAGGAAACCGGGCATACCAAGTACACGCAATGGACGCTGGAGAGCTACACCACTGGAAAGATTGTGGACCTGCCTACGGGCCCGCTGAACATAGCCATTGGCGCGCAATATCAGTCCGACTCCATCAACGATACGCCTGGAGCCATTACGCTGGGCGGCAATGCCTGGGGCACGACCACGTCCGGCATTACCAAGGGCGACCAGAAAACCAAGGCGATCTTTGGCGAAATCGCGGTGCCACTGCTGCATGACCTTCCGGGAGCCAAGAACCTGGAGTTCAACGGTTCGGTGCGCTACACGAACGTGAGCACTTACGGCGGCGATAGGACCTACAAGGCGGGGCTGGCATGGCAAATCATGCCTTCCTTCAAAGTCAGGCTGAATCAGGGGACTTCCTTCCGGTCTCCGGCGCTGTACGAACTGTATCTCGCCAATCAGACGTCGTTCCTGGATCAGCCGCACATTGATCCGTGCATTGGCTGGGGTGCCGCCGTTTTGGCCGGGACGATTCCGCAACGCGTCGCTGACAATTGCGCGACCGCTGGCATTGCCTCCGACTTCACCGGCGGCACCGTCACTGCGACCATCATTACCGGAGGTGGTCTTGGCGTCCTGAAGGCGGAGACTTCCAAGTCCAGGACGGCGGGCTTCATCTGGCATCCCTCCTTTGCCGACGTCAATCTGTCCGTCGACTTCTTCGACATCGATGTCGGCAATGAAGTATCGCAACTGGGAGCACACCAGATCGTCTTCGGGTGCTATAACTCGCTGTTCTTTCCCAATGATCCGCTCTGCAACCTGTTCGATCGCAGCGGCCTGAACAACGGCATTGATAACGTGCATGACAGCTATATCAATATTGCGGACCAGAAGGAGCGTGGTTGGGACGTCGAACTGACGTACAAGACGCGGCTCGGACCCGGCAACCTGACGATCAATACCCAGAACACCTTCAAGACAAAGGACTTGCAGGCCCTGTTTGCAAACACCGTGACTGATACGAATGGTCAATTCGGCAATCCGAAGTGGATCGGGAACCTGAACCTGACCTATGAGACCGGGCCCTGGGAGTTCTACTACGGCCTGGATCTCATTGGCCCGGTCTCGAACGAAGCGCATTACGGTGGCAACACCGCTACGTATCGCGGCGAGACGGTGCGCGTCGTGCTGAAGGCCGACTCGGTCATCTACCACGCCGTATCGGTGACTCGTGAATTCAAGGACGCCGGCGTCAAGGCCACACTTGGCGTGGCCAACCTAGCCGACAAGAAACCTCCGCAGGTCACTACGCTCAACCTGGGCGAGCTTGATACCCAGGGTAACTCGGCGTTCTACTCCCAATACGACTGGGTGGGTCGCCGCTTCTTCCTTAATCTGAAGAAGGCATTCTGATCTCGATCGCCAGAATGCAGCATGCCCCAAATTCTCGGCAAGGCAGACAACCTTGATCAGTTAAATCGGCAGTTCCCGCAGGCGCGATTGGCGGAGCCTGTGTTCCTGAACAGCGTGCCTAAATGCGGCACGCACCTGCTGCGAAACATCATCCGGATGTTCGTGCCGGTAGAGCAGCAGTACCACAAGTCGTTCATCCAGTTCGCCATATTGCGAGAACATCTGCAGGCGTTTTCAACCGCGCAACCGATGCTGAGCTGGGGCCACCTGCTCTTTTCAGACGATTCGGCCATCGCACTCAGAAACGTCCATCATGTCGTGCTGGTCCGCGATCCCTACGACTGGGTCCTGGCCAGGGCCCGGTTCTTTCTCTCTGATACCTTCAAGGGATCGCTCGAACACCTCAAGGGCGGCCAGGCCGCGGTTGACGAGGTCCTGAACATGATGATTGTCGGCATCCACGACAAAGTGCCGGCGTTGCAGGAGATCTTCCTGCACAACGCGTTGAGCTGGACCGGCACCAAGGCGCAGCTGTTGCACTATGAGGATCTCGTGCGGGGCCTGGGGGAACTCGACGGCGACAAGGGAGCGAAGTATTTCGGCACCCTGCTGCGCGCCTGCGGAATCGCTGAACTCCCCCCGGACTGGCGCCAGCGCGTTTCCATCGGCGCCGACAGAAAACAGAGCGCCACGGCGCGGGAGAACCTCAGCCGCGTGGCCCTGCAGGTGCCGGAGACCTTGCCCGAGGCGCAACGGCAGCTTGTGGATGTGGCCGCTCCCGGCCTGCGCGCCGCGCTGGGTTACAAGGCGGGTGGGGCCACATGACCGACCAGGCGCTCGATCGCTCCACCCAGCGCCAGCACGGTTCCATCGGACCAGGCCGGACCGATCACCGACAGACCCACGGGCAGGCCTTTGACCAGACCCATCGGTATCGTCAGATGCGGGTAGCCGGCGATCGCCGGCACATTGCCCGGCCCGTCCCAGCTCATGGCATCACCGTTGATGGGATCGATCAGGAACGCCGGTCCCGTGGTCGGTGCAATCACCACCTGCAGCTGCTGCGAGGCGAGGACCTTGTCCAGGCCATCGCGGCCCGCGGCAAGCCGGCTCGTCTCCAGGGCCTTCAGGTATAGCGGATCCTTAAGTCCGCCCGTCGACACGGCCCGCTCAAACAGGTCCTGCCCGAAGTAGGGCATTTCCGCACCGGCGTGCTCGCGGTCAAAGGCAATGATGTCAACGATGCTGCGCGCCTTGACGGCGGCCGGTGTCGTGGCCAGGTAGGCGTCCAGGTCGACCTTGAGCTCGGTGAGCATCACCGTCAGTTCCGCGTCCCCGAGTTTGTCGGCGTCGGCCAGCGTGTCTACGTTGATCAGGGTCGCACCCGCGTCGGCCAGGTGTTTGACGGTGAGCTCATACAAGGCCCTGATCGCAGGAGGAGCGCCGTTGACCTGCAGCACTCCGATTCGCACGTCCCTCAATTCCTTGTTTGGAGTAGAAGCCGCGAGATCGTTCCGGTGCGCGTCGGCCTCACGGGTGGCCTCATCCAGTGGATCCGTGCCGGCCATGACGCCGAGCAACAGCGCCGCGTCCGCGACGGTGTGCGTGATCGGTCCGGGCGTATCCTGGCTGTGGGAAATCGGCACGACATGGGTGCGCGACACGAGCCCCACCGTTGGCTTGAGGCCGACCAGGCCCGTCACCGACGCCGGACAGGTGATTGAACCGTCGGTTTCCGTGCCCACCGCCGCTGCCGCCAGGCTGGCGGCAACGGCCGCGGCGCTCCCGGAACTCGATCCACAGGCACTGCGATCGCGGGCATAAGGGTTGCGTGTCTGCCCGCCGACGGCGCTCCAGCCGCTGATGGAAACGGAGGAGCGGATATTCGCCCACTCGGACAGGTTCGATTTTCCAAGAATGACCGCACCGGCGGCACGGAGCCGCGCGACCAGCGGCGCGTCACGGCCACCCACATTTTGGGCGAGCGCCAGGGACCCGGCCGTCGTCGGCAATGGGTCCGCCGTTTCGATGTTGTCCTTGACCAGGATCGGAATGCCGTGCAATGGGCCGCGTACCCGTCCAGCCGCCCTCTCGCGATCGAGCGCTCGCGCCTGCGCGCGTGCCTGCGGATTGATGGCGAGCACACTGCGTAACGCAGGCCCGGCGCGATCAAACTTGCCGATGCGCGCCAGGTAAGCGTCGACCAGTTGCAGTGAGCTCACGCGCCCGTGCGACTGGGCGTCGGCCAGCTCGGTAACGCTATTGCCGACCACATTGAACCCCGCGTCGGGTGCGGCCGCGGCCGATCGCGGCGGCGCCCCTGAAAGTGCGGCGCACAGGATCAGTCCAGCAGCGGTGCTCGCACCACGGAGTCGGCAAGGCGACACGTTCATGGCTGGAAGTCTACGCCAAAAAAATCGGGCGCTCCCGCGAGGGAGCGCCCGATCGCCTGCTCGGCTAGTAGGTCTCGGACAGAGTCACGAAGTAGCGGCGCCCGAAGTAGTCGTACGCGCTATACAGCAGCGAGTTGCCTACACGATCGTACGCACCCGGCGAGACGGTCTGGGGTACCGTATTGGTCGCATTGCGCACGCCAACAATCAGCGACCATTTTGAGGGGCTGGTGTACTTCACGGAAAAATCGTGCGTCACGTAGGAATCGACCGTGAAGTCGAAGGGATCCACGCTGGGGTCGACGCCGACCAGGGCATTGCTGTCCATCGGGCCCACATAGGTCAGGCCATAACGGAAAGTGCAGTCCTTGTAGGTGTAACGCAAGTCGGCATCGCCGACCCACTTCGGCGACTGCAGGGTGCCGTTCAGTTTATCCAGCGGATCCGTGGGCAGCAGCTTGCTGTCCTGCCGCAGGTAGCGGGTAGCCCGCAAATCGGCGACGAACTCGCCGACGCCAACGCTTCTGGCGTAACGCACGTTGTAATCGACGCCTTCGGCGAGCTGTGCGGCGATGTTGATGTAGTTGTCCTGCACCAACAGCGTGCCATTGACGTCGCGCGCGCTGTACGCGCAGTAGCTGCCGCCAGCCCGGAACTGCGGGTCGTCGTAGCACAGGCTGAGCAGGTTTGGTGCACCAATCTGCGCAACCTGATTCTCGACGTCAATCCTCCACCAGTCGATCGCAAAGGCCATGTCGCCGACTGAGGCCGGGAATCCAGGCTGCACCACGATGCCTACGGTGTCGGCCTTCGACTTTTCACTCTTCAGGCCCAGAGCTGCACCGCCGGCCGAATTCACCTGCACGCCGTTGTGCGCGATGAAGGTCGGATCGTGGAGCTCGGAGTCGCAGTTGACGTAGCGCACCGACGTCGGCGGCAAGCTGCCGTAGCCGTCGCAGGGATCGACGCTGGAGGAGAGGAAGCCGGAGGTCGGCGCCAGATACTGCTCGAACAGCGCCGGGGCCCGGAACGAGGTGCCCTTGGTGCCGCGCAGCTTCAACCACTTCACCGGCGTGTATTGCAGTCCGGCCTTGTAGGTGTGATCGGAGCCGTAGGACTTGTAATCCGTCAAGCGGCCGGACAGGTTGAAGGTCAGGTCTTCCGCCCCCGGCAGCCCGCGAAGTATGGGTGTTTCCACCTCGGCAAATGCTTCGCGCACGGTGTCCGTGCCCCGCGTAATACCGGCCGAAGTGAAGTTGTAGAGGTTCCCGTTGACCATGTCCGGGCCCGGCGTGTCATCGAGCTTCAGATGGCGGAACTCGACGCCCACCGCGGCACGCATTTCGCCCGCGGGCAACTTGAATAGGCTGCCATCGAAAGTCGCGTTGACGGTGGTTTCGTCGTAGGCCGTGTTTCCAGTCACGGGCCTGAAGACGTAGTCGCGGTATGCCTGATCGACCTGCCCGGAGAGGAACAAGGAATCAAGATAGGGCGCCGGCACGCAGTCCGGATTCGGATTGCCGATGTTGCTGGCGCAAGTGTAAGTGACGCCATTCACGGTGCGAGTCGGCGCCGTGGTCGGACCCGCGACCGGCACGACATAGGTCGAATTGTAGATTCGATCCGTCAGGAATGACTGAAACGTGTATGACGCATCCGAATGGTTTGCAACCACGTAGGCATCGTATTTCCAGTCCTTTAGAAAGCTAAGGTCGCCGCGCAGCCCCACCACGAGCCGGTCGAAATCCACCTTCTGGCTCGAATGGTCATTACCCCAGGCGACGAAGGCCCTGGCCTCGACGAAGTCGCCCCGCGGGTTGATCGCCACGGCGGCTACTGTGTTGTTATAAATGACCTGAGGCACCAGCGGATTCGGGTCGAAATTAAATCCGTTGTCGTACTGATAATCCAGGCTCAGCTGACGCGCACCGGTTTGCTTGGACTCGCGGCGCGCGTACAGCGCCTCGAAATAGAGCTCGCCATTGCCCAGGGCGTGCAGATCGTACGACCCATTGACGAATCCGGTGTAATTGCGCGTCGGGGAAATCAGCGATTCCTTGAGCAGCGACGGGTCGAAATCCGGTCGCAGGCTGAGACTGTCTACTCTATCCCAGCCCGGCAGCGCGCCCCCCATCTGCAAAGGGTTCGGAGTCCAGCGAACGCCCGCCGCGGTAGGCGCAATGATGTAGTCATGCGCGAGGCCGCCCGTTCCCGTCAGCCCGCCCACGGGAAAACATCGGGGCTGTCCCGAAGGATCCAGAATCGAGCCAGCCGCGTATTGACCGGTAACCGGGTCAATCAGGGCCTGTGTGGGGCAACTCGCCCAGTTGCGCTGGCCGACAGTCAACTCCTGCCGGTCATCAAATTCGAAGCTGCCGCTGATATCGAAGCGATCCCAGGTGTGGCCGCCCACGACAGACAGCTTGGTGACGTCGCCACCACCCTCGTCGGTGTTTACCCTGGTAGCCTCGAAGGTCCAGTCCTTGATGCCCTTGCGGGTGATGATATTCACCACGCCAGCCACGGCGTCGGAACCGTAAACGGACGAGGCGCCGTCCTTGAGAATCTCGATGCGATCGACCATCGCGGTGGGCAGGACGTTCAGGTCCGCCGAGCCCACCGAACCGCGCGTACCTGAAGGCGCCAGGCGCCGACCGTTGAGCAGAATCAGCGTGCGCACGGCACCCAGACCACGCAGGCTCAGGGTATTGGCGCCGGGACCACCGTCAGTCACGTAACCGCCAAAATAGTTGTTGATCTGATTCGATCCGCCGGTGACGGTGGACCCCTGCAGCACTTCCGTGGTGGTGGTCAGACCCGCCAGCACCGACTCATCTTTCTTGATGACCTGGATGGGCGAGGCGGAACTGTATTCATCCTTATGGATGTGCGAACCCGTAATGACGATCTGCTCGATCGGCGCAATCGCGGCGGCCTTTTTGGCGGCAGCGTCCGCCTCCGCCTTGGCCTTGGCCTTGGCGGCGGCATCTGCATCCGCAGCAGATGTGGGCTTTGGGGCCACATCGGCCGGCGCGTCGGCGGCACCGGCCAGCCCCGCACCCGCCAGTGCGACCACTGAAGCCGCAAACCCCCACAGAATCGCGAGGCGATTCGCCTTACTCATGTACATTAAATTCTCCCTAGAGCTCTTATTTTGGCGCGGCCCGGCACCGTCCCCAGCCTGGCTGCTGCAAGGAAACGACACTATCACGGACACCGACGTCTTCAAAGTCTCGGCCGCGTTGCCGGGGGGGCTATACTTCGCGCGGGAAGCCCATCCGGGCCGAAATCTACGAGCCGGGGATCGCCCATGCGCATGATGGTTACGGTACTACTGGTCTCGGCAAGCCTGGCCGCCACCGCAGGCACGAAACCGGTCCCACCCAGCATCGAGACCCTCTCGGCCTACCCCGCCATGTCAGGGTTTGCACTCTCACCGGACGGCAAGCACATGGTCGCGCTGGAGGGCAAGGGCGAGGAGCGCACGATCCTGGTCTGGAACACCGATGCGCTGCAGGCCAAGCCGACCGTCATCGGGTCCAAACAGATGAAAATCGCCCGGGTCGCGTTCATCAAGAATGACACCCTGGCGGTCACCCTCTGGCAGCCTTTTGACCTGCACTTCGACAAGACGACCAAGACCTTCGTCAACAAGTTCTATTTCACCGACCTCGAAGGCAAGAACTGGCGCGAGCCACTGCAGCGGCCGACGGCCAAGAGCGACGTCGAGGAAATTGAACAGTCGATCTCGGATCCGCAGGTGCTCGACGTGCTGCCCAACGATCCGAGCCATGTCCTCGTCGTTGACGATCTCGGTGTCAACCAGGGCGACATCTACAAGGTTGATCTGGCTACCGGGCGGGCGGAACGCGTCCAGCGCACCGAGGAGAACACCGGCGGATACGTGACCGATATGGAAGGCAAGGTGCGCTCGCGCACCCATCTGGGCGTCGACAGTACCGGCAGCTACGTCGCCACCGAGATTCGCGATCCGGATTCCGGGGCGTGGCAGGAACATTTCCGCACCTACGTCAAGGACCGCAACGTCAACGACGTGGTCGGATTTTCGAAGGACCCGAACATCGCCTACGTCATGCGCAATCCGGGCCGCGACAAGACGGGCATCTATGAGTATGACGTGCGCGCCCGGAAACTCGGCAACGTGGTCTTCGAACATAAGTTCTTCGATGCCAACTCGATTACCGTAAACCCGTTGAAAGGGGAGCACTTCGGCGAGATCGATTCCTTTGGCTACATGGGCCTGACGGAGAATGATCGCTACTACGTATCCGACTGGATGCAGGCGCTGGACAAGCAGCTCAGCGCGGCCTTCTCGATTGGGGAATCGCCGCAGACGCTGATTGACCCGGCAACCGGCAATGCCGTCACGACGCCTATGCGCATCGGCCGTAACTGGCACCTGGTCAGCGCCTCCCAGGATCGAAACCTGATCGTGGTTGCCGTCGACGCGCCCAATGAACCGGCCAGTTACTACCTGCTGCGCAATCACAAGGAGCTCTCGCTCCTGGCGCATCGCCATGCGGACGTCGACACGGCCGCGGTAGGTGACAGCAAGCTGGTCTACTACACGGCCCGCGATGGACTGAACATCCCGGCTTTCCTGCACACACCCAACACCGAACTGTGTGGATCCGGGCCCTGGCCGGCGGTGCTGCTCCCGCACGGCGGCCCGTGGGCCCGGGATGAGCTCGCGTACGACGAGTTTGGCTGGATCCCGCTCCTGACCAGCCGCTGCCGCGCGGTGCTCCAGCCGCAGTATCGCGGTTCCGAGGGCTGGGGCATGAAGCTGTGGATGGCCGGGGATGCCGAATGGGGCCAGAAGATGCAGGATGACAAGGACGATGGGGCCAAGTGGCTGATTGAGCAGAAGATCGCGATCCCGGGCCGCATCGCCATGTTCGGTTTCTCCTACGGCGGCTACGCGGCCTTTGCGGCCGCCGTCAGGCCCAACGGGCTCTACAAATGCGCGATTGCCGGCGCCGGCGTGTCCGACATCGACCGCATCTGGGCCAAGTTCTACACGAATGCCTTTTTCCGTGACGGCCAGGCAAAGACCGTCAAGGGTCTGAGTCCGTTGAGCAAGGCCGATCAGATCTCGATTCCGATCTATGTTTTTCACGGCGACCGGGACCAGACGGTGCCCATCCAGCAGTCACAATGGTTCGTGGCCAAGGCGAAGTCGGCCGGACGGAATGTGACATATCGCGAGTTCAAGGATTTCGCCCACGGGCCGTCCTGGACGCGCCAGACCTACGCCGACACGCTGCGGGGTATAGACGACTACCTCAGCAAAGGTTGTGGGGGCGGAGGCCTGTAGGCTGTTGTACTAAAACAACGGGGCTATCCTTTCATGGCGCAACAGCGCTATGCTGCGCTCACAGGGCAGCTAGGGACATGTCCGGATTGAAGTATTCGCTTGTCTGGACTTTGCCTGAACCAGCTGCAGAGATATGCAGCCGCCCGAATCTGAATCACTAATGGGGAGCCTCAGAACCATGCATCCGTCTGAAAAGCCGGCCATCGCGCCGGAGAGCAACATCAGTGCCGCCGTCAAGTACGCGCTGCTGTCTGGCGCCACGGCGGCGATCGGTGCGGCACTGCCTGCGCCGGCCACCGCGCAAACGGCCGGTGGAACAACCGCCGCCTCCGATGAGATGACAGAGATCGTCATCACGGGAACGCGCATTCGCCGCGTCGATACTGAAACAGCCAGCCCCATCCTTACCATCAACCAGACTGCGATCGAGGCCTCCGGTCTGCAGACGGTCGGTGAACTGGTCGCTGAACTGCCGACGGTCTCTGGTGCAGCAGTCAATCCCGCCGTCAATAACGGCGGTGGCTTCGGTGAAGCCAACGTGGAACTGCGCGGCTTGAACGCGGTGCGCACCCTGGTGCTGCTCAATGGCCGCCGGATTGGACTGATCGGAGCCAGCGGCGCGGTCGACGTCAACCAGATTCCGATCAACATGATCGACCACGTCGAAGTGCTGAAGGAAGGCGCCGGTGCCATCTACGGGTCGGATGCCATTGCTGGCGTCGTGAACTTCATCACCAAGACCCATGCCGAGGGCCTGGAACTGTCGGGCGAGACGGGCCAGACCTCCCGGAGCGACGGCAAACACCTCTCGCTGAGCGGCCTGTTCGGCAACAGTTCAGAGAAGATGGACATCACGATCGGTGGCAGCTATACGCGACAGGACCCGGTGTCCGCTGGCGATCGCGAGTACTCCCGGCTGGCGCGCTACCTCTACAGCGGCCTGTACGGCCCCGCGGGCTATACGCCCACGTCACCGCAGCGCTACGAGTTCGATGCCGGCTCGAGCCGCATCCCGACGGGAAGAGAGTCCATCGCCCACGCCTCCGCAGCCATCAAGGCATTCTACGGCTGCACGACCATCATGCGTATTCCCGGTGCAGCAGGTAGTGCGCTGGCCGATTACCGCTGCTACCACAATTCTGACGCCTTCAATTACCAGCCGTATAACCTGCTGATCACGCCGCAGGAGCGAGGCGCAGTGTTCTCCACGGTCAATTACAAAGTGACCGATGCGGTCGAGATTTATGCCGAGATGCTGATGAACCGCACGCACTCGGGATTCCAGATCGCGCCACTGCCCTATGACGCGACCTCGGACGATGTCATCGTCTCCAAGGACAGCATGTACAACCCGTTCGGCATCGACTTCGGCGGCGACAACACGGGCAATGGCAATTTCCGCCTGCGCCTGAGCTCACTCGGTACGCGCCACAGTCAGACCACGTCCGACAGCAAGCTGCTCACCACGGGCATCAAGGGCAAGCTGTTTGATACCGGCTGGCAATGGGACGCCAACATGAGCTACGGCCGGCTGGACCAGAGCGCCGACACGGATGGTTACATCTACTTCCCGGATCTGGCGAAGGCCGTCGGGCCCTCGTTCGTCAACCCGGCCACCGGGGCACCCACTTGCGGCACCCCCTCCAGTGTCGACCCGGCCACCGGATATGTCATTCCGGCGGTGATTGTTCCGAACTGCACACCGATAAACATATTCAACACCGACCTGCCCGCCACGATATCGGCCCTGAGGCAGATGAGCACCGATTTCAAGACGGACAACACCTTCATCACCAAGGCGGCCACGTTCAACCTGAATGGCAAGGTCGTGGCGATGCCCGCGGGCGATATGCAGGCGGCGGTGGGTGTGGAGTACCGCAAGCTCAGCACGATCTTTGAAGCGGACCATCTGGTCATCGCGCAGCCGCCCCTCTTCATCAAGTGCATCATTTCCCAGGAGGCTTGTACGGGTCCCTCGTCGGGACGCTATGACGACAAGGAGGTCTACGCTGAGCTGTTCGTGCCCCTGCTCAAGGACATGCCCGGCGCGAAAGCACTCAACCTGGACGCCGGTGTCCGCTACTCGAGCTACAGCCTGTTCGGTAACACCACCAAGGCGCAGCTCAAGATCGAATACCGGCCGGTCAGTGATCTGCTGGTGCGTGGCACCTACTCGCAGGTGTTCCGTGTACCGACGCTGGGGGATCTCTATACCGCGCCGGCCATCAGCAATCCGACCTTCAATGATCCCTGCTATGGCCTGACTGCGGCAGCGGCGGCGGCCAACCCGAATCTGGCGGCCGACTGCGTGGGCGTCCTTGGGAACGGCAAGCCGGACGGCTCCTACGCTTACAATGGCACCGCGCAGATCACGGCGGTGCTGCTGAGCAATCCGAACTTGAAGCCGGAAACCGGCAACGTAGTCACTTACGGATTCGTGCTGCAGGTCCCGGGTGTGCAGAACTTGTCGGTGAGCGTTGACATGTGGCGGTACGAGCTCAACAACCTGATCACCGCGCTGGATCCGAACTACGTCAGTGATCAGTGCCTGGCCAGCGGAAATCCGGATTTCTGCGGCCTGATCACCCGCTACACCTTTGGGGTAAACCAGGGTGAGGTGAGGGCTTTCCAGCTGCCCACAGTCAATCTCGGCCAGCTCAAGGAAGACGGCACGGACTTCGGCGTGAAGTACCAGCTGAAGAACACGCGGGCCGGCAACTTCAATTTCTCGCTGGATGCCACCTACATCAACAGCTATCTGAACACGCCGTTCCCCGGAGCGGCTTCGCAGGAGATCGCTGGAACCTTCGATACCCAGTTTGGCAACTATGCCCGCTGGCGTGGATTGGGGAGCGTGGGTTGGGCGCTGGGCGACTTCGATGCCATGCTCTCGTCGCGCTACATCCATCACCTGGTTGTGCATAACGCGGCGACGCAAAGCGCCGCAGTCAAGGCCGGTGGTTTCCCGAACCCTGACTTGAAGATTCCTTCGATCACGTATTTCGACTTGACCTTTGGCTATTCGATCAAGAGCACGAAGACGAAGCTGCAGATTGGCGTGCAGAACCTCACCGACAAGCAGCCGTCTGTGTTCTATCAGAATAACGTCATCAACGCGGATACCGACGTAAGCACCTACGATACGCTGGGCCGGCGTTACTTCGTAACCTTCAATCAGAAGTTCTAAGTTCACTGGAACAGTTAGACTTAAGGGCCGCGGGGTTTGTCCCGCGGCCTTTTTTTTTGAGGACGGCCAGGGCTTAGCCGGATTGAACCCTCCATGATCCAGCCAGCGGCAAGCGCGGACGTGTTGACGGAATCCGCCTCCAGGTTCTTTGACACTGCGGATTTTGAAGCCGCCGAGGCCTACTGCCGTCGCGCCCTGGTTGCGGCGCCCAATCACATCGACGCCCTGACAATGCTGGGCGTCATGCAGCTTATGCAGATGCGGTACGCCGAGGCCGAGGCGGTTTTCGAGCAGCTGCTGCAGCTGCGGCCCGACGAGCCGGCTTATTGGATGAATCTCGGCACGGCGCGCCGCGGCGCTGGACGCCACGAGGAGTCACTGGCGGCCTACGCGCGTGCTGCCGCGCTCGGTGTTTCCTCGGTGGATTTCTACTACCAGGTCGGGATGACGCACATGGCGCGCTCGGATTTGCAATCCGCCAAGGCGCTCTTGGCCAGGGGGCTGGAGTTGGCGCCTGAGGACATGGACATCCGGCTCCGCTATGCCGAGTGCTGCTACCAAGCGACCGATCACGACGACGCCCTCGCGGCGCTCGAGGCCTGGCCTACGGCTGAGGAGACTCCCGCCAGGGTGGCGCCCGCGGTCGGCAGCCTGCTGATGAACCTAGCCCAGCCTCAGCGCGCGGAAGCGACCGTGCGCAAGGCGCTTGCCGAGGAGCGGGACAACCTGGTGGCGAAGCTGACGCTCATTCAGCTGCTCGAGCGCACCAACCGGATCAATGAGGCGGCTGCCCTGCTCGGGGAATTGCTCGCCGATCCCAGGTCCGAAAGACTCGGAGTGGACCTGCGTATCGCCAAGGCGATCGTGGCACAGCGCCAGTCGCGGCACGAGCTCGCGCTGGAACTGCTCATTCAGCTGATGCCTGATTTCAAGCGCGCGCACGAGCGCCATCGCGTCCTGTATCCCATGGCGGTGACCCTCGATGCGCTGGGCCGATTTGACGAAGCCTTTGCCGCCCTGGGCAAGGCCCATGCTTCGCAGATCGCGCGGGTGGAGCGTGTCGCACCGCTGGCAGCGGCGCGCGGCACACCGCAGATGAAGGTGACGGAATTCGACTGCGACCCACAGGACGTTCAGCAATGGGACCATTCGAGCGCACCGTCCAGCGCGGACAGTCCGGTGTTCGTGGTCGCCTTTCCGCGCTCGGGAACGACGCTGCTTGAATTCACTCTGGATGCGCATCCGCTGCTGCAGTCCATGGATGAGCAGCCGTTCATCCAGAACGCGCTGGAAGACATGACCGCCTTCGGCGTCAAGTATCCGACCGAGCTCGGGCACTTAAGCGCGCAGCAGCTGGACGACGTGCGCGCAAAGTACTGGCGGCGCGTGGCGAAAAAGGTGCAGCTGCCGCCCGGCGTGCGCCTCGTTGACAAGAACCCGCTCAATATCGTCCGCCTGCCGGTCATACGCCGGCTGTTCCCGAATTCACCGATCATCCTGGCGATACGCCACCCCTGCGACATCGTGCTCAGCTGCTATATGCAGAATTTCAGCGCGCCGGACTGGATCATGCTCTGCGCCAATCTGCCGGCCCTGGCGGCCGGATTTCGCAAGACCTTTGACTATTGGTACCGGCTCACTGCCCTGCTGGAACCCAGCATTCTGGAAGTGCGCTACGAGCAGCTGGTCGCCGATTTTCCCGCGGTCGTGCGCGGCATCGCCGATTACCTGCACCTGCCCTGGGATCCGGCCATGCTGGCGCCGGCCGCCAGCGCGCACGCCAAGCGCTTCATCAGCACGCCCAGCTACGCCCAGGTCGTGCAACCGGTCAACAGCAGGGCGGTGGGGCGCTGGGAGAATTACCGCACCTACCTGGAGCCCGTGATACCCGAGCTTGAACCCTATCTGCAGCGCTGGAATTATTCGGTCTGAGGCATTTTGAACAGCAGGTAGGTCGACAGGATATATTTGTCGCCGCTCTGCGGCGCCACGCCTTCGTGCTGGTACATCCAGTAAGGCGGGAAGACCAGCAGCCGGCCGGCCCGTGGCGCCACCGTCAAATTCAGTCCCGGCAGGCGCGTTTCACCGCCGGCTGCGACGTCATTGAGGTACCACAGCAGCACCAGGTAGCGGTTGGCGACATGGTTGATCGCATCGAAATGGAGTTGGAAACGCTGATTGCCGCCGCTGTGGTAGCGCTTCATGACCAGGTCCGAAGTCAGCGCCGAATTCGGAATCGGTATGCTTAAGCCGATGTCACGGTTGTAGCGCTCGAGGGCCAGATCGATGAAGTTTCTGAACATGCCTAGGAAGCCGGCGTCTGCGTAGCGCGTGACGTTCAGCTCGGTCCATTCAGACTCTTCCAGACCGGCGCGGACGCTGCGACCGTTGGTGGTGTGGAAGCGCTGCAGGCCATTGAAGGAGTCCAGGAGCTGACGGCAGAGGGCCGGATCCAGACTGTCGTCGTAGACGCGCACATAGTGGGTCAGGTCGCCGATCGCCATGAGCGCAATGGTAGGGCGCGCATTGTCCGGAGCGCAAATCGCGTCCGCGACACCCAAGCGCGCAGCGCGAGCGCGCTACATCGGTTTGCCACCCGACATCGTGCCCCTGATGCGCTCCACGTCGCGACGCGTCTGGTCCTCAAGGGCAGCGAACTCCTGCTCAGACAGACAGGTCGTCTCGACGATGAGGTGCGAGCCCGTTTGCGTATCATTGCGGCAATACTTGATGGTGCCGCCCTTCACGACGCGGACATAACCGGCCACGCGCGGCGCGGCGCTGTGCGTCGGAACGATGCTCGTTGCCGGCGCAGGTGTCGCTGCGTTCGGCGCAGCCGCCGTCGCGGTGGTTCGGGTATCCGGCTTCCCGGCGCAGGCCGCGACGAGCAGAGTAACAGCGGCAACGGTCAGTAGGATACGCAAAATAGGCTCCTTGGCAGTACGCTTCTCTACGATGGTGGTTATTCGCCGGCGCAGCGGTGCATCATGCCGAATCCAGGCGCAACTGCGCAAGCCACCCTATAATAGTGTTAAATCATGAGCACCACCGCTGAGGCCAAGGCTCTGCTGCGCCAGGGGCGCGTTGCCGAAGCCGAGCAGCTGTTCGACCAGATACTGCAGCGTTCGCCGAATAATGTGGAGGCGCTGAATGCCGTGGCGCTCGCCTCATTGCGCCGTGCGGACACCCGCGCATCGATCGAGCTGCTTGATCGCGCGGTGACCCTGCAGCCCGGTGACGCCCTGTCGCACTATCACCTCGGGCGCGCTCGCTCGGTGGCCGGCGATTTGACCGGAGCATTGGACTCCTACGCCACCGCCGTGCGCCTGCTGCCGGATTTTCACGTCGCGCGCCTGCACTACGCAGAGACCCTCGACCGCACCGGCGACCTGGAGCGTGCGCCCATTCAGTATCTGCGCGCCCTGCAGGATGCGCAGCAGCAGGGGCATTGGCTGGATCCGGCCACCACACCCCGCGGCCTGCAGCCGATCGTGACGCGGGCGGTACTGCTGGTGCGCGAACAGCGCCGCGCTATGTGCGCGCAATTGGTCGAGCCCCTTCAGGCGAAATTCGGGACGGCCGCTCTTGACCGCGTCAGCGAGGCGGTGCGCATTCACATCCGCGAAGCGGTGCCCAACTACCCGGACCCGCGCCAACAGCCCACGTTTTTCTACGTGCCGGGCGTGGAAGCCAGTCCCTACCTCGAGCGACGGCTGTTTCCGTGGATCGAGGCGCTGGAGGCGAACACCGCGGTGATCCAGACAGAGTTGCAGCGCCTGCTGCCGAACACGCAGGGGCGCGAGAGAGTGTTCGGCACCGCCGAACTGGAAACTGCCAATCTGCGCTGCAGCGCCGGCCCGCCCAGTTGGAACGGCTACTATTTCTATCGACACGGCGTGCGGCGCGAGGACAATTGCCAGGCCTGCCCCGCCACGGCCGCGGCTCTCGAGTCGGTGCCGCTGTGCCATATCCGCCATCACGGTCCGGAAGTGCTGTACTCGGTGTTCACCGCCGGTACCCACCTGCTTCCGCATCGTGGGGTGACCAACAGCCGGCTGGTGGCCCACCTGCCGCTGCTGATACCGGCCGATTGCGCACTGCGAGTGGGCGGTGAACTGCACGCCTGGCAGGAAGGCCGCGTCGTCGTGTTCGATGACACCTACGAACACGAGGCGTGGAATCGCAGCAGCGGGATCCGCGTGGTGCTGATCTTCGATATCTGGAATCCCCACCTGAGCGAGGCCGAACAAGCCGCGATCAGCCTGCTCGTGGCCGCGATGGGAGATTTTCGCGAGCTGGTGGACAAGGGCTGAACCCGATGCGCCTGGCACAGCCGTTTTACCGCCTGCCGGTGCTCTTTGACGATGAGCGGCTGCGTACCGAGATCGCTGCCCTGCCGGCGGAGTCCTGGGCGGCCCATCCCAGCGGCACTCCGGGCAACACGGCCGTGCGACTCATCAGCGTCGACGGTGGCGAGAACGATGAGGTCGACGGGCTGATGAAGCCGACGCCGGCGCTGCAGCGCCTGCCTTATGTGCGGCAGGTGCTCGCCAGTTTCGCGGTGGTCTGGGGCCGCTCACGGCTGATGCGGCTCGCTCCCGGAGCGCAGGTGGTCGAACACGCGGACATCAACTACCACTGGCACTACCGGGTGAGAATCCATATCCCGGTGATCACGCGGCCACAGGTGATATTCCACTGCGGTGGGGATCAGGTGCATATGGCCGGCGGCGAGGCCTGGCTGTTCGACAGCTGGCGCCTGCACCGGGTCGAGAATCCCACCGACCAGGAGCGCATCCACCTGGTGGCCGATACCACCGGCACGGCCGCATTCTGGCGATTTGCCGCCTTGTCCGGGCATCCGGGCACGCCCGTCAAGCACCTTCGCTACGACCCCAATCGGAATGTGCCGCTGCTGCTGGAGCGCATCACCCTGGCGCCGGTCATGGCCCCGGCGGAGGTCGACCTGCTGCTGATGGATATGCGCGCCGAGGTGGCAGCGCTTGAAGACACACCCGATGGCGACGCGCGCCTCGGCCTGTACCGTCAGTTGCTGGACGCGTTCGGCCGCGACTGGCGGCAGTGCTATCTCCTTTACGGCCAGAATCGCGAGGGCTGGAGCGACTATGCCGCGATGCGCCAGGAACTGCGCACGGCCAGTCGCACGGCGGCGGAGGGGCTCGTGATGCGCAGCAACGGCGTGCACGCGCATCGGGTACTCGAAGCCAAGGTGCTGCGTGCCCTGCTGCCTGCGGTCCCTGAAGATGCACCAAAGCCCGCCTCACGATCGGCGACGGCGGCTTCCGGAGCTTCGAGCCGGCGATCGACCATCCCGCAGCTGGAACGGCCGCTGTTTATCGTGGCCGCGCCGCGCTCGGGCAGCACGCTGCTGTTCGAGACACTCGCCGTGAGCCGGCAGCTCAGCAGCCTCGGCGGCGAGGCGCACGGTCTGGTCGAGGACATTCCTGAACTGTGCCCCGGGACCGAAGGGATCGATTCAAACCGGCTGATGGCGGCCCAGGCCACGGCACCGGTGGCGGCGCAGATTCGCGCGACACTGCTGAAGGGCCTGCGCGATGCCGACGGCCAGCCGCTCGCGAGTGACAGCCGCCTGCGATTTCTCGAGAAGACGCCGAAGAACTCGCTGCGCGTCCCGTTCTTCAACCAGATCTTTCCGGACGCCCGCTTCATCATGCTGTGGCGCGAGCCGCGCGACAGTCTGGGCAGCATCATCGAGGCCTGGCGCTCCGGGCGCTGGATCACCTACAAGCATCTCGACGGCTACGCCGGTCCCTGGTCCCTGCTGCTGCCGCCCGGTTGGCGCGACATGAACGGCCGATCGCTCGGTGAGATCGGCGCGTTCCAGTGGGAAGCGGCGAACCGGATCGCGCTCGATGACCTGCAGCAGCTGCCGCGCTCGCGCTGGATCGTGATCAACTACGCCGATCTCATCGCCGACCCGGCGGCGTGTATCAGAGGCATCTGCGGCTTCGCCGGCATCGAGTTCGATAGCGCGCTCGAGGCGCGCCTTGCGGCGCCGCTCCCGTTGTCGCGCTACACGCAGACCCCACCGGCGCCGGACAAGTGGCTCAAGAACGCCGGGCTGATCACTTCCGTATTGCCACAATTGAGCGCACTCAGCGCGCGTCTGGCGGCGGAGCAGCTCAGTCCCCAAACTGGTAGCCGTGCCGCTGGATGACCACGGCGTCGCGCTCCTCGACCAGGGCCCGCAGCTGATCGTCATAGTAGCCCGGGTAATCTGCATGTTCCGACACGTTGCGGCGTTTCGCACCGTTGATATAGGCGTGCATGTCTGAGCTCACGGCCTGGCCCACCGAACTGAGCATCTTCGTCAGATCGACGCGCAGGTGCTCCAGGCGCCCAACGTGCAGCAACCCTGAGCCGTCAAACATGTACTGGTACAGGAACCCGTAGAACCCGAGGTTGGAGGCCCGGATCCGCTCCAGCGCGGGCGCTGGCAGGTTCAGGCCACGGCCGGTGTAGTTCGGAGACAGTGCGGCGAGCACCGCATCGAGTTTGCTGCCCGGGTTGCAAAGATCAAGCATGTTGCGCAGGGTGTGCGCGAAATCGAGTGTCCCGCCCTCGCTCAGGATCCCGAACAGCGCGTTGGGCTGCTGCTTCTGGGCCTGGAAGGTGTACCAGGAGACGTAGTAGCTCCAGGGGCTGCGCACCAGTCCCAGCGCCGGGAGCTGCGCATACTGCGGAGGAACCAGCGAGCGCGGGAGGTGATAACCCACGCGGCGCGCGCTCGCAACGAAGCGCACGAGGCATTCATTCACGAAGCTGCCGCCGGATTTGTGGAGGTGGAGAAAGACGAAGCGGTCCGTGACGATCATCGGACCTGCGCGACGACGGCCAGCCGTTCCCTCACTTCAGGCTCGTCGACACCCAGGTGCCGGTCACCGCGCGCCATGCTATCCAGCAGCGCCGGCGAGGGCTCGAAATCGCAGATCATGTGCACGCGCGCCTGGGCGCCGCTGGCATTCCAGACCCCGTGCATATCGCTGTTGTTGAGCACCCAGGCTTCCCCCGGCAGCATCCGGTAGCTCAGGCCGGCGCAATACATCCAGACCTGTTCATTGGTCACCACGGGCAGGTGCACACGAAGGGATTTGGCGAAGTAAGGCGCCTTGTCGATGTGCGCGCTGACGACGACACCAGGCGGCAGCTTTGCCAACAGGCAGCGCAGGGGAGAGGCCCCGATCAGTTCCTGGATGATGGATTTCGCGTACGGAAGCAGCGCCAGCGGCGGACGCTCTTCGATGGGCTTGGGGCCCTCGGCGGGCGCGTAGCCGCGCAAAAAAATGGCCTGCGCCGCCTGGTGCACGCCGACCCGTCCGCCGGTGCCCTGCCAGAGTGCGGCGGGCAGGGAATCGACTTCCTCGCGCAGGCGGGGAGCATCAATCGTCAGGGGCAGGCGCAGGCAGCCGCCGACCAGGCGGGCTTTGTCCAGCACCGGCAATCCAGGCAGATCCAGCATCGCATTACTTTAACCGAAGGCTCCGTTCAGCGTCATTTCCGCAGCCGGCGGGCGCGGGCAAACGCTGTGCTAAGGTGCGGTTTCCTGCCCTGAGCTGGAAGCGCGCTTGGAACCCACCCTGGTCCTGTCCCCCGACGCACTGATTCGCAACCGCGGCGGGCGGCTGCTGGTGCACACCACGTCCAGCAGCCTGCCGGCCTTTGAAAGCGATCAACCCCAGCTGATCGGCTGGCTGTGCCATTTCGCCATGCCCTGCCGCGTCGACGATGCGCTGGCCACGCTCCCGCCGCCCGACCGTGAGGCGGCCGCCCGGATCGTCGACTATCTGGTCCGCGGTGGAACGCTCGTCGACGCGCTGAGTGCCCCAGCGGGCACGACGGACCCGGAAGCCGCTGCACGCTCGACGCGCAATCATCTGCGCACCCTGGCGCGCACGGTCTACGAAACCGCCTGCGATGCGCTGGCCTTCGGCCCTTGGATCGAGCAGGAGCTCGCCACGCGCAGCGGCATTGGCCTGGAGCGGCGCCTGGCCGCGCTGCTCATGGGGCTCGACGGACTGCGCCAGGAACTGGCCGAGTCGCGCACCAGGCATCTGCAGGAACAATTGCGCGATCTCGGAGTCAGGGAGGGCGAGCGTGGGCTCAAACTGCATATCGGCGCCGGGGAACACCGTCTTGCGGGGTGGATCAACATCGACGTGCATCCGGCGCAGTTGGCGCTGAACATATTGCGCGGCCTGCCCTTCGCAACCGCGTCGGTGCGTGTCGTGTTCCTCTCGCACCTGCTCGAGCATCTGTATTATCCGCGTGATGTGCGCGCGCTGCTGGCCGAACTGCGGCGCGTGCTGGAGCCGGGGGGCACAGTGCGCATCGTGGTGCCGGACATCGAGCAATGCATCGAGGCCTACACCGAGCGCGATGCGCAATTCTTTGCCAGCCGGCGCGAGACCTGGCCGTGGTGGCCCGAAAATCCCACGCGCCTGGAGGATTTTCTCGCCTACGCCGGCGCCGGCCCGGAGCCCACCTATCTGTTCGAGTCCCACAAGTACGGCTACGACTTCGAAACGCTGCGCAAGGTACTGGAGGAATCCGGTTTCGAGAAGGTGGATAAATCCGCTTACATGGCCAGCGCCCATGCGGAGCTGCGCGTCGATGAGGCCAGCGCGGTCGCCCGGGCACAGTATGGGGACCGGTACTATTCGCTGTTCGTCGAGGCCGAACGGCCACACTGAGCCTCAAGCGGCATGCGAAAGTACAAGAATCCTGGTCTGATCGGCCTGCTCGCCCTCTTGGGGATTGCGCCGGTGTTCGCGGACACCGAGACGCATATTGCCCCGACGGTGGAACCGCAGTTCGCCATCGCGACGCGGCTGGACCGGTCCGGGCGCATCGTGGTGCCGGTCTATATCGATGATCACGGCCCGTACCGTTTCCTGCTCGACACCGGAGCCACGCATTCCGCGGTCTCTGACCGGCTGGTCACGGAGCTGCAGCTCACGACCGATACCGGACCGGAACTGATCGTCCACGGCGTCACCGGGCTGGTCTCGACGCAGGCCTGCTCGTTCAAGTCGCTGCGGTTTGGCAGCATCACCTATCCGAACCCACGGCTGCCGGTGCTGGGCGGATACGTGCTGGAAGGACTGGACGGCATACTCGGCATGGATCATCTCGCGAACAAGCGCATCACGGCGGATTTCGTGCATGACCGCGTGACCGTGGGCGAATCCGTTGGCGGCCGTGGTGGTGCGAAGTACTACGTGGTGCAGGCGCGCAGCGTCTCCGGACTGCTGCTGCAGATCGACGGACGCGCCGCCGACCAGGTGGTCACCGCAGTGATTGACACGGGCGCCAGCCACACCCTGGGCAATCTGGCGCTGTACACCGCGCTGGCGCGGCACACACGGAACCTCGAAGCGCCGCCCACGGCCGATGTCGTCGATGCCACGCAAACGACCGAGGTCGGCAACGTCCGCATCGTGTCGCCGATCGAGATGGGGCAGATCAAGGTGACGAACACCGCCGTGACCTTCGGCGATTTTCAGGTATTCCGCTTCTGGGGCCTGCAGGGGCAGCCGGCGCTGCTGCTCGGCATGGACGTGCTCGGCACGCTGCAGGAACTGACCATTGACTACCGCCGGCACGAGGTGCTGTTCCGGACCCAGCCCGGGACGGAGGTCGTGCCCGGATTCTTCTAGTCCTCCAGGGCTTCAGCAGCCAGCGATGGACTCAGTGGCAGCCGCCGTCTTCCTTCCCGCAGCCGCACGGCCCCGCCGCGCCTTTCCCGCCTGAAGCAGGTTCGGTGGAGCGTTTCCGCCAGCGCCTCGGCCCCAGCACCCGCGCGGCATACACCGTCGCAGTGATCACCAGCGCCGCCACGATGATGTTCTGCCACATCGGTCAGGCTCCCGCCGTGAGCGCGCTGGCGATGTGGTAGGTGGCGAATGAGGCCACCCAGGCCATCGCGAACAGATACCCGGCCATGATCAGCGGGTAGCGCCAGGAATTGGTCTCGCGGCGCACGGCGGCCAGCGTCGACAGGCACTGCGGCGCGAACACGTACCAGGCCAGTAGCGACAGCGCCGTCGCAAAGCTCCAGCTGGAGGCGATCATCGGGCGCAGCGCCGTGCCGACCTGATCGGCACTGCCGGACAGCGCGTACACCGTGCCCAGCGCACCGACCGCCACCTCGCGCGCGGCCAGGCCCGGCACCAGGGCCACGCAGATCTGCCAGTTGAAGCCGATGGGCGCGAACACGGCCTGCAGGCCGCGGCCCAGCATGCCGGCGAAACTGTACTGAATGGCAGGTCCCGTGGCGCCGGCGGGCGCGCCAGGGAAACTGGCGAGGAACCACAGCACGATCATCAGCGAGAGAATGATGGTCCCGACGCGCGTGATGAAGATCATGGTGCGCTCGTACAGGCCAAGCGCGAGGTTGCGCAGATTGGGCCAGTGGTACTCCGGCAGTTCCAGCAGCAGCGGGTGGTATCCGGCGCGCAGCGTGACGCGCTTCATCACCAGCGCCACCAGTACCGCACCCAGCACGCCGGCCACGTAGAGCGCGAACAGCACCAGGCCGCGCAGATTGAAAATGCCCACCGACCGGTCGGCGATGAAGGCACCGATGATCAGGGCGTACACCGGGAGCCGTGCCGAACAGGTCATGAGCGGGGCGAGCAGGATGGTGGCCATGCGATCGCGCACATTGGGTATGGTGCGCGTGGCCATGATGCCGGGGATCGCGCAGGCGTAGGAAGACAGCAGCGGGATGAACGATCGGCCCGACAGTCCGATGCTGCCCATCAGCCGGTCGAGCAGAAAAGCCGCGCGCGGCAGATAGCCGCTGTCTTCCAGCAGCAGGATAAAGAAAAACAGGATCAGGATCTGCGGCAGGAACACCAGCACGCTGCCGGCGCCCCTGATCACGCCGTCGACGAGCAGGCTCTCCAGGAGCCCGGCGGGCATCGCCTTGCTCACCGCGACGCCAAGCCCGCTCATGGCGGTGTTGATCCACGCCATCGGCACGGTCGCCCAGCTGAAGACCGCCTGGAACACGGAGAACAGCAGTACCGCCAGCAGCAGCGGGCCGGCGATCGGGTTCATCACGACGGCATCGAGTCGCATCAGTGCGCGGGCGCGGAGCGGTTCGACGTATTCGGAGACGCGCAGGATATGGCGCGCCTCGCGTTGCGTGGCCTGGATCTCCTCCGAGGTCTGCGCGGGCACTACGGCCGGCCCGACAGGCGCGGGCGCGGGCGCCGGATTCAGGGCCATGGTCAGGTCTTCATCGCGGAGGCGCTGCGTCGCCGACTGCTCCGCTTCGATCGAGGCGCTGAGCGCATCGATTGCGGCCACCAGCTCGCGCCCGCCGGCAGGCTGCACGGCAACCGTCTCGATCACCTGCACACCGAGTTCCGATTCCAGGCGGGTGCGATTGAGTGTGTAGCCGCGATCGCGGGCCAGATCGCTCATGTTCAGCGCGACGATCAGCGGTCGGCCGACGCGCCTGAGCTCGAGCACCAGACGGAGCGATAACCTGAGGTTGGTGGCATCGACGACGCAGACGATCAGGTCAGGCGATTCCTCGCGGTGAAGCTTGCCGACGATGAAATCGCGGGTGATCGCCTCGTCGAGCGTCGCGGGCACCAGGCTGTAGGTGCCGGGCAGATCGAAGAGCTGGTAGTGGCGCTGGCGATTCGCGCTCGCAAACGCGCCCTCCTTGCGCTCAACCGTGACGCCCGGATAGTTGGCGACCTTCTGGCGGCTTCCGGTCAGGCGGTTGAACAGCGCCGTCTTGCCGCAGTTGGGCACGCCCACCAGGGCGATGCGGAAGGTCGTCGGGTGGCCCGGATTCCTGGTCACGGCGTGTCGACCCGCACCATGACGGCCCGCGCCTCGCGCCGGCGCAGCGCAAAGACGGTCGATCCGATGCGCACCGCCATTGGATCGCCCCCCGGCCAGACCTCTTCGACGATCTGGACGCGCTCGCCCGGGACGAAGCCGATTTCGATCAGGCGGCGCCCAATCGTCGCGCCGACCTGGTCGCCCACGAGGCCGGCATCCCCCTCCAGCACCTGCGTGACCACGCCGCCGGCGCCCTTGCGCAGGGTGGCCAGGGGCACCTGGTCAGGGGCTGTACGGGCTTCGGCAGGGTCCACGGCACCATCCCGGTAAATGAGAATGACTCTCATTTAAAGGATAAACGATTGTCCCGGCTGGCGCCACTGTAAAACCATGACCCAGTACCGATTCCTAAAGGCCTCTGGGACGGTTCACAGTCCGTTAAGGCCTGCCGGACTAAGCTGGCCCCCCGTCGCGTTACCGGCACTATTGGAGCCCCTGTGAACAAATACTACCGCCTCGTGATCGCAGTCCTGGCTGCCACCGCAACACTGGCCCTGCAGGCGCCGGCCTATGCCGATCCCCCATCCTGGTCCGCGGCGGGCGGGGATCAAGGGGAAGGCGACCGCCCGGACGACCGGCGTGGCGACCGGCGTGACGAACGCCGCGACGAGCGCCGTGACGAACGGCGGGACGACCACCGCGAGCGCCACCACGACCGCGAAGAACACCGCTACGGCGACTACTACGGCCACGAGGGTCACCACTATTACCGCGGTTACCGCGGCGACGACTGGGACGACGACTACGGCGTGGCGAGCAGCGGCCGCTGCAACACGAACGCGGTGCTCGGCGTTGCGGGCGCCGTAACCGGCGCCATCATCGGCAGCCGCAGCTCCTCGCCCGAGGATCGTGGCATCGCCACGGTATTTGGCGCCATTGCAGGCGGCATTATCGGCAACGCCGTCGGTGACGCCATTGATGACGGCGATCGTGGCTGTCTCGGTCAGTCCTTCGAACTGGCTCGCATCGGCAGCCCCGTGGTCTGGGTCAATCCGCGCAGCCATGTGGCCTGGCGCGTCCTGCCCCTGCGCGATGTATCGCCCGAATGCCGGGAATTCGAACTGCGCCGCGGCTTTGGCGGACGCTATGGCCGTGAACGGGTCGTCGCCTGCCGTCGCGGCCGCGGGGACTGGGCTTTCCGCTAGCGCGGACGCGGGCTTCTCGCTCGCGGGTCAGACCAAGTCCAGACGCACCTTGCGGCCTACGAGTTTCGCTGCGCGCTGCAAGCTGGAAAGCGTACTGTCGTGAGTGGGGTCGAGCAGGCGGTTCACCTGTGTCCGGCTCGTCTTGAGCAATACCGCCAGACGCGCGCGCGAGAGCTTGCGTGCTTTCATCGCTTCGGCGAGTTGCCAGGCTACAACCTCTTTAATGGCCAGCGCCTGCGTCTCCTCGTAAATGTCCTCCTCCCTGAGGAGATCATCCAGGCTGGTACCGATATGACGATTCTTGGTCTTACTCATTGCCTGATCTCTCGCACGCGCTTGCGCGCCAACTTTAGGTCACTAGCTGGTGTCGTCGACGATTTTTTAAGCATTCCATGTACTGCCACCAGGGTCTCGCCTTGTACGCAGAAAAACACCCGCGCAATTCGATTGCCCGGCAGACTGCAGCGCACCTCCCATAGTCCCTGCCCCATCGGTCGGCACAGTGGCATACCGACGGGCCAGCGCCATTGCACGCGCATGAGATCCAGACCGATGGTCCGACGCTCGACAACGGGGAGCTCCTTGAGCCAACTCCTTACCGGCTCGCCGCCGCTGGCGCTACGATAGAAAACCAACGGGATCTTGAGTGGCACGCGGGCGGATTCAGGGCAGGGTGTACCACATAAGGTACATGTACCGCAACGGGCCCTGGGCGTCGAGATGCCCTAACGCTTGGATTCACGCCAATTCGCCACACGCCAGGGGAACGTGGCGATGAAAGAACCTACATCCGGTGCCTGGCCAGCAGCCTGCAGATCAGTGCATCAAGGGAGATCAGGCCCGGTCCGCGCGCCAACAGCAGCAGCAGGAAGGCCACCCACTGGACGTGGGTCGGCCAGGCCTCCGGATAAACAAAGATCTGGATGACGGCGATCATGCCCAGGTAGGCCAGCGCCACCGCGCGGGTGCCGAGTCCCACCAGCATCAGCACAGCCCCGCCGAGTTCCAGCCCGGCCGCCATGTAGGCCGCAATGTGCGGTGGGACCAGCGGCACCTTGTATTCCGACTCGAACAGCGACAGCGTGCCGGCCCAGTCATCGAGCTTCACCGAACCGGAACGCCAGAACACTTCGAAAGCCGCGCCGCGCGCGATGAGTGCGATCAGGCTGTAGGGAATGCGCTCCAGCCAGCCGATCGCGGTGGAAATCAGGCCGCCGCCTTTGGCCGCCGCAGGGGATTGCGGTGTCGAATTCATGTCATGGACCTCATTTAGTTTTTCTGGCCGGGCGCCACAGCTTCGATGCGCAGGAATCCGGCGGGCAGAATCTCCGCAGCCAGGAGCCCTGCAATCTCCTCCGCCTCGCCGACTGCCGCGGCGGCATTGATGGCCTGCCCGGCCTCTTGCCCGAGGAGCGCCGCTTCGAGAAAGGCGGCGGCAGCGACGCCGAGGCGCGCGAGCCCGACACCGGCCTCGGTGCGCCACAGCGCGTAACGATAGCCGGCAGGTTGCTGAACCAGAATCGCGAGCGTCCCGGTGTCTTCCGCGAGGATCGCCTCGCGCAGCTGGTCGACCGGAAAACGTGCCTGGTGCAGGCGCAGGGAGGCCGCAAAGTGCAGCCGCACACCGCCCGCAATGAGCATGCTGCGCGCGCCGGAAACACGGTCGCCTCGCTCACGGCCCAGCTCATCGAGCTGCCACTCGAACTGCGCCAGCTCGCCCAAGTAGGGGAGCGCTTCCGTGGAGGGAAAACCGTCTATGAAGCCGGGGAAGTCGGCGCCGTAGGCATCCAGCTGCGGCGCCTGCGGGGGTCTGGCGCGCGCGTAGGCCACGGCCATGCGGTCAAAGAAGGCCTCGCCCACGAGCTGCTCGACCGCCTTGAAACTCGACCGCAGTGCATTGCTCAGTGCGCCGAGCACGGTGTTGCGATGGACGCGCAAGCCGACGGCCCCCGGGTGGGCCCCGGCAAACAGCGGCTCGGGGAGTTGCTGCGCCTCCCTGTCAGAGGCGAGCAGCGCCGCGGCCATCTGCGATTGCAGCACGGCGAGCGACGGACCCTTGAAGTTGTCAACCGGCGCGGGCATGGGCGGTGAGCGGCCGGTGGCTGGACCGCGCCGGATAGGCCGGCGCAGCCTGCAACTGTGCATCGAGACAGGACTGCGCCCGCGCCGCTTCGCTCTGCAGCACCTCGAAGGCGGGCAGGCGGGTGTCCCACTCGATCAGGGTCGGGCGCGCGCCAAAATGCCGGATGGCCTGCTCATACAGTGCCCACACCGCCTCACAGACCCGATCGCCGTGATCGTCGATGCGCAGCTCCGCGCCGCCCGCAGCCTGCACGATCGCATGCCCGGCCAGGTGGATCTCGCCGACGCTGGCCGGATCGAGCGCGCCGCACCACTGGGCCAGCACGGCGCCCGCATCGCTGCGCTGGTTGCAGGCGCTGACGTAGACATTGTTCACATCGAAGAGCACGCCGCAGCCGGTGCGGTGCGCGAGGGCGGCCAGAAATTCCGGTTCCGGAATGACCGAGGCGGTATAACACAAATAGGTGGAAGGATTCTCGACCAGGATCGCCGTACCCAGCGCCTGCTGCACCTGCTCGACATTGCGGCAGACGATATCCAGCGCTTCCTCGGAATACGGCAGCGGCAGCAGGTCGGGCAGGTATCGCCCGCCATGAATGCTCCAGGACAGATGATCTGATACCAGGCCAGGCTCGAGCCGGCCGCGCAGTTGCCGCAGGCGCTCGAGATGCGCCGCGTCGATGCCTTCCGCAGAGCCCAGCGAGAGCCCCACGGCGTGGAGCGAGAGCGGGTAATGTTCACGCACGCGCTCGAGCTCGGCGAGTGCGCTGTCATTGGCCATGAAATTTTCGGGATGGACCTCGAACCACGCCGCCTGCGGGTGTGTCGACAGCACCTGGGCATGGTGCGGCATCCGCAACCCGATCCCGGCCCGCGCCGGGATCGGGTTTGCTGCAGAGCTTTCGCTCATTACATCTTCGTCAGGCTGCCACCAGCGATCTTGGCGCAGACGCCAGCCGGAAGCGATACAAACGAGGCCTTGTCCATATCCTTGGTCGCCTGGCCGGCGCAGGAATGTGTGCCTGCCGCGCAGTCATTCTTGCCGGCCTTGGCCACGCCAAAACACTTTTCCATGGCGGGCTTGTCCATTTTCTTGGCTTCGTCGGCGAAAGAGGCCGTGCTGACCAGGGCCAGGGCGGCGGCGCCGAACATCGCGGAAACGGTGAGGCTCTTCAGTGAAGTCGCTGACATGATGTACTCCGATGGTTGGTTGCAAATGCGTAGGCCGCGGCGCCCGGCGAATGTCGGGCCAGGCCACGACTACCCCTATATCGTTGCAGTGAGTCAAAGGTTACAACATCATCAGCCCCATGGCCTCCGAAACCCAATCTCAGTCGCAGGAGGCCGCATGGTCCCGAATGATGTGCGCCGCCCAGCAGGGTGACGCGGTTTGTTATGAGCAGCTGCTGCACGGCATCACGCCGTTCATAAGAAGCCTGACGCGGCGGTACTGCCGCAATCCGCATCTGGCTGAGGACGTGGTGCAGGACGTGCTGCTGACGGTGCACCGGATCCGGCACACCTGGGACCCGCGCCGCCCATTCAGCCCGTGGCTGGCCGCCATTGCGGCCCGGCGCGGAATTGACCGAATCCGGCGCGATTCGCGCATCTCCCGCCACGAATTCAGCGACGAGCTCGCGCTTGAAACCTTTGCCGCCCCCGCAGCGAATAACGAATCGGGAGCACTGCGCGCCGTGGAGGCCATTGAACCCTTGCTGGCGGCGCTTCCGGAACGGCAGCGCCGGGCCCTCGAGGCGATCAAGATCCGCGGGCTGTCGCTGGCACAGGCGGCGAGCGAGTCCGGCCAGTCCGTGGGAGCTCTGAAGGTCAATGTACATCGCGCGGTCAAGGCCCTGCGCGCCCTGGTAGGTAATGTGGACAAAGCGGAAAACGAATAGTTGCAGCCATGAAACCGGATCGAAGCACGGACGCGCTGATCGGGGCACTGGGCCAGGGCCTGGCGCCGGTGCGCCCGCTCCCGCCGCCCGCGCTGCGCGCGCTGCTGTGGCTGGGCCTGGTAACGCTGCTCGTCGGTGGCGGCGTGCTGCGCTGGGCCAATCCCGCGATCATCGCCGCGCGTACCGCCGAGCCACGCCTGGCGCTCGAGTGTGCCGCGGCCCTCCTCACCGGCATCATCGCCGTGGTTGCGGCCTTCCACCTCAGCCTGCCCGATCGCACCAGCCTGTGGCGCTACGCACCGCTCCCGCCGCTGCTCCTGTGGATCGCCACCAGCGGCCTGGGCTGCCTGCAGTACGGCGGTGGTCTCGGGCCCGCCGGTGACCGGCTCGGCGAAAGCAGTCACTGCTTTATTTTCATCGTGCTGGTCAGTACGCCGCTGGCGCTGATGCTGTACGCCGTCCTGCGGCGCGCGCGCCCGCTGGAACCGCTCCCCGTGGCGCTCTGCGCCGCGCTCGGAGTCGCCGCGCTCGCGGCCTTCGTGCTGCAGTTCTTCCATCCCTTCGACACCACGGTGGTCGACTTGTCGGCGCATCTGGCCGCCGTCGCCGTGGTGGTTGCCCTGGCAGGATTGTCGCGCAGAGTCCTGGGCTGAGGAATCTTCGAGTCGCTTTTCGGCGACGGGCACAAGTTGCGAGAGCTCCTGCGAAGCACCACAATCTTTGTCATGGGGGTTGGAGGTCATCATGAGCATGCGTCCAGGTTTGACTCGCACGGCAGTTGGAATATCTCTGGCGGCTTTGGTTGCGACCGGCCTTCCGACCACCACCCGTGCCGGCATGATTTCCACGAGCGAAGCGGTGGCCGCACAGGCGGCGCCCGAGCGGCTCGCGAACCTCAGCAAGGTCCAGGCCACGCTCGCGCGCGCGGATGTCCGCGATCGCCTGCAGGCCCTGGGCGTTGACCCCGCCGATGCGGCGACGCGCGCCGCGGCGCTGCCCGACGCGGATCTGGCCCGCCTCGCCAAGGGCGTCGACAGGCTGCCGGCCGGTGGCGACGATTCACTGCTGGCAGTGATCGGCATCGTGTTCCTGGTGTTGTTGCTGCTCGATTATCTCGACGTCATACACGTCTTCAGCAGCCACCGCCATTGATCGGTCCGGCAGCGCGCCTGTGCCTGGCCTTGCTGCTGCCTGGCCTGGTGGCCTGCAGCACGCATCGGCTGCGCGAGGCGCAGGCGGCGCGGCCCCGCGTGGAGATTGCCCGTACCCCCTTTTTCCCCCAGCGCGATCACCAGTGCGGGCCCGCGGCCCTGGCCACGATCCTGACGGCCTCCGGCGCCGACACCACCCCTGCTGCTCTGACGAATGAGGTGTATCTCCCCGCGCGCCGGGGCAGCCTGCAGGCGGAACTGCTGGCCTCGGCACGCCGCCACGCGCGCGTCGCCTACGTGCTGGACCCCTCGGTCGATGGCCTGCTGGCGGCGCTTGAGAGCGGCCAGCCGGTGCTGGTGCTGCAGAACTTCGGCCTCGCCTCCCTGCCCCTGATGCACTACGCCGTGGTCATCGGCTACGACCGCGAGCGCGACAGCTTCCTGTTGCGCAGCGGCCGCCATGCGCACCAGCAGCTCGCCGCCGCACGTTTTCTCGGCACCTGGCGGCGCGCCGGGAATTGGGCGGTCATCGCGCTCAAGCCCGGTGAGCTGCCGGCGGATGGCACGGCGCTGCGCTTCCTCGCGGCCGTTGACGCACTCGACGCGCAGGGCAATCACGAGGCGGCAGCGGCCTCTTATGAGTCGGCCGTGCAGCGCTGGCCGGAGGAGTCGCTCCCCTGGTTTGCCCTCGGCAACAATCGGCTGGCGCTGGGCCAGAGCGAGGCGGCGGAGGCGGCGTATCGCGAGGTGCTGCGCAGGGACCCGGCGTACCTGCCGGCGCGCAATAATCTCGCCCTGCTGGTGGCGCGGCGCGGATGCCGCATGGCGGCCCTGGCGCTGCTCGACTCGGTGCGCGCCGAGGCGGACAGCGGGCCCTACACCAGCGAGTTGGCCGACAGCCGGCGCGAAATCCAGGCGCTCGCCGCGCCGGCGACGCCGCCCTTAACCTGCCCATGATCGTGAAGGAGCCGCACTTGCCTGAGATCAGCTACGCGAACGTCGCGGCGGCCGCCCACTGCCTCGCGGGCATCGCGCACCGCACGCCGGTGCTCACTTCAAGACAGGCCGACGAGCTGGCCGGTGCGCAGGTCTTCTTCAAATGTGAGAATTTCCAGCGCGCAGGCGCCTTCAAGTTCCGCGGTGCCTATCACACGCTGAGCCGCTTCTCGGCCGAGCAACGATCGGGCGGCGCGGTGGCTTTCTCCTCGGGCAATCATGCGCAGGCCGTGGCCCTGGCCGCTCACCTCCTGGGCATGAGCGCGACCATCGTGATGCCGCGCGATGCGCCGCCGGTCAAGCGGGCGGCCACCGAGGGCTACGGCGCGAGCATCATCCCGTACGACCGGGAACGCGAGGATCGCGAGGCGATCGCCCGACGCATCGTCGCCGAGCGCGGCGCGACTCTCGTGGTGCCTTTCGACAATGCCGACGTGATCGCGGGGCAAGGCACCGTGGCCAAGGAACTGCTGGAGGAGACCGGGCCACTGGATTTCCTGTTTGTCTGCGTGGGCGGCGGTGGGTTGCTCGCGGGCTGCGCCCTCGCGGCGCAGGAGCTGTCGCCCGGCTGCCAGATCTATGGGGTCGAGCCCGAGGCCGGCAACGACGCGCAGCAATCGCTGCGCAGCGGCCGCATCGTGAGCATCCCGGTGCCGCGAACCATCGCGGACGGCGCGCAGACCCCCTGCGTCGGCAATCTGACCTTCCCCATCATGCAGCGGCTGGTCCGCGATATCGTCACGGTCAGCGACGCCCAGCTGCGCTCGCAGATGCGTTTCTTCGCCGAGCGCATGAAGATCGTGGTCGAGCCGACCGGCTGCCTGGCCGCCGCGGCCGTGATGAACCAGCTCGTCCCAGTGCGCGGCCGGCGGGTCGGCGTCATCATCAGCGGTGGGAACGTGGACCTGGCCCAATTCGCTCTCAGCACCTAGTACGGCAGCGGCCTCAGTTCAGCAGCGGGTCGTCCTTGGGCAGCTGGTGGGCGTGCCAGGTGGCGAGCCGGTGGCGGATGGTCTTCTCGGACACCTGCTCCTCGGGCATGGGCTGGATCTTCTTGTCGTGCACCAGCAGGCGGTATACATACAGGGCCTTGGCGCTGGCTGAATCCGTCGGCTCAAAGACAACGGCGCCGCGCTTCACCGCATAGTCGACGCCAGCCGCCAGCGCCGCCTTGTAGAGCTCGGCCTCGTGCTTCAGCTTCTTCATCGCGCTCCCGGAGGAATGACGTCGCACATCGGAGTATAAGTCTAGGGCATGGTCGGGTTTAAAACAGCATGAGCCGCGCCTTCGTCAAGGATTCGGAGCAAGTTCCCGAGACCCTGCCGGAGCGCGCCATCAGCGAGCATCCGAATCTGGTCACGGCCCGCGGGCTGGCCCTGCTCGAGGCGCGGGTGCGCGAGCTCGAAGGGGAACGAAGCGCGGCCCGGGCGGCGGCGGACACGGCGGCCCTGGCACGCATCGCACGAGACCTGCGCTATTTCCAGGCGCGCAAGGACAGCGCCCGGCTCGTTAAAGCCGCGCCGCACCCTGGCCAGGTGCGCTTTGGCGCAAGCGCGCGCCTGCGGATTGCCGACGGCACCGAGCGCAGCTTTCAGCTGGTCGGCGAGGACGAGGCCGATCCCGCCGCCGGCCTGATCAGCTACGTCTCGCCGCTGGCAGGAATGCTGATGGGCAAGAGCGTGGGAGAAAAGGTGTCGTTCGGCGCTCAATCCGCGGAAATCATCGCGCTGACGTCCTAGCCGGGCGGCAGGTACTGGGTCAGAAAGTCCTGCAGCTGGTGGAGCATTTCAACCCGCGTGGCCGCCCGGGAAAGCCAGTGGTCGTCACCGGGCAGTCTTACAAATTTGTAGTTCTTGCCGGTGCGCTTCAGCGCGGCAGCCATGCCCTCGGACTGGCTGATCGGCACAACCGCATCATCCGTGGCGTGAAGCAGCAGAATCGGCGCGTGAATACGCTCGGTGGCCCGCGCAGGCGACCGGGCAGCCACGGTTGCGTCGAGCTGCGAGCCTATTTCATCGGACCAGGACTCCGGCTGGCCAGATACCAGGAGCGGCAGATCGCCCGGGCCATTGATGCTGGCGGCGCAAGCATAGAGATCCGGGTTGAACGCTGCGCCCGCAAGTGCTGCATATCCACCGTAACCGATCCCCGCGATGCCGACGCGATGCGCGTCTGCACTGCCCTGCTTTTCAAGCGCCAGCACTCCATCCGTCACGTCATCCTGCATCAACCCGCCCCACTGCTTCTTCCCGGCATCGCGGAAGGCATTGCCAAAGCCGGTGGAACCGCGAAACTGTGGCTGGAACACCAGATAGCCCAACGACGCCAGAAACTGGCGCATCCAGTCAAACCCGGCGTCGTCGTGACTCGCAGGCCCGTCGTGCAATAACACAACGAGGGGCAGGTTCTTGGGATCGTTCATTCCCGGCGGCAAAGTCAGGTAAGCGGGGATGTCCGTACCGTCGCGCGCGGAATAATGGTACTCGCGGACTTCGCCCAGCTTTTGGTCGACCAGACCCGGATATTCCTCGCCGATGACGTTGGCCCGGTTGGTTGCGAAATCGATGAGGTAGAAGACTGGCGCAATGGCGCCCGTCTGCACACGGGCCACCACTTTCTGGTGGTCCCGTGATTCACTGATTGACTCTACCGCCCGATCAGTGAAAGCGCGCCTCAATCGGACGTCCCTTTGCCTCGCCTGATCATCAACCCAGTGAACCTCAGCCTTCATGCCACTCGCCAAGCAGGCAGTCAAAGCGCCCGTATACGGATCGACGTCGCAAGACTCGAAATCAGCATCCTTGGCCGCCAGCAATTCCGTGACCGTCGTGCCGTGAATGGGCAGTCTCCACACCGCACGATGCGGGCCAGCGAGACGACCCAGGAGCATGAGGCTCGCGCCACCCGGCTCCACGCCAAGTATCGTCGGAATCTCGCCGCTCTCCAGCCGATAGATCTCCTGCCAACGGCGTCCGGTGCGTGACGATATGACGTACCGTTTGTCTTCTTTGCGCCATTCGCTGTAAGCGACCGCGTCGCCGTCGGGACCAAGCGCCCACTGGCTAATATAGGGCGAGCCCTCCTCCGCAAGCTTTCCATCGCCGGTGCGGGTGTTCACTTTGTACAGCGAGCGCGTCCAACCCGACTGCTCGAGCCCGGCATTAATGTAGAAGCTGGACTGCCGGCTGTGCATCGTCGGATCGTAGGCGTAGCTGCTCATCACAACGGTGTCCGGACTATCGATTCGCGCGGCCACCAATTCGACGGTTTGCACGGTCCCGCCCTTGCCGGCATCGCGCAGCAGCATGTGCGCTTCGCCGCTTGCCGCATTCACGCTGGTTGCGCGAAAAAACTCCCAGTTCTTACCCTTCTTGTCCGGAGAGGGAATAGAGATGCTGGCAATGACCAGCAGCGTCTGATCGTCAGACCAGACCAGCCGTCGGAGCTTGGCCCCTTTGCCCAGTGGGACAACGCGTGCAGCGGTCTGTGCACCAATGTCAACGATGACGACCCGCTGCTCTTCATTTTTATTATCACCCCAGGCCACCCGCTTGCCATCCGGCGCAATGGCAACGCTGGTCACCTGGGGGAGAGCACCGAAAACATCCGGTCCGAGCTTTGACGCCGCCGGCGCAGGCGACAGGGCCGCCAGTCCAGACAGTGTCAGACCCGTAGCGAGTTGCACAATGAGGCTGTGGCTTCGCATGCTTGCGTCCCCCCAAGGGTCGGCTGCTATGCAACTTGCCCGACCCGGACCCATCCTACCAGATGCGCGATGAGCCCCCGCTGGCCACCACCTGGCGAACCGCTAGGCCGCCACCGGAATCGGTCGGCCGAGCATCTTCTCGATGGCGCGCAGGCGCTCGCGCTCGTCACGGCTCACCAGTGAGACGGCCTCGCCCGCGCGTCCGGCGCGGCCGGTACGGCCGATGCGGTGCACATAGTCTTCCGGCACGTGCGGCAATTCGAAGTTCACCACGTGCGGCAGCTCGGTGATGTCCAGGCCGCGCGCGGCGATGTCGGTCGCCACCAGCACCTGGATCCGTCCCTGCTTGAAGTCATCGAGCGCGCGCGTGCGCGCGCCCTGGGACTTGTTGCCGTGGATTGCCGCGCAGCGCAGGCCGTCGCGCTCCAGGCGCTCGGCCAGGCGATTGGCGCCGTGCTTGGTGCGCGTGAACACCAGGCTCTGGCGGCCGCGGCCGTCGCTGATGATGCGAGAGAGCAGCGGGTGCTTGTTGGCCGTGTCGACGTGGTAGACGCGATGATCGACCAGGTCCACCGGCGTGTTGCGCGGCGCGACGTCGATGGTCTGCGGATCGCGCAGGATGCCGCGTGCCAGCTCGCGGATCTCGTTGGAAAAGGTCGCCGAGAACAGCAGATTCTGGCGCTGTTTGGGGAGCGCCGCGATCAGCTTGCGGATCGGGCGGATGAAGCCCATGTCGAGCATGCGATCGGCCTCATCCAGCACCAGCACTTCGATGCGCGACAGATCGACCAGCTTCATCTGCAGGTGATCGAGCAGCCGGCCGGGCGTGGCGATCACGATGTCGACACCCTGCCTGAGGGCCTGGACCTGTGGTTTCGGGCTGACGCCGCCGAAGATCAGCACCGTGCGCTGCGCGACATGGCGGCCGTAGTCCTGGAAGGCCTCGGCGACCTGCGCGGCCAGTTCGCGCGTTGGCACGAGCACGAGCACGCGCGGGGCACGCGGACCGCGTGGCGCCGGCTGCGTCTCGTGCAGACGATGCAGTATCGGCAGTGCAAAGGCTGCGGTCTTGCCGGTGCCGGTCTGGGCGGCCGCCTGCAGATCGCGCCCTTCGAGCACCACCGGGATGGCACGAACCTGGATCGGCGTGGCTACGGTGTAGCCGGCGTCGCCGACGGCGCGCAGCAAAGAGGGATGCAGATTGAACGTTTCAAAAGACAATGAATTACTCCAAGGATGCCCGGAGCGCGAACCGCACTGTCGGTACGGGCAAAAAAAAACAACACTTGTAAGGATCCTGCGCCAGTCAGACGGCACATTGGCCGCCTGGCGTAGAAGGTTTGCAGGAGGGGCAGATTGGTCCCGAACGGGACTCAGTAGAACCTCGGCACGCGGGACCGACGCCCGCGTATTCGACAAACTCGGGCGCACTCTACAGGAAGAGCCCGGCCGGAGCGAGCACCACTTCACAATATGCGCCGCGGGCCGCCCCTCTGCCCTACAGGCCCTCGGGCGCAGCGATGCCGGCGTGATAGGTCGAATAGATCATGATGCTGGCGTGCAGGCCGGCAAGATGCTGGTCGATCAGCGGCCGCACATCAATCCAGGCGAGTGCGCCCGCACCGGTTGCGAGCCTTGGCAGGGCCATGCTCGGCCAGTGTTCCGTGTCCGCCAGCTTGTGCAGCGCCTTGAGCGAGTGTGCAACGTGCTGCAGGCTGGCGCGGCCGGGGCGGCCGCCGTGCGGAGGAGCGGCATCCTGGGTGAACAGGCTGACGATGGGACGGCCGTCGGCCGCCATCCACGCCCACAGCCCCCCTGGAGCCGGCGATTGCGTCTTGCAGTAGTGGCGAAAATCCTTGTACATCGCTGGCCAGGTCTCGCGCAGCTTGAGGGCGAGTCCCTGGTGGAAATCATCGCCAGGGCTGACGCCGTGCACGATCACATGGGCGCGCGACAGCAGCAGATCGCCCGAGACTTCACGAATCATCCGGGCACCGGCTAAGGGCCCTGAAACCCGGCCGTGGTCTTCGCGCGCAGCATCCCGAGCGTGACGCCCGGCGCCATCTCGAGCAGCTTAAAGGGCGAGTGGCGATCAGCCCGGGCGAAAATCGCCAGGTCCGTGATCAGTTTGTCGACCACGTTGGCGCCGGTGAGCGGCAGATCGCAGCGCGGCTTGAACTTGGCGGAACCGTCCTTGGAGTTGTGCTCCATCACGACCACCACGCGCTTGACGCCCGCGACCAGGTCCATCGCACCGCCCATGCCCTTGACCACCTTGCCCGGAATCAGCCAGTTGGCCAGGTCGCCGTTCTCGCCCACTTCCATGGCGCCGAGCACCGACAGATCGATGTGGCCGCCGCGGATCATGCCGAAGCTGTCGGCCGAGGAGAAATAGGAGGAGCTGGGCAACTCGGTGATGGTCTGCTTGCCGGCATTGATCAGGTCCGCATCTTCGTCACCCTCGTAGGGAAACGGGCCCATGCCGAGCATGCCATTCTCGGACTGCAGCACGACGCGCATGCCCGCCGGAATGTAATTCGCCACCAGGGTCGGTATGCCGATGCCGAGATTCACATAGTAGCCATCGCGCAGCTCGGCGGCGGCACGCGCGGCGATCTCGTCGCGCGACCAGCTCACGCGGGAGCTCCCGCGGCCGGCCGCTTGCGCGTGGTGCGATTCTCGATCTGCCGGCGATAGCCCGCGCCCTGGATGATCCGCTGGACGAAGATGCCTGGCGTATGGATCTGGTCGGGTTCGAGCTGGCCCGGTTCGACGAGCTGCTCGACCTCGGCGACCGTGACGCGTCCGGCGCTCGCCATCATCGGATTGAAATTGCGCGCGGTCTTGCGATAGATGAGATTGCCCTCGGTGTCGCCGCGCCAGGCCTTGACGATGGCCAGGTCCGCCACCAGGCCGGTCTCGAGCACGTAGGTCTCGCCGTTCACGACGCGCTGCTCCTTGCCTTCGGCCACCAGCGTACCGGCGCCGGTGCGCGTGTAGAAGCCCCAGATCCCCGCGCCACCCGCGCGAATCCGCTCGGCGAGCGTGCCCTGCGGGTTGAACTCGAGCTCGAGCTCTCCGGACAGGTACTGGCGCTCGAACTCCTTGTTCTCACCGACATAGGAGGAAATCATCTTGCGGATCTGGCGGGTCCGCAGCAGCATCCCGAGCCCGAATTCGTCGACGCCCGCGTTGTTGGACACGACCGTCAGGCCTTTGACCCCCGAATCGCGCAGCGCGACGATCAGGTTCTCAGCGATGCCGCACAGGCCGAAGCCGCCCGACATGACCGTGATGTTGTCGCGCGCGACACCGGCGAGCGCGGCCGCCGCAGTGGCATAGACCTTGGGTCCGGCAGGCAGGCTCATGGGGCGGGGATTATCGCATCAGCTCTGCTGGCACGCTAAGCTGCCGCTCCGCCCCGGCACCGAACCGGCGTACACCGCGCAGGCCGGGAGCGCCTCGATGTCGAGTGTGCCGCACAGGGTCCCCAGCGATACGAGTTCGTGACCCTGGGCCATCCAGCCGCGCAGGAGCCGTTCCAGCACCGGCAGCATCTTCATGCCCTCGAGCTCCGCGTGCAGCGTAAAGACCTGCGGCGGCCCGATGACCCGGCGCGTGCGCTCGAGGTAGGTCTCGTGCACGTTTTCAGCCGTCTGGCCATCGAGCCCGATCAGCTCATCCAGGGTCGGCAGGGTCGTGGGGAGCTGCGGCACGCGACCCCGGCGCCCGTCGATCAGAGGCACAAAGGGCCCGGTGCCGCGCGTATCGGAGGCGTAGGCAAAGCCCAGCTCTTCCTCGAGCGCCAGGGCGGCAGGGCTCATCTGCCAGCCGGCGGCGCCATGCACGCGCGGGGCGGTCGCGAACACCGCGCTGAAGCGCTCCACCGCAAGCCGCATCTGGCGCGCGGTCCAGGCCGCGTCGCGCCGCACGACGAAATCCTGCCAGGCGATGTGATCGTAGCAGTGCACGCCCACTTCGAACCCCGCGTCGCGCACCTGGCGCATCTCCGCCCCCGCGCGGCGGCCAATGTCCGGGCCGGGCAGCAGCGTGCCGTACAGCAGGGTGCGCAGGCCGTAGTGCTCCAGCACCGAAGTGCGCGACACCTTGCTCAGGAATCCGGGACGGAACAGGCGCCGGATGGCACGGCCCGTGTGATCGGGCCCCAGGCTGAACAGGAAGCTGGCCCCGGCGCCCGAGCCCTTAAGGGTGCGCAGCAGCGCCGGCACACCCTCGCGCGTGCCGCGAAGCGTATCGACGTCGATTTTGAGCGCGATCTGCATCCGTTGCGGCGCGCCTACCGGGCGAGCGCGCCTGCCGGGGGGATCAATCCAGCAGGTGCGAAGCCTGGGGGAGCTGCCCGCGGTAGGCCTCGAAGATCTGCTGCAGGGCCTCGCGCATCGTGATGCGCGGCTCCCAGCCCAGTTCGGAGCACGTGTTGTCGATTTTCGGCACGCGATTGGAGACGTCCTGGTAGCCCTTGCCGTAGTACTCGCCGGCGGTCGTATCGAGGAGCTTCACCTTTGCGGCGTTCACGCGGTACTCGGGTATTTCGGCGGCCAGCTGCAGCATCTGCTCGGCCAGTTCGCGCACCGAGAAATTGTTGGCCGGATTGCCGACGTTGAAGATCTTGCGCGTGGCGCAGCCATTGCGGTTCTCGATCATCTTCATCAGCGCGTCGATGCCATCGCCGATGCCGGTGAAACAGCGCTTCTGGCCGCCGCCGTCCACGAGCTTGATCGGCTCGCCGCGCACGATGTGCCCGAGGAACTGGGTGATGACGCGGGAACTGCCCTCCTTGGCGGAATGCAGGTTGTCGAGGCCCGCGCCGACCCAGTTGAAGGGGCGGAACAGCGTGTAGTCGAGCTTGCCTTCCGAACCGTAGGCGTAGATCACCCGGTCCATGAGCTGCTTGGAGCAGGCGTAGATCCAGCGCTGCTTCTCGATGGGCCCGTAGACCAGCTCGGAACTGGCCGGATCGAAGGCACTGTCGCGGCACATGCCGTAGACCTCGGAGGTCGAGGGGAACAGCACGCGCTTGCCGTGCCGCACGCACTGCCGGATGATCGGCAGGTTGGCCTCGAAGTCGAGCTCGAACACCCGCAGCGGCTCCTTGACGTAGGTGGCCGGCGTGGCAATGGCCACCAGTGGCAGCACCACGTCGCACTTGCGGATGTGATACTCGATCCACTCCTTGTTGATCGTGATGTCGCCTTCGAAGAATTTCATGCGCGGGTTGGCGAGCAGCGGCTCGATGCGCTCGAAGTTCATGTCCATCCCGAACACGCTCCAATTGGTGTCCTTGAGGATGCGCGCCGAAAGGTGATGGCCGATGAAGCCGTTCACGCCCAGGATCAGTACTTTGGTAGTCATGGCTCGTCCGTCGGTCTTGAATGATTAGGGCTGCCCGCCTGCCAGCGGCAGTGCCTCCGCACCGAAGCGCGCGCGAAACGCCTGCGGGTCGCGTATGACGCCGTCCAGCTCGAACTCGAGCAGCCGCAGTGCCCCGTCCGGACACAGCGCCCGCAACTCACCCTCGATCCACCGCAGCTCGGGGCTCGCGGCTCGCGGCCCTGAGGCGGTGAGCGTGCGCAGTACCCGCAGCGGCAATCCGGCCGCCCGTGCGTAGGCCCCGGGATAGGGCGGCGCCACGGCGCGCACGAGATTGTGCACGGCGGCGACCCCCAGGCGCCAGTCTATCGCGCCGTCGGCGCGGGTGCGCCGCCCGAAATAGCTGGCCTGCGCGCCATCCTGCGGCCTGAGCACCGCCGTACCCGCCAGTAGTGAGGGCAGCGCGCCGTGCAGGGTCAGCTCCGCCGCCACACAGACCTTGCGAAACACTTCGATCGCGGCGTCATCGGGGAGAATCGGCACTTCCAGGGCCGCGACGATGTCACCGGCATCCGGCCTGGCGGTCATGGCGTGCAGTGTCGCGCCGGTCCGGCTCTCACCGTGCAGCACCGCCCAGTTGACCGGCACCCGGCCCCGGTATTTTGGCAGCAGGGACCCGTGCATGTTGTAGGCGCCGCGCGGCGCCAGCGCCAGGAGCGCAGGCCCGAGCAGTTCGCGGTAATAGAAGGAGAACAGGAAATCGGGCCGGGCAGCGGCCACGCGCGCCTGGAACTCGGGGGTATTGGGATCTGCGGGCGTGGCCACTTCCAGGCCGTGCCAGCGCGCATGGCGGGCCACGCTGTCGAACCAGATCAGCTCGCCGGCCGCATCCTCGTGGGTCACCACCAGCGGCACCTCCACGCCCTGCCCCAGCAGCACGCGCAGGCACCGGACGCCCACGTCGTGGTAGGCAAAGACGACCGCGCGCGTCACGAGGACTCGGGCTGCTGTTCGAGCACCGCCTCGACGATGAAGCGCGGCCGCCGGCGAACCTCCTCGTAAATGCGGCCGATGTATTCGCCCAGCAGTCCCAGCCCGAAGAGGGTGACGCCGATCAGCAGGAAGGCAATGGCGAACAGCGTGAACAGGCCCTGTTCGGCCGGGTCGGCGCCCCAGACCAGGCGGCGCACGACCAGCGCCATGCCGAACAGCACCGACAGCACGGACACCGTGAATCCCAGGGCCGAGAAGATCTGCATCGGCACGATCGAGAAGCCGGTCATCAGGTCGAAATTCAGCTTGAGCAGCTGGTACACCGAATATTTCGATTCGCCCACGCTGCGCTCTTCGTGGCGCACCTCGATCTCGGTCGGCCAGCCCGAGAAGGTGTAGGCGAGCGCCGGCACGAAAGTATTGTTCTCCGAACACTGGTTGATCGCATCGACGATGCTGCGGGCGTAGCCGCGGAACATGCAGCCGTGATCGGTGATGCGGATGCGCGTGGTGCGCTCGCGCAGCATGTTGATGAAGCGCGACGCCCAGCGGCGCCAGGCGCTGTCCTGGCGTTGCTTGCGGATCGTACCGACGTAGTCGTGGCCGGCATCGAGCTCGGCCACTACGCGCGCGATTTCCTCGGGCGGATTCTGCAGATCGGCATCGAGCGTGATCAGGTAGCGGCCGCGCGCGTAGGCGAAGCCGGCCAGGATGGCGCGGTGCTGCCCGAAATTGGCGGCGAACAGCACCACCCGCGTGACCAAAGGCCGCTGCTCGAATTGCGCCCGCAGAATCGACACCGAACGATCGCGGCTGCCGTCATTGACGAAGATCACTTCGTAGGGCCGCTGCAGCGCATCGAGCGCCGGATACAGGCGCGCGAACAGCAGCGGCAACGCGGCCTCCTCGTTGTAGACCGGGACGACCAGCGAGATATCCGGCGGCGTGCCGCTCATGCGCGCCGGGCCCCGCTCGCCGCGGGCGCGCGCGTGGCCGCTGCCAGCGCCGGCGCGAGCGCCGCCAGCACGCGATCGACGTCACCGTCCTGCATGGCCGCGAACATCGGCAGGCTGACGATGCTGCGCCCGATCCGCTCGGCGATAGGGAAATCGCCGGGGCCGTGTCCCATCCGGCGGAACAGGGTGAACAGGTGCATCGCCGGGTAATGCACGCCGACGCCGATGCCGGCCGCGCGCATTTCAGTGATGAACAGCCCGCGATCGGCGCCCTCAGGCAGCAGCAGCTGGAACATATGCCAGTTCGACTGCACGTAGTCCTCAGGCGGCAACTCGCAGCCGAGCGTGCGATCGATGCGCGCGAAATAGCGGCGCGCCAGCGCGCGCCGCCGCGCCGTGACGGCCGCCAGGTGCGGGAGCTGTCCCAGGCCGATGCAGGCGGCGATGTCCGTGAGATTGTGCTTGCCGCCGGCGAGCGTGACGTCCATCCCCTCCCAGCTGTCGCCGCGCCGCACCGCGCCCTGCAGGCGCCACAGCTCGCAGCGCCGCGCCTCCTCCTCGTCGTTGAGCACCAGGCAACCGCCCTCCGCGCTGGTGATGTTCTTGTTGGCGTGGAAGCTGATGGACACCAGATCGCCGCAACTGCCGATCAGGCGGCCGGCCCAGTTCGCACCCATCGACTGCGCGGCATCCTCGATGACCCGCAGGCGCCGCGCCGTGGCGATCGCGTACAGGCGATCCCGGTCGACCGGGAGCCCGGCCAGGTCCACCGGAAAGATGGCGCGGGTGCGCGGCGTGATCGCCGCCTCGATGAGCTCCAGATCGATGTTGCGCGTGCGTGGATCGCAATCGACGAACACCGGCCGCGCGCCGGCGCGCAGCACCACGTTCGCCGTCGCCACCCACGACAGCGGCGTGGTAATGACCTCATCACCGGCGCCGATGCCAGCCAGGGCGAGCGCGATTTCCATGCCACCGGTCGCGGAGCTCAGCGCCCGCACCGGCCGGCCACCAAACAGGGCAGACAGCTGCGCTTCGAATTCCCGCACCTTCGGTCCGCTGGTGATCCACCCCGAACGCAGGACCTCGCCCACCGCGGCGATGGTCGCCTCGTCGATCGAGGGGCGGGTCAAGGGGAGAAACGGATCCGTCGCCATGACCCGCTCAGCTGCCGCCGGAGCTGCGTGCCACCAGCCAGACTCCGACCAGGATGATGCCGATGCCGGCAATGCGCGCGCCACTCAGGTTCTCGCCAAATAGCCACCATGCCGCCACGGCATTGACGACGTAGCCGACCGACAGCATCGGGTAGGCGACACTGACCTCGACGCGCGCGAGGGCCAGGATCCAGACCACGACACTCAGGGCGTAGCAGGCGATGCCGGCGATGATCGGCGGGTTGTAGACCAGCCGCCCGGCGATGGCCAGGGCGTTGCCGGCGCGAAATTCCAGATTTGCGAGCGACCCGGCCCCCGCCTTGAGGAGCAGCTGGGCGATGGCGTTGAGCAGCACCCCAGTAAGCACCAGCGCGAGTTGTGGACCCTTCATTTCCGGACTACCGCGACCAGGGACGGCGCAGTGTATATCACGCGCATCGGCAGTCCCATCCGGCGCAGCTCCGGGTAAGTTTCGGCACGGACCAGCGCCATGGCGTCGCTCTCGCCCTGCCAGCGGGCGGCAAACTGCGCCAGGTCCGGAATCCAGCGCCCCGGGTCCTGGCGCAGCCCGAAATCGAGCTCGCCGCGATAGCCGACCAGGGTGCAGGGGCGCTTCAGGTAGAAGGGTATCGACTGCTCGTAGTCATCGACGCAGTAGATCGTGGTGCGCTCCTGCAGCTGCGCAGCTGCGGCCGTGATCAGTGCCTGGAGACTCCGCTGCTGCGGCATCTGCCTGGCCGCCGGCAGCAGCACGGTGAGCAAGGCCAGGCTCCCCAGCGTCGCGGTCGCCACGGCCGCGACCGTGCCAGCCTTCGGCGCGAGCCAGGCCGCCACGGCGGTGAGCAATGCCGCGAGCAGGAAGCCGGCGCCGATGGCCGGCCCCGCGGGCCCGGAGGCGATATCGAGTTTGGCGGCCATCCCCGGTACGCGCCACGCCAGCAGCACGGCCAGACCCAGGAGCAGCCAGAACGCGCCGCCGATCAGGAGGGCACGGCGCACCGCGGCGGCCTCGAGCACCGCCAGGCTGCGGCCCGCCAGCAGTGCCAGCGACGGGAACAGCGGCAGGATGTAGGGCACGAGCTTCGATTGCGAGACACTGAAAAAGAGCAGGCCGAAGCCCAGCCAGATCGCCAGCATCTGCGCCGGTCCATCGCCGTTGCGGCAGTCCTGCCCGCTGCGGCGCGCGATCGCGGGCAGCAGCGCGGTCCAGGGCATGAAGCCCACCAGCAGCACTGGAATGAAGAACCAGTCGGGTTCATAACGCTGGTGCACGCGGGTGAGAAAGCGCTCGAAGTGCTCGTGCACAAAGAAGAACTGCGCAAAGCCGGGATTGCGTTGCTCGACGAGCAGTACCCAGGGTGCGCCGATCACGCCCAGCGCGAGCAGCGTCCACCAGGGGCGCGCGCGCAGGAGCAGCCCCCAATCGCGGCGCAGGAGCAGGTACAGCACTGCGGTTGCGCCCGGAATCAGGATGCCGACCAGCCCCTTGGCCAGAAAGGCGAGCGCCACACCCAGTGCCAGCAGCCAGGCGCCGAGCCGCGAATCGGCCTCCCGGCGCTCCGGCTGTGCGAGCAGCAGCAGGCCGCAGAGCGCCAGCTCGAGGGTCGCCGTGAGACCCATGTCGAGCGTCAATATCCGGGCCAGGCCCAGGTACAGCAGCGCGCCGGCCTGCACCAGCGCCGCGAGCGCCCCGGCGGTGGCGCCATACAGGCGCCGGCCGATCCATCCGGTCAGCAGCAGGCCGAGAAAGCCGGTGAGCGCCACCCACAGGCGTGCGCTCCATTCGCTCTCACCGAAGGCCTGGTAGCTCGCGGCCGTGGCCCAGTATTGCAGCGGCGGCTTCTCGAAGTACCGCAGCGCGTCCAGCCGCGGCGTCACCCAGTCGCCGCTGGTGGCCATCTCGCGCGCGATCTCTGCGTAGCGGCCCTCGTCGGGATTGAACAGCCGGTAGGTTCCCAGCGGCAGGAACCAGACCAGCAGGGCGCCCAGCAGCAGCGCAGCCCGCAGCCTTCGCGACATGCTAGTTTCCAAGCAGGCCTTTGAGCTTGTCCTGCAGCTGGTCCTTCAATTTCTGCTTGAGCTCCTCTTTCTTCTTGTCGAGCTCCTGCTGCGCCCGTGCCTTGACCAGGCCGCCGAGATCCGGCCGCAGCTTCGGGGCAGCAAAGCTGCCCGAGATGATCACGGGCAGTCTTACGCCAACGAGGTCCTGCGCCTGCGCGCCATCGCCGTCCGCCGCGGGAACGTTCTGCACCAGCACGTCCAGATGATAATCCAGCATTCCAGAGGCAATATCCGCCGTGCCGCGGCCCTTGACCTGCAGGTACTGGAGCGCCGCGATCAGGTCCTCGTTGGACACCACCCCGTTGGCGATGCGCCCGGTGGCGGAGAAGGCCGTGAAGGGCGTGCGCTCGGGACCGGTGCGTGCCGGAATGGGCTGCTGCTTCAGCACCGCGCGCGCGCGCCGGATCTCGTACCACAGGTCCGCGCCCTCCAGGGCGCCGTTGTCGACGTGAAATTCCAGCGTGCCCGTCAGCGTGCGCAGCAGCGCCGCGGAATCCGCGCCCGCGCCGGCGGCCTTGATCGCCGCACTGCCCCGCCCCGAGACGCGCCTGGTGTCGAACATGTCCTTGAACAACGGCGCAAAGTCCACGCCCGTGACGTGCTCGTCAAAGCTGACGCGGGGCAGCTTCGCCGACGCGTCGACCGTGATGTCGCCGTGATACTGCCCGCCGTACATCTGCGCCTCGGAGGGAAAGAGGCGCAGACGGCCCGCCGCGGCATTGATGCCGAGCCGCAGGTGGCTGTACTGAATGCCGGCGAATACGGCATCGCGCACCGCGAGCGTGCCGTGCACGTCGAGACTGCGGATCAGTTCCGCGGGAATCGGCGTGGGCGCCGTGCTCCCGGCCGCATGGGGAGCCGTGCCAGCAGGCGCGGACGGCGCCAGGTAGCGATCGGCGTTGATGCGATCGAGGTCGAGGTCGAAGGCCAGCGCCATGCGGTCAAGATCGCTGATGCCGCCGCGGCCGGTGGCGGTGGTATCGTCGAATCGCAGTTTCAGGCTGTTGAGCATGAGCGCATGAGTGCTCGCCGCAAGCTGGCCTTCAAATCCGAAACGCCCGAAGGCCGCGGCATCGCGCGTCGCCGGCAGTGTCACCTCGAAATTCTTCAGCAGCTCGCGCAGGGAAACATCGGCCAGGCGGACCAGCCCGCTCACCCGCGGCGCATCGATGATCTTCGTGCCGCTGAGCGTCCCGGTGAGCCGTGCTCCCGCGACACGCAGGTCCAGGCCCGGCAGCTCGAGGGTCTGCGCGTCAAGATCGGCATCGATGCGATCGAAGCGCAGCTCCAGCGGCAGCCCGGCCGCCGGAAACCCCCCGCCCTTCAACTGCAGCGTGAGCACGGGCGAGGCCAGCCTGTAGCGGGACGCGGCGGAGTCCAGGGTCGCCTGCCCCTTTAAATTGAGGGCCACGCTCATCGTCTTGCCCCGTTCGACCGTCGCTGAAATCTTCAGATCGAAGGGCCGGCCCGGCGCCAGCGCCCCGGTGCTCAGCTCGAGCTCGTGGACCCCGATCTCGGTGCCGGCCTGGCGATCGACGTAGAGCAGCGTGCCGTGCGAGATCTGCACCCCGGCCACCGAGACCGAAGACAGGGCGCCCGCGCCGCCCCCGGGGGCCGCGGTCTCGCCCTTGCCGCTGAAGTCAGCCCAGTTGTTGCGGCCGGCGGCATCCACGGCGAGGCGGATCGTGGGCGTATCGAGCCTGACCGCGGCAACTTCAACCCTGCGATGCAACAGCGGCAGGAGCTTCAGCCCCAAGCGCGCGTGCTCGATCTCCAGCATCGGTTCGGCCCCAAAACCGGCCGCATTCCCCAGCGTCGCCCGCCCGGTCTCGATGGCCACCCAGGGAAACAGCTTGAGCTTGAGATCCCCGGGCAGTTGCAGCTCGCGGCCGGTCTGCTCCTGCACGAGGCGCTGCAGCTCCGCCTTGTGGGCGTTGGGATCGAAGAACAGCAGCAGACAGGCCGCCACCACCACCACCACCAGCAGCAGTCCAGCCAGCCCCAGCAGTGCAATACGCGCGATTCGCATGAGTTCAACTCCCGCTCAGGCGGCGATTTTACCCGCAAGTCGCCGGGGCGGGGCTTGTCAGCGTGCGCCAGCACTGCGATCCTCGCCCCGATGCCAGGCGTCATCGTCAATCAGTTCCGCCAGATCGCGCTCTGGCCGGTGCAACTCATGCCGGTCCGGCCGGGCCAGCAGGTGCAGCGCCACTGGGAGCTGCTGGATGCGGCGGGCGGTTCGGGCGCCTGGCGGACCGTCAACGAGACCGGGGCCGGCGGCGACGGCGCCTTCAGCAGGCGCCATTACAAGGAATTCGTCACCTTCCTGCCCTACGTGCGCCGCTTCCTCTATGGCTCGGCCGCGGGCCAGGAAGCGGCCACCGCGCACACGGACCGCAGCATCCATCGCTATGAGCGCGAAGACGTGCGGCGCGTACGCGTGGTCTCACGCGAGGGCAGCGCCGCGGTCGAGCTGGAAATCGGGCGCATCGAGCTGATGTTTTTCCTCGATGCGGACATCGCCCTGCTGGTGTTCGAAATGCACGCGACGGACCTGCCGCTGGAAGTGGTCCAGGACGTGCTGTTCCGCTTCGCCCGCGCCTATCCCGGTTTCTGGGACGAGTGCGGCGACGGCGGCAATTGTCCCCACCTGGTCGAGCTGTGCGACGCGCAGGGCAAGGTGCTTGCCAGCTCCAACTACGGCGACACGGCCCACTACCTGGGCTTCATTGCCCAGCATCGCGTCGCGGCGATCGCCTCGCACTGGGAATTCCTGCTGCAGCCGCTCCTCCTGGAACGCCCGGGGGCCAGCGCACCGCTCCGTTACCGGCAGCTGGAGTACTACCGCATGCCGGTCATGGCGTACCTCGCCTGCGACGACCCGCACCAGCTGACGCGCGCGCAGTTCGTGCGGCTCGGCCTGGTCACCGGCCCGGGGAGCGAAGATGACCTGCCGTACTCGGCCGCCACGCTGCAGGACTTTGAGCGGGAGCACTGCAACGACAGTTTCTGGGGCCGCAGCGGCGGGCACGCCCGCGCCGACACCCGCATCATCGTCACCGAAGGGGCGATGATCTTTGTCGGCAGCCACGCCGACCGCTTCTTCGCGGGCCCGGAGACCGGCCTGCTGTCGCAGTTCCGCGGGCAATACCTGTGGCTGTTCCTGATCGCGCACTTCCACAAGGCGGCACTGCTGTCGATGTCCGATGAGCTGGCGGTGGCCATGAACCGCCTGACCGTCGGCGTTCCGGATTCAGTGCGCGCCTTCAAGCGCACCATCCGGCAGATGATGGAGGTGTTCCTGCGCTTCACGCACCGCTACTGGTTTCACGAGGTCTCCAACCAGGTCGTGGCGCGCGATGTGTTTGCGCGCCTGCGGCGCCAGCTCGGCACCGCCGAACTCTACAGCGAGGTGCGCAACGAAGTGGTCGACATGAACAGCTATCTGGACTCCGACAGCTTCCGCCGGCAGGCCAACACGGTGCTGCGCCTCACCGTGGTCACGATCTTCGGCCTGATCGGCACCGTCGCCACCGGCGTGCTGGGCATGAACCTGCTCGATGAGACAGGTTCGCCCCTGGGCCGCCGGCTCGTGATCTTCCTGTTCACCGTCGCGCTGACACTGGGGGTGACGGTCTACACCATCACGCGCTCGAAACGCCTCGCGGACTTCCTCGACGCACTCTCGGACGAGCGCGTCAGCTGGGAGGATAAATGGCGGAGCCTGCGCGTGGCGCTGCTGCCGCTGCGCGGGAGCGCCAGCGGGAGCGCCAGCGGAAGTGCCGGCGCACCGCCGTCCCCTCGATCTAACGGCCGATAAAATCGGCCTTGCCCAGATCCATGCCGTTGTGGCGCAGGATGGCGTACACCATCACGTAGTGGAAATAGAAATTCGGCAGCGCATAGCTGGTCAGGTAGGCCATGCCCTGAAACTCGAATTCGCGTGGCCCTGCCTTGAAGCGGACCTGTCGTTCCTCCGAGCCGTCGATCTGTGCCGCCGCGAACGTGGCCACGTGGGCACGGGTCCGGGCGATGCGCGCCTGCAGCTCGGCCAGGCTGGTCTCGGTGTCCTCGAACCGGGGCGGCGGGCTGCCCGCCAGCAGGGAGCAGGCGCCCTTGGCGTAGTCGCAGGCGATCTGCACCTGGCGCGTCAGCGGAAACATGTCGGGCGCCAGGCGCGCTGCCAGCAGGACGCCCGGATCGATCTTGCGCGTCTCAGCCCAGCTTCCGGCCCGGGTGAGCAGGGCCGAAAGATTGCCGAGCATCCTCTCGAATACAGGCGCCGAGGCCTGGTACATGGATAGGGTCATGGAAACTCCTGAAGGCTGCCGTCACCAGACTCTAGAATAGCTTGATGGAGATCTTCAAATCCTTCCGCATCGAGGCCGCCCACCGCCTGCCCAAGGTGCCGGCGGAGCACAAGTGCGCCCGGCTCCACGGCCACTCCTTCGTCATCGGCATCTATGTGGAGGGGCCGGTCGGGGCCGGGAGCGGCTGGGTGCGCGATTTCGCCGACCTGGGCAGCGCGATGCAGGAAGTGCTCGACGCGCTCGATCACCGCTACCTGAACGAGGTCCCGGGACTGGAGAACCCGACCAGCGAAGTGCTGGCCATGTGGGTGTGGGGCAAGCTCCAGCCCCGGCTCGCCGGCCTGTCGCGTGTCGTCATTCATGAAACCTGCACCAGTGGCTGCGAATACCGCGGACCCTAAGGCCGGTGCGCGCCGGCTGGCGCCGCTCGCCGGGCTGGGGCCCTTCGTCCGGCCGCACCGCCGGCTGATCGTGCTGGCGCTGCTCGCCCTGGGCGTGGCGGCGGGGGCCTCGCTGCTGCTCCCGATCGCGGCGCGCCAGGTGATCGATCGCGGCTTCCACGCCGGTCTGTCCACGCACATCAGCCGCTATTTTCTGGGCCTGCTGGCGGTCACCGCCGTGATGGGCCTGGCTTCCGCGACCCGCTATTACCTGGTGACCTGGATCGGTGAGCGCGTCGTGGCCGACGTGCGCAATCGGGTATTCAGCCACGTGCTGGCGCTGTCGTCCGAGTTCTTCGAGAACGCCCGTACCGGCGAGCTGCTCTCGCGCCTGACGGGGGACACGACGCTGGTGCAGACGGTGGTCGGCTCATCGGCCTCCTTCGCCCTGCGCAGCATCGTCATGGCCATCGGGGCCTTCGTGATGATGGCCGTGACCAGCCCCAAGCTCACGGCGCTGGCCTCCTTGAGCGTTCCGGTCGTCCTGATCTCCATCATTCTCATGGGGCGGCGCGTGCGCGGCCTGTCGCGCGCTGCACAAGATCGCATCGCCGAGACTTCGGCACTCGCGAGCGAGGTCCTGAGTGCGATGCCGACCGTGCAGGCCTACACCCACGAGAACGTGGACCGGGAACGCTTCGCGACGGCGACCGAGCTGGCCTTCGCCACCGGCATCCGGCGCACGAAGGTGCGCGCAGCAATGACGGCGGCCGTGTTCATGCTGGTCGGCTGCTGCATCGTCCTGGTGCTGTGGGTCGGCGCCCAGGACGTACAGGGGGCGCGCATGAGCTCGGGCCAGCTGCTGCAATTCGTGCTTTATGCGGTGATCCTCGCCAGCTCGGTGGGTGCGCTCAGCGAACTGTGGGGCGAGGTCCAGCGCGCCGCCGGTGCCACCGAGCGATTGATGGAAATCCTCGCCACGGAGCCGGTGATCCGCGCCCCGAGCGCGCCGGCGACGCTGCCGCGGCCGGTGCAGGGGCGCATCGAATTCGCCGACGTGACGTTCCGGTATCCGACGCGGCCCGAGCACGCCGCGCTCCTGCACTTCCGGCTGCTGGTGGCTCCGGGCGAGGCGGTGGCGCTGGTGGGGCCTTCCGGAGCCGGCAAGTCCACGGTGTTCCAGCTGCTGCTGCGCTTCTTCGATCCGGGCACCGGACGCATCCTGCTCGACGGCGTGGATATCGCACGGCTTGATCCGGCCGCGCTGCGCAACTGCATCGCCGTGGTTTCCCAGGACCCGGTGATCTTTTCGGGCACGATCGCCGACAACATCCGCTATGGCCGGCCGGCGGCCAGCGAGACCGAGATGCGCTCCGCCGCGGTCGCGGCTGCCGCAGATGAATTCGTGCAGCGCCTGCCGCAGGGCTACGACACGGCGATAGGCGAGCGCGGCATCACGCTGTCCGGCGGGCAGCGCCAGCGCCTCGCCATTGCGCGCGCCATGCTGCGCGATGCGCCGGTGCTGCTGCTCGATGAGGCGACCAGCGCGCTGGATGCCGAGAACGAGCGCCTGGTGCAGCAGGGTCTGGCCAACCTCATGGCCGGCCGGGGTGGCCACGCCCGCACCACCCTGGTGATCGCCCATCGCCTGGCGACCATCCAGCGGCTGGGGCGGATCGTCGTCATGGACCAGGGTGGCATCGTCGCCCAGGGCGCTCATGCGCAGCTCATCCAGGGCGACGGGCTGTACGCACGGCTCGCGGCCCTGCAGTTCCAGACCGGCACTTGACAGCCATCCGCCGCGGCGTGGATTCTTAGGCGCGTATGGCCAGTATGCTGTGGATCGGCACCCGCAAGGGCCTGTTCAGCCTGCGCCCCGACGCGCGCCGGCGCGGGTGGCGCCTGTCCGGGCCGCAGATGCTCGGGCATATCATTCATCACGTGGTACAGGACCCGCGCGAGCCGCGGCGCCTGGTGCTGGCGGCCAAGACCGGGCACCTGGGTCCCACCGTCTACACCTCCATCGATCGCGGCCGGCACTGGCAGGAGGCCCTGACGCCACCGGCCTTCCGCAAGGTCGCGGAGGGTGAGAAGCCGCGCGCCGTCGAGCGCGTCTTCTGGCTCACGCCTGGGCACGCCTCCGAGCCAGGCGCCTGGTACGCCGGCAGCTCACCGGCCGGGCTGTTCCGCTCCGAGGACCACGGTGCGCAGTGGCAGCCGGTCGCGGGTTTCAACGACCACCCCATGAATCCGAAGTGGGCGGCCGGCCTGCGCACGCCCGACGGCGAGCTGCTGCATTCGGTGCGTGTCGATCCGCGCGACGCGCGGCACCTGTACCTGGCGATCTCGATCGGCGGGGTGTTCGAATCCACCGATGGCGGCGCGGACTGGGCGCCCATCAACGAAGGCGTCGCCGCGGATTTCCTGCCCAATCCGGACGCCCCTTACGGTCACGATCCGCACTGCGTGATCCTGCACCCGCAGCGGCCGGACCGGCTCTACCAGCAGAACCACTGCGGCAGCTATCGCCTCGACCGGCCGGCACGGCGCTGGGTCAGGATCGGCGAGCACATGCCCAAGAACATCGGTGACATCGGCTTTCCCATCGTCGCGCATCCGCGCGATGCGGATACCGTGTGGGTGTTTCCGATGGATGGCTCGACGGTGTGGCCGCGCACCTCCATCGATGGCAAACCGGCCGTGTATCGAAGCCGCAACGCAGGCCGGAGCTGGCAGCGCCTGGCCACCGGATTGCCGCGTGCACAGGCCTGGTTCACGGTGCTGCGCCAGGCGATGTGCGCCGACGAGGCGCCGCGCCTCGGCCTGTATTTCGGCACCACGCAGGGCGAGGTCTGGGCCAGCACCGATGAAGGGGATTCCTGGCGCTGCATCGCGCGTCACCTGCCTGAGATCTATTCCCTGACCCACGCCTCCTGATCCGAAGGCGGCGATCATGACCACAGTCAGAGTGCCCTCGCCGCTACGCTCCTATACCGCAGGCGCGACGCAGGTGAACGCGAACGGCCGCACCATCGGCGAGCTGCTCGGCGACCTCGATCGCAGTCATCCCGGGATGCGCTTCCGCATGATCGACGAGCAGGAGCGGATCCGGCCGCATATCCGCATCTTCATCAATCAGCGCGAGGTGCTGATATTGAGCGAGGCCTTGAGCGCCAGCGATGAAGTGCACCTGATCTGCGCGCTGAGCGGCGGATGATCCTCAGCGACAGCGAACGCGAGCGCTATAGCCGGCACCTGCTGTTGCCGGAGATTGGCGCTGCGGGCCAGGAAAAACTCAAGGAGTCCAAGGTGCTGGTCGTCGGTGCCGGCGGGCTGGGATCGCCGGCAAGCCTGTACCTCGCCGCCGCCGGCGTCGGCACGCTGGGCATCGTCGATCACGATCGGGTCGATCTGTCCAATCTGCAGCGCCAGCTGCTCTTTGCCACCAGCGACGTCGGCGCGGGCAAGGCGCCGACGGCGCAGACGCGGCTGCGCGCGCTGAACCCGGACATCTCGGTCGTCGCCTACGAACTGGAACTGCGCGGCGACAATGCGCTCGAGCTCCTGCGCCCCTACGACCTGGTGCTGGACGGGAGCGACCGGCTGGCGACGCGCTATCTGGTGAACGATGCCTGCGTGCTGCTCGGAAAGCCGCTGGTCTCGGCCGCGATCCATCGCTTTGAAGGCCAGGCGATGAGCTATGTGCCGGGCCGCGGGCCCTGTTACCGATGCCTGTTCCCCGAGTCGGCCGAAGGCCTGGTGCCCAACTGCGCCGAGGCCGGCGTGCTGGGCGTGCTGCCCGGGGTGCTGGGCGCGCTTCAGGCGACCGAAGCGATCAAGCTGGTGCTGGGACTCGGGGAGGCCCTGGTCGGGCGATTGCTGACCTACGACGCACTGGCGATGCAATGGCGCGAATTCCGGTTCGCGCGGCGCGAAGAGTGCGCGGTGTGCGGAAAGAGCCCGACGATCACCAGCCAGACCCTGCTCGCCGCGGGCGAATCCGGCCGCGGCGCGCTGCGCCCATTGCGCCTCAAGCCGCGGCAGCTGCAGGCGCGGCTGGCGCAGCAGGGCGACGCGGCTTCCGCCATGGCGATCGTGGATGTGCGTGAACCACGCGAATTTTCTGCCGGCCACCTGCCGGGGGCCGTGAACATTCCGCTCGCCGGGCTGTCAGAACGCCTTGGGGAGATTCCTCCGCAGGCTTTCGTGGTGTTCGTATGCCGCAGCGGCAACCGCAGCCAGTCGGCCTGCGAGCTGGCGGCGCGCGCCGGACGGGCGGAGCTCGCTGACCTCGAAGGCGGCATGCTGGCCTGGGCCGCGATGATCAATCCGGCCATGACTGTCGCGCCTTTCAGGTAGCGCGCGCACACCGGCCTCTGGCTTGGGAGTTGACCGATGATCCAGCTGCGCCTGCTGCGCGCCGTCACCCTGACGCTTGTCGCGGCGTTCGCGGCGGGCTGCGGCGCCTCCAGCAAGGAGGCGGCGTCGAACCTGCCGCCGGAAGTCGGCGTCATCATCGTGCAGCCGCAGCGGACCTCGATCTCCACGCTGCTGCCGGGGCGCACGGTCGCCTATCGCATCGCGCAGGTGCGCCCCCAGGTGAGCGGCATCATCAAGCTGCGCGTGTACACGGAGGGCGCCGTGGTCGCGGCGGGCCAGGCGCTCTACCAGCTCGACCCGGCCCCTTACCAGGCGGCCCTCGACAGCGCGCGGGCCGCGCTCGCCAAGGCTGACGGGAACGCGCTGACGACGCGCCAGAAGTACGAGCGCTACCAGCAGCTCGCGCTCAGCGGCGATGTCAGCCAGCAGGACCGCGACGACGTCACCGCGAATATGCGGCAGGCGGAAGCCGACCAGGCCACCGCCCGAGCCGCGGTCGAGACGGCACAGATCAACCTCGGCTATACGCGCATCGTCGCGCCGATCGCCGGCCGCACTGGCACCTCCACCTATACCGAGGGCGCGCTGGTCACCGCCAACCAGGACAATGCGCTGACGACGGTGCAGCAGTACGACCCCATGTACGTCGATCTGGCGCAGGCGGCCGCGGACGTACTGCGGCTGCGCCAGCAGTTTGCCGCCGGCAGGCTCAGGCGCAGCGACGAGCGGGGCGCCCGCGTACAGCTGCAGCTCGAGGACGGGACGCGCTATGCCCGCGAGGGTCGGCTCGAATTCACCGGCGTCACCGTCAGCGAGAGCACTGGCGCGATCACGCTGCGCGCCGTGTTTCCGAATCCGGAAGGGACGCTGCTGCCCGGCATGTTCGTGCGCGCGCAGCTGGACCAGGCCACCGATGACAGCGCCTTGCTGGTGCCGCAGCAGGCCGTGAGCCGCGATGCCCGCGGCGGCGCCTCCGCCCTCGTCGTCGGCGCGGAAGACAGGGTCGAGCAGCGGGCCTTGAACGTGGAAGCCGCCGGCAACCTGTGGCGAGTCAGCTCCGGCCTCAGCAGCGGCGATCGCGTCATCGTGCAGGGCCAGCAGAAGGCGCACGTCGGGGCCGCCGTCAAACCGGTCGTCATCAGCATGCAGACCGCGGCGCCGGGATAGAGACCGCTCCGGTGGCACGCTTCTTCATCGACCGGCCGATCTTCGCCTGGGTCATTGCCATCATCATCATGGCGGCCGGAGCGCTCGCGATCCGCCAGCTTCCCGTCGAGCAGTACCCGAACATCGCGCCAACGACGGTGCAGATCAGCGCCACCTATCCCGGCGCCTCGGCACGCGCTCTCGAGGACTCCGTCACCCAGGTGATCGAACAGGCGATGACCGGGATCGATCACCTGCTGTACATGTCCTCCTCCAGCAACTCCCAGGGCAACGCCAACACTTCGCTGACCTTTGAAGCGGGTACCGATCCGGACATCGCGCAGGTGCAGGTGCAGAACAAGCTGCAGCAGGCGCTGCGGCGGCTCCCGCAGCCGGTGCAGACGCAGGGCGTGACGGTCACCAAGAGCACCAACGGCTACCTGCTGTTCGGTGGTTTCTTCTCGGCCGACGGCTCCATGGCGCGCGACGATGTCGGCGATTACGTGGCCTCGAATCTGATCGACCCGATCAGTCGCGTGGACGGCGTGGGCACAGTGCAGATGTTCGGCTCCGGCTATGCCATGCGGATCTGGCTCGACCCCTACAAGCTCAATCAGTACCGCCTGATCCCCTCCGACATCAGCGCGGCGCTCAATGCCCAGAACTCGCAGGTCGCGGCTGGGCAACTCGGCGGTCTCCCGGCCGTCCCCGGCCAGCAGCTCAACGCGATCATCACTTCGCAAAGCAAGCTCAACACGCCGCAGCAGTTCCGGGACATCGTGCTGCGCGTGAATCCCGACGGCTCCACCGTGCACCTCGGTGACGTGGCCAGAGTCGAACTCGGCGCCGACAGCTATGACGTCTCCCTGCACACCAATGGCAAGGACTCCGTGGGCGTGGCGATCGCGCTGGCCTCGGGCGCCAATGCGCTGGCGACGGCTGATGCGGTCAAGGCACGCCTGGCGCGGCTGTCGCGGAGCTTTCCACCCAGCCTGCAATACCTGCTGGGCTACGACAGCTCTATTTTTGTGCGCCTCTCCATCGTGGAGGTCGCCAAGACGCTGTTCGAGGCGGTCGCGCTGGTCGTGCTGATCATGTTCCTGTTTCTGCACAATGTGCGCGCCACGCTGATACCGACGATCGCCGTGCCGGTGGTGCTGCTCGGCACCTTCGGCATACTCGCGGTGCTGGGCTATACCATCAATACGCTGACCATGTTCGGGCTGGTCCTGGCGATCGGGCTGCTCGTCGATGATGCGATCGTGGTGGTGGAAAACGTGGAGCGCATCATGCGCGAGGAGCAATTGAGCGCGCGCGAAGCGACACGCCGCTCGATGGACCAGATCACCGGCGCGCTGCTCGGCATTGCGCTGGTGCTGGCAGCGGTGCTGGTGCCGATGGCCTTCTTCGGCGGCTCCACCGGCGTGATCTACCGCCAGTTTTCCATCACCCTGGTCTCGGCGATGACGCTGTCCGTGTTCGTGGCGCTGACGCTGACTCCGGCCCTGTGCGCCAGCATTCTGCGCCCGGCCGATATCGGCACCGCTCAGGGCAGCGGGCTGCTGGCCCGCTTCGAGCGCGGCTTCGAACAACTCAGCATCCGATACCAGGCGATCGTGCGCCGGCTGCTGCCCCACGAAAATCGCGGCATGCTGTTGTACCTGGCGCTGCTGGCACTGCTCGCGCTGCTGTATGTGAAGCTTCCGACCGCCTTCCTGCCCGAAGAGGACCAGGGCGCGCTGTTCGCCCTGATCCAGCTGCCCGCCGGCGCCACGCTCGAGCGTACCGTCGAGGTGCAGCGGCAGCTCGAACAGCTGATCCGCTCCGACCGCGGCTCGGTCGAGGCGGTCCTGTCGGTCGCGGGCCGCAACTTCAATGGCAACGGCCAGAATGCCGGCATGACCTTCGTGCGCCTGCGCGACTGGAGTGAGCGCCGCTCGGAGGCGAAGGCGGCGCCGATGGTCGCGAAGCGGGCGATGGGCTCGGCCAGCGCCATCCGCGACGCGAGCATCTTCGTACAGGGGCCGCCGATCATCCGTGGCCTCGGCACCTCCAGTGGTTTCGACCTGCAACTCAAGGACACCGGCGGCGTCGGCCGCGAGATCCTGGCGAGCGCGCGCGATCAGCTGCTCGAGCTGGCCGCGCAGGATAAGCGCCTGGCGCGCGTACGCATCAACAGCCTGGCCGACCAGACCGAGTTTCATCTGGAGGTCGACCGGGCCAAGGCCAGCGCGCTCGGGCTGTCGATCGCCGACATCAACGATACGCTCGGCAGTGCGGTCGGCGGCACCTATGTCAATGACTTTATCGACCGCGGGCGCGTGAAGAAAGTCTACATCCAGTCCGACGCGCCTTTCCGCATGCAGCCCGCGGACATCGGCAACTGGTTCGTGCGCAATGCCAGAGGCGAAATGGTGCCGATGTCCGCCTTCGCAGCCGGCAGCTGGACTACGAGCACCCGGAGCCTGGAGCGCTACAACGGCGCCTCCTCCATCGAGATCGTGGGCGAACCGGCTGAGCGGGTCAGCTCTGGCACGGCACTGCAGGCGATGGAGCAGCTCATGACAAAGCTGACGAACGGCGTCGGCTACGAATGGTCCGGCCTTTCGTTCCAGGAGAAGCTCTCCGGCTCGCAGGCGCCGGCCCTGTATGCGATCTCGGTCCTGTTCGTGTTCCTCTGCCTCGCCGCACTCTACGAGAGCTGGTCGCTACCCTTCTCGGTGATGCTGATCGTGCCGCTCGGCGTCATCGGCGCGCTCATCGCCGCCTGGACGCGCGGGCTCTCCAACGATGTGTACTTCCAGGTCGGACTCCTGACCACCGTCGGCCTGTCGGCCAAGAACGCGATCCTTATTGTCGAGTTCTCCAAGAACCTGCATGAGGCCGGGGCGGACCTCATCGCCGCGGTACTGCAGGCGGTGCGGATCCGCCTGCGGCCCATACTGATGACCTCCCTGTCCTTCATGCTGGGCGTCATGCCGCTGGTCCTGAGCCGCGGCGCCGGTGCTGCCGGGCGCGTCGCCATCGGCACGGGCGTGTTCGGCGGCATGCTGGCCGCCACGGTGTTCGGCCTGTTCTTCGTGCCGCTGTTCTTCCTGTTCGTGCAGCGCCGGCTGGCGCGTCCGCGCATCGTCTCAGAATAGCTCGAGCGAATCGGGCGCCGCCGCCGCGGGCGCGCGCGCCGCCTCGGCCGAGACGAGCCCACCCATCCGCACCCCAAGCAGCCGCAGGCGGCGATCGAGCGGTGCGCGCTTCAGGCACAACCCCGCCGTGCGGCGGATGACGACCGCATCGGCGGTGTGAAAATCGAGGGTCCGCGCCCGCGTGACCGAACGGAAATTGTCGTAGCGCAGCTTGATGGCGACGGTGCGCCCGGCGTAGCCGTGCCGCTGCAGATCGGCGGCCAGCCGCTCGCACAAGGAGGTGAACACCGCACTGAGTTCCGGGCGATCACGCACGGCGTGCAGGTCGCGCTCGAAGGTCGTCTCGCAGCTCATCGATACCGGCTCGCTCGACGTGACGATGTCGCGCGCATCGCGGCCCCAGGCGGCCTCGTGCAGCCAGCCACCGTGGTGCCGGCCAAAGTGCCCAATGAGCCAGCTTCGCTCGCAATGCGCGAGCTCGCCGATCGTGTGGATGCCGAGCTGCTCGAGGCGCTCGTTCGCCTTCGGCCCCACGCCATGGATCTTGCGGCAGGGCAACGGCCAGATCCTCTCGGCCAGGTCCGCGGCCTGGAGAATGGTGATGCCGTTGGGCTTGTTGAGCTCGCTGGCCATTTTCGCCAGCAGCTTGTTGGGTGCCACTCCGATCGAACAGCTCAGGCCGGTACTGGCGCGCACGGCCTGCTGGATCTGGGTGGCGAGCGTGCGTCCGCCCTGCTCGGTGCCGCCGGGTGCCGCGTCAAAGTCGATATATACCTCGTCGATGCCACGATCCTCCATGCGCGGCGCGAGCGCCATGACGGCGGACTTGAACAGGCGCGAGTAGTGCCGGTACTGCTCGAAGTCGGCCGGCAGCAGCACCGCCTGCGGGCAAAGGCGCGCCGCGTGCATCAGCGCCATGCCCGAATGCACACCAAAATCGCGCGCGGCATAGGTGGCGGTCGTCACCACGCCGCGCCCCGCATACTCGGCCAGGTGTTCGAATCCGGCGGCGCCCTCGCGTCCCGCGCTGCTGCGGCGACCGCCGATGACCACGGGCTGGCCGGCCAGCTGCGGATAGCGCAGCAGCTCGACGGAGGCGTAGAACGCATCCATGTCCAGGTGCGCGATGCGCCGCTCGCCCGTCGCGGTGGCCACGCTCAGGCGTCCGCCTCGCCGTGCCAGACGCGGCTCTGAAGCGGACGGGCGCCCGCGTTGTAGACGAGCTCGGACGGGTGCGTCACATTCCAGATCGCGAGGTCACACCACTTGCCGGTTTCAATGCTGCCGCTGACCGGCAGGCAACCCAGGGCCCGCGCCGCTTCGCGCGTGACGCCCAGCAGGCACTCGCTGGTGCTCAGGCCGAATTCCACGGCCGCGAGGTTCATGGCCAGGAGTATCGACGTCAGGGGCGAAGTGCCCGGATTGCAGTCCGTCGCAACGGCCATGGGCACTCGCAGGCGCCGCAGGGCCTCAATGGGCGGACGCTGGCGCTCGCGCAGGAAAAAATAGGCGCCGGGCAGCAGCACCGCCACGGTGCCCGCCCCCGCCATCGCCGCCACGCCCGCCTCATCCGTATATTCCAGGTGATCGGCCGACAGCGCAGCGTTCCGCGCGGCCAGCGCGGCGCCCTGCTGGTTTGACAGCTGATCGGCGTGCAACTTCAGGGGCAGCCCATAGGCACGGGCGGCGGCGAAGGCCGCGCTGACCTGCTCGGGCGTAAAGGCCAGATGCTCGCCGTAGGCATCGAAGGCGTCGGCCGCACCGCTGGCCGCCATCGCCGGAATCCACTCCGTGCACAGTCTCTCCATGTAGCCCGCCGCATTTCCTGAAAATTCCGCGGGCAGGGCATGCGCGCCCAGGTAGGTGGTGACCACCGACAGGCGCCGGACCTGGACAATGGCGCGCGCGGCCCGCAGCATCCGCAGCTCGGTTTCGAACTCCAGGCCGTAACCGGATTTGACTTCGAGTGTCGTTACGCCTTCGGCCAGCAGCGCATCGACACGCGGCAGCGCGCCGTCCGTCAGCTGCTGTTGCGTGGCGGCGCGCGTCGCCGTCACGGTGGCGAGGATGCCGCCGCCACCGCGTGCGATGCTCTCGTAGCTCTCGCCGGCCATGCGTCGCTCGATCTCCGCCGCCCGGTTGCCGGCGTGCACGATGTGCGTGTGGCAGTCGATCAGGCCGGGCGTCACCAGTCGGCCGTCCAGGTCGAACTCCTGGGCCCCGGGAAACTGCCGCCGAAGTTCCGCTGCCGCTCCGAGCGCAGCGATCCTGCCGTCACGCTCGGCGATGGCGCCCGGCGCAGGCGGGGCACCTGACTGCGTGCCCGCCGGCCCGGCCGCCGCGGGCGCGGCGGACCAGATCCGCGCGTTGACATACAGGCGTGCGTGCACGGCAAGAAGATTACCCGGCTCGCGCCGTCAACGCCAAGCCGATGCTAAGATCGCGCCGATGCAGGCCGAGGGCACAGCGCCGAGCGCGGTCAGTTTTGCCAACCTGTGGTGGCAAGGCCGCTGGCTGCGCGATGCCACGGTCAACATTGACCGTGCCGGCCGCTGCGCCGGGCTGAGCGACGGTCCGCCCCATGGCGCCTCGTACATCGCCGGGCTCACGCTGCCCGGAATCGTCAACGCGCATTGCCACGCCTTCCAGCGCGTCCTCGGACCCTGGACGCAGCGCGCCGCGAGCGAGCGCGACGATTTCTGGAGCTGGCGCGAAGCCATGTACGCGCTCGCCGGCCGGCTGCAGCGCGATGATCTCGAGTCGATCAGCGCCCGCTGCTATCTCGAGCTGCTGCGCGGCGGCTACACGCAGGTGGCGGAGTTTCTCTACCTGCACCGGCTGGGCCGGGAGCGCCAGCCGGATGCGGACCTGGCCATCGCAGCGGCCGCCCGGCGCACCGGCATCGGGCTCACGCTGCTGCCCACGCTCTACCAGCATGCCGATTTTGGCGGTGTTCCGCCTCGCCCCGGTCAACTCCCCTTTGTGCGCAGCACGGCGCTGTTTCTCGAGGACTGGCAGACACTGCGCGGGCGTTACACGGGGAGCGATCCGATCGAGCTGGGCGTCGCGTTCCACAGCCTGCGTGCCGTGGACATCGATGTGATCGCCAGCGTGGTGCAATCGCTCCAGGATGACGCGCTGTGCCGCTGCCTGCATATTCACGTGGCCGAACAGCCCGCCGAAGTCGCCAGCTGCGTCCGCCAGCATGGTTTGCCGCCGGTGGCGCTGCTGGCATCGCGCGCGCTGCTGTCACCCCGCTGGGCGCTGGTGCACGCCACGCACGCGAGCGGGGAGGAGCTGGCGCAGCTGCGTGCTGCCAAGGCGACGCTCGTGCTCTGCCCGACGACCGAAGCCGACCTGGGTGACGGCTGCCCCGAGATCGGGCCGTATCTGGAGAGCGGCGGCTATATTGCCATTGGATCCGACAGCAATATTGCGCGCAGCGCACCGGGCGAGCTGCGCCAGCTCGAATGGTCGCAGCGCCTGGCGCGCGGGCGGCGCAACGTGCTGGCGACACCGAAGACCGCGGCGGTCGCGGACCGGCTGTATCAATCGGCCCTGTCGGGCGGCCTGCGCGCCGTCGGCGGCAGCGCCGCGGGCCAGGGCGGGGCGGGCCAGCGTGCCGATTTCGTCAGCTACGAGCTGGACGCCGGCGATTGGGAGCTGCAGCGGCCCGAGGACTTCCTCAGTACCGTGGTTTTCGATGCCGCCGCCCCACGCGCACAACAGGTGATGGTCGGCGGGCACTGGGTGATACGCGATGGCGTGCACGCCCATGAAGTCAGCATCGAAGCGCGTTATCGTGAGACATTAAGACGCCTGCGGGCATTGATTCGCGAGGATGCGTACCATGACTGAGGCCCAGCGGCCGGACCCGATACTCACAGGGGCGAATCGCGTGATCCGCGCGCCGCGTGGCGCCACCTTGAGCGCCCGCTCCTGGCTCACGGAAGCGCCGCTGCGCATGATCATGAACAACCTCGATCCTGAGGTGGCGGAGCGCCCTGAAGACCTGGTGGTGTACGGCGGCATCGGCAAGGCGGCCCGCAATTGGGAGTGCTACGAGGCGATCGTCGCGACGCTGCGGCGCCTCGGCGACGACGAGACCCTGCTGGTGCAGTCGGGCCGCCCCGTGGGCGTGTTCCGGACGCACGCCGACGCGCCGCGCGTGCTGATCGCGAATTCCAACCTGGTGCCGCACTGGGCCACCTGGGAACATTTCAATGAGCTCGACCGGCGCGGCCTCATGATGTTCGGCCAGATGACCGCCGGTTCCTGGATCTATATCGGCTCGCAGGGCATCGTCCAGGGCACCTATGAAACCTTCGTGGAGCTGGGGCGCCGGCATTTCGGCGGAAATCTGCGGGGCCGCTGGTTCCTGACCGCCGGGCTCGGCGGCATGGGTGGCGCGCAACCACTCGCGGCGACCATGGCAGGCGCCTCGATGCTCGCGATCGAATGCCGGCAGTCGCGCATCGACAAGCGGTTGTCGACCGGATACCTCGACGAGCAGGCGGCGAGCCTCGATGCCGCCCTGGCGCGGATTGCCGCCGTGGCGGAGCGTGGCGAAGCGCGTTCGATCGGGCTGTGCGGCAACGCCGCCGAATTGCTGCCGGAACTGGTGAAGCGCGGCGTGCAGCCCGACGCCGTGACCGACCAGACTTCCGCGCATGATCCGGTGCACGGCTACCTGCCGATCGGGTGGACGGTGCCGCAGTGGGAGGCGGCGCAGTCTGGCGATTCTAAACGGGTCAGCGCCGCAGCGAACGCGTCGATGGCCACACACGTGCGCGCCATGCTGGAATTCAAGCACCGCGGAATACCCACCTTCGACTATGGCAACAACATCCGCCAGGTCGCGCTGGAACAGGGCGTCACCGATGCCTTCGATATACCCGGCTTCGTGCCGGAATACATCCGGCCGCTGTTCTGCCGCGGCGTCGGCCCGTTTCGCTGGGTGGCACTCTCGGGCGATCCGCAGGACATTTACCGCACGGACCAGAAAGTGCGCGAACTGATTCCCAACGATCCGCATCTGCACCATTGGCTCGACATGGCCGCCAAGCGCATCCAGTTCCAGGGGCTCCCCGCCCGCATCTGCTGGGTGGGCCTGGGCGACCGGCATCGCCTCGGGCTGGCCTTCAACGAAATGGTGGCCAGGGGCGAGCTGGGCGCTCCGATCGTGATCGGCCGCGACCACCTCGACTCAGGCTCTGTCGCCAGTCCCAATCGCGAGACCGAGGCGATGCGCGACGGCTCGGACGCGGTGTCCGACTGGCCGCTGCTCAATGCGCTGCTGAACACCGCCAGTGGCGCGACCTGGGTGTCGATCCATCACGGTGGCGGCGTGGGCATGGGTTATGCGCAGCATGCGGGTCTCGTGATCGTCTGCGACGGCACGGCGGCCGCGGCGCGCCGCATCGAGCGGGTGCTGTGGAATGATCCGGCCACCGGAGTGATGCGCCACGCCGACGCCGGTTACGAACTGGCGCTGCAGTGCGCGCGTGAACACTCGCTGCACTTGCCGATGCTGAGCGGAGCGCCACCTCGATGAGCGCGGCGGCCAGGCGCTTAGGGCTGGGCGCCGGCACCCTCACCCTGCCTGCATTGCGCCGCGCGCTCGCCGCTCCCTTGAGCATGACACTCGATCGCGCCGACCTGCGGCGTGTGCGCCGCTCGCGCGCACTCATCGAGCGGCTGATCGCGGGCGGCAAGGTCGCCTATGGCGTCAATACCGGCTTCGGCTCGCTTGCCAGCCAGCGCATCTCCGCCTCCGATCTCGAGCAGCTCCAGCACAATCTCGTGCTCTCGCACGCGGCCGGTACGGGTGCGCCCTTGAGCGACGAGGTCGTGCGGCTGGTCCTGGTGCTGAAGATCGCGAGCCTCGCCCAGGGGTATTCCGGCATCAGGCCGCAGACGCTGCAGGCCCTGCAGTCGCTCCTGCGCGCCGGTGTCTACCCGCTCATCCCCAGCCAGGGCTCGGTGGGCGCCTCCGGAGATCTCGCGCCGCTCGCCCATCTGTCGGCCGTGCTGATCGGGGTCGGCCGCGTGCGTCACCGGGGCCGCATCCTCAGCGCCCGCCGCGGCCTCGCCATCGCCGGGCTCGAGCCCGTGCGGCTCGCTGCGAAAGAAGGCCTCGCGCTGCTGAATGGCACCCAGGTATCCACGGCCCTGGCCCTCGCGGGCCTGTTTGCGATCGAAGACGTCTACGCCGCTGCGCTGCTCAGCGGTGCGATGTCGGTCGATGCGCTCAAGGGGAGTGATACGCCCTTCGACGCGCGCATCCACCAGATCCGCCGCCAGCCGGGTCAGATCGAGGTGGCGGCGCAGCTGCGTGCGCTGCTCGCCGGCAGCAAGGTGCGCGCCTCGCACGTGGATTGCTCGCGCGTGCAGGATCCCTATTCGCTGCGTTGCCAGCCGCAGGTGATGGGAGCGTGCCTCGACCTGCTGCGCACGGCCAGCGCGACCTTGCTGCGCGAGGCCAACGCGGTCACCGACAATCCGCTGGTGTTCGCGCGCGATCGCGAGGTGCTCTCGGGCGGAAACTTCCACGCCGAGCCGGTCGCGTTCGCAGCCGATCAGCTGGCCCTGGCCGTCGCCGAGATAGGCTCGATCGCCGAACGCCGCATCGCGCTGCTGGTGGACACCAAGATGAGCGGACTGCCCGCCTATCTGGTCGCGCACAGCGGCCTGAACTCCGGCTTCATGGTGGCGCAGGTCACCGCGGCGGCACTGACCGCCGAGAACAAGGCGCTCGCGCATCCGGCCAGCGTAGACAGCATCCCGACTTCGGCCAATCAGGAGGACCATGTGTCCATGGCCACCTACGCCGCGCGCCGCCTGCTCAGCATGGCGGACAACGCCGCCGGCATTATCGCCATCGAACTGCTCGCCGCTGCGCAGGGACTGGAGTTCCACCGCCCGCTGCGCAGCTCCCGGCCGCTCGAAGCCGTGCTGCGGCTGCTGCGGCAGAAAGTGCCGCGGCTCGAGCGCGACCGGTACTTCGCCGCGGACATCGAGGCCGCCCGATCGCTCATCACCAGCGGCGCCCTGCGCCGGCAACTGGCGGCGGAATTGCTGGACGGCGGCAGCGCCGCCGACGCCTAGGCGATCGATGCATCCGGCCGGGAAGGACGGCGCCACCCATGTCGTGCTGCCCGGCAGCTCTCCGCTGATCATCAGCGTACCGCACGCCGGAACCGCGATTCCCGATGAGCTTGCGCCGCGGCTCACACCGCTGGCACTCGCCGTGCCCGACACCGACTGGCATGTGGCGGAACTCTATGACTTCGCGCCCGCGCTCGGCGCCACGATGCTCATCGCTCAGTACTCCCGCTATCTCATCGACCTGAACCGCCCGCCCGATGACGCTGCGCTCTACAGCGCCGCGCCGAAGACCGGTCTGTGTCCGACCGCGAGCTTCGCCGGCGAGCCGCTCTACCTGGCCGGCGATGCCGCGCTGGCCGGTGGGGAGATCGCCCGGCGCCGGGCGCAATACTGGCAACCCTACCACGACGCGCTGCAGGCCCTGCTCACGCAGACTCGTGAGCGCTTCGGCTATGCGCTGCTGCTGGATGCGCACTCCATACGAAGCGTCGTGCCGCGTCTATTTGACGGCCGCCTGCCGGACATCAACGTGGGCACCAACCGGGGCAGCGCCTGTACGCCGGCGCTCACGGAAGCGCTGCGCGCGCGCCTCAGCCGCGAGGCGCGCTGGTCCCACGTCGTCGACGGGCGCTTCACCGGCGGCTACATCACCCGCCGCTACGGGCGGCCCGCCTACGGCGTGCACGCGGTGCAGATCGAGCTGGCCCAATGCGCCTATATGAATGAATCGGGCACAACCTACGACGCGGCGCGGGCGGCACCGCTCCGTGAGCTGCTGGGCACGCTCGTGACGGCCCTGCTCGCATTGCCTCTGAACAATACCTGAGCCGCGGAATCCCTGATCAGACCCAGGCGGCGATCCAGGAGCCGATCCCAGCAGCCGGCGTTGCCGCATCAGCACGGTCAGCGCCGCGAGCGCCTGGGCCAGATGGTGGTGTGGCTCGAGGGCGGGGGCTTTGTTGACGATCGCCTCGTTCTTGAGCTTCAGGCCGAGGGAATTGCTCACCGCGCGGCGTGGCCAGGATCAAGCGCCTCCGAGTGACTCGAGGGAGGCCGCGACCGCGCTCATCTCCCTGGCCTTCAGCTCCTTGGAAGCGCCGTGCATCACGGCGACGTTGCGCAGGGGTGGTCTTCATGGATGTTGCCCTCCAGGAGTTGAAGCAGGCCAGCAGGTACAGGGAACGGTGGCCAATCCAGGAGCGAATTTAGCCGTTCAATCCGGTCGCAGCCATGACGGAAAATACTTAGCGCCGCATTTGGCGTACAGTATTCAGCGCCCTCCTGGAAGCCACTTTGGAGTATCGCCATGAGCAAGGGAATGAATCAGAAGAAGCAGGAAAAGAAGAAGCCGGCCAAGACGCTGGACGAAAAGCGTGCCGCGAAGAAAGCCAAGAAGGCCGCCCGCGTCTTCATGCAGCCGACGTAGCACCCGGGCCCGGGAGGTCCCGGGAAATCTCCGGGAAGCATTAAATGGAATTGCTCGAGCGGGAGCGAGCATTCGCCGATCTGGGAGCATGGCTCGACGCTACGGCTGAGCTCGGTGGCTGCATCGTGCTTGTCGGTGGCGAGGCCGGCATAGGCAAGACGGCGCTGCTGCAGGAATTTACCAGGCAATTTCCTGACACGCGGGTCCTGTGGGGAGCCTGCGACGCGCTGTTCACGCCCAGTCCGCTCGCTCCCCTCCATGACATCGCGCGCCAGACCCAGGGCCCGCTACTGGCGGCCATCACCTCCGGCGCCACCCGCGACCTGGTCTTCTCGGCTGCGCTCGACGAACTGGAGCGGACGCAGGCCCTGGTCGTATTCGAGGATCTGCATTGGGCCGACGAGGCCACCCTCGATCTGCTTAAGTACCTGGGCCGCCGCATCAGCCGCACCCGCTCCATGCTGGCGGTGACTTTCCGCGATGACGAGGTTGGGCCACGCCATCCGCTGCGGCTCGTCATTGGCGATCTGCCGCGCCCCAGCACGCACCGGATAAGGCTCTCGCCATTGTCAGAGCCCGCCGTCGCCCAGCTGGCCCGGCAGGCGGGCCGGCCTGCACAGGGGCTGCACGGGATTACCGGAGGCAATCCCTTTTTCGTGACGGAGGCGCTCGCCGCAACGATGACCGACGTGCCCGGCACGGTCCGCGATGCCGTGCTGGCGCGGGCTGCCCGGCTCTCCGTGGGCGCGCGCGAAGTCGCGGAATTCTCCTGCATCGTCCCGGGAAAGACCGAAGGCTGGCTGCTGGAAGGCGCCGTTGCACCGGAGGAGGCGAGCCTCGAGGGGTGTCTGGGCATTGGCATGGTGCGCGACGCGGACGGTGCGCTCGCCTTTCGCCACGAGCTGGCACGCCGGGCACTCGAAGATTCGCTGTCGCCGTCCCGCAAACAGCATCTGCATGCAAGGGTGCTCACCGTGCTTGCGTCCCGGCCGGGAACCTCCACTGCGCGCCTCGCCCATCACGCCGATGGGGCGCGCGACGCAGGGGAAGTCCTGCGTTTTGCGCCGCTGGCGGCCTCGCAGGCGGCGACGGTGGGCGCGCATCGCGAAGCGGCTTCACACTATGAGCTTGCACTTCGGTACGCCGATGATATTCCGCCGGACGGCCGGGCACGGCTGCAGGATCGGCTTTCGTACGAGTGCTATTTGACCGGGCAGATCGAGCGTGCGACCGAGGCGCGCCGCCAGGCGCTTTCGATCTGGCGTGTCCAGGGAGAGCGCGTCAAGGTAGGCAGCGCTTTGCGCTGGCTGTCGCGGCTGAGCTGGTACGCAGGTCGGCGTGACGACGCCGACCAGTACGGCGCTGAGGCGATCACGACCCTTGAATCGCTGCCACCGAGCCCGGAGCTGGCCATGGCCTACTGCGAACGAGGGGCCCTGGCGATGGAAGCCCATGAAACTGACGCAGCGATCAATTGGACGCAGCGCGCCATCGCGCTGGCAGAGTCATGGAACGATGCTCAAATCCTTAGCGAGGCGCTGGAAGGCCGCGGTCTCGTTCGACTCATTTGCGGCGACACCTCGGGCTGGGCGGATCTCGAGCGCAGCCTGCAACTAGCGCTTGCCGACGGCCATGAGGAGCAGGTCGCCGGTACCTACACGAGCTTGTTGGCCATGGCGGTTTCGCGCCGTCAATACGACCAGGCATCCCGGTATCTGAGCTCGAGTCTGGCGTATTGCGAAGCGCACGATCTGGATATCTCAATACCTTATCTGCTCGCCTACAGTGCGCGAATGAATTTTGAGCGGGGAATGTGGAATGAAGCGGGGGAAGACGTGGAGACAGTGCTGCGGCATCCGCGCACCACACCTATAGCCCGCATTCCTGCACTGCGGACGCTCGGACATTTGCGCATACGGCGCGGCGATCCTGATTCCCACACGCCATTGGAAGAAGTGCGCGCACTGGCCGGTCCCACACCGGAACTGCAGCAGCTCGGCACGCTCGCCGCGGCCTACGCCGAAGCGGCGTGGCTGGCGAACGATCACGCCGCGGTAGTGCGCGCGGTGCTACCCGCCTACGAACTTTCGCGACAGCGGCGCGATCCGCGCATGAACGGTGAACTCGCGGCCTGGTTGTGGCGTGTCGATGCCCTCCCCGGCAAACCGACGAATATTCAGGAAGCCTACGCACTGGAGATCTCGGGCGATTGGCGGGGCGCGGCAGGCGCGTGGAAGGACCTGGGTTGCCCCTACGAATACGCGAGCCTGCTCGCCTGGCATGGATCCGACGCGGAGCAGCGCGAAGCGCTCGCGATCCTCGAACAGCTCGGGGCCGCGCCGGCGGCCAAGGCGCTGCGCCAGGGGATGCGCGCCAAGGGTATACGCGGGCTGCCGCGCGGCTCGCAGAAATCGACCCGGCATCATCCGCACGGACTCACGCGGCGCGAAGCCGAGACCCTGGCGCTGATGAGCCAGGGGCTGCGCAATGCGGCGATTGCGCGGCGCCTGTTCGTCTCGATCAAGACCATCGATCATCACGTCTCGGCGATCCTGGCGAAGCTCGGCGTACCGTCGCGCGCCGCCGCCATCGCGCTGATACGTCAAAATCCGGACGAAGTCTGAACGGTGCGGGCCCGGCGCCGCAGCGGCGCCGGGCCCCGCGTCGCCGCTACTACTTCGGCAGCAAGGTCACGGGCACTTCCGTGACGCTGTCGACCGGCAGGGCGTTGAGCGCCGCTGCCTTGCGCACGGCCGCCTCGCTCGGACCCTCATAGATGCAGTAGGTCTTCGTCTTGTCGGCGTTGGCGTAGGAGCGCACCCAGCGCACGCCAACCGAAGCGTTGTTGGCGTTCACCTTCTCCTTGGTGGCGGCATCGAGCCCCGCCAGTGCGCCGGGCGGGAAAGTCCGTTCGATCAGGTAGCGGTGGGTGGAGGCTTTTGCCATCATCGTTCCGGCCTGCGCGGGAGCATCCGCGGCAAAGGCAGGGGCACAAAGCAGTGCGGATACGGCGAGAATCATCAGGGATTTCATGAATGTCTCCAGTGGTGTGTCTTGTAAATCAATTGCTCGGCTGCTGTTCACAGCTGACGTGCGTGTTCCAGTCGGCGAAGCTGCCGACCGGGTTGTGCTCCCACGCCCAGACGTGCATCTCGTAGAACGCCGGCAAGCCGTAGCGGTTTGGCGCGCCGACCAGATTCAGGAGGTGGCCGTCGAGCGCGGGCGGCCCGCTACCAGGATGCATGCTCTCCCAGGTGGCGACGAGCACGATGAACTCCACGCCGACCAGGCGCATCGCGCCGTTGGGCATCGGCTCATAGATGAGGGATTCGGGTTGGTCCGCACTCAGCACGCCGTTCGTCACACGGTCGAACAGTACGAAATGGACGCCCATCGCCCCGGAACTGGGACCACTGACGCAGGGAGTCGCCTGCGCAAAACCTTCGGCAGTCGCAACATTGATGTCCTTGTAGCGTGCGGTCGCGGCACGGACCTTGCCGACCAGGGGCGAGGAACTGAATGAGGATTCCGCGGGGCTGGTGGCCGCAGAGGCTTGAACGGGCAGTCCCATCGCCAGGGCGGCGAGTGGCATGGCCAGCGCCAAAGCGCCGGTATTCGAACGGTTCAGACTGGTCATGGCATTCTCCGTTACCCGGCGTTTCCGGCGGGCTATCTGTAGAAATAGGGATCGAGTACGCGGACTTCGGTGATTTGCGAGATGGGCAGCTTGTTGCGGGCCGCCGCGCGCCGGACAGCCTCTGGCGTCGGAGCGTCGTAGACGCAGTAACTGCGCCGGCTGTCGGGCGTGACATAGGAATGGACCCAGGTCACGCCATCCTCGGCGTTGTTTTCGACGACCTGCCGGCACAGGCGGGCACCCGCCTCGTCCTGCGGGATGTGGAGGCCCTCGGGAAATTCTCTTTCGATCAGGTAGCGGCTCATGCTCGCGATCTCCCCGCCCGCTGGAAATTCGGGCGGGAGAATTGTGGCGCGGCGGACTTCAGTTCAAATCGGCAGAACTACCCATTTTGTACGGCGGACATACCCAGATTTGGCGCGGCGGGTGGCACGGGCGGGCGTCGAGTTGTAAAGTTGAGCGCCTGCAAAACGGTCGCGCAGAGGCATTGGCGGCTGTAACAGTGGTGAGGGGGCCGTCATGACCTGGCTGTCATTGGTAATCGCTGGCCTCACCCTGCTGGTCTCGCCGGCATACGCCGAGAGCAACAAACCCATCGACCCCGCGGTCGCCTTCGGCGCACGCCCGAGCGTCTCGGACCTCAGCCTCTCCCCCGACGGCATGACGGTCGCCTACGTCAGTCCGAGCCAGGGACTCGGCTCGGCACTGTATACCCTGCGCCTGGGAAAAGACGCCAAGGCGAAGGCCGTGCTCCTCGCGACCGGCAAGCCGGAGCGACTGCGCAGTTGCCACTGGGTCTCGAACGACCGCCTGGCTTGCAGCATCTATGGCATCGCCCGCTCGAAACTTGGATTGCTGCCGTTCACGCGAATGATCGCCGTCAATGCGGACGGCAGCAATCTGAAGCAGCTGAGCACGCAGGCTCACCTCTATAGCCGCGGCCTGCAGCTCGGCGGCGGCATGATCATCGACTGGCTCCCGGACCAGGACGGTTCAGTCCTGATGAGCCGTTACTATCTGCCGGATGATCACACCGGCTCGCACATTGCGTCCACCGACGAAGGCATGGGCGTCGACCTGCTAGACACGCGAACCCTGACCAGCCACACCGTCGAGCCGCCCAGGCGGGATGCCGCGGGTTACTTCAGCGATGGCCGCGGCACCGTTCGCATCATGGGCATCGATGTGCGTGGACCGGGCAATCAGGAGACCGGGGTCATTGCCTATTACTACCGCACGCAGAATTCCCGCGACTGGCACAAGCTCGGCGACTACAACTACGTCGATCGCAGCGGCTTTGTTCCGCTGGCCGTCGATCATGATCGCAACGTCGCCTACGGTTTCAAGAAGAAGGACGGGCGCCAGGCCCTATATTCCGTATCGCTCGACGGTTCGCTGAGCGAGGCGCTCGTATTTTCCCATCCTGACGTCGACATTGATCACCTGATCAGGATCGGCAGGCGCTATCGTGTGGTCGGCGTTTCATATGCCACCGACTATCGCTCGGATGTCTACTTCGACCCGGAGATCGATAAGATCACGACTACCATCGCCAAGGCACTGGCGACGCCATCCAAGGTGTGGATCGCCGACTCGAGTGTGGATGAAAAGAAGCTGCTGCTATTTTCTGCCAGCGACGACGATCCCGGCGTCTACTATCTGCTCGACCGTCAGACCCATCGTCTCGACACTTTCCTGGTTGCGCGCGAGGAGCTGGAAGGCGTCAAGCTGGCCAAAGTGAAGCCCGTGAACTACCCGGCCAGCGATGGCACGAGCATCCCCGGGTACCTCACGCTGCCGCCGGGCGCCGAGACGGCGAAGGGCCTGCCCGCGATCGTGATGCCGCACGGTGGACCGGGCGCACGCGATGAGTGGGGGTTTGACTGGCTGGCGCAGTTTTATGCCGCGCGGGGCTACGCGGTACTGCAGCCCAACTTTCGCGGATCGAGCGGCTACGGCGACGCCTGGTACCGGCAGAACGGATTTCGCTCCTGGCCGACCGCGATCGGCGATGTCCTGGACGCGGGGCGCTGGCTGGTGGCGCAAGGCATCGCCGACCCAGGCAAGCTCGGCATCGTAGGCTGGTCCTACGGCGGCTATGCGGCCCTGCAGGCGGCGGTCACCGATTCGGGCGTGTTCAAAGCCGTAGTCGCGATCGCACCTGTCACGGATCTGAATGAATTCAGGGAGGAAGAGGGAGACTGGAGCGACTACGACGTGGTCAGCCGGCAAATCGGCGAAGGACCCGGGATACGGGCCGGCTCTCCCGCGCAGAACGCGGGCAAGATCAAGGTTCCGGTGCTGCTGTTCCACGGTGCACTCGACCGCAACGTACCGATCGCACAATCCGAACACATGGCGAGAAGCCTGGAAAAAGCCGGGGTTACCCACGAGCTCGTGACCTGGGACAACCTGGATCATCAGCTCGAGGATTCGAGCGCGCGCACCGAGATGCTGCGCAAGAGCGATGAATTCCTGCGCAGGGCGTTCGGGATCTAGGCATCCCGGCCGGCGCCCCGGCGATCACGGTATTTAACCTAATCCGGCTCGAAACCAGCCCTTTGTCCCGGCCTGCCGGCCGGTTGCCCTGCCAGCTCCCAATCGCTAGAGTGGCGCGCCCAACGCACCGAATACCAAAGAGGGCGGACGCGAGCGCGAGCGCTCCACGCAACCCGAGGTTCATTCGGTCGCGGCAAAGTCGATCTCACGTCTTTCCAGAATTCGAATTAAAGGGGAACGGGGAATCCATGCCGATCAAGGCATTTCGCCTGCGATCTGCAGCTGCTCCGGGTGACTGGATCGCAACGGTCGATGCGATTGTGCGCCGTGCCCCGGCGTCCGCTTCGCAGCCGCAGGCGCTGCGTGCGCAGGTCCGGTTGCTGGCACTACTGGATTCCGACGCGCCCCTCAATGTGCTGCTCGACGGGCTCGCAACCTACGTCGAATCCTGGACTGACGGGCTCCATTGCACGGTGCTGCTGGTTGACGCGACGGGCCGGATGCTGCTGCCCGGAGCGGCTCCGAGCCTGCCCGCGGCGTATGCAGACGCCATTGGTCCGGTGCCGATTGACGACAGACGCGGCTCTTGCGGCACCGCCGCGGCCCGTCGCGAGATGGTCGTCGTGGAGGACGTGGAGCAATCCGAACTCTGGCAGGGGTATGCGTCCATCGCGTTGTCGCACGGCCTGCGGGCCTGCTGGTCGGTGCCGATTGTGGACGACGCCCACAACCTCCTCGGCACGCTGGCGCTCTATTACCGTGAACGGCGGGCGCCGACGACGCACGAGATTGATCTCATCCAGTTCGCCTCCTTCCTGGCGGCCTTCGTCATCCAGCGGCAGCGCGAGGCCGAGAAGCGCCGGACGACCGATGCGTGGCTGGAGGCGGCCGTCTGGGGTACCGAGGTCGGCCTTTGGGAAAGCGGCATTGATGGCGATTACGGATGGCTAGACAACTGGTGCGAGCGATTCGACATCGATGCTTGCGACGGGCCCGAGCAGGACCGGCGCTGGCGCGAGCGGATTCATCCTGATGATGTCGAGCTTTATGCAAGCAAGAGCGACGACGCCAGACGGGGTGTCGCCGAGCACTATGTTGTCGAGTATCGGATCCTGAACCGGAACGGGCAATGGACCTGGCTGCACGAACGCGGCCGGGTGACGGCGCGCGGCGCGGACGGGATGGCGCAACGGTTCGTCGGCGTGTGCTTTGTGATCGACGAAAAGAAAAAGATGGAAACAGCGTTGCGTGCAGCCGAGGACCGTTATGAAGTCGCGGTCAACGCCGCGCGCCTGCCCGTGTGGGAATATGACGTGCCCAGCGACAGCGTCACCGGCAACATTTACTGGCACCAGACCCAGGGCCACGAGTTGACCGAAGCCGAGGCGCGGCAGCGCACCGAGACCTGGCTGAGTGAAGTCCATCCTGACGACTGCGTCATACTCGAGCGCACCCTGGCCGGCGATACGGCCGATAGCACCGGTTTCTTCCAATCCGAATTTCGTATCCGGGCAGCCAACGGTGAATACAAATGGCTGCTCGATCGTGGCCGGGTGATTGAGCGGACTGCCGACGGGGCGCCGCGCAAGTTGGCGGGCATCTCGGTCGATATCGACGCCCGCCGCCGCATGGAAACGGCTCTGCGCGAGAGTGAGCAGCGATTCCGTGGCGCGTTCGAATTCGCGGCCATCGGCATGGCGCTCGTGGGCCCGGACGGCCGGTGGATCCGCGTCAATCGCGCGCTGAGCGGAATCGTGGGCTATACGGCCGAAGAGCTGCTGGCGACCACTTTTCAGGCCATCACCCACCCCGCTGATCTCGGTGCCGACCTGGAGTACGTGCGACAGATGCTGGCCGGGTCGCGAACTCACTTCGACATGGAGAAACGCTACGTACACAAGGACGGGCATATCGTCTGGGTCCTGCTGTCCGTCTCACTGGTGCGGGACGATGCAGGCGAGCCGCTGTATTTCGTTTCGCAGATCCAGGACATCACCGCGCGAAAGCAGGCGGAGAGCCAGCTCATCGACAGCGAGTCACGCTATCGGACCATCGCCAATCTCGTGCCGGGGTTCGTGTTCGAGGGCCTGGTAAGGGATGGGCGGCCGCACCCAAGCTGGGTGAGCAATGGCTTCGAGCGTGTGTACGGCTGCACTCTGGATCGTTTCAAGGAACTCGGGCACGCGACCTTCTACGACGAGGCGACGCGCGCGCGTCTGGACGCGGGCGCGCAGGCCATCGCGCAGGGATCGGATCTTAACCTCGAAGTACCGCTGACGAGCATCAACGGCGTGCAGCACTGGCTACGGGTCGTCGCCCGCGCGATTCCCCCTGAAAAAGGAGCGGGAGTCGGCCGCGTGCTCGGCGTTGCCGAGGACATTACGGAACGCAAGCGCCTCGAACAGGCCCTTGCTGCCGCGATTCACGAGGAGCAGCAGCGACTGGGCCAGGCGATGCGCGATGAGCTGGGCCAGGAACTCATGAGCGTTGCGCTCCTTGCCCGGGGCCTGGCGGCCGCGGCGCGCAAGGGGCATCAGCCGAACACGGCCGATCTGGACCGGCTCTCCACCCTTGCCAGCAAGACGATCAGTACCTGCCACGGAATTTCCCAGGACCTGGCGCCCCTGAGTGAGGCGCACGGCGGACTCGTGCAGGCCCTGCACGACATGGTCGACCGGCACGACGAGTCCAGCGGCCCCGCCGTGAGATTTGAAGCAATCGAGGCAGCGCCGATCCGCCTGCAGTGGCCTGCGGCGGAACAGCTGTTCCGCATTGCCCAGGAGGGCCTGACAAATGCGTTGAAACACGCCGGGGCACAGTCCATCAGGGTTACGATCGACGTGCAACCCGGCGCAGTGCGGCTGGAGATCTCGGACGACGGCAGCGGATTTTCGCCGGGCGCTACGGAGTCTGCCGGCCTCGGTCTCAAGATCATGCGCTACCGGGCCGAGATGATTGACGCACAGCTTTCGATCGCGCCGCGGGAGAGCGGCGGAACGGTGCTGGGCTGCGAGTGCCGCCAGCCCGCGTAGCAGGCGCTACGGACCTGACGTGGACGGGGTGTTCAGCCCGAACCGCGCGCGGTGGGCCCGAATGCTCACGTCTGTGTGATCGCGAGTCCGCACCTCGACTTCCACGCGCCCGTTGTCGGCGAGCGTCCACGGCAAGGCGAGATTGTCCGGCACCACCGTCAGCGCGTGATGACCGGCGGCCACTGCCGCAAAGGCGAAGTGCCCGTTGCTGTCTGTGCGGATGCTGTAGCGGCCGTCGAGCACCACGGTGATGTTGGGAGCGACCTCTTCACCCGCGTCAATCTGGTTGTTGTCGTTTGCGTCCAGATAGATCGTGCCGGTGAGCTGGCCGGATCCGGCGCCTGGCGCGCCGCCCAGCGGCGCGAAGTGCGTGCCCGACGCCCGCTCAAAACGGATGGTCAGAAAGGCCCCACGCTGGCTCTGCGCGGGATTCACGGTCGCGAGTGGCGGCGCGAGCGGGGAAGTAACGGTCACCTCAGTCCAGGAGCCGATGCGGTACTCGTAGTAGCTGGCCAGCAGCAGCCAGTCGCGCGCCACCCTCCAGGTCAGTGCGACGTTCGCCATGACTGCCGGGGCGCCTGGGCCGCTGAAGGCGACACCCCAGCGCACGTTGGCATCGAAGCCCAGCCGGGCCGTCAGGTCTCCGCCACCGTTGATCGACACGCTCGCCTCCGAACCCGACCGGGGCGGGGCGAGCGGCGTCGTGCTCGTGGACCATTGGTAGGCCAGTGCAGTGCTGAGACGTGTCCCGGCCGGGGTGTTCCACGCCTGGCTCAGCGTAGCCGTCGCGCCGGTTCCGACATCGTCCCTGGCATAGTCCATCTGGCCGCGGCCGATGCCCCAGCGATTGCGATCGTCGAGGTAGCCCTCGATCGACCAGGCGAATGCGCCTTCGGCACTCCGCAGATTCGCGACTCCGCCGATGCCAAGGTCGCGCGACAACTGGTAGCGCGCGTCACCATTGAGGAATGTCGTATCCGCCCCGAGCCCCGATACCGACCAGGCCTGATCGATACCGACGTCGGCGAACCAGCGCCGGCTCTGGTAATCGAGGTGATAGTAGCCGCCCTGCAGATCGTCGGTGATGAGCTGGTTGCCCCAGCTCAGCTTGGGATCGATGCGAAAGGCGCCGAAACTCTGCAGAAATCGGCCCTGCGTGCTCGTGGCGTCAAGCCAGGTACCGAACGAACTCGCTGAGCCGCTTATGCTGCCGCTGATCAGGTTCAACTGTGCGCGAAGCGAGGCGCCCTGCCAGGCCGAGGACACAAAGCCCGTGGTGGAGCTCGTACGATCGGGGAGAGGGGACTCCGCACCGGTGAAAGCGGTGACATCGCGGGCTTCCACCAGCTGCCCTCCCACCGTCCAGTGCGCCGCGGGCGACCACTGCGCACCGAGCGTTGCGGTCGAGCCGCCGAGCGTCGCGAAGCCTGGAGCCACGACACCCTCGTACAGCCCGGGCTCACCGCCGCCGGCCACGAGCTGCAACCCGGAGGGGCCGCGCCATTGCGTCGACATGCCCAGCACCGGGCCGGTCGGCAGGAAGAAACGCGATTGAAAGCGCGCGAGATTGATGTTCGGCAGATTCAGATCGCCGAGGGTCCCGTCCGCGTTCCACGAGCCGTCGAAGGGCATGCCGCGCTCAAACAGCGTAACGACACTCTGACCTGTGCCGAACGAGTCGCCTCCTGAGCCACCGCTGCGCGCGGCGAGCTCGGCCGACCACGCGCCGTAGGAAGCCGTGTCCCACTGCGAGCTGAACACGACGCCGTACTCATCAACGTGGTCCTCAGCACCGGGATCACTGCCGGTCAGCACGCTCAGCACGCCGTCAATGCGCAGCGAGCGGGCCAGGCCGGCCGAATCGCTGCTCCCGGAATCATCGCTCGAGATGTCAGGGGCCAGACTGCCGCCGGCAATATAGTGATCACGGTAGGGCAGTGGCGCCGATTCCTGTGGCCGGACCACCGGGCTCGCGATTGCGCACAGGCAGCACAGCCAATACGCAGCACGGCGCGTGCGTTCCGCGACCGGTTTCATTCGAACTGCTGATTGAGCTCAGTCTTCTGCTCGCCCCATTCAAGGATGCCCTGCACGGTGACCGGAAAAGTGAGCGTCGGGTGATCGCTGGTTGCGGTGGACGGGGTCAGGTAGACATCCGATTCCTGGCCGGGCAGGATCGGAAAGTCGGAAGGGTTGAAGTCGTAGCGGACCCCGGTAGCATCCGTCCCGGAGAGGAAGCCTGACAGCCGAGCATGCGCGCTGCCAGCATTGCGCACGCGCAGCGCCGGCAGCTGCCGCCCATTCAGGCTGACGGTCTTCGGGCCGAGGATTTCCAGGCGGGGCACCGCATCTCCAACCGTCACGTAGACAATGACGCCAATGCGTCCGGCGATCGGCAGCTGCAGTCCGTTGGACCTGGCGATCGCCGGCTCCTTGCCTTCGATGAGTACCCCGAATTGGCACTCGCCTACCGGCGCGTCGGTGGGGACGGTAACCTCGAAGCGATAGCGCAGCGTGGCGCCAGCGGACAGCGTGGCTTCGGGCCGCTCGAGGGCGACCCAGGGGCGGCAGCTGCCCGGCTGCAATTCATCCATGAACGTCACGCCAAAATCCGGCGCCAGGGTCCAGTCCGCCGTATGGAACAGGAACGGTGCGGGTGAGGCCGATCGATTGCTCAGCTCGAGGACCTGGCGCAGCGTCTGGCCGGGCTTCGCGGCGAGCTCAAAGCGCGGCGGCGATACGACCGCCGCGAATCCGTCCGCGAACGTCGGCGCGCTGCCCAGGACGCAAGCCAAGATCAGCATGTAGCGGAAGCGGTGGCCCATGGTCAGGTGGCATCCATTTCAAAGCGGAAGTTGATTTCGTAGCCCTGGTGCATCTGCCGACCATCGACGAAGATCGCGAGCCGCAGCACATCTTCGAGAAATGGCGTGCGGATCGGCCCCGAGTACACCAGCGTCCGGCTGCCGGAGCTGACCTCACCGCCCAGCAGTCGACCCTGGCTGGACCATGAGGCGCGTATGGCTCCGGGCTGCTGGGCCGGGAGCACGAGATAGATGCGCCCGGCATGTTGCAGCCACGGCGTCAGGTTGAGGCGAATGCGCACCATCGTCGATCCGAACATCAGCACGCCGTTTGCCTGCCGCGGCGACAGGGCCTGCCAGCGCATCGGCACCGATGGCGAGAGCACCACCGTGCCGCTGTCGTCGATCGCCGTGGTCACCGCCCCCGCGAAACCCGGAGCGCACATCAAGGCTGCGGCCAACCACCATCGGCGGGAGTCCCGGAGCGCGGGGCCAGGGGGCAATCTCATGGCGCAGTCACCGTGTACAGCACGCGCCCGGAGTAAGTTCCCTGCGGTGGGACCGTGATGTTGCTGTAGCGAAAGGTCCAGCAGCTCTCGGCCCACTGGTTCTGGGCTATGGACCCAACCGTCTGAACGCCACCGTTGACGAAGCTGCCGGCAGGAAAAGGCTCACCGCCACTGTCGCCGTTGCCACCGGTCGTCCAGGAAATGCGCGAGAAGGCGATCTGATCGCCGCTGGCATTGACGAGCGACGCTGGAACCGTGGCCGTCACGGTCGCCGTGTTGGCGCCGGACGTCGTCCTGCGATAGAACCCGCCGATGTACATCTGCGCCGGCGTGTTGCAGTAGATATAGCCGTCGTACGGACTTGCACCGACCGAGCTGTCGGTCGTCAACGCCTGCGCCGTACCGTTGCCCACGGCGGCCGCGGCTACACTCACGGACGCCTTATTGATGGTCGTGTTAATTCCGGGCGTGCCGCCCACGTTGTAGTTGCCGGCGAAAGTGCCGACTCCGACCTGCAGGTACACCTCCTGTGGCGACGCGGGGGCAATGGCGACCGTGAAGGCGATGGCGGCCATCGGTGCCCCGGCAAGCACCAGCGTGCTCCAGATCCGGGGCATCATGGGCGTGAGTCCGGCGGCCGCGACTTCAGGGCATCGTGGCCGTGTAGACCACGCGACTGTTGTTGACATTGACGCCACCATAGATACCCGCTGGAGGCAGCGCTGTGTTCGCATACGCGTAGGTCCACTTCGCATCCTGGTTGATCACCTTCGTCGCCGGGGCAACGAGCACCACGTTACTGCTCGTGCCATTGGCCAGCACTGGGGCAGGCAGCGCCGTCCCTGAGGTCAAGGTCGAAGCCGTGGTGGTGAGCTGGGTGAAAGCGATGCTGTCACCAGCGCCGTCGCTCAAGGCGCCGCTGGCGGTGGCGTTCAGCGTGACGTTGCCGCTGTTGCTGACGACAGCAGCTGTTTCCACGCCACCGCTGAGGTCACCGCCCGTGCCAGCGACGGCGACGCCATTTCCGGCGGCGGCGGCGGTCGGCGCAAACGCGACCTGGTCAACTGCCGCATTGCTGGTGTAGACGCCCGTCGTATAAGAGGAGCCCGTGCCAACGCGCAGATAGAGTATCTTCGGAATGGTGATCTGGAAATCCAGGTGAGCGGTGGCGCCGGGGCTGGCCGTGGCGGCACCGGTCTGAAAATTCGACTCGGCGGACGCCATGAGCGGGACGGCAAGTACGACGGCGCACAGCAGTCCCTTCAGTGCAATTGCATTCATGATGTTCAATTTCCTATCCTGATTTGACGACGGCGGATTATTCTGATTTCCAAAAGTGCTCTGCGTGACCCCGTTAGCAATTTGGACAGCCGGATTGGAAATTCGCACGTTCTCTTTATTTTCCTTTAATGCATGACACGAGCTCGCTACTGGTCTATACTTTCGTAAGTGCGTGACGCGTTCGCCGCCTGCGGCGACGCGAGGGAACCATGGGCACCAAACGAGATCCGCAGACACTGAAGGAACTGGAGCGGCGGCGACGGCTGGCCGCGGAGTTGTTGCGCCGGGGAGTGCGGCCCGCCGAAGTGGCGCGGTGGGTCGAGTCGTCGCGACAATCCGTGATGCGCTGGAGCCGGCTGCTCGAGCAGGATGGATTGCGTGGATTGCGGCGAGCAACACGAATCGGACGCCCTCCGCGGCTTAGCGATCAGCAGCTGGAGCAGCTGGCAAGGCGCCTCAAGCTGGGACCAGTGGCGGCGACCTCACGGGTGTGGACCCTGCCACGGATCAGGAGACTGATAGAGCGTGAGTTTGGCGTGCGGCTGTCGATAAGCTCCGTGTGGCGAACCTTGCGGCGCATGGGCTGGAGCGTGCACCGTCCTGCCAGCGGCGCCCGGCCGCAGAATTCCGCGGCGGTGATGCAGTGGACACCGGCGCGCGGATCCCTCCCGAGAAAAACCTAACGCACCCGCAGGAGTGATCGGTGGCAGCCAGGATCAGATCAGCTTGCCTCATGCTTCTTCCGGCGCTGGCCTGCGCGCTGCCGCTCAGGGCGTCGGAGCAGGAAGGGATCTCTGATCTTGAGGCGAGCTACGCCTTTCTCGTCAGCGGACGGGACACGCGTGGCGGGGTGCTCCAGACCGTCAGCACGGGTTCGCTGGCCGGATTGGAGCTGCCACTGAGTTTCCGGGACAGCGCCGATTACTGGGGCGCCTATGTCTGCGCTCTTCCGGACAACTCCTGCGCCGTAACGGATGTCTACGATCCGCTGAAGTACACCCTTGCGCCACGACCCGGCCATGCTGGCGACCTGCAGACCGAGCGCGTGGATGTGCACAATGGCACCGACATCTATGACGGGGCGACCTGGCAGATCGCGGTCGTACTGGGCGAGCTCAACCATCACTATCGTACGGCTTCGGGTCGCGATGCCTATGCCCTCGCCTCTGCGCAGACCCGCCTGCTGAGCGAAGGGGTCGCGGGAGCGTCTGGAGTGCGCGCCGTTACCACGCGCTCCACTTTTCAGTACAACGGCCAGGATATCGCGAACCCGCAGAACGCTTATGCGTACCGGATGCTATCCCTTCACTGGCTCTCTGCGGACCCGTTCATGGGTTCACGCTACGCGTCGCTGGTCACGACGAGCGGATTGCCCGGCGATCAGCCGGACTACCAGCCTGGAAAGATGACCTGGAGCGAGTGGAAACCGGTGACCGGAGAGAACGCCTGGGCATTTCTCCTGGGGCCCCTGCAGGCGGCGTACCTACACTACGTGCGCGAGGAAGGACGGCCGTATGTCCCGGTCCACGATCTGGGCGTGCAGAATGCACTGCACGTCCTTCCTAGCTTCGCCGCCCTGCAGTCATCCGTCGGGGGCGTGTACTACGCCCCTTCCGGAGCCCCACCGAATCAGGGTAAAGCGCCCCTCAATCCACATACGGTCTCGGTCGAGAACAATTTCTCGCTCTATGCCGGGCTCCGGATATTGCAGCTGACGCTGCGCGCGGCGGCCGCGAAGGAGAAGGACCTCTCCCACTCCGATCGGGCGGCAATCCAGAGCGCGCTCCGGACCATTGATATCATGATCGACGGCGGAACAGTCAAGGGCGGGACTGCAACGAAAGGGCTGCTCAATTTCTTCAGGACTTCTGCCTGGCTCGATGGCGAATTTGTCGTAGGCGGACTGGCCGATGACCCGCGCGCGGCGAGCGTGTGGGTTTCCACGACGGAACCGAAGGCGGTCGACGTCAACACCTGGGGAATCGCAGCGCTGGGCGCTGGGCTGCTCGATCAGTGGTTCGGCTTTGGGAGCTCATACAGGACCTGGCAATCCGTCAAGGGCTGGGGCGCTTACGGGGCCGGATCGACTCTGTGGGGCGTGGGCTATTCCGATCGGGATGGCAACGGCCTGCGCCCCGATGGAAGCTATCAGCAGGGCGTGCTGTCGGCGGAGTGGACCGCGGGGGCGATCAACGCGGTCCGAAACATGATCCATCACTACGAAGAGGCGGCGAGTGGGGCGGGTCATGCAGCGGAAGTACAGCTGATGCTCCGCTCCCTGCGGATGGATGAGCGCGACATGCTCGAGGGCGTACAAACGCTGCGGGCAGATCGCTACCTGCGCACGGATTTTCCTGGCAAGCCCCCGGACTGGCTCGACGCCAGTACGCTCGCGCTGCGACCTTATCTGTATGCGAGCCGCCGCTATTTCATTCCATTTGGCTGGTATGCCAATCCGGTTCCAAGCACCTGTTCCACGGCCTGGATACTCATGCTGGTGGACCACTTCGATCCGCTTGGCTATGGAGGTGAGCCCAACTGATTCCGGACTTTGGCGTGCCCCCTCGGATCAATATCCAGCGCTTGCCGCCGCAAAGGAGGCGCGCCGCGCACTTAATGCGATGCGGCGGCTTCAGCCGCTTGCTTCCTGGCGCGCGCTTCGGCTGAGGCGGCTTCTGCCTCGCGTTTGGCAGACAGGGCCTCGGCCTTCTGCTGCTCGGCATCGCGCATCGCCTCGTTGGCATCAGCCATCCGCTCATCGGCGTCGTGCATCGCCTCGTTCGCTGCAGCCTCGGCGTCCGCGGCCTCCTCGGCCTCTGTGGCGTCCTCAGCGTCAGCGGCATCCTCGGCTTCTACCGCGTGCGCATCACCCTCGGCTTCCCGTTTCGCCTCCTCGGCCCGCGCCGCCGCGATTTCCGCTTCAACTTTGACTCTATGTGCGGCGGTCGAGTCAGGAGCAGCCGGCCGGGCCGCGGGTGGCGGCGCGGCGGCTGGCGGCGTCAGCTCCGCCGCAACGGCAACGGCGCCGACGGCAAGGCACATCCACAGCGCCGCCGCCAGGCGGCTCCAGCGCGATATTTCTGATGACATGATCTGGATTCTCCGTTCAAGAAAGGAGCGGGGTTCGGAGGTGGCGGCCAGGAGTCCCGCCAGCCGGGACGGATGCTGGCTCAGTTGGATCAGGGTCTCGCCGTAGTCGAGGAGATCACCGCCGGCCCGGAGCACACGTTCATCGCAGTCGACTTCGATGGCACGGCGCAGCCGGCGCAGCTGCCACCATAGCGGCAGGTTCCACGGCATGATCGATACCAGCAGGAGCGCGCAGGCCAGCAACTGCGGATCACGGGCGACGATATGAGACTGCTCATGAGCGAGGGCCAGCTCGCGTTGGCGCGGCGGGGCGTCGCTGAGCCACTCAGGCATTACAATGCGGGGCTGCCACAGGCCAAAGACGGCGGGCCCGGCTTCCCTGGCCAGGTAGACCTCCACATCACCAATGCTCGCTCGGCGCCACGCGCGTGATCGCCGCCGTACCAGCACGGCGCTGAGCGCCAGCACCAGCAGCGTGGCCGCCGACAGGGCCAGCCACAGAGACGGACCCAGCGCATCAGGGGACAGCATTGTGAGGGACTGGCGCGCGCCAGCGAGCGGCATCTGCAGCAGCGCCAACCGTACCGGAGTGGTCGCGGGCAGCCACGGGCCCAGGACCGGTAGCAGGATCGACAGGCCCATGGCCGAGATCCAGATCCAGCGACCCGGCCTGCGTCTCGCCCTGGTCGCCTGCTCGGCCAGGAACGCGGCGACGCACAGCGCCACAGCCGGCACGATCGCCCCGAGCGTCCAGGCGAGCATCAGCGTGAATCCCTATTCGCCTTGGCGGCGAGCAGCTTGCGCAAGCGCCGGATCTGTTCCGGGTTCAGCCGCTGCTCCGCGACCAGATGCGTCATCAGCAATTCGCTGGAGCCCTGGAACAATTTGTCGGTCAGGTGACGCAGGGCGTTCTTGCGCGCCGCCTGCTGCCCAATGCTGGCAAAGTACCGGTGCCCCCGCCCTTCCTCCGTGTGGCCCACGTAGCCCTTGGATTCCAGAATCCGAAGTACGGTCAGTACGGTGGTGTAAGCCAGGGCGTCGCTCAAGTGCGCACGGACCTCGGCAACGATGGAAGGACCCTGATCCCATAACACCTGCATGACATCGGCTTCACGGTTCGTCAGGGTTATGCTCATGAGGACCTCTACTACAGTGTTAGTAGAAGATAACGCGCCCGGGGACGATCGTCAACTATAATGATAGTATTAAAGAGCTGGTTGCGTTAAGGGGAAGGCGGCGCGTTAAACGAGTAATAGCCGAGGGTTGCTATAGCACTACCGACGCTCGGGCCTAAGGGCCTGTCGGAACCCTTCCCGAAGCGACCTGGAAAAATTTAGGTGGCCGATTTGCATCAGAATGGCCCAGCCGCAGATTGGCCAGGACGGGCTCAAGCCGGCAAACGCTGGCGCCGTCCCGGTTGCGCCGGGAGACTCAGGGTTGCTGCGTGGCTGAAGGACCGCACTCGCTTTCGCCGGTCAATCGGAGCGTCCTTTCTGCGCCTGGGACGAGATTCCGGAAGAAATGACGAACACACGGCCTGAATGATGGCCATTTACGCCGCTCCAGCCTGAAGTGATCAGCAAGTCAACCGTGCCGTCCTGATCCACATCGCCAATGCCCACGGCATCAAAGCCAAAGGCGTCACCGGGGATGCGGCAATCAAAAGTAGCCAGCAGACGCCCGTCCCTACCGGAGTACAGGTACCCCTTACCGGCCCCCACCGCCACCTTGCCATACTGCCACGCGCCAACGATCAAATCGGCACGGCCGTCACCGTCCACGTCGCCAGCATTCGACGCACTGGTGCCGAAGCCATCCCCGGCACTCTCGCCCGTGAGCGTGAACAGTGTCTCGCCCGTCCGCCCCGAATACACATAGATCCTCCCCGTAGACGGCCCGTGGGCTTCATTCATCCAGTCGGAACCATAGACGTCGCTGACACCATCACCGTCCGCGTCGCCCACTACGGAGACGAACATTTCGCCCAGCGCACTGCCTGTATCGTCTGCGTCAAACGTAAACGCGGGCTGCGAAGACGGTCCCCGGTAAACATAGATCCGGCCATGTCGCGTCACACCCGCCGCGGGCGCTCCAACAACCAGAAGATGCTGCTGAGGATCCAAAGACCCTGAGACCGCACTGCCAAAGCCATCGCCGTCGCGCTCCCCGTTCAACGTCCTCAGCAACGTTCCGTCCCGTCCGGAGTACACGTAGACATGCCCCGGATTCCCCTGTGCACCGGACTTGCCGGGAGCGCCCACGATCACATCCGCGTAGCCGTGACCATCCAGGTCAGCGACACCGGAGACGTGGTTCCCGAACAGCTCGTCCTTCCGTCGCGGATGAAAAGTCTGCAGGACCCGGCCGTCGCGCCCCGAATAAATGCGCACGACTCCCGCCCCTCCGGGGCCGCTCGCGACCACGTCCGCAACGCCGTCGCCGTTCGTGTCCCCCGCGCCTTCGAGGCCAGTTCCCAGCTGGTCGCCCGGATCCCCATCGGCGGACCAAAGAAGCTTGCCGCTGCCCACCGAGTAAACGTAGATCCGGCCGCTGTTCGATCCGTGAGCTCCGTGAGTTGGCGCGGAGGTTACGATGTCTGAAATCCCATCTCCGTCCACGTCGCCTACGTGGCGCGCGATCCATCCAAATTGATCACCGGCCGCCTCGCCGCGCCACTCACGAATCACCTTCACGGGCTCGACAAACGGCGGCTCAAAATCGGCCGGCCCGGGCAGCAATTTCGCAAGCCTTGGATCCGTTCGCAGTTTCCCCAGTATTGGATCCTCCGCCAGCCCGGTCATGTCGACACGTCTGGTCTCGCGGGCCCGCTCAAGCCAGGCGAGGGCCTTCTCCGCAGCGTGCATTCCTGCGTAAGCCTCACCCATTCGGAACAGCGTCTGCGGCGAATCCGGCTCAAACCGCAGGGCATTTTCAAGGGCAATGACTGCCGGGGCAAAGCGCCTCAAGTGGAGATCGGCATTGCCCAGCGCGCGCCACGCTCCCGCGCTGCGTGGCTCATCCGTCGTGATCTGTTCCAGCAGTCCGGCCGCGCGCTTCCACTTCCCGGCACGCATTTCCATGACAGCCTGGCTCATGGTCGGTCGGTGCGCAGCGGCATCGGTCTCGGCGCAGGCGCCGAGCCCGACCATGATCATCGCGCACCATCTGCCGCACCGGAACGATGTGGACACGGTCCCCCTTAACTGTCGACTCCTGCTGGAACGCAATTCCCATGGTAGCGGGGGCGCCCCATCGTGGATGTTGCATTTATTGCGAATTTCCCCGGCAGGCTCCACGGCTCAATTCCGCAGGAGCTGCGACACACATCGCCTCACAAATCGCTAGGGTCTCCACCGAGAGCACTTTGACATTCAACGCCTGCACATCAGGAAATTGCACCCCTGCGTCTTTTTGATCACATCGCCCAATGCCGTCTGCCATTCGTGGTCGTCGACAACCTTACAGGCCTCAAGACGCGCCTTTCGGGCGCCGCGGAGCTGGCACCGGACATTATTGCCTGCCCGATTCGATATGTGATGAGCGACGAACTGGTCTGCTTGTGTGCCGATCTCGCCTACTCGAGTGGAACCAGGGTACTTGACTGTGTCGACCTGATCCGCATTCCCGCCGCACGCCTGTGGCTGGAGTGGCGCGAGGAACCCTGGCATTCGCGACTGCGCGAATATGGCTTTTCATTCTCCGACGGCGCCGTGCTTCCTGGCCACCGCCGAGGTGTTTTCATTCGAGCCAATCGCGAGGGACTGAAGGGATCCATGCGTGCTTTCTGGAGCGCCGGCGCTGACTCTTCCGAGGTGCAGGCTGGCGCCATGGAGGCTCATTTTGAGCTCGACGCCGACCTCCACGGGTCACCGCCGCTCACTTCCGAGGCTTTGCGCGTCGTGGACAGCAAGGTCGACACCTCATCCGTGCTCCCGCGCTGCTTCCAGTTTGACTTCGAGCACACCTGGGCGAGCTACTACCACGCGAAGACGCCCAGCCACGCACGGTACCGGGAGCTGCAGGAGATCTCTCTGGGTCCCGTGGCCACGACCATTCCCCTCGTAATGGCCTTCCTGCTACTGCTCCTTACAAAAAGCGGGCTGCCACAGCAAGTCGTCCAATTGGCGCGCCTCAATCACAGGCGGGCGCGGCTGGGCAAGCACTTCCTGCTTGATCACATAGAAGTCCATTCCCCGATCCAGTCCGCTCCGGCCATGGCCGTCCCCGCGGGCGCAGGTCCGGCCGGCCGGCGCGCGCCCCGATTGCACCACGTGCGTGGCCACCTGTTTCGCCGCGCCAATCACCTGACCTGGCGTGTGCCTCACCTGCGCGGCAACGCCTCGAGGGGCGTGCTGCGCTCGCGGACGGTAGAATGGGCGGTTGATCTCAGTGGCGCGCGTTCACGGCAGCCGTCGCGGATTTGCCGCCCTTCAATCGTTGATCCGGGCGCAAGTCCCGCGGTTCCAGGCCACATTCCCGCTTCAAATGCCTGAACAGGCTGCTGCGGCTGCCAAAACCCACATGCTCCGCAACGGTCGTCATGTTCCATTCGGTCTGCTGCAGCAACTTGATCGCTGCCGCACAACGCCGGCGGTGCACATAGGACGCCGGTGTGGTGCGGTATACCGCCTTGAAGACGTGCAGGAAGTAGAACGGCGAGAGATGCGCCGCACTCGCGATGGCCTTAAGCGACATGGCATCGCGAAATCGCGTGTGAATGTAGTCCACGCCCAGGGAAAGCCGCCGCAGCAATTCCTTGCGCGTTGCGGGCTTGCGAGCAGGAACCAGCGACTCCTGCCGAAGAGTGCGCCAGTTGAGGCGGATCATCCGCTCCAGCAGAACGATCACGTTCTCATCGAGCCACAGATCATCGTTCATGCCGGCATCGACGGCATCCTGGATGTGCCGCAATACCGGCGTGACCACGCGATCATGCTCATAGAGTCGCTCGGCGAATTCCAGCTTCTCTGCGCTTGTGCGGTCGGGGTCGTCCAGCATGGCCTGGTGATCGCTGCGCAGCGACGCACATACCTGGGCGACCAGCGACGGGTCAAAGAACATTGAAAAAGAGTGGACCGGCGTCAGCGATTCGATGCGGCTCGCGTACGAGCGGCTTTCATTGATGATTAAAAACGTCTGGTCGTCCACCGACACCTGGCGTCCGTCGATGAAATAGTCCTCCTGGCCACCCGACGCCGTCTTGATCGATAGCAGCTGGCGGTACGCCGGATACTCGACGCGCGTCGCCTTCGCCGAAATAACGGCGCTCTCCCGGCCCCATCGCAGATAAAAGGTCTGGCGGAAGTTCCGGTCCCAGATCGCAGGCATTTCCCGATAGATCATTCTCTAGCTCTCCTCGACGCAGCCTCACGCACACTACTACAGCCCGATACTGCCCGGCGTGCCAACTCTTGCTATTTTTCCGTGGCAGCAAAGCCACGCGGCTTGAGTTGAGCCTGCTGCGCGACGCAGCAACTTGGCAAGTCCTGCCACATCCGCCCCAGGGCGGCTACCTACAATTTGAGCACTTTCGCGCTCGCCGCCCGTAACCAGGCGTTCGCCTCCACTTTCATAACAACGGGGTGATCCAATGTGTTCTGGAATTCTAAGAAAAGTATTTAGCCTGGCGCTCGCGGGCTTCCTGGCGGGCAGCTGGACCACGCCGGCACGATCGCAGGTTGCGGCAGGTGCGTCCGGAAATGAAGGACTCGAGGAGGTTGTTATTACCGGCTCGCGTTTGCTCGTTCCCAACATGGTCAGCACCAGCCCTATTCAGGTCGTCACTGCCAAGGATATTCTGGTGTCTGGAAAATCGGACGTGAGCGACGTGATATTGCAGTTGCCCCAGAACTTCAATAATTCCTTTGCGGACTTCAACAACCGTACGAGTGCATTGACGACAGCCGGCGGCCTGGCCACGGCAGATTTGCGCGGCCTGGGCCCGCAACGCACGCTCGTCCTCGTCAATGGTCGGCGCCTCGGGGTCGGGGATGCCAATACGGCGAACCCCAATCCGGCCAGCGACCTGGACCAGATCCCTACCGCCCTGATCGAACGTGTGGATGTCGTAACCGGCGGCGCCTCTGCAACGTATGGATCGGATGCCATTGGCGGTGTCGTAAATTTCATCATGCGGCGCGATTTCCAGGGCGTCGAGATCGGCAGCCAGCTTGGCCAGAATTGGCATTCTCAGCACAGCTCCCTGGCTCAAAACCTGGAGACTCAGGACGGCATCACTGCGCCAACCGGAACCATTCGTGACGGCACCAACAGGGCATTTGATCTCATCCTGGGATCGAACATTGCGGACGGCAAAGGAAACGTCACTGCTTACCTGGGCTACCTGCGAGCCGACCCCGTACCGAGCGGCAACCGGGACTTCGGCGCCTGCCAGCTCAACGCCAGTTCGGACGCGACCGGAACCTTCTATGACGGCGCCTTTTGTTCCGGTTCAGGCAATTCCAATTTCTTCAAGGTAGGAAGCGGGCCGACCTATTCCGTATCCGGAAGCCAGTTTGTTCCACGCGGCTCAATAGCGACAACCCCACCCGCAGTCTTCAATTCGCAACCCTACATCTACAACGGCCGTGATGACCTCCGGTACACCGCCGGTTTCCTGGCCCACGTTGACATCAACGACCACGCCAAGCCATACGCCGAGTTCGGCTACATGAGCGACAGGACCGACCAGAAGATTGCTCCGAGCGCCCTGTTCCGATCATCCAATCCCCTGGATCCGCTGCAAACCGGAAACTATCCCGTCAATTGCGACAACCCTTTCCTGAGTGCTCAGGAGGCCGCGGCATTGTGCACGCCCCAGCAATTGGCGTATGTCGCTGCCAATCCGGGCCAGCCATGCCTCTTTCCGGCAGGCGCCACTTCCTCACCAAATTGTGCCGACGTACTGATCGGGCGCCGGAACGTGGAAGGCGGCGGGCGGGAGTCCTACTACGAGCACACCAACTACCGCGCCGTCGTCGGCATAAAGGGTCTGATCAATGACGCCTGGAGTTACGATGCGTACCTTCAGTATTACTACACCAGCTTCTTCAATGTGAACAAGCAGTACCTGAATTTCGCGTCCATCCAGAACGCACTGCAAGTGACCGGGACCGCGAGCAATCCTGTCTGCATCAGCGGGCCGCCCTGCGTGCCCTACAACATCTTTCAGGACGGTGGCGTCACTGCGGCCGCTCTGCAGTATCTGTATCTTGACGGATCGGCGTATGGCACGAATAACCAGCGTATCGCGCACGCAGACGTAACCGGAGATCTCGGCACATACGGAATCCGCTCACCCCTGGCGCGGGACGGATTTTCGGTCAACGTCGGCTACGAGAATCGCGCCGAACGCCTGGCCTTCGATCCGGATTCCGGAGAACAGAGCGGCCTGCTGTCAGGCTTTGGTGGTGCGGCCTCCGCCATTCACGAGGGTTTCAATGTCGAGGAAGAATTCATTGAACTCGGCGGGCCAGTGGTGCAGGACAAGCCCGGCATCAAGAGCCTGCTGGTCGGCGCCGGATATCGGCGCTCCGACTACTCAATTTCAGGCAACGTGACGACCGGCAAATTTGATGTTCAATACGCACCGACCAATGACCTGCGCTTTCGAGGCTCCATGCAGCGGGCGACCCGCGCACCCAACCTCATTGAACTCTACAATCCTGCAGCAATCGGCCTGATCACCTCCGGCGACGATCCCTGCGCCCCGAGTGAGTACACCGGAGTGGTGGCCGCCACGCTCCAGCAGTGCCTGCGCACCCTGCCCGTAAACGCGACTCCACAACAGATTCAGAGCTTTACCGACGCCTACAATTCCGGAAGCATTCCCCAAGGCACGGGCAGCCAGTTGTCGCAGGAAGTCGGAGGGAACCTGCATCTAAGAGCGGAGACTGCTGATACCTTTAATATCGGTGCAACGCTTTTCCTACACTGGCTGCCCGGTTTCTCCGGCAGCGTCGATTACTACCAGATCAAGTTAAGCAACGGTATCGGCGCGGTTCCGCCGGGCCTGCTGCTGCAGCAATGTCTCAATTCGGGCGAGCGGTTCTTTTGCAACAACATAGTCCGCAACACGGCCACCTGGAGCCTGACTGGTGCAACGATTGCCGGCGGTGGCTACATCGTGCAGACCGCCACCAACGTGGCGGCCTCCAAAATCAATGGCATTGACGTGCAGTCCGCCTATCGACTGGCGCTGCGATCGGGATGGGGGTCCATTGCCTTCGCACTCAACGGGGCGTATCTGCTGAAGAGCCAGACCCAACCCTATCCGGGAGGACCTAACTACGACTGCGCCGGACTCTATGGCGCACTGTGCGCGACGGTCAACCCCAAATGGAGACACAATCTGCGGGCCACGTGGGTGGCGCCCAGAGGCTTCGAGCTCGCGCTGACCTGGCGCTTCATCGGCCATGTCTCGCTCGACAATAACGACCCCAACCCGCTGCTGTACGGTCACACCTTCATCAACCAGAACACAGGCCAGCCGACCTACAACACCTTTGAGGCGCGCTTCCCATCCTTCAACTACTTCGATCTGTCCGCCGGCTGGAACATTCATGAGGGAATCGAGCTGCGTGGCGGCATTAACAACCTGTTCGACAAGGATCCACCGCTGGCGACCTCCGAGGTTACCGCCGGCGGCGCGAACAACACATTTGAGACTTATGACACCCTGGGTCGCCAGCTGTTCGTCGGTTTTACCGCCAAGTTCTGAACGTTTGCTCCGCGAGATCCGGACCGCTGAGGCCGGATCTCGCGGCCAACCCCTTCCAGGCGGGAAAGGGTGGCCAGGGTGGAAGTGAACCACCGATGTGTGGAGAACTGGTCCGGGCCCAGGCAGGAATCGAGTCGCTGAATGACCGCGAATGCCAGTGCGTTGACTTCCAATATTTCTATGCAGTACGGCCAGTCGGGATCCTGATGCCCCCGGATTGGCCTCGTTAACTTCGGACCCTGCTTTCACCCGGGTCGCGGTCTGGGACAAGCCGTGACGCTCATGTGCAGCCCTCGCCAGGGCCGGTCTGGACAACATACCAACCAGTTGGTATGCTCCATTCATGCATCGCGTAATCACCCCACAGAGGCCAAGAGAAAAGTTGCTGGATGCCGCCCTCGCGACGATCCGCGAGAAGGGTTACTCATCCACCTCGGTCGATGAGCTGTGCGCCCAGGCCGGCGTCTCCAAGGGCGCGTTCTTTCATTACTTCAAGAGCAAAGACGCATTGGCGGTGGCCGCAGCAAAGCACTGGTCCGAGATCACGGGGGCCTTTTTCGAGACTGCGCCCTACCATAGGCACAGTGACCCTCTCGACAGGGTCCTTGGCTACCTTGATTTCCGCAAGGCGATCCTCAAGGGGGAGCTTGCCGAGTTCACTTGTCTGGTCGGAACGATGGTGCAGGAGATCTATGGCACCAACCCCGACATTCGCGAGGCCTGCGAGGCGAGCATCAGCGGCCACGCCGCCAAGGTGGAAGCAGATATCGCAGAGGCGATGAAGCGCTATGGAGTTCGAGCCCCCTGGACCGCTGAGAGCCTGGCCCTGCATACGCAGGCAGTTCTGCAGGGTGCCTTCGTTGTGGCCAAGGCGAAAGGCAGCGCCGCCAGCGCGGCCGCGAGCATCGATCACCTGCGCCGCTACATCGTGATGCTGTTCAAATCCGCAAGACCCAAGAGCAAGGAGACGACATGAGCACGAATAATACGTATCTCGCTGTGTTCCTAGGCAGCAAGGCCAGTCCGCGCCGTGCGGCCTGGGACGCCCTTTCCGAAGCTGATCGCCGCGCGAAGGAGCGAGAGGGCATGACGGCCTGGAAGGCGTGGGCTGAAAGGCATCAGGCCGCGATTGTCACAATGGGCGGACCGTTGGGGAAAACCAAGAAGGTCACGCAACGCGGGATCGACGATATCAGCAATGACACGGGCGCTTTTACGGTGGTACGCGCGGACTCGCACGAGGCGGCCGCAAAGCTCTTCGAAAAGCACCCGCACTTCACTATTTTCCCAGGCGATGCCGTCGAGATCATGCCCGTGCTGCCCATTCCAGGCGCGCAGTGAGCCAGGTATGCGGGGCGTATCGCGGAACATGGAGCCCGCCCACGCAACTTGCGACTTCGAGATGTGGTTCCTGAAACGGCGGAACGCGAAACCAGAGGAGTGCTGACCATGCCCAACACCGTGCGACTTCATCGAGTCCTGGCCACGAAGCCGGAGAAAATCTATCGCGCATTCACCGAGCCAGATGCGATGGCCAAGTGGCTGCCGCCAAATGGCTACACCTGCACCGTGCATCACATGGACCCGAAAGCCGGTGGCTCCTACAAAATGTCCTTCCGGAATTTCACTACCGGCCAGAAGCACTCCTTTGGGGGCCAGTATGTCGAGCTCGTCCCCAACGAGCGCTTGCGCTACACCGACAAGTTCGATGACCCGAACCTGCCCGGAGAGATTCGGGTGACCGTGACGCTGAAGAAGGTTTCGCTCGGCACTGAAGTCACTATCGCTCAGGAAGGACTGCCCGATGTCATTCCGGTCGAATCCTGTTACCTGGGCTGGCAGGAGTCGCTGCGCAACCTGGCCAAGCTCGTCGAGCCTGAGATCAATCAGTAGCAGACCAGGCTGCCCGCCTGGGCGGCTCACCCGGAACGCGGCACAGATACAGGGCGGGGACCATGAGATTCATGATCTTTGTAAAGGCCACCCGGACATCCGAGACCGGCGCCATGCCGAGCCCGGAATTGCTCGAGGCCATGGGCAGGTACAACCAGGAGCTCATCGCCGCGGGCGTCATGCAGGACGGCGGCGGGCTGCAGCCGTCGTCCAGGGGCGCTCGCGTGTCTTTCTCCGGGAAGGAGCGGACGGTTCGCAGGGGTCCCTTCTCCAACGCGGCGGATCTGGTGTCCGGCTACTGGATCTGGAAATGCGGGTCGCTGGACGAGGCGATTGGCTGGGTCAAGCGTGCACCCAATCCGATGCCGGAGGACTCCGATATCGAAATCCGGCAGTTCTTTGAGATGGAGGATTTCGCGCCGCCAAGAAACTGAGCTCCCTGGCGGAACCCCCATGGGTCCTGGGCTGGGGACACGGATCTGTCCCTGCCCGATCGCTCCAATGGCCTATTTGCCTCGAATTGGAACCAAGTCGCGGTTCCAGGGCCAGGGCTGTCAGTACGATGGGCAGGCTCATGTCTGCCCAGGCGCTAATCGATTCGCTACCGGATCTTGTGCTGCTCGTGCAGCGCGATGGCCTGGTCATCGCCCATGCCGGCGGGTCTGGCGTCACCGCACTCAAGCCGGCTGAAGGCAGTGGCGCGCTCCACTGCGAGCAGCTGTGGCCGGAACCGGTCGCCGTGCTCCTGAGGCAATTGGTGCGTAAGGCCATTGCCGATCGCTCCACGACTGAAATGGGATTCGAGGACCGTGGCCGGCGCTATGAGGCGCGTTGCAGCGCCCAGGGTCCCGATCGCGCGATCTGCGTCATCAAACCGGTGTTGCGCGGCGATGACGATGCGACGCTGGATTCGACTGCTGAACACGCCCACCCGCAGTTCGATCGCCGGGGATTCCTGCGCCGTTTGCGCAATTCGATGTCGACGGCGGCGCTTGCCGAGAAACCGGCGGCAGTGGCGGTCATTCACGTGGACGGCGTGACGGATATCGCCCGGCTCGTCGATTCCAGATTGTCCGAGCAGCTGGTCAATCTGGCGATCCTGCGGCTACCCCGGGAGCCTGGATCCGCCGGTGACGCACAGCCCCTGTGGTACCTGGGGCAGCTGAGCGACACCACGCTGGCCCTGGTGCTGGCGACGGGGGATCGCGAGGCGATTGAGGCCTGCATAGCGCAACTGTGCGCGAGCCTGCGCGAGCCCATCCACGTCGGCGATGCGGCGTTTCATCTGACCCCTTATGCCGGCGTGGCGATCATGGGCCAGGATGCCGCGAAGCCCGCTGTGCTGCTCGACCAGGCGCGCGCCGCAGCCAGCGAGGCCAGGCGCGGGGGTTTGACGCGGGTCTGCTTCTTCTCGGATACCTTCAATCTCCGCGCACTCGCACAGCTGGATATTGCCAGTGAACTGCGCGCGGCGATCGCCAACCGGGACATACGGCTGCGTTACGTGGGTCGCCACGATCTGGCGACCGGGCAGCTGGTGTGCTACGTGGGGTACCTGCGCTGGACGCACCCGCTGCGGGGCGAGGTCCGGCCCGCAGAATTCCTGCGCGTCGCCGAGACCACGGGACTGGCCGCGACGCTGTCGCGCGCCGTGCTGGATGCGCTCCGGGAGGACTACGCATCGCTTCAGCTCGGCGGCAAGCCGGATCTGCGCATTTCCTTTGGAGCCCTGCGCCACCACATCCTGCGTGAGGATTTTGTCGCCGATCTCAGCGCTTTCCTGGCCACCGACGGCGTGCCTGCGGAGCAGCTGGAACTACGGATTTCGGAAAGAAGCTTCATCTCGGCTGACCCCGGGGCAATCAATTCACTGTCGGAGCTCGGCATCCGTCTGGTGGTCGATGAAGTGGGCCGTGGACTCGCCTCTCTCGACGCGTTGGCGCGCGCACCTATCTGGGGCCTGCAGCTCGATCGCGCCTGGGTGAGTACACTGCGCGACGACCCTGTGGCGCTCAAAGTGTGCCGGGCCGGATTTGCCGTCGCCAAGGCACTGAACCTAATCCCGATAGCCACCGGAGTCGATGACCCAGGGCAGCGCGAGGCGCTGCTGAACCTGGGTTGCGAATACGGGAGCGGTGATCTCTACAAAACCGAGGATTTGACCGGGACATTATGTGTTCCACGTCACATTCGCGGGTCACGCCGCTGAGTGGTGCGCTGCGGCGAACGCCGCGTTTTTCCCCTGAAATGGCAGCACGCCGATCCATGTGGATCGAGGCCTTCAGGGAGTCATGCCATGAGCTGCCGTCACCTCCTCGCCGCAAGTCTCGCCGCGCTACTGTCCGTGGCCGCCGCCGCCGCGGGAACCGCTCCGGCTATGCCTGTGCGCTTTATCGTGCAGGCGCCGACAGCGCTGGCTGCCCACCAGTACGTAGAGCGCGTGGGGGCGAAGGTCGAGCGCGATCTGCCGATCATTAACGGTGTTTCGGCTTTCCTGGATCCCTGGGAAGTGACTAGCCTGCGCGCGACTCCTGGCGTGCGCCTCTATGAGGACCGCGCGCTGGCAACCGAGGGATTACTCGACCTTCTGAGCCCGGTGACCGCGCCTGTCGTCCGCATCGTGAGCAGCACCACGACGCCGACGGACGGGAGCGGCGTGCTGCTGCCAACCCTGCTGTATGAAACGAATTACCCGGCCCTGGTGGACGCCTATACGCTGCAGAAAGCGGGCATCACCGGCAGGGGCGTGACCATTGCGGTGCTTGACACGGGGCTGTGGCAGGACCTGGCCCAGAACTTTGGCACGCGCGTACTCGCCAGCATCGACGTGCTCAACGGCGGGTCCGGTCCCGTCACGGGCGACCCTTACGGTCACGGTACGCACGTGACTTCGATTGCCGCGGGCGGCGCAATGAATGCCGCCGGCGAATACCTCGGCATCGCGCCCCAGGCAAAGCTCGTGATCGTGCGCGCCTTTGACGGCACCGGCGGCGGGCGCTACACGGACGTCATCGCGGGCCTGAACTGGATTGTGGCGCACCAGAAGCAGTACAACATCCGCGTGCTGAACCTGTCGTTTGGCGCGCCACCGCAATCCAACTACTGGGACGACCCCCTCAATCAGGCGGTCATGGCGGCTTGGCGGGCCGGCATCGTGGTCGTCGCCTCGGCGGGCAATGAAGGGCCGAAGCCGATGACGATCGGCGTGCCCGGCAACGTGCCCTATGTCATCACGGCTGGCGCGCTGACGGATAACAGCACTCCCTACAACGGGACCGATGATCGGCTCGCCTCATTCTCCTCAACCGGCCCGACGTACGAAGGCTTTGTGAAGCCAGAGCTCGTCGCGCCCGGCGGCCACATGGTCGCCTCGATGCCGCGCAACAGCTACCTGGCAAACATTGATCCGGGCTCGATGTTCCTCACCGACCAGCTGTTCACGATGTCCGGCACTTCGCAAGCGGCGGCGGTGACTTCCGGCGTCGTCGCGCTGATGCTGCAATCGGACCCGACGCTGACCCCCGATGCGGTGAAGTGTCGCCTGCTCGCAAGCTCACGCCCGGCAATCAACGCAACGGGCAAGCTGGCCTACAGCATCTTCCAGCAGGGCGCCGGACTCATCAACGCGCTCGCCGCGGTCAACAGCGGCGCCACCTCTTGCGCGAACCAGGGGCTCAACATCGGTGCCGATCTGGCCGGCACCCAGCACTTTGGCGGCCCGGCGAACCAGGACGCGAACGGCAACTACTACATCATGGATCTCGGGGCCTCCACCTGGGGGACGCCGGTCGGCGGGGATGGCTACACCTGGTCGAAGGGCTACACCTGGAGCCAGGGCTACACCTGGAGCCAGGGCTACACCTGGAGCCAGGGCTACACCTGGTCCAAGGGCTATACGTGGAGCAAGGGTTACACCTGGAGCAAGGGTTACACCTGGAGCAAGGGCTACACCTGGAGCAAGACGCTGCCGTGGTGGAACACCGGCGGCTTCGGATCCTCGGCCGCCGCACCCGCATCGATTGAATCCTGGGTGCCAAACCAGTAGCCGGAGTGTGACGGCGCTCACGCAACCGGCTGCGGCGAGACCTGCTTCTTGCGGTCGGTCAACATTTGCTCGCCCGCCTTCATGCATCGTGCGGCGGTGAGGACGCGAACGCACTCAGGCGGCTGGTGGTCGGCCCTGCTCACCGCCCTGTGTCTGACCCGGGCGGTGCTGGCCGGAGCGCTGCCCGATGCGCCGCCGCTGGTACTCGAGCACCTGACGACCGACGACGGTCTGCCGCAGGGGACGGTATTCACCACGCTGCAGGACTCCCAGGGCTTCGTGTGGCTCGGCACCGAAGACGGCCTGGTTCGCTACGACGGTCACGAACTCCACCGTTACGCCTATTCACGCAGCGCTCGCGGCGGCCTGCCGGGCAACTTCATCAACCAGGTGGCCGAGGACGCTCACCACGATCTGTGGATTGCGATCAAGGACGCGGGCCTTGCCCGGTGGAACCGATCTACGGATACCTTCACCGTCTACCGCCACGACGCCGCGAATCCCGACTCCCTTTCCAGCGACCACGCCCGCGCGGTGCTCGTCGATGTGCGCGGCCGCATCTGGGTGGGCACCAGCGATGCGGGCATCAGCATTCTCGATCCGGTCTCCGGACGCGTGGAGCATCTGCGCCACAACGCCGCGGATGGCGAGTCACTGGTCGATGACCGGATCTTTGCGCTCGCCTTTGATCATTCAGGGGCCCTGTGGGTCAGTACTGAGGCCGGACTGGACCGCTGGCAACCTGAACGCCGCTCCTTCTTCCATGTTCGTCATGCCGCCGGTGACGCGCAATCCCTCGGCGGCACACAGGTATCCCAGATTATTGAGGACCAGAGTGGCGCGCTCTGGGTCGGCACTTTCGACGGCGGACTGAACCGCATGGACCGCGGCGGCCGCGTGTTGCAGAACTATCGCCACGATGCGCGGGACCCGAGCTCGCTCAGCAGCGATGACACGCGCGCCATTCTCGAAGATCGTGCCGGTCACCTGTGGGTAGGAACCGCAGACGGCCTGGACCTGCTGGATCGCGCCACGGGCCGGTTCACCCACTACAAGCACGATGAGAGTGACGCCGGGTCGCTGCGCGATTCATTCGTGATGTCCCTTTACGAGGATGCCGCGGGGCTGGTCTGGATCGGCACGCGCGCCGGCGGTGTCAGCCGCTGGAACCCCCGCAGTTGGGAACTGGGAGCCCATCGGCCGTCGTGGCTTGGTGACAAGCTGGTGACCGCCTTCGCCGACGCACCGAGCAACAGGATCTGGATCGCATCGAGGGGTGGCGGCCTGGCGCAGTTTGACGGCGCCAGCGGTGAGCTTAAGGACATCGACGCCCTACTCGGCCGGCCCAACGCGCTGGGCGACCGCCGGATCATGTCGCTGCGTGCAGATCATCACGGCGCTCTGTGGATTGGCACGATGGCCAGCGGGCTGCGAAAACTCACGGCCAACGGCCATCTGGAGTCGATCGGAGCCCTCCCTGGCGACGCACACAGCCTGAGCGCCCCCGGAATCATGACCATTTTCGAGTCGCGCCGCGGCCAGATCTGGGTCGGAACGCATGGCGGCGGTGCCAACGTCCTCAATCCGGCCAGCGGATTGATCCGCCAACTCCCTTACGAGGCTTCCATACCCGGTGCACTCAGCGCTGCCAACGTGAGTGCAATCGCCGAGGACCTCCAGGGCAATCTCTGGTTCGGGACCGACGGTGGCGGACTGGACCTGGCGCGGCCCGATGGCTCCGTCATCAAAGTGTATCGGCATGATCCGGCCGACCCGACCAGCCTGCCCGCCAATACGGTCTACGCTCTGACCGTGGATTTGCAGGGACACGTCTGGGTGGCCACCGACGGCGGCGGTCTGGCCATGGTCGTCGGTGTCCCCAACGCGCCGGACGCCATCCGCTTCAAGGTCGTGGCCCGCGAAGACGGACTGTCCAGCGACACGATCTACGGTGCGCTCACCGACTCCCGGGGACGCCTCTGGCTCAGCAGCAATGCCGGGCTCATGCGCCTCGACCCCGAGACCCTTGTGGTCAAGACCTACCATCGGGAGCACGGCCTGCAGGGCGAGGAATTCAATTCCGGAGCCTACTATCGGCTCGCCGACGGCCGCCTGTGCTTCGGCGGCACCAGTGGCTTCAATGTCTTCGACCCCGCCCTGCTCACCGAAAACCTGCGGGCGCCGCACCTGGTGCTGACGCGCGTCGATGTACTGGGCGTGCCCCTGCCGTCCCAGACCCCGTACTGGCTGCTGCCGCGCCTCGCCCTGAATTACCGCGCCAGCGTCGTCTCGCTCGACTTCGGCACACTGGATTTCACGTCGCCGAAGCGCAATCGCCTTGCCTACCGCATGGCCGGACTGACTGATCACTGGATGGATTTGGGCACCCAGCACCGCATCACGCTTACCAATCTGGACGCCGGTGACCACGTGCTCGAGGTGCGTGCGGCCAATGCGGATTCCGTCTGGAGCGAGACCCCGCTGCGGCTCACCATCCACCGTGAGCCCGCTCCCTGGAAGTCGCGCTCGGCTTACGCCGCCTACTGCCTGCTTGCGCTCATACTGGCGGCCTACACCCTGAATCTGCAACGCGGCCGGTTTCGCCGCATCGGGCTGGCGAAGCAGCGTCTCGAGTCCGAGGTGGCCCTGCGTACGCGCGAACTGGTCGAAAGCAATCGCCAGCTCGCCGAAGCTGCGCAGGCCAAGAGTAATTTTCTTGCGCGCATGAGCCATGAACTGCGCACACCGATGAACGGCGTCGTCGGTATGACGGAACTGCTCACGCGCACGACGCTCTCTGCGACCCAGGCGCGCCTGACCCAGACGATCCGCTCCTCGACACAGATACTGCTGAAGATCGTCAATGATCTGCTCGACCTGTCCAAGATCAACGCCGGCAAGGTCGAACTCGAAACGCTGCCGTTTGATCTCCTGCAGGTGATGGAGGAATGCACGACGCTGTTTGCGGGCGCCTGCGCGGATAAGGGCGTCGAGCTGATCGTGTGTCCGCCGCCCCCCGAATGCCGCAGGCTCATCGGCGATCCCTTGCGATTCCGCCAGATCCTGATGAACCTGGTCGGCAATGCCGTCAAGTTCACGGCTCAGGGTGAAGTGGTCGTCCGGGCCGATGCTGAAGCCCTCGATGACGGCAGTGCCACGGTCAGGCTCAGCGTCGCGGACACCGGCATCGGCATGGACACCGCAACGATTGAGAAGATATTCGAGCCCTTCACTCAAGCCGATGAATCCACGACCCGCCGGTACGGCGGCAGCGGCCTGGGACTCGCCATCTGCCGCGAACTCGCCACGCTCATGGGCGGCACCATTAGCGTCGACAGCCGGCTAGGCGGTGGCTCGGCGTTCTGCGTTTCGCTGATTCTGCCGCTCGAGGATGGCGGCGCCGGGTCGCAACCCGCGCCGCTCCCACCAGGCCCGGTGGCTATCGTGACACGACGCCCGGCCCTCGCCGAAGCCCTGACTCGCCACCTCTCGACGTGGGGCCTGACGGCGATGGCCCACAGCTGTGACGATCCGGCGGCGCTGCCCGCCAACCATGGAGCCGTGATCGTGGACGCCAGCAGTCAACAGCCCCTGCTCAAGGCCTGCCTGGCTCTCGCGGCAGCCTCGCGACCGGCGCTCGTGGTCCTGGCATCCGCAGCAGAGGCCGACGCGCTCGAATTGCGGCTAAAGCTGCCGACGGAAGTCATCGTGGCGAAGCCGGTGCTGCACGATGTATTGAGGGATGCGCTCGCTGCGGCACTGGGCCTGGCAAGCGCACTTCCCGCCCCGCCGTCTTTCCCGCGCCCGGCCGACACGCGACTCGGCGGCCATGTGCTGCTGGTCGAGGACGAGCCAGTCAATGCAGCGGTAGCGCAGGGTTACCTCGCTACGCTGGGCTGCACCTCGGTGTGGGTCGAAGACGGAGCGGAAGCCGTCGCGCGCAGCGCGGCGGAACGCTTTGATCTGATTCTGATGGACCTGAGCATGCCGACGATGGACGGCTTTGCGACCGCGGCGCTCGTCCGTCAACGGGAGGGCAGCAAGCACGTACCGATCATCGCCCTCACCGCGCACGACGCCGTGAACTATCGCAGCGCCTGCCTCGACGCCGGCATGAACGACTTGCTCAGCAAGCCATACACATTGGCCGAATTCACCCAGCTGCTGCGACGCTGGCTCGACGGCGGGGCGGCCGCAGCCACCGCGGAGCAACCCGCCGCGGCGCAGGTCGAGCCCCTCGTGGAAGTCGATCGCGCGGCCGTAGCCGGATTGCAGTCCCTGCCCGCCGGCGGGGGCGAACATTTCTACACCAGACTGGTGGCTCTATTCAGGACCACTTCGGCCGCGGCAATGGATCAGCTCGGTACCGCGCTTCGGGACGGCAATCTCCCTGCCGCCGGCGCCATCGCGCACAAGCTCAAGGCGAGCGCCGCGAATGTCGGCGCCCTGGCGTTTTCGCGGCACGTACGTCAGTTCGAACAACTCTGCGACACGGGCGACGTGCCCGGTGTACAGCGACTGTACGCGCGACTGGCGACAGCGTACCCGCGGCTCGTCGAGGAACTGCTGCGGGTGCGGTTGCAGGCCAGCGCATGAGCACCGGCACCCCGCCGCAGGCGGTCGCGATCATCGCCGACGATGAGGAACTCGGCCGGCTGCTGCTCGCGGAATCGGTGGCGGCGACCGGGCTACGATCGCTCGTCTTTGACAGCGGGACTGCAGCGCTCGAGGCAGCGCTTGCACATGAACCGGCCATCGTGCTGCTCGATGTCGACATGCCTGGCATGGATGGCTACGCCGTCTGCCGGCGCCTTAGATCCGAGCCGCGACTGGCCAATACTCCTATTGTCATGGTCACCGGCCATGAAGACTCCGCAGCAATCGGTCTGGCCTTCGATGCCGGAGCGACCGACTTCGTGTCAAAGCCCGTAAACTGGGCGTTGCTGCCGCATCGGCTGGCCTACATCCTGCGCAACGCCGCCGCCGCCGGTCGTATCGAGCGCCTGGCCTATTTCGATCCGCTCACCGGCCTCCCCAACCGGCAACGCTGCATCGAAATCGCCGAGCGCCTGTGTGCCGAAGCCGCTCAGTCGCGTGAGTCGGTCGCCATGCTTTATCTGGATCTCAACAGCTTCAAGCGGGTCAATGACACCTTCGGTCACGCCGCAGGCGACGCCGTCCTGAAGACCGTGGCCGCCAAGCTCACGCGCGCGCTGCAGGGATACCAGACTACCCAGGAACAGGTCTCCCTGGCGCGATTTGGCGGTGATGAGTTCGTCATACTCGTGCGACATGCCGACGCACGCAGCGTGGCAATGACGATTGCTGCCGCCTGCTGCAGCGAGTTCCGCGAGCCTATTGCCCACGAAGGCCTGGAGTTCTATTCCGCGCCCAGCATTGGCCTGGCCGTCTACCCGGAGGACGGCGGCGATGTCGCGACAGTGCTAAAGCACGCTGATACTGCGATGTACCAGGCCAAGAACGGAGCCAGCTCCGGCGTCGCCGTTTATTCGGCGGCCATGAGCAGTCACCTGCGCGACTGGCTGGACCTGGAGGCGCGGCTGCGGCGGGCGGTTGAGGAAAATCTCCTGCACCTGCAATATCAGCCCAAATTCAGGCTGCACGACAATAGCATCGCCGGCGTCGAAGGCCTGCTGCGCTGGCACGACGCCGAATATGGCGACATCGCGCCCAGCCGTTTCATCGAAATCGCCGAAGACAGCGGCCTGATTATCGATTTGACCAACTGGGTAGTGCGGGCGGCCTGCCGGCAACTGCGTCTCTGGCAGGACCGCGGCATCGCGGTGCCCATGGCGATAAATGTTTCCGCCAAGGATCTGCTGCACGGGGACCCGGCGCGCGTCGTGGAAACCGAGGCCGCCGCCGCAGGGGTGTCTCCGGCCCTGATCGAAATCGAGATCACGGAGTCATTGCTGGTGAAGAACGCCGCTACGGTGCGCAGCGCGCTGGAGAAACTGCGTCGCCTGGGTTGCGGGATCGCGCTCGATGATTTTGGCACCGGCTATTCATCGCTCGCCTATCTCACCCGCTTTCCGCCCGACCGGATCAAGATCGACAAGGCCTTCGTCTCCGAAGTGGATCGCTCTACGAGCGACGCCGCGGTCGCACGGGCGATCCTTTCGCTCGGCGAGAGCCTTGGAATCGTGGTGACGGCCGAGGGCATCGAGCGGCCCAGCCAGCTCGACTGGCTGCGCGCCCGCGGCTGTCATGAAGCCCAGGGCTTTCTGCTCTCCAGGCCCCTGTCCGCCGCCGAACTCGAGGAGCGTTTTCTGCTGGCTGCCGACCGGACGAAACGCGGGCGGCAGGTAACTGAAGTCAGCCTGCCAAGCCCGGCATATTCCACGCGGAAGTATTAGCCGGGCCTCGGGCGCGTCGCGCTATGGCGTTCGTCCTTCCGGAACTGACTTCGGCATCACACCTACTGCCCTAGCGCCGGCTGGAACGCCGGATCGCCCATCTGCCAAAGGGCAAATGCCCACATGTCGGCCCGCAGCTGCTCGCGCTGCGAGCGATTCGAGCCGATGCCGTGCCCGGCATCAAAATCGATGCGTAAGAGCACGGGTCGGCCGCTGTTTGTGGCGGCACGCACCCGCGCGGCCATCTTCATCATGTGCCAGGGCGCGACGCGTGGATCGTTCGCGCCAGTGATGAACATCACGGCCGGGTAGGCGGTGCCATCGCGCACGTGCGCATAGGCGCTCATGGCGTAAAGGCCGTGGAAGCCCTCCTCCGTGCTCACGGATCCGAACTCTGAAGTGTTGGGTGGTCCGTTCGGTTCGGTTTCCATGCGCAGCGTATCGGACATGCCGACTTCATCGAGAATCACCCGGTACAGGTCCGGCCGCACGGTCAGGGCGCCACCGACGGTAATGCCCCCGGCGCTGCCGCCCGTGGCCCCGAGCAGCGCGTTGGACGTATAGCCCTGGTCGACCAGATACTGGCTGCAGGCGATAAAATCGAGCACCGTGTTCGGCTTGGTGCGCATCATCCCGTCGCGATGCCAGTCCTCCCCCAGTTCTCCACCGCCGCGCACATGCGCGATCGCCCAGACGCCCCCGCGCTCGAGCCACGCTGCGGTCGCGGGGCGAAAGCCCGCATCCAGCACAATGCCGTAGCTGCCATAGCCCTCGATGATGGTCGGATGCGACCCGTCGAGCTTGAGGCCCTTGCCGTAGAGGATGGACAGCGGCACCCGCGTACCGTCATGGCTCGTGACCATGACTTCCTGCGATTCGAGGTGCGAGGTATCGATACTGGACGCCGGCATCAGGCCGGTATTACTGGTCGAGTTGCTCGACGGATCGTAAGCGAAGATCTGCGCCGGCTGGGTCCAGCCCTGCATGTTGAACAGCGCCCCGGGCCGCTGTGGATCGGCGACTGGCCCGTAGACGTTGCCCTCGAAAGGCAGCGGCACGGCCTGTGTGCGCGCGCCGTCCAGGCTCGTGCGCATCAGGCGCGAGACCGCGCCGTCCCGCTCGCGATAGTAGAGTCCGTCGCTGGCAATGTCGAAATCGGTGATCACCGCCTTGCCTTCCGCCACGACCACGCGCGGATGGCGCAGGTCCGGCTGCGCGAGCGAGGTCGCAAGAATCCGGAAGTGCGGAGCACCCTGTTGCGACAGGAAGTACAGCGAATCGCCATGGAGCAGCAGCTGAGTGACGCCATCGCTGACAGCGGCGAACTTGCGCCACGGGGTGGCGGCCCCGTTGATTTTTGCGGCCGGCGCTACAAAGAGTGTTGCCGGCGCGGCGTCCATATTGTGGTTGGCGACTGCCACAAAGTAGGCCGAATCCGGCGCGCCGAGGAGGTAAGTGCCCTGGCCTTCCGGTACTTCTACGGCCCTGGCGACGCCGCGACCGAATACCACGGCATCCTGATCTCCGTCCGGGTGCACACCGATGGCGTGCAGGTAGGTGCGGGCGTTGAACATTTTTTCGGCAGCCGGGGTCTGCGGCGTCGGCCGCGCGTACCGCAGGTAATAAAAGGAGCGATTGTCCTGTCGCCACGCGATTTCGTTGTTGTCGGTGCGCGAGATGGACTCGTCCAGCACCTTGCCGCTCGCGACCTCGATCACGTGCAAGCTGCTGGCTTCCGAGCCACCGGCGGAGAGGCCGTAAGCCACCAGTCGGCCGTCCCACGAGGGCGTGTAGTAATCGAGCGCGTAATGAGTCGTCGGATCCGTAGCCAGCCTGCCCGGATCGACCAGCAGGCGCTCCTCCCCATGCAGCCCGTCGCGGTACATGAGCTTGGGTTGCTGCGCACCCGGCTCCACGAGCTCGTAGAAATAGCGCTGACCCCGCAGGACGAAGCCGCCGCGCTGTGGATCGGCATTCTGGAGCGCGTGAATTCGCTCCAGCAAGGCGGCGCGGCCCGGCAGTTGGTCGAGCAGCGCACGCGTGTACTCCGCCTGGCCGCGCATCCAGCCCTGCACCTGCGGGTCCTGCAGGTTTTCCAGATAGCGGTAGTTGTCCGTAAACGCGGTGCCGAAATAGGAATCGGCGATGGGGCGCACCGCTGCCACGGGTGGCGCATCAGTCGCATAGGCCAGGGCGGCGGCAAGGGTGACAGCCATCGCCAGGCAGGCTGCAAGGCCCGATGGGCCTACGGCTCGGTACTGCATCGGATGCGAGCCCCTCTGTTCTTGGTGGTCGCGAATTGTAACGCAGCTGCCCGTTGGCTCGCACAGAGGGGCCGGTGGAGCCCACACAGTCCCCTGCGTCCAGTTGCCTGGTGAGCCGGTGTCCCAAGGGTGGAAAATAAACACCGAAGCGCGGCCATCCTGGGGGGCCCGACCGAGTCATGCCACGGGCTTGACAGCGAAGACTCTCCCCACGTCGGTCAATATGTTTTTGAAAACGGGCACTTAGGCTGCCGATTGGCTGATGCAGCCCTACCCAGGATCGGGCACCCTAATCCCCACGCCGATTCATCGAAATGGGTGTTGCAAGCCGTTGCATCGCGAACCTGAGCCGTCGGATAGGAGCGGCTGTCCTGAAGGATCTGTTTATCCGGCCAGGGATTGATAAGGAAGGACCGGTGAGCGATGTCATCGCCCCACCGGTCCGTCGCCAAAACCCACCCCAATTACTGGTTGCCGACCATCAGCGCAGACGCATCCACATATTTCACGCCCGCGACCCGCAGGGCTGCTTCCCTGGCCTGAGCGGCTGCATCCTGGGTGGGCACAGACCCCGCCAGTGCGACCACTCCGTTCGTGGTCATCACGTCGATTCTGCTATTTGGCGCCGCCGTCGCGATCTCAGATTTCACGGAAGCCGTGATCTGGCTGTCCGAAGCGACCGGTACATTGTTCGTCGCTGCCGGGATTACACTCGCCGCCGTTCCCGGCGCAGTCTGCGCGATCGCCTGCTGGGCATCCGCTGTCGTGCCCGGAGTGGCCGCGGGCGTCGCGCCGCTTGAAGATGGGGCCGGCACGGGCTCCTGATTGCCCGTCACGCTATCCGCTTTGCTCGAAGCCGTTTCGCCCGCATGGCTCGTGGTCGAGCTGGCGGTGGCCGCAGCAGGTATGACCAGCGCCTCATCGGTGCTGGCGTTCCTGGCGACGCTACGACTGGCCCGATCGGATCTCTTCGGCTTGGCGGCCTTGGACTCGTTGCCGGCGAGGGTAGCGGAATCGCCCCGCGAAACGATACCGGTAACTGGAGCAACAACTGGCGGAGCGGCCGGCGGCGCGCTCGACGGGATTGCGGTCTGATCGGCCGCGCCTTGCGTCGCCGCGCTCAGCGGTGGCGCGGCGGCGTCCGCGCCGTTCTGACCGGACGAATCGGCCGTTGCAGGATTCGGAGCATTGAGAGCGAACTGGCTTTGCCGCTCCTGCCTGGCGTGCACCGCAAGCTCAGACACCCCGATGCCGAAGACCGCAGCGAGGCCAATGCCAACTACAATTCTGCTGGTTGATATTGAGTTCATCTACAGGGCCCTCAGTTGTTGATGGGTGACCTGGATAACTTACCGCCCGCGATTCCTGCCCCCCGTAGGCCGAACGGAAAATCCTGCTTCTCGCCGGCCTACGCAGCCAGGCTCGAATGGCATCCATCTCATTGATAACGAGCCGCTTTTAATTGCGGTGCAGGACGGCGCCTACAAGCCGATGCGACAAAAGATCTTCATGTCATGGGGCGCTGTGCAAGGGCTCCGCATGCCGCGCTCCGCCAGGAATCGTCAGTCAGGGGTTGGCGTACACCCATCTTCCGGTGCCGGGCATGGGAAGAACGCACTCCTGGTGAGCGACTTGGCTATGCTGCGCATGATGACTGGCGATCTCTTGGTATCGTCGGGCCCTTGGGTGCTGGCGGCACCGGACGCCGACGAATAGCCTGGAAAGATCCATGACCGCTCGACTCAAAGGCGCAGGGAATTTGAGGCAACCCTGGCAGTGACAGACAACCCACTGCAGGTGCGGGTCACAATGCCCGAGGGCACCCGGTCACGTTGTCTGCTTGAATCAACGTCGATTCCACAAGTCCCGGAGGGAAGTCATGTCGAGATCCGGATGGTTCAGTTCTGTGGCTGTTTGTGCTTTAGCTATTGTCGGTGGGAGCGGTTTCGCCACTGAAGCACCGTCAACTGAGCCGGCGAGAATGTACCTGCACAAGGACTGGCAATTGCAGTCATCGTGCAAGCTAAAGGCCACGGGTGCGGAAATATCCGTCACGGGGTTTGACGCGAAGAATTGGCACAGAACTGATATTCCTGCAACCGTGGTGGCGGCCTTGGTAGCAGATGGGACCTATCCCGATCCCGACTACGGCACGAATCTCCGGTCAATACCAGGGATGAATTACTCGAAGCAATCCTATTTTGGCCTGCAGGATATGCCTGCGGGAAGCCCGTTCCGTTGCTCGTGGTGGTACCGCACGGAGTTCACACTGCCTACGCAACAGGAGAGCAAGACCGAGTGGCTCCATTTCTTGGGGATCAACTACCGCGCCAACATCTGGATCAACGGCACATTGATCGCAGACAACACCAAAGTCGCCGGAACCTACCGTACCTACGAATTCGATGTCACGAAGGTGGTACTAAACGGCAAATCCAATGTGATTGCGATCGAGGTGAGTGCACCGGGAAAAGGCGATCTGGGCATTACCTGGGTGGACTGGAATCCCACGCCGCCGGACAAGAACATGGGGATCTGGAAAGAAGTGTTCTTGACTCAGAGCGGACCTGTGTCTGTCCGGAATCCATTCGTCGAATCCAAGCTCGCTGACGACTATCAGACTGCAGCCCTGACTGTGGCCACTGATCTCCAGAACGCCTCAAGCCACGTTGTCAACGGCGTCCTGCGCGCCCAGATAGAGGGCATCACCATCAGTCAACCCGTGACGCTCGCCCCCGGTGAATCAAGAACGGTCACATTCGAGCCTGATGAATTTGCTGAGCTGAAGTTGCGACACCCCCGTGTGTGGTGGCCCTATACGATGGGGCAACCGAACATGTACGACGCCACCGTCTCCTTTGCAATTGGAGACCAGGCGAGCGATTCCGCTGACTTTACGTTTGGAATTCGCAAAGTCACCTCCGAGCTGACGCCTGAAGGCCATCGACTATTCAGGATAAACGGCCGCAATGTGCTCATCCGGGGAGCGGCGTGGACACCGGATTTTCTCTTTCGCTGGTCGTCCGTAAAACTGGACGCCGATCTCGCGTATGTAAGAGACCTGGGGCTGAACACGATCCGGCTTGAGGGTCGGCTGGATCGCGAGGAGTTCTTCGAGAAGACAGACCGTCTCGGTATTCTTGTCATGGCAGGCTGGACCTGTTGCGACGCCTGGGAGCAGTGGAAGAGCTGGCAACCGGAACAACATGATGTAGCCGCGGAATCCCTTGCAAGTCAGATCCGGATTCTTCGTAAGCATCCCAGTGTGTTCGTGTGGCTCAACGGCAGCGACAATCCGCCTCCAGCAGATGTGGAGAAATCCTATCTGGATATTTTGAGCCGTCTGCGGTGGCCTAATCCGGCCCTTTCTTCCGCCTCTGGCCAGGCTGCTGCCCTCAGCGGACAGTCCGGCGTAAAGATGACCGGGCCTTATGAGTACGTGCCACCGATGTACTGGACCGCTGACACGCGGGCGGGCGGTGCTTATGGCTACAACACCGAGACCAGCCCGGGCCCGGCTATTCCGGCGCGCGGTAGCCTGGAGCGATTCATCCCCAAGGATCACTTGTGGCCCATCAATGACACCTGGAATTTCCACGCCGGCGGGGGCCACTTTAGGACCCTTAAGGTCTTTACTGAGGGCTTGAACCGACGCTATGGGCCAGCGACTTCGCTGGATGACTATTTGCGCAAATCGCAGGCAATCACTTACGACGGTGAACGCGCCATGTTCGAGGCGTATTCGCGAAACAGATATACATCGACGGGCGTCATTCAGTGGATGCTGAACAACGCCTGGCCGTCCCTCATCTGGCATCTGTACGACTATTATCTTGTCCCTTCGGGTGGCTATTTCGGCACAAAAAAGGCCTGCGAGCCGGTCCACGTGCAATATTCCTACGACGATAACTCCGTCGTGGTGGTGAACAACACCGACAAGCCACTCAATGAATTGAGAGTGAGCGCCAAGACCTACAACCTGGACGCCTCTGAAAAGTCAGTGAAGGAGTTGACCCTGAATCTACTACCCGACAGCAGCGCCAAGGCCTTTGCCATGCCACCCCCAGATGGTCTCAGCAGGACATACTTCCTGCGCCTGACACTTCAGGACGCCGGTGGAACGCTGGTGAGCGATAACTTTTATTGGCTTTCGATGAAACCGGACACCATGGCGTGGAAAAAGAGTGATTGGGCCTATACACCACAGAAGGATTTCGGGGATCTGACAGGCTTAGAGAGTCTGCCGCAGGTCAATGTCGAAACCACGGTGACCGCGAAGACGAGCGCAGGCAAGGGCACCCTGCTGGTGCGGGTGAAGAACCCGGGTCGCAGCGTCGCTTTCATGGTGCATCTGCGGCTCGCCCGCGGCAAGGGCGGCGAGGATGTCGCGCCAGTTCTTTGGGAAGACAATTATTTTTCCATGCTCCCAGGCGAGGAGCGTTCCGTAGCCGCGGCATACGATGTTTCCCTATTGCACGGAACCGACCCCGTTATCGAGGTCGACGGCTTCAATGTCGTGAGTACCAGCCATCAACCCGAAGGAGAGGCAGCGGCTGGGACAGCTCCGCACAGCCAGCCATGAAGGACCGTTAGGGTACGGTGAGCGCCAGCCGTGGAGTGAACCCTGGGCCGCTGGCAGACGCAGGCGGGCGCCAGAAGGCCCAGGCGGTCAATGAATGGCCTAAGTCTTGCGCTCCTCTCTAGGTGGCCCCATCCGGCCCGGGAAACGCGGCGTCCAGAGCCTGCAGATCGCGCGGCGTGAGGGCTATCGAGAGTGCCGCAGCGTTCTCCTTCACGTGCGCCGGGGAGCCGGACTCTGGAATTGCGATAACGCTCCCGCTGCGAATCACCCAGGCCAGCGCAATTGCGGCGGCGGAGCAACCATGGGTGGTACCGACCTGCGCCAGCGTCCGGTCAGCTACGACGAGGTTATGGTCGCCGCCCAGCGGCGAGTACGCCATGACCGGCAGCTTGTGCTGCTTGCACCAGGGCAAGACATCGCGCTCAATGCCGCGGTTGTTGAGACTGTAAGCGACCTGATTGGTGGCGCAGCGATTGCCGTCTGGAACGCGGAACAGATCCTCCATCTGGCCAACGTTGAAATTGGATACGCCCCAGGCGCGAATTTTCCCCGCCGCGCGTAGTTGTTCAAAGGCGACTACGACGCCGGGGAACTGTGCGCTGGGACACGGCCAATGCAGCAAATAGAGATCCAGGTACTTGCTGCCGAGACGAGCGAGACTTGCCGCGCAGGCACGCGCGATGCCATCGCCCAACACCTGATCGCCCTCCACCTTGGAGACCAGGTATATGCGGTCGCGCTGATCGGCAATCACGTGACTGATGAATTGCTCAGAGCGGCCGCTGCCATAATTACCCGACGTATCGATCAATGTCATGCCGAGGGAAATGCCTGTGCTTAGCGCCTCTTCCTCGACAGCCACCGGGTGCCTGCCCTGACCGGAGTGCCAGCAGCCTTGACCAAGCGGCGGGACGATCGTGCCGTCCGGAAGCTTTACGGTACGCGCAGCAGGCATCGGTACAGCGCCGGTTCCAGGATCCTGTGCGGTCGCTTGCGCCGCGATCATCGCACTCAGGGCGGGAAACGATAGACCGAGGGCCGCGCAGCGCGCACTAAATTCACGTCGGCTAAGCAAGCGTTTGTTCATGGTGTCAACTCCTGCGTGCTGAACAAAACTAAAAGGGAAGAGTGCGGTGGCCGGTGACTCCCGTCGCTCAGCGCCACAGCGGACCGATATTTTGGACACTGGCGGCAGGATTAGACAATGGGATCGATGCGCTCTGATGCAACTTCTTGATTTATCCGATGGATTTGAATGGTGACCGGAGGTTGGAGTGCATCAGCGACGCCGCCGCACACGATAAAAGCCGTAACCGCAGGCGTTGACCAGCGCGAAAGTTCCCAGGATTTTCACCGCGAAAACTCCGGGACTCCGCACATCGACAAACGGGTAGGCATTGAGAACCAGCACGAAGACTATCGCCATGACGCCGCAAGCGCAGGCGGCCGCGGTCCACCACGGCAAGCGCTCGCGCACCGCCCTCGCCCCGCAGATGGGAATCAGGAACATGGCAAGGTAGGCAATCGCATAAAACTCCGAACTCGCGTCGTTGAGCACACCAAATGCTTCGGCCGTGCGCACTCCCGCGCTGCCCAGCACCAGCATGATGGCGATGACGGCACTGGTCACGTAGATGGAGTTCGTCGGCGTCCGGTAGCGGGGATGAAGGCGGGCAAACCAGGCCGGAATCAGGTGGTCCCAGCCGGCGGTCATCGGCAGGCGCGTGGCGCCGGTGAAGAGGAAACTGGCGGCACCCAGGATCCGGATCTGCAGCAGCAGGATCGCTAGCTTGCCGAGCAGGGCGGCGATACCGCCTTCGCCGAAGGCCAGGCTGAGTGCCTGTGGGATAGGGGCTACGTAATTGATCGCCGTACCCAGGTGCAGTTCGTGCAGGCTCACCACAGAGGCCGTGCCCAAAACGAACATGGACAGCACGATCGGTGTGGCCAGGACCACGGATCGTCCAATAGCACTGCTTGCAGACTTAGTCTCACCGGCCATGATCGCGATGTACTCAAGACCCGCGGCGGCGAACAGTACCTGCCCAAGGAGCGACAGCGAGGTGGGATCGGTGGGCGGCAGGCGCAGTGCGAACGGGGCATAGTGCAGAGGCGCGCCGTGGAGCCACACCCACAGCGGTGCGAAGATCAGCAGCCCAAAGGCGAGCATGATGGCGGCACCGCTTACATTGTGGATCCATTTGCCCAGGCCCAGGCCGCGAACGGCCGTCGCCGTCAGCAGGGCCACGATGCCACACAGCAAGGCATAGACGAACAGCCGGTTCTCGGGCAGGCCCGCGGCCGCCGGTCCAATCATGTAGGCCATTTCGCTCGGAATCTGGAACAGGATCGTCGCAATGGAGCTGAGCGCATAGGCCCAGATGTTCCACGCCGTCATGAACCCGATGCCGTCGCCGAAGGAACGGCGCGCCCATTCGTACAGGCCGCCCTCCAGGGGCATCTCCCGGTTCAGGTAATAGGTCGCGATGGCCATGGGCGCGTAGAAAAACACAAAGGCCGCAAGCCAGATCAGGAACTGGGCCTGGCCGACACCGGCGGCGATGCCAACCCAGGAACTGCCCACAACGGTGAGGACCTGCGCAAGGACCAGGTCACGCAGCCGTAGCTGACGCTTGAGGAGGTGTTCCGCGCCAACACTCCCAGGAGAACGGGTCAGATTCGAATCACGGTCCGCACCCTGACCCATGGAGCGCTCCCCGGCGTTATCGCCGCGTCCCTATGGTAATCCACCGCAGAGAATGCCTGTCGCCGGTCACCGAAGGTCTGCCCAGCGTCAGGAGTCACAGCGACGATTCAGAACTGGCTTGGCCGGAGGAAGGACGATAGGTGCCGTCTGAGGGCATTCGGGCGATCGGGTTCGATGCGGCAGAGCGGGCACCCAATCCAAAGCCGAGACCTCTGCGTGCGGATGCTCGCGCCTTGCAAACACATCGCAGACGCAAGCTGCTCGGCTTGACTGACCGGTTGACTCCCCGTAGGCTGGCTGGGTTGATCGATCAATCAAGTCATGGCTGCCTCTTCCAACACCCGCAACCGCATCGTCCTTTCGGCGCTGCAACTGTTTGCCACCAAGGGCTACGGCTCTACCAGTGTGGCCGACGTGCGCCAGGCGGCGGGCATCCACAGCGGCAGCCTGTATCACTTCTTCCCCGGCAAGCAGGATCTGCTGCTGGCCGTGCTTGAGGCCTATCGCGGGGGCATCGGCCCGATGCTGCTGCGGCCGGCCTGGGCTGGCGAGGAAGACCCGATCGAGAAGATCTTCGCGCTTTTGAAGCGCTATCGGGCCTCGCTGTTGCAGACCGAGTGCACCTATGGCTGCCCGATCGGCAGCCTGGCCCTGGAGCTGCATGAGCCTGATCCGCCGGTGCGCCGGTTGCTGGCGCAGAACTTCGAAGGCTGGATAGACGCCATCGAAGGTTGTCTCAACGATGCGGGCGATCGTCTGCCGGCGGACATTGACCGGCGCGAGCTCGCCGGCTTCGTGCTCACGGCCATGGAGGGCGCGGTGATGCAGGCGCGCACCTACCGCGACATCAAGCGCTTCGACGGCTCCGTGCGCCAGCTACGCTCCTATTTCGACACGCTGCTGAGCGGCGGTCGCCGGCCCGAGCGCGGCAGCAAGACAAAATCCGCCGGCGCTGCAAAAATGGGGAGCAAACGGATATGAATGGAATCAATCTCATGGCAGTAATGGCCGCGGGCGCCTCGGCTTTCGTACTTGGCGGTTTGTGGTATTCACCGGCGCTGTTCGCCAAGGCCTGGATGCGCGAGGCGGGGCTCTCCGAAGCCCAGGCCCGGTCCGGCAATCGTGCGTTCATTTTCGGCGGCGCCCTGGTGCTGTCGCTGATCGCCGCTTTCGTGTTCGCCATGTTTCTCGGCCCCGCGCCGGCGCTGGGTTTTGCCCTGGGCGCGGGCAGCTCGGCAGGCTTGTGCTGGGTGGCGGCGAGCCTGGGCATCAACTACCTGTTCGAACGCAAGCCGCTCAGGCTATTTCTCATCAACGGTGGATATTTCACCCTGCAGTTCACGCTCTACGGACTCGTGCTCGGTCTTTGGCATTAGTGGAGAAGGGAAAACTCGATGCGTAACTTACTGCTACTGGTCCTGCCGCTGGCCGTTTCGGCGGCAGAGTTGCCACCCTCACCCTTCGCCCCACTGGCGTACCTGGCCGGCTCCTGTTGGCAGGGGACGCTGCCCGGCGGAAAGGGTGTCGACACGCATTGCTTCAGCTGGGTCTACGGCGGGAAGTTCCTTCGCGACAGGCACACGGTGCATGGCGCGGGTCATGCGGACTACCTTGGCGAATCAACCTACTTCTGGGACGCTGCGGCGCAAGGGCTGCGCTACCTTTACATCGAGAACGCCGGCGGCTCGAGCCTGGGCACTGTTGAGGCCTCGGGCGACACTCTGGTATTTCCGGATGCGAGCTACCAGGAAGGCGGCCACACGCAGGTGTACCGCAGTCGCTGGCAGAAGAGCGGCACCGACGCCTACGACGTGATTACGGAGTTTAAAAACAAGGACGAGTGGGTACCTGGCTTTTCCGCGCACATGCATCGGATCGCCAGACATTAATTGCCACCGCCGACGCAGCTGGCGCGCAGAGCGTAAAGCGGTTGGGCTGAGTGTGAGGGGCTTGATTGCGCTGGGGTGGTGCGCCTCATTCATGCCCACAGCTTCCGGCGGTTAGGCTAGGGTATGAGCTTCCACGCCCGAACCGAATGGTCGGCCGGGACGATCAACCACCCATCTCCGATGCCCATGCCAGGAAGCGCGCGTTCGGCATTCGTGCCCGCCGGAATGATCTGCGCACCGGCAGCTCCGGTCCACAACTGCGCGCCCGTTGCCAAGTCGTATGCGTACACATCACCAAACACCGTTGCCGCGATGACCAGGTTGTCGACGAGCAACGGGTCAATGATCAGATTGTCCATGGCCGGATTTGTCCAGCGGGTGGTGCCAGTCATCAGATCAACGGCCATGAGCACCCCCTGCCTGTCGATAAAGACGCCCAGGGTTCCATTGACGGCTGGCAGAACAACGGACGTGTACGAGGTTCCAAGCTTGGTCGCCGACTGCGCATCGAACACGCTGTAGGTTCTGCCTGGATCCAGATTGCTGACATAGAGGCGGTTGTTGGAGTAGACCGACGTCCAGGCGGTGCCGCCTGAGCAGCCGTTCGAGATTTGCCAAATGACGACTCCCGACAGAGGGTCAAATTTGTTAGCCCAGCATTGACTGGTCGCGTATACGCCGTCGGCGGCGACCGTCGGAGAATCGAAAGCCATCGTGTCGAAAGACCATTGCCAGACGAGGACGCCGTTCGTGGCGTCCACTGCAACCATGCCCGAAGAACCCGCGGCATAGACGATTCCGGCGACCGCGTTAGGAGGGGCATCGAATCCGCCGAAGCCAAGCGGGGCACTCCAAATCTGTGCGCCAGTCGCGCCATCGAGCGCATACAGCACGCCGTCGTAGCTCTGCACATAGAGCTTTCCACTTGCGTAAGTGAGACTGGCCAGATTGTAGGTCGCCGGCACGGATTTCGGACCCCACACGGTAGTACCTGTGGCGAGATCCAGGGCATAGACAGATGCAGTCGCCGAAGTGGGATTCCCGTCATTGGTGGTGGTCACGTACACGAGTCCGCCGCCCACGACCGGATACGAGACCGATCCATCCAGGGTCCGGAACCAGGTTGCCGACGGCGGGAACACGGCGGCCTGGCCGCCCAGCGTTGCATTGCCAGTGTGAGAGTAATCCACGCGGTACGTCGTGGACTCGGTAAACGGCAGCGACGGCAGCGCCGCAGGCTGGATTACGTCCATTGGCACCTGGCACTGCAGCCCACTGACATTGGCCGTGATCGTCGCCGTACCGGGAAGGATGCCGGTTACGATGCCGGACGCACTGACGCTGGCGATCGTACCGTCAGAGGAAACCCAACCGGCTTGCGCGCTCACATCCCCAGTGGACCCGTCGGAGTAGCTTCCCTGAATCGCCAGCGGGCGGGACTTTCCCTGGCTGACGGCGCCAAAACTTGGCACGCAGGTGATGCTGTTCAGAACCAGACTGGCCGCGCTGACCGTAACACTCGTGTAATTAAAACCGCCGACGAGAAGCCCCGAACCTGCTGCCGCACCGGTGATCGAAAGCGTGTCCAGCAATCCAACCAACACAAAGCGATCGCCTACTGAGAGCGTGCCGCCCGGAACCTGATAGTTTCCCTGGTTGGCGGACACCTGTTGCAGCGCTCCCGTGCCGGGCCACACCAGATTCCCCGAGGTGTCGAAGATTCCCAGCGCGATTTGCGCGCTCCCGACGGTAGGTACGCCGGACCAGGCTATCTGGTTGCCAACCTGGCTCGACCAGGTGCTGCCCGACGTCGGAGAATCGATGACCGGGTAAGCGCTAAATTGTTGCGTCGTCTGCGTGTACGACTGTCCATTCACCACTGCGCTGAACGTTATCGTGTCGCCTGGGTTGAGGGAGAGATAGGCCTCGTAGTCGTCCGCAGCAGCCTGGTACGGCGTAGCCATCCCGTTCACCGTTACGGTGGCCGTCTTTATCGACGCTCCGGTGGTGCTGTCCGCGATCCGAACCGCGACTCCAGTGTTGCCGGTACCCACAACGAATCCCGGTGGTGCCGAATTGGTTGGGAAGGAGAGCACCAACGCGACAATCTGCGGGTGCACGCTTGACGGCCCGCCGCCGGCCCCGCCGTCGCCCCCGCCTCCACCACACGACGCGACACTGAGGGTGATCGCGGCGAGCAGCGCAAGCCGGCATCGGTAAGTGTGCATAGTCGTTTTACCGCTGACGGCCCCAAGTCTACTCCCTCGCTGGAAATGCGCAGAAAAGTCTGCGCCTGCCGCAAAGCTGCGCAATAAAAGCCGATTGGGTTACGATAGGGGGTTAGTCGCCCGGGGGTGGAATTGAACCACTTACACGCAGATTTTCAGCTGCAGGGTGGGGGGGGTCAGAGGTGTTCTTCAAGCAACCACTTGCAGCACTCGCCGCTCCTCGCCCCAGTGTCAGCAGGGCGCAATCGCGGAACAGTCGCTGCACATCGCGATTGCGAAGCCGCCACTAGAGTCGACCGCTGGTGCATGCGACATATGCCGGGGACGTTACGCCCCTCCAGACGACTATCGCCCGATTGGCACAGCGAATTGCGCGGGCATTCAGCCAGGGCCTAGACTGCCGTCGTACTTGGAATGAAGTATCGGCAGGCGCTGCGAGGCGCCCGCGGGGAGTGTGGGTGAATTGCCCTCCATCATGTTTAGAGTGCGTCCGCGCATGCCTGCTTGCCGCAGCCCTCTGGCTCTCTGGCTGTGGTGGCGGGGGAGGAGGCAGTGGGGGTGGGTCGAGCCAACCGAGCCTGACCGTCAGTCCGACGCAACTCGCGGTATCGGCAGACGCGGGTACAAGTTCGATACCGACGACGACACTCAGTGTCACCCTGCATAATGGGTCACCAAGTGGAACCTATATTGGGGCGAGCTATACCAACAACGCCATCACGGCGCTGGACTTCGCGATATCCGGTGCCCAGGGAACACTGACGATCAGCTTCAAGAACCCGAGCGTGATCGGGCCTGGCACCTACTCCGATTCGGTGCACGTTGCCATCTGCACGGACAGCTCCTGCACACATCTACAGAGCGGTAGCGAGCTGATCGTCCCGGTCACGTACACGGTCACCGTAACCGCCACTGTCACCCTTTCCGCGAACCCGACGACGACGGGCGCTGGAGTGCCAACGACGTTGACGTGGAGCTCTACACACGCCCAGTCCTGCACCGCGTCGGGTGAGTGGTCCGGCGCACTCCCCAGCTCAGGATCGCAGGTTGTCACCCCTGTCAGCGTGGGCGACCACACTTACACATTGAACTGCGCCAACCCCGGTGCTCCGGCCCAGACCAGCGTCACGGTCACGGCTGTGGCCCCGGTCGTTACGTTTGCGGCATTTCCGAAGGATGTCATCGTTGGCAAGGCCGTGACGTTGCGCTGGCAAGGCCAGTACGCGGCTTCTTGCGTCGCGTCTGGCGATTGGAGCGGTTCTCTGCCCAGCGCAGGGTACCGGACCCTGTCCCTGTCGATTCAAGGCACCTCGAACTTCCATCTGGTTTGCTCCAACGCGGCCGCGTCCGCCCCGGCCGACGCCTCGGTAATGGTTGGTGCGGCGCCGGTGGCTCCGCCCGCGACCGCGTATCGCATGACGGAGAGTCATGATGGTGTCCTGACCACGTCGAATGGCATCCAGCACCCTGCCACTTCGGCGCCGACGTGGACCGTGGATTTTGGGGCACCGACCTCATACCCGCTGATCGTCAACGGCATGATATTCGTTGCAACGGCGAACCCCGACAGCACGTATGGCAATAGACTTTATGGATTGAACGCCCAGACCGGCGCGACGATCTGGGGCCCGGTCGCGGTCCCAGGTACCTACTTCGGATCAGGCCTGACGTACGAAAACGGTCGTGTTTTTGTTCTGATGTTCGACGGCGCGATTCGCGCCTTCAATGCGTCGGACGGGGCAGCCCTTTGGAGCACACAACTGCCCGGCTACTGGTACGAAGCGTCGCCCAATGCCTACGGCGGCATTGTGTTTGTGACTGGCAATGCCGGTCTGTCCGCACTGGACGAGGCAAGCGGAGCCATTCTCTGGACCGTCGGATCAGCGGGCACGACCGATTGGGCGTCACCTGCGATATCGTCCGAAGGCGTCTACGTTCAGACCGGCTCGTGCAACGCCGGCGCCTATGATCCCGTCTTCGGCAGCACACTTTGGCAAGCACAAAGCCCGTGCAACGGCCCTTGGGGTTACGCATCAATCGTCAGACATGGAACTTTCTTCGGCCGAACCGGGAGTTCACTCAATCTCTTCGATGCCATAACCGGCAGCTTCTCAGTCCAGCTTGGTTCGGCGCGGGCGCCCGCTGTCACGGATACCGCCGTGATCGCCCTCAACGCTGGCACTCTATCGGCGACGCGGTCGAGCGATTTCGTGCAGACCTGGACCTTCAGCGGTGACGGCAGTCTCGTCACGGCGCCGGTTGTAGTGAACAACACCGTGTTCATCGGGTCGGGGAGCGGCAAAGTGTATGGGCTTGACGCGGGGACGGGCACCCAGACTTGGATGGGCCTATCGCCAGTGCCGCTCACTGCGGATAGTGAAAGCGGCGGACCCATGCCGCCGTCGGGACCGGCCGCAGGTGAAAATCTGCTGGTCTATCCCGCAGGAAATTCATTGATCGTCTGGCAGATGCAATAAGCCGGCGCTCGTGTCAACGGCATGGGCTGTTATCCTTGTGCCCGGAATAAACCGCCACCGATGTGCTCGGAACGGACCCAGATGTGCCGTAGCCGCTGACGGAAGAATGGCGCCGACGCCTACGACGTGATTACGGAATTCAAGCGCAAGGATGAGTTGATACCTGGCTTTTCCGCGCACAATTAAAGGATCGTCACCAATTAAACGGCACTGCCAGCGCGGCTTGCGTTCAAGGCTGATGTGCCCCCGTGAAAGACCGGGCACCTCACAAGCGCCGAATGCCCTTTCGGTGCGTCACTCGGCGTCCAAGACTTACCAGCACTGCGCACTTTAAGTTCGCTGCCTACATTTCGCGCACGGTTCGATCGTGGGCTCGTCAGTTCGGCCGCCACTTTTTATCGACCCCGCTTCCGGAACTTCCCTACAAATAAACACGCGGTTCCACCGACGACACACTCCGGATTCTGCCGCTTGCTCGAAAGGTCGGGTTGGCGGTCAACTGTAGACATCACTTGAATGGAGAACCCGCTGGAGAAATCACGGGCGGGAACTTTTGTGCTACAGCGCTTGCTGAATGTATGTATACGCATGTGCGGTTCGAGTTTGGCCACCCGCATTTGGTCGAGATGGAGATGTCCGTGAAGAAAGTGCTCAGCGTATTCGGAACACGGCCAGAGGCGATCAAGATGGCGCCACTCGTTCACGCGTTGAGGGTGAACCCCAGTTACGAACCACGTGTGTGTGTGACCGCGCAGCACAGGCAGATGCTCGATCAGGTGCTCACTCTGTTCGACATAGTTCCCGATTACGATCTCAATCTCATGCGCACTGGCCAGAGTCCCAGTAGCGTAACCTGCGGCGCGCTTCAGGGGCTTGACACTGTCTTCGATACGTTCGCTCCCGACGTAATCCTGGTGCACGGCGACACGACGACGACCCTCGCTGCGAGCATTGCCGCGTTCTACCGGCGCATCCCGATTGGACACGTTGAAGCGGGATTGCGCACCAACAACCTACGGTCGCCATGGCCAGAGGAGATGAACCGCCGAATGACCGATGCGATCGCGGACCTACACTTCGCGCCCACGAAGCAGGCGCACCGCAACCTGCTGCGAGAAGGCGCAGATCCTGCGCGCGTTATCCTAACCGGCAACACAGTAATCGACGCTTTGCTGCAAGTCGTCGAGCGGCTGCGCGCCGATGAGACCCTGCGTCGCCGCGTTGCGGCGCGCTTTCCATTCCTCGACGACCGCCGGCGCATGATCCTGGTCACGGGACATCGACGCGAGAATTTCGGCGAGAAGTTCGTGAGTTTCTGCTCGGCATTGCGGCGCATAGCCACTCAACGGTCCGATATTCAGATCATATACGCGGTTCACTTCAATCCAAACGTACAGCAGCCTGTCCGCTCAATCCTGAATGACCTCGCCAACGTCAGCTTAATCGAACCGCAGGAGTACCTGCCGTTCGTCTATTTGATGATGCGCGCGCACCTGATTATTACGGATTCCGGGGGCATTCAGGAGGAGGCCCCGGCGCTGGGGAAGCCGGTTCTCGTTGTGCGCGACACGACGGAACGGCCGGAGGCGATCGCGGCGGGAACTGCGCGCCTCGTCGGCACGGGTACCGAAGCCATCTTCGCGGCCGCCATGCAGCTCCTGGACGACGACGCTGAATACGAGCGCATGGCGCACGCCCACAGTCCCTACGGCGATGGCCGCGCGACTGAGCGAATCATAGCCGCACTCGGGCGCGGGTGCCTCGAACTGCCGCAGCGTCCACCGGTCTCCGCTCAGGCCGCCGCCCCGATTGCCTCCCTCGCAGACTTCGTCGAGACGGCCGCTCCATGAGCGATGCCATCGCTTACTTGCTGGTGGCATGCCAGCTACTGACCGCGGTGGTCGGGGCGGTATTCCTGGTCAGCGGACTTGACGATCTCTTCATTGACATCTGTTATCTGGCGAGGGCCCTCTACAAGCGCATTTTTGTGGCCCCCCGGTACCCGGCCTTATCCGAACGGGAGTTGCGGGCCCGACCAGAGCAACCGATCGCCGTAATGATTCCGGCATGGCAGGAGTCGAGTGTCATCCGTCAGATGCTCCTAAACACGCGCGGTAGGCTCGACTACACGAACTACACGATTTTCGTGGGCACATATCCGAACGACCCCGCGACGGCACGTGAAGTGGATGGGCTCGAGGAGGCCGGGGCGCGCGTCATTCGCGTGACAGTGCCGCACGATGGGCCGACCAACAAGGCGGACTGCCTGAACTGGATTTATTACGCCATCCGCCGTCATGAGACCGCAGTAGGTATCGGTTTCCAGATCTTCGTGATGCAGGACTGCGAGGATGTGATTCACCCACTGTGTTACCGGCTCTTCAATTACCTGATTCCGCGCAAGGACATGGTGCAGCTGCCGGTGCTCTCTTTGGATCGGCGGTGGCGCGAATTCACGGCAGGTCACTACCTCGATGAGTTTGCGCAGCTGCACTACAAGGACCTCGTAGTGCGGGAGCTTCTGGATCGAAGTCTGCCGGCCGCGGGAGTGGGTGTCGCTTTTAGCCGCCGTGCGCTCGCGGCGGTTGCTGACACCAGCCACGGCGAGATCTTCAGTACCAAGTCGCTCACCGAGGACTATGACTTTGGTTTCCGGTTGAAGCGTCTCGGTATGCGCCAGATCTTCGTCAAATTCGAAGTTGAGCGCGGCGAATTCCCGGACGATGCAGAACCCGGCACCCGGCGCGGGCGTCGCGTCCGTGAGCTCGTCGGTGTCCGTGAGTACTTCCCGGCGACGTTAAGGAGTGCGATTCGGCAGAAGTCTCGCTGGGTCGTGGGTGTAGCCATGCAGGGCTGGTCCCACCTGGGCTGGTCGTCCGATTGGCGCACCAACTATATGCTGTACCGCGATCGCAAATCACTGATCACGAATCTGGTGTCGGTCGCGGGTTACGTCGTCGTGTCTGTCGTTGTTGGCGTATGGGCTATGCAGCAGTTATGGCCGGACGCCTATGCCTATCCGCCGATCGTGCCGCGCGGATCGACGCTGTGGCACATGCTGCAGATCAATTTTGCATTACTCGTGGCGCGGGTGGTGCAACGCGCGTACTGCGTCTGGCGGCTCCACGGATATCGGCAGGCTGCGCTCTCAATCCCGCGGATGGTGTGGGCGAACTTTGTGAACTTTGCAGCGACAGTGCGGGCAATGCGTCTCTACCTGCACCATCTGTACACCGGCCGGGCAATCGCGTGGGACAAGACTGACCACATTTACCCCGAGCTCGATTCAATTCCCTTCCGGAGCCCGCTAAGGGGGGCGCACGCGAACGGTCAGAGCGCGCCGGGCTAAACACGATCACTGCCGCGACGGAGCTATTCTCATGAAAGACATCGAATCGGAACAACGACGGAAGCTGCTTCTTCTTGGAGGCGCGCTCGCCGCCCAGGCATGCCTTCCGATGCCTGTTGCAAACGCCTTAACGTTGCCGCCACTCCTGAACTTACTCAAGCGTTACACGGCGTCGATCGTCCCCGTACCGTCCAATCCCTATTTTGTGCCACAGGGTGGCTCGGTTGCCGTGCCGTCACCGGCCGGCGCGCCGTTCAGTGGCACCGGGTTGCCCGGGTCAGCCACGCAAGCGTCAACACTTGTGTTGTACGACACGACAGGGCCGTGGGGCTGGCTGGGAGAAATCTACGCGACCATGGCGGGGAACCTTGCAAGCCACTTCGGTGCCTGGGTGGCCATGCCAGTCGTGTCGTACGCGGCGGGGACTCTCCAACAGTACTCGGCCTGTATCTACATCGGCTCAACTTACGGCGAGCCGTTACCAGCCGCGTTCCTGACGGACGTCTATGCGGGAACGACCAACGTCATTTGGATCTACGACAACATTTGGCAGCTGACCTCGAGCCAACCGCAATTTGCAGTCCAGTATGGCTTTATGCCATCCGTCTTCGATGCCTCGCCGGTAGGCACAGTGACCTACAGGTCCCAGAGACTGAAACGCTCCACTGCCAATGCGGCCGGCATCATGAGCTACTCCACCGTTGGTGCCCCCGCGACGGTGCTTGCCGAGTGCGTGCGCGCGGACAGCACGACGTTTCCGTGGGCAGTACGCTCAGGAAATCTCACCTACATTGGTGAGATTCCGTTCGCATATATGACCGAGGGCGACCGCTACCTGATCTTCTGCGACCTTCTCTTCGACGCGCTTGCCCCCATGACGGCGACTCAACACCGCGCTCTTGTGCGCCTCGAGGATCTCCATCCGATGTCGGATCCGACGGCCGTACTGCAGGCCGCAGAGTGGCTATTCAGCAACGGGATACCGTTCGGATTCCACTTGACGACCCGCTATCTCGACCCCACCGGCTATTACACCGGGGGCGTCCCGGAGGATGTTCCGCTACACACACAGCCCCTCATGATCGTTGCCACCCGTACGATGCAATCCTTGGGCGGGGTGATGATCCATCACGGCTACACTCATCAGTACGCGAACTCAGCGAACCCGTACTCCGCCGTGACAGGCGATGACTGTGAGTTCTACCGGATCACCAGCAACAGCGGCAACGGCGTACTGACATTCATGGGGCCGCTGCCGTCCGACACCGACTCCAGCTGGGCCCAAGGGCGATTCGACGCCTATGAGGCCGAGCTGGCCGCGTCGGGCTTTTCGATGCCGGCGCTCTCGACGTTTCCGGCTTACGCCGCATCGGTACCCGACTACCAGGCTGAAGCACGGAGGTTCGCAGCACGGGCGGAGCGAACGCTTTACTTTCCGGGATTTTTGACGAACCAGACCATCGATTACACGCGCCCCGCAGGCCAGTACGTCCCGTATAGCGTTCAGGACGTCTACGGATCCAAGGTGCTCCCCGACACGCTGGGCGGCATCGATCCGGCCGTGTACTACAACATTCCGCCGCGGCTGCCCGCGGATATCATCGCCGATGCCCAGCGCACGCTGGCAGTACGCGATGGTGTGGCGAGCTTCTTCTACAACCCGGAGGATCCGCTCAGCTACCTCCAGCAAACTGTCCAGGGCCTGCGCGATCTCGGCTACCAATTCGTGAGCCCTCTGGACCTGTAAGTCAAGCATATTGCCCGAGAAGGAAGATCGTCTGCGGACGATTGCCAGGACACGAGCACATCCGCATCGCGGTACTCATGACCGCGCGCGGCTCTGGCACTCAGGCGTGCTTGCGGGAGCGGCTGTGGCGCTCGCGATGGGTGCGCCGGCCTCAGCTGCGGAGGTACCGGGGCCCTGTCCAGCCGCAGCGCCGCTGACGCGCAGTGCCGCGGGTGAAGAGAGTTGGTTACGGCGGCAAATTCGACGCTTCCGCGGGTATCCGCACCTGGATCGCGCCTATCGCCTCATGAAACAGGGCAAGGCCCAGGATGCGACAGACGAGCTTTACAGCTACCTGCGCCGGGACCCATACGATCAAGCGGCCCGGCAGACTCTCCTTATCCTGCTATACGAACAGCGCAGGTACGCGGAGACAGCGTGTGAAGCGACCTCGTTATTGACGGATAAGTCGCGGAGCCCGTCGGCAATGATGTATCGGGCGCTGGCCGAACAGCGTCTCGGACAGAACGCCAGGGCGCTCACGGACTTTCGCGATGCCGCGGCAAACGTGTCGACCCCACGTCCGGAGAGGGTGTTTGCCGCCAACTCCGAGATTGATCTGCTGATCCGCAACGGCAATTTCGCTGGGGCGCAGGAGGCTTTGGAGGGGATTGCGCGCGAGGCGGATGATTTTGCATTCTACTACCGGAAGGGCATAGTGGCCGGTGCCCTCGGGCACGACGTCGAGGCCCAGAGCGCCTATCAGGTCGCGATCATCAAAGCGATCAAGAACTCGGATCGTGCGACCGCAATGGCCGCGGAGGGACAGGTCGCAGTGCGCCGGGGTCGCTGGACCGAGGCTCGTGGTCTGCTGCGTGCCGCGCACGACATCGAACCCGATAACCCCGACTTGATGCGCGCACTCGTCACAGCAGATCGCCACTTGGGCATTTACGACGAAGCCGTGAAATTGATCAGTGCGGTGCTGGCGGTGGCACCCTCACGGTCCGACCGCGAGGTGCTCGCTGAGCTGTCGGTCAGCCGAAGAGAGTGGG
>Ga0209488_10000009_pt1 | contig 153960 bp, 156 predicted proteins | sample Rivendell_Oct201_8_FD_188349 | JGI IMG/M metagenome (GOLD analysis project Ga0209488, IMG submission 188349) | Vadose zone soil microbial communities from the Eel River Critical Zone Observatory, Northern California, USA -... | ecosystem: Environmental > Terrestrial > Soil > Vadose zone >...
TCCTTTGTCACTTGAGGCCTGGTAACCACAAGCTTCATCGGAGACCCCCGAATGGGCAACTACTCAACCAGGAATAACGTCCTGAGACTTCACAGCTAGTGTACTCGCGTCAGTCCGGCACATCCTCCCCGGTGAAATTCTTGCGCAGTCCCGCCCTGATGCCCGCGCGCGCGCAGCCCACCCTCGTGGTCGCGTTGCTGCTGCTCGCCAGCGGTTGCGCGATCGCACGTGACTTCAGCGATCTGGCGGGCGCGGCACGGACGATCCTGGGTGCGGAGCAGGGTGTCTATGTGGAAGCGGGCGACGGCGAGATCCTGCTCGCGCAGGCCGCGCGCCGGCCCGTGCACCCGGCCTCGGTATCAAAGGTGCCCACCACGCTCGCCCTGTTGCGCCGGCTCGGCCCCGGCTACCGCTTCACCACCACTTTTTCTGCCGCCGGCACCGTGCAGGACGGCCTGCTCGAAGGCGACCTGATCGTCGATGGCGGTGGCGATCCCTTCTTTGTCGATGAGAACGCCTTGCTGGTCGCCGCGCGCCTCAATGAACTCGGCGTCCATCGGGTTGCCGGCAGACTCCTCGTGCGCGGCACCCTGATCTTCAACTGGCAGGGCGAGGCGGCCGAGGCTCGGCTCCGTGCGGCCCTGTCCGGCCAGGCCCCGCCGTCCGCCTGGGAAGCCGTGCGCGCGCTCCCGGACATTTCTCCCGGTGGCTCTTCATCGGCGCCGGCCGCCCTGCAATTTGAAGTGGGACCGCCCGCGCCGCAGGGCGCTGCGCCGGAGCCGGCGGCCCTGCGCCCGCTCATCGCTCATCGCTCGCAGCCGCTGCTGTCGCTGGTCAAGGCACTGAATGACTACTCCAACAATGTGTTCAAGCCGCTCGCGGATGCGGCCGGCGGCGCGGCCACGGTGCAGGAGCAGGCCCGTTCGGTGGTGCCCGCGAGCATGCGGGCCGAGATCACGCTGGGCGACGGCGCCGGCACCTATCCGCGCAATCGGCTCAGCCCGCGCGCGGCCGTGAAGATCCTGCGGGCGCTCGAGGAGGAATTGCGGCTCAGCGATCACCGGCTGGTCGATGTGCTGCCGGTCGCCGGATTCGATCCTGGCACACTGCAGGACCGCCTGAATGGCGCCGGGGAATCCGGTTGTGTGGTGGGCAAGACCGGCACCTTCGGCGACTACGGTGCCAGCGCGCTGATCGGCGCGCTGCGCAGCCGCGACCACGGTACGGTCTATTTCGCGATCCTGAATCACGGTATCCCGGTGCCCGAAGCCCGGCGCCGCCAGGACCAGCTGCTGCGAGTGCTGTTCGAGCGGCTGCAGGTGCAGCCCTGGACCTACCAGCGCGACACGCGAGCGGCGGTGGCGCTCGCGGAGGCCATTCCGGTCAGCAATGAGACGCCCTGAATTGCGCTGCCACGGGCAATTGCGTAGCGTTGCGCGCTGTGCCGACTCCTGAACCCGCTGTTTCCGGCCCGCGCGATCTGGCGCCGGGCGCGATCGCGCTGGCGCCGCATCCGGCATGCGGTCCCGGTCCGCTGCGCTCGCTCCACGCCAGGGCGACACTCGAACCCGGCGGCCGCCTCGCGGTTGAGTTCGACGTGCGCGGCGATCTGGCGCGGCTCCGTCTCGCGCCCGCCGCTGCGGCAGCGCGACGCCGTAAAGACCTGTGGCAGCACACCTGCTTCGAGCTCTTCGCAGGGCGCGATGCCGACACCGGCTATCTGGAATTCAACTTTGCGCCCAGCGGCGACTGGGCGGCCTGGGCCTTCAGCGACTATCGCAGCGGGGGCCGCGAACTCGAAGTGGCGCGCGTTCTTGTCAGCACCCTCAGCGTGGATTCCGGCCACTGGCGCCTGCGCGCGCAGGCCGAGTTCGCCGCCGCTCCCGACGTGGCGGCCAGCGGCGGAAGCACTGTGGCCTGGTGGCTCAATCTGGCGGCGGTAATCGAGGACGAGGATGGCGCGCTGACGTACTGGGCGGCGCATCATTCGGGCGCACGCCCGGATTTCCACGATCGCGCCAGCTTTTGCGTGCCGCTGCAGGCGCACCGCGCCGCCTCGCTGCCGCGGGCCGAAGGCATATGAAATTCGGCATCGACCGCCTGATCTCCGAACCGGAGCTGCGCCGCCCGCTCGTCGGTCGCCGGCTCGCGTTGCTGGCGCATCCGGCCTCGGTGACCGCGGGGCTGGTTCATTCACTCGATGCCATCGCCGCGCTGCCCGGGCTGCGCCTGAGCGCCGCATTCGGCCCCCAGCACGGACTGCGCGGCGACAAGCAGGACAACATGATCGAGTCGCCCGATTTCGAAGATCCGGTGCACGGCATTCCGGTGTTCAGCCTCTACGGGCAGGTGCGCCGGCCGACGCCGGCGATGATGGACTGCTTCGATGTGCTGCTGATCGACCTGCAGGACATCGGCTGCCGCGTCTATACCTTCATCACCACGCTCCGCTATCTGCTCCAGGACTGCGCCGCGCAAGGCAAGGCGGTGTGGATCCTCGATCGCCCGAATCCCGCCGGCCGGCCCGTCGAGGGGCTGCGGCTCGAGCCGGGCTGGGAGAGTTTCGTCGGCGCCGGCGCGCTGCCGATGCGGCACGGTCTGACCATGGGGGAACTGGCGCGCTGGTTCGTCGCCGCCTTCAGGCTGGAGGTCGATCTGCAGGTCATCGAGATGCACGGCTGGAGCAGCGGCGCCGCGCCCGGCTTCGGTTGGCCGCTGGCGGAGCGTTCCTGGATCAATCCGAGTCCGAACGCGGCCAGCCTGTCGATGACGCGCTGCTATCCCGGCACCGTGCTCATCGAGGGCACGACGCTGTCGGAAGGCCGCGGCACCACCCGGCCGCTCGAGATGGTGGGCGCACCGGACGGCAACGCCCAGGCGCTGCTGCGCTGGCTGCGCCAGTTCGCGCCGGACTGGCTGCACGGCGTGCGCCTGCGCGAGTGCTGGTTCGAGCCCACCTTTCACAAGCACGCGGGCCAGCTGTGCAACGGCATCCAGCTGCACGTCGACGCCGACGCCTATCGACACGAGGCCTTCCGGCCCTGGCGGGTCATCGCGGCGCTGCTGAAGGCACGGCACGAGCTGCAGCCGGAAGCCGCGCTGTGGCGCGATTTCCCTTACGAATACGAGCACACGCGCCTGCCCTTCGACGTGATCAGCGGCGGACCGCGGCTGCGGCAATGGATCGAGGCGGACGATTCGAGCGCCGCTGATCTCGATGCGATGGCGGTACCGGAGGAACGGGCCTGGATCGAGGCGCGCTCGAGCGCGCTGCTGTACCGCGAATGAACCGCCGCCGCCTCCCCTATGGACCCTGGCGCTGATCCAGCTTCAGGCCGCGTGACAATGCCCACAGGCGCAGGTATTTGCGCCGCACGTAGCCGGCCTCGACGATGTGGAACAGCCAGCCGCGCCAGCCGTCGAGCAGGCCGCCCTTGATGAGCAGCCCGCGCAGCAGGCGCCACGCCGGATTCAGCAGCACGGAGAGCAGGCCGCAGCGGCGCCCGGTGGCGTGCATCTGTACGGCCATCAGCGAGGCGTAGCGGTCGAGCCGGCCCAGCTGATCATCGAGGTCGCGGTAGGCGAAATGCTCGAGCGGCGCGCTGAGCGCACCCACGGGCCCGCTCACCGCGATCTTCTCGTGCACTTCGTAACCCGTCCAGCGCGCGGCGCGCCGGTCGTAGAGGCGGATGTGCCGGTCAGGCCAGGCATTGCCGTGCCGGAGGAAGCGGCCGAAGTATTCGGTCAGGCGGGGAATCGACCAGCCGCGCGCCCCGGCGAAGCCACCGTCACGGAGCGACTCGATCTGGGCACGGAGACCTGGGGTGACACGCTCGTCGGCGTCGACGCTCAGCACCCAGTCGTGCGTCGCGGCGTCCGTGGCGTACTGCTTCTGCGAGCGGTAGCCGGGCCAGTCGCGCTCGATCACCCGCGCGCCGAGCCGCGCCGCAATCTCGCGCGTCGCATCGCTGGAGTGCGCATCGACCACCACGATCTCGTCGCAGAAACTCACGGAAGCGAGGCAATCGCCGATGCGCCCGGCCTCGTTGCGCGTGATGATGCAGGCGGTGAGCCCCGGCACGCGCATCTGCGATCGTTCCGCCGCTTTACCGCGCCGGGCCCAAGCCCGCGCGCGCCAGCGTTCGTTCCGCCTGGCGCAGATGCGGCAGGTCGAGCATCTGTCCACCGAGCTGCAGGGCGGCGACACCGGGATTGGCGCCAAACAGCGCGACGATTTCCCGGGCCGCTGCGATCTCGGCGGCGCTCGGCGCAAAGCATTCGTTGATGATCGGAACCTGCTCGGGATGAATCGCGAGCTTGCCGCTGAAGCCGTCGCGACTTGAAAGCGCACAGGCGGCGCGCAATCCGGCCGCATCGCGGAAGTCGGCGTACAGGGTGTCGATGGCCGCGACGCCCGCCGCGTGCGCGCCGAACAGGCAGAGCGCACGCACCACCTGGTAGGGCGCGCTCCACTGCCCGGATGCCTCCTTGTTGGCGGTGGCACCGATCGCCGTGCTGAGGTCCTCGGCGCCCCAGGTCAGGCCGAACAGGCGCGGGCCGCAGCGCGCGTAGCCCCCGAGGCTGAAGACCGCCGCGGGTGTTTCCGTCGCCACCGGCAGCAGGCGCACCGCCCCGGCGCCGAGGCCGCTGCTGCGCTCGAGCGACTCGAGCCGGGCGGCAAGGGCCAGCACATCTTCGGGCCCGCGGACCTTGGGCTGCACAATGCCGTCCGGGCGGCTGCCGCTGAGCGCGGCCAGGTCGGCCCGCGCCTCGGCCGACTCGAGCGCATTGATGCGCACCCACAGCTGCGTCGCGCTGCGCTCGGGGTGGGCGCCCAGGAATTCGCGCACGCGCTCTCTGGCGGCCGCCTTCTGGGCTGCCGCCACCGAGTCCTCGAGATCGAGGATCACGAGGTCGGCCCCGGCGCCCAGGCACTTGGCCAGTTTGCGATCGCTGTCGCCCGGCACGAACAGCAGCGAGCGTGCCCTCACGGTGCCGGCCGCCGCAGCATCAGCGCCGAGCGCTTGCAGACCGCGACCAGCTCGTCGCGCTGATTGAAGGCGCGATGCTGGAACACCACGATCCCGTTGCCGGGCCGCGAGCGGCTGTCACGCAGCTCGAGGACCTCGGACTCGCAGTGCACGGTGTCGCCGTGAAACAGAGGCTTCGGAAAGCGCACCTCGTCCCAGCCCAGGTTCGCCACCGTCGTGCCGAGCGTGGTGTCGCCGACCGAAACGCCGACCATGAGGCCGAGGGTGAAGGCGCTGTTGACGACCCGCTGGCCGAATTCGCTGTGGGTGCGGCAGTACTCCTCGTCCAGGTGGAGCGCGGCGGGGTTGTGCGTGAGCGCGCTGAAGAAGACGTTGTCCGCTTCCGTCACGGTGCGGCGAATCGCGTGACGGAATAACTGCCCGACGCGAAACTCTTCGAAATACAGTCCGGCCACGAATTCCTCCCGTCGGCCGCGGCGGCTGCGGCGCCACGGGTCACTGGCAGTACCGCAGCTATCGTACTAGATTATCCGCGCAGCCGCCCGCCGCGCTGCCGGAGATGAGAGAGCATGGCCAGCAGAATTGCAGCATGCAGCTGCGGAAAGCTGCGCGTCACCTGCAACGGCGAAGCGGTCAGGATCTCGATCTGCCATTGCCTCGCCTGCCAGCGCCGCACCGGCGCACCGTTTGGCGCGCAGTCCAGGTTTCACCGCGACCAGGTGCGCATCGAGGGCGAGAGCACCGTGTACATGCGCTCGGCCGACAGCGGCAACCACGTGAGTTTCCATTTCTGCCCGGGCTGCGGCTCGACCGTCTACTGGCAGCTCGCCGCCTATCCCGAATACATTGCCGTCGCACTCGGGATGTTCGCCGATCCCGCCTACCCCGCCCCGAGGATTTCGGTCTGGGAGACAACGCGGCATCCCTGGACGGAACACCTCGCCGATAGCCCCATGGAACACCTGGCCTAGCCTGCTCAAGGCAGGCGGGTGCGCCCCATCAGGAAGCGGTCGCACTCGCGCGCCGCGCCGCGACCTTCGTTGATGGCCCAGACCACCAGGCTCTGCCCGCGGCGGCAGTCGCCGGCCGCGAACAGGCCCTTGATGCTGGTCGCATAGCGACCGTGCTCCGCGCGCACGTTGCCGCGCGCATCCAGCTCCGCGCCGAGTTCCTTCGCCAGCCCCTGCTCGGGGCCGAGGAAGCCCATCGCCAGCAGCGCCAGCTGCGCCGGGAACGTGCGCTCACTGCCCGGCAGCTCCACGGCACGGTACTGCCCGTCGCCGTTCTGGTCCCACCTGATCGCGACCGTCTCCAGCGCCGTCAGCGCCCCACCCTTGCCGGTGATGAATTTCCTGACCGTGGTCGAGTAGCTGCGCGGATCGGCGCCGAAGCGCGCCGCAGCCTCTTCCTGGCCGTAGTCGAGCTTGTAGACCTTCGGCCATTCCGGCCAGGGATTGTCGGCCGCGCGCTCCTCGGGCGGACGCGGCAGGATCTCGATCTGCACCAGGCTCCGGCAGCCCTGGCGCATCGCGGTGCCGACGCAGTCCGTGCCGGTGTCGCCGCCGCCGATGACCACCACGTCGAGGCCGCGCGCGTGAATGGGTGTCGCCTCCGCGCCGCCGTCGAGCAGTGCTTGCGTGCTGGCGGTGAGATAGTCCATCGCGAAGTGCACGCCCGCCAGCTCCCGACCCGCCACCGGCAGGTCGCGCGGCTGCGTGGCGCCGGTGCACAGCACCACGGCATCGAAATCCCGCTGCAGGAGTCGCGCCTCGACGTTCTCGCCGACATTGGCGTTGCACAGGAACTTGACGCCTTCGCGCTCGAGCAGTTCGATGCGGCGCAGGACCACTGCGCGCTTGTCGAGTTTCATGTTCGGGATGCCGTACATCAGCAGGCCCCCGGGCCGATCGGCACGTTCGAGCACCGTGACGCTGTGGCCGGCGCCATTGAGCTGCGCCGCGGCGGCGAGGCCGGCCGGACCGGAGCCGATGATCACCACCTTCCGGCCGGTGCGCAGCGGCGGCGGCTGGGGCACCACCCAGCCGGACTCGAACCCCTTATCGATGATGGCGTTCTCCAGCGACTTGATCGTCACCGGCGGCGCGTTCAGGCCGAGCACGCAGGAGCCTTCGCAGGGCGCCGGGCACACGCGGCCGGTGAACTCGGGAAAATTGTTGGTGAGGTGCAACCGATCGAGCGCTTCGCGCCACAGCCCCCGGTACACCAGGTCATTCCACTCCGGGATCAGGTTGTTGACGGGGCAGCCCGAAGCCATGCCGCTGATGAGCTTGCCGGTCTGGCAGAAGGGCACGCCGCAATCCATGCAGCGCGCGCCCTGCTGGCGCAGGTGCCGCTCTTCCATGTGGTGATGGAATTCGCCCCAGTCGCGCACCCGCTCCGTCGGCGTGCGATCGACCGGCAGCTCGCGCAGGTACTCGATGAAACCCGTCGGCTTGCCCATGATGCCCGCCGCTCAGTTGCCGCCGACGCGGGCCAGGTCGCGGGCGTTTTCCTCGAAGGCGGCCATGATCGCCTCCTCGCCCGACAGCCCCTGCTCGTGCGCGCGGCGCACGCAGGCAAGCACGCGCTTGTAGTCCTTGGGGATCACCCGCACGAACCGCCCCGCCAGCTGCGTCCACTGCGCCAGCACCGCGGCGGCGCGCGCGCTGCCGGTGTACTGTGCGTGCCGCTCGATCAGTGCGCGCACCGCCGCGATTTCCTCGGGCTCCGCGAGCGGCTCGACGCCGACCATCTGCATATTGACGCGGCGCGCGAAATCACCCTGCTCGTCGAGCACGTAGGCGATGCCGCCGGACATGCCAGCGCCAAAATTGCGGCCAGTGCGGCCGAGCACCACGACGCGCCCGCCGGTCATGTACTCGCAGCCGTGGTCACCCACGGCCTCGACCACGGCGTCGGCGCCGCTGTTGCGCACGGCGAAGCGCTCGCCCGCCATGCCGCAGATGTAGGCCTCGCCCCGCGTCGCACCGTAGAGCGCAACATTGCCGACGATGATGTTGTCCGCCGCAACGAAGCCCGAGCCGGCGGGCGGGTGGATGATGAGCTTGCCGCCCGACAGGCCCTTGCCCACGTAGTCGTTGCCATCGCCTTCCAGCTGCAGCGTCATGCCCGGCGGCAGGAAGGCGCCGAAGCTCTGCCCCGCCGAGCCCTTGAACCGCAGGTGGATCGTGTCGGCCGGCAGCCCCTTGGCCCCATGGCGGCGCGTGACTTCGCTCCCGGTGATCGTGCCCACGACGCGGTTGGTGTTGCGGATCGGCAGCTCGGCGCTCACGCGCTCCCCGCGCTCGATGGCCGGCGCGCACAGGGCGAGCAGGGTGGTGAGGTCCAGCGATCCTTCCAGGCCGTGTTCCTGGGCCGTGCTGCAGTAGCGCCCGACCTCCTCGCCCACGTCCGGCTGGTACAGGATATTGCTGAAATCGAAGCCACGCGCCTTCCAGTGATCAATGGCCTTGCGCGGCTCGAGCCGATCGACTCTGCCCACCATCTCATTGACGCTGCGAAAGCCCAGCTGCGCCATCAACTCGCGCATGTCCTGCGCGATGAAACGCATGAAATTCACCACGTGCTCAGGCTTGCCGGCAAAGCGCTCGCGCAGGCGCGGATCCTGCGTGGCGACGCCCACCGGGCAGGTATTCAGGTGGCACACGCGCATCAGGATGCAGCCCACCGAGACCAGCGGCGCGGTGGCGAAGCCGAATTCCTCGGCGCCCAGGAGTGCGGCGATGATCACATCGCGCCCGGTCTTGAGCTGGCCGTCGGTCTCGACGACGATGCGGCTGCGCAGGTTATTGAGCACCAGGGTCTGGTGCGCCTCGGCGAGCCCGAGCTCCCAGGGCAGGCCGGAGTGCGCGATCGAGGTTTGCGGAGCGGCACCAGTCCCGCCATCGCAGCCGCTGATCAGCACCACGTCCGCGTGCGCCTTGGAGACGCCCGCGGCGATCGTGCCCACGCCCACTTCGGCGACCAGCTTGACGCTGATGCGGGCCGCGCGATTGGCATTCTTCAGGTCGTGAATCAGTTCCGCCAGGTCCTCGATCGAATAGATGTCGTGATGCGGCGGCGGCGAGATCAGGCCGACTCCGGCGGTGGTGTGCCTTGTCCGCGCAATCCACGGATAGACCTTGTTGCCCGGCAGCTGCCCGCCTTCGCCAGGCTTGGCGCCCTGCGCCATCTTGATCTGCAGTTCGCGCGCGCTGAGCAGGTAGTCGCTGGTGACGCCGAAACGTCCCGACGCCACCTGCTTGATGGCCGAGTTTTTCGAATCACCGTTCGGCAGTGGCCGGTAGCGCTCCGGGTCCTCGCCCCCCTCTCCGGTGTTGCTCTTGCCGCCGATGCGGTTCATGGCAATCGCGAGGGTCTCGTGCGCCTCCTGGCTGATCGATCCGTAGGACATCGCACCGGTCTTGAAGCGCTTCATCAGCGTCTCGACCGGCTCGACTTCCTCGATCGGCACCGCCTCGCCGCACTTCAGATCGAGCAGGCCGCGCAGCGTGCACAGCTGCCGCGACTGGTCGTTGATCAGCTGCGCGTAGGACTTATAGGTCGCATAGCTCGCGGTGCGCACGGCCTTCTGCAGGCGGTGGATCGATTCGGGGTTGAACAGGTGGAACTCGCCGTCGGCACGCCACTGGTAGCGCCCGCCGGCCGGGAGCGGCTCGGCCTCGGCGCCGCGGGGTGCGAAGGCGGCGCCATGGCGCATCAGCACTTCCTTCGCCACCACCTCGATGCCGATGCCGCCGATGCGCGAGGACGTGCCGGTGAAATAGTCATCGATGAGGTCCTGGCGCAGGCCCACCGCCTCGAACACCTGCGCGCCGTGATAGCTCTGGATGGCCGAGATGCCCATCTTGGAGGCCACCTTGATCACGCCCTTGGCCGCCGCCTTGACGAAGTTCTTGCAGGCCAGCTGGTGATCGACATTGCTCAGCAGCCCGTCGCCGATCATGCCGTCCATGGTCTCGAAGGCCAGGTAGGGATTGACCGCGCTGCAGCCGTAGCCGATCAGCAGCGCAAAATGATGCACCTCGCGCGCCTCGCCGGTCTCGAGCACCAGGCTGACGCGGGTACGCATGCCCTCGCGGATCAGGTAATGGTGGAGTCCGGCCACGGCCAGCAGTGCCGGCACGGGAGCGAAGTCGCGGTTGATGCCCCGGTCGCTGAGGATCAGGACGCTGACGTCGTCCTCCTCGATCATGCGCCGCGCCATGATGCGCAGTTCTTCCATCGACTTGAGCAGGCCGACCTCGCCGCGCGTCACGCGGAACAGCATCGGCAGCACCCCGACCTTCAGGCCCGGCAGATCCATGCGGCGCAGGCGCGCCAGGTCCTCGTTGGTGAGCACCGGCCCGCTGAGCTGGAGCTGGCGGCAATCGGCGGGACGCGGCTGCAGGAGATTGCCTTCGGCGCCGATCAGCATTTCGCTCGAGGTGATGAGCTCCTCGCGGATGCAATCGATCGGCGGATTGGTGACCTGCGCGAACAGCTGCTTGAAGTAGTCGTACAGCAGCCGCGGCCTGGCGGAGAGCGCGGCCAGCGGCGTGTCATCACCCATCGAACCCACGGCCTCGACGCCGTTCCGCCCCATCGGATCGATCAGCAGGCGCTGGTCCTCGAAGGTGTAGCCAAAGGCGATCTGGCGCTGTACCAGCGTGTCGTGATCGACCTTCGGCAGTTCCCCGGCCGGCGGCAGCTGCTCGAGCGTGACCAGGTGCTCATCGAGCCACTGGCGGTAGGGCCGCTCGAGCGCGATGGTGCGCTTGATCTCCTCGTCTTCGATGATGCGGCCCTGTTCGGTGTCGACCAGGAACATGCGCCCGGGCTGCAGGCGGCCCTTGCGCACCACGTCCTGCGGCGGAATCTCCAGCACCCCGACCTCGGAGGCGAGCACCACGAGATCATCGCGGGTGACGTAGTAGCGCGAGGGTCGCAGGCCGTTGCGGTCCAGCAGCGCGCCGATCTGCCTGCCGTCGGTGAAGGCGATCGCGGCCGGGCCGTCCCAGGACTCCATCAGGCAGGAGTGGTACTGGTAGAAGGCGCGCAGCGCATCGTCCATGCTCTCGTGCGCCGACCACGGCTCGGGAATCATCATCATCATCGCGTGCGGGAGCGAGCGGCCCGCCAGCACCAGCAGCTCCAGCGTGTTGTCGAACATCGCCGAGTCGCTGCCGTTCGGGTTGACCACCGGCAGGAGCTCGCGCATGTGCTCGCCGAACAGCGCCGACTCGAACAGGCCCTCGCGCGCCTTGATCCAGTTGATATTGCCGCGCACGGTATTGATCTCGCCGTTGTGCGCGATGTAGCGATACGGGTGGGCGCGGTCCCAGCTCGGAAAGGTATTGGTGCTGAAGCGCGAATGCACCAGCGCGAGGGCCGATTCCAGCGCGGGATTCTGCAGGTCGGGAAAATAGCGCGCCAGCTGCTCGGTCAGCAGCATGCCCTTGTACACCAGGGTCTTGTAGGAGAGGCTGGCGACGTACCAGTATTCGGCCCCATCGATGGTCGAGGTGCGAATCTCGCTGTAGGCGCGCTTGCGCACCACGTACAGGAGCCGCTCGAAGGCCAGGTCGTCGACCAGCTCGGGCGGCCGCCCGATGAACACCTGGCGGATGAAGGGCTCGCTGGCGCGCGCGGTTTCTCCGAGCGTCGAATTGTCGGTGGGCACCGAGCGCCAGCCCAGCAGGGTGAGGCCGGTGGACTGGACGATGTGGCTGAACTGCTCCTCGAGCTTGCGGCGCTTGGTGGGATTGCGGGGCAGGAACACCAGGCCGCAGCCGTACTGGCCCGCCTCGGGCAGGGCGATGCGCGCCTTGCGGCAGGCCTCGGTGAGGAAGCGGTGCGGCATCTGCACCAGGACGCCGGCGCCATCACCGGTGTTCGCCTCACAGCCGCTGGCGCCGCGATGATCGAGGTTGCGCAGCACCTCGATGGCCTGCTGCACGATGCGATGGGATTTGCGGCCCTTGATGTCGACCACAAAGCCGACGCCACAGGCCTCATGCTCAAAGCGCGGGTCATACAGGCCCTGCCGTGGCGGCGGACCCAGTCGGGCTTGCTTCTCGGCCATGATTCCTCTGTTCCGGACACCCAAAGCGCGCCGCCGCCGCGTTGGAAGCGACAGCCAGCCCCTGGCCCCCGCCAGCCGGGGACAACCCTTCGAAAGCCCGGAGACGTGCGGTGAGGCGCGCCTGAATCACCGCTCCGTCGTGTGCCCCCGATATTACTGCCCAGCGCTCCGGGGTCAATGCCTGCGACATACACCCTGCCGTGTAAGCTCATGGCTTGCGCCGCGGGTGTCGGGCCGCCTAAAATTTTGAGTCTGAGCTCCATCAATAGCGGACACCGCTGGTCCGCAACCACCCCCCCACGGCAGCCGAAGGGAATCGCTTCATGCGCGCACCCAAGCAGATATTTATCCCCGCGACGGCCCTGGCGCTGCTGGGTGCCGCAGCGCTCGCGGGCTGCAGCGGGTCGCACAATCCCGGCGGCGGCTACCCGCCCGCCCCCGTCAAGGTGGTCACCCTGCGCGCGCAGTCGGTGACGCTGACGCGCGAACTGCCGGGCCACACCAGTGCCTTTCTCGTCGCCGAGGTCCGGCCCCAGGTGACCGGCATCGTCAACCGGCGGCGGTTCACCGAAGGTGGGGCCGTGACGGCCGGCCAGGTGCTCTACGAGCTGGATGACCGCACCTACCAGGCGCAGTACGACGGTGCCGCGGCCTCCCTGAAGAATGCGCGGGCGACGCTCGAGGCGGCCCAGCTCAGGGAGCACCGCTCCGGGGAGCTGCGCAAGATCGATGCCGTCAGCGAGCAGGACAACGAGACGACGATCGCCGAACTGCGCCAGGCCGAGGCCAGCGTCGCCTCGGCCGAGGCCGCGGTGGCCAGTGCCCGCGTGAACCTGGGATTCACCAAGATCACCTCGCCGATCACCGGGCGCATCGGCAAGTCTTCGGTCACCCAGGGGGCCCTCGTGACGGCCAACCAGACCCAGGCGCTGGCCACCGTGCAGCAGCTCGACCCTATCTATGTGGACGTCAGCCAGTCCAGCGGCGAATGGCTGGCACTCAAGCAGGACATCGTGGCCGGCAAGCTCAAGGCCGGCGGCGCGGGCACTCCGGCGAAGATCCTGCTCGAAAATGGCAGCGACTACGGCGCGGAGGGCACGCTGCAGTTCGAGGACGTCACCATCGATGAAGCGACCGGGAGCCTCCTGATGCGCATCCTGGTGCCGAACCCGACGCGCACTCTGCTCCCGGGCATGTACGTCAAGGCGATCATCAGCCAGGGCGTCCGCGCCGACGCCCTGCTCGCGCCACAGGTCGGCCTGACGCGCGACGCCACGGGCCAGGCCACGGCGCTCATCGTCGGCGCGGGCAATAAAGTCGAGCCGCGCGCGGTGCGGGTCTCGCGCGCGATCGGCGATCAGTGGCTGGTGGAGGATGGCCTCCATCCCGGCGATCGTGTGATCGTCGAGGGCCTGCAGAAGGCGCAGCCGGGAATGCCGGTGGAGCCGAGCGAAGCGGGCGCCGCGCCCACCGCGGCGGCGGCCCCTGCCGCGGCCCCCTGAGGCGCCCGGCCCATGTCGCTGTCGCGCTTTTTCATCGACCGGCCGATCGTCGCCTGGGTCATTGCGCTGATCATCAGCATCACGGGCATCATCTCGATCACCCGGCTGCCAATCTCGCAGTACCCGATCATCGCCCCGCCCGCGGTGACCATCAGCGCCGTGTATCCGGGCGCGGCCGCGCGCACCGCGGAGGAGTCGGTCACGCAGATCATCGAGCAGGCCATGTCCGGGCTCGACGGCCTGATCTACATGTCCTCGACCAGCGACTCCTATGGCGGCGTCAATATCACATTGACCTTCGCGAGCGGGACCAACCCGGACATTGCCCAGGTCCAGGCGCAGAACAAGCTGCAGCTGATCACCCCGCTCCTGCCGGGAATCGTGCAGCAGTACGGCCTGAACGTCACCAAGCAGAATGCGAACTTCCTGATGGGCATCGGCTTTATCTCCGAAGACGGCAGCATGCGGCCGGTCGACGTGGCCGACTATCTGGCCACCAACGTCGTCGAGCGCCTCAACCGCCTGCCCGGCGTGGGCAACGTGCAACTGTTCGGCTCCAAGTACGCCATGCGCATCTGGCTCGACCCGGACAAGCTCAAGACCTATTCCCTCCAGCCGAGCGACATCATTGCCGCCGTGCGCTCGCAGAACGCGCAGGTCTCGGTCGGCCAGCTCGGCGATCTGCCCTCGGTCCCCGGGCAGCAGCTCAACGCCACCATCATCTCGCAGGGCCGCTTGCAGACTCCGGAGCAGTTCCGGGCCATCGCCTTGCGCACCAATGGCAGCGGCTCGACCCTGCGCCTCGGGGATGTCGCGCGCGTCGAGCGGGGTTCCTCGGATTACACGTTTACGGCCCGCTACAACGGCGGACCGGCCAGTGGCCTGGGCGTGACGCTGGCGACCAACGCCAATGCACTGAGCACCGTGCGCATCGTCGAGGACACCATTCATCAGCTCGAGCCGGGCTTCCCGCACGGCCTGAAGGCTTTTTATCCCTACGACACGACGCCGTTCGTGCGCGAGTCGATCAAGGAGGTCGTCAAGACGCTGTCCGAGGCCGTCGGTCTGGTGGTACTGGTGATGTACCTGTTCCTGCAAAATCTCCGTGCCACGCTGATTCCGACGATCGCCGTGCCGGTGGTGCTGCTCGGCACCTTCGGTGTGCTGGCGGTCTTCGGCTACTCGATCAACATGCTGACCATGTTCGCGGTGGTGCTGGCGATCGGATTGCTGGTGGACGATGCCATCGTCGTGGTGGAAAACGTCGAGCGGTTGATGCGCGAGCAGGGCCTCTCGCCCGTCGAGGCGACGCGGCGCTCCATGGACCAGATCACCGGCGCCCTGATTGGCATCGCCACCGTGCTGGCCGCGGTGTTCCTGCCGATGGCCTTCCTCCAGGGCTCGACCGGCGTGATCTACCGCCAGTTCTCGATCACCATCGTCTCGGCCATGGTGCTCTCGGTGATCGTGGCCCTGTGCCTGACGCCGGCGCTGTGCGCCACGCTGCTCAAACCCATCCCGCCCGGCACCCATGGTCCAACGACCGGCTTCCTCGGCAACTTCAATCGCGGGTTCAACGCCACCAACCTGCGTGTGCAGAGCGTGGTCGGGCGCATCGTGCGCCGCACCGGCCGGATGATGCTGGTGTACGGCGCGATCGTGGCGATCATGATCGTGCTGTTCCTGCGCCTGCCGACCGCCTTCCTGCCCGACGAGGACCAGGGCTACCTGTTCGCCGCGGTGCAGGCGCCGGTCGGCGCCACGGTGGCGCGCACGGTCAAGGCGCTGGCGCAGGTCGAAGATTATTTCCTGCACAAGGAACAGGCGTCGGTCAAATCCATCTTCACGGTTACGGGCTACGGCTTCGGCGGCGGTGGCCAGAATTCCGGCTTCGGCTTTGTGCTGCTCAAGGACTGGAAGGATCGCCCCGGCTCTGCCCTCAAGGCGCAGACCGTCAGCCGGCGCGCCTACATGGGCCTGAGCGGCATCAACGACGCCTTCGCATTCGCCTTCGCGCCGCCGCCGGTCAATTCGCTCGGTAATTCCGCGGGCTTTGATTTCTACCTCAAGGACGACAGCGGCCAGGGCCACGCCGCGCTCATCCAGGCGCGCAACCAGTTCCTGGGAATGGTCTCCCAGAGCAAGCTGCTCGCGAATGTGCGCCCCAACGGACAGGAAGATGCGCCGCAGTTCCGGCTCGACATCGACCCTGAGCGGGTCGGCACCCTGGGCGTGAACATGGCGGACGTCAACGACACGCTCGGCATCGCCTGGGGCGGCCGGTATATCGACGACTTCGTCGACGGCGGCCGCGTCAAACGCGTCTACCTGCAGAGCGACGCGCCCTTTCGCATGCTGCCCTCGGACTTCAACCGCTGGTATGTGCGCAATGCGAGCGGCGGCATGGTGCCGGTCTCGGCCTTCACGCGCACCAGCTGGGAATACGGCTCACCACGCCTGGAACGCTACAACGGCGTATCGGCTGTGAACATTAATGGCGAGGCGGCCCCCGGCGTCAGTTCAGGCGTAGCGATGAAGGAAGTGGAGCATCTGGTGGGCCAGCTGCCCCGGGGCTTCAGCGTCGAGTGGACCGGCCAGTCCTACGAGGAGCGCGCCGCCGGCGCGCAGACCCCCGAGCTTTACACGCTCTCGCTGGTGGTCGTGTTCCTCTGCCTGGCCGCGCTCTATGAGAGCTGGTCGATTCCAGTGGCGATCCTGCTCGCCGTACCGCTGGGCATCATCGGTGCGGTGCTGGCCACGAGCCTGGCCGGCCTGGCACGCGACATTTATTTCCAGGTCGCCGTGCTGACCACCGTGGGGCTGGCCAGCAAGAATGCCATCCTGATCGTCGAATTCGCCAAGGAATATCTCGACCAGGGCATGGGGGCGGTGGAGGCCGCGCTGCACGCGGTCCATGACCGGCTGCGCCCGATCCTCATGACCTCGCTCGCCTTCGGCCTCGGCGTACTGCCGCTCGCACTTGCCACTGGCGCGGGCGCCGGCGCACAGCGCGCCATCGGCACCGGCGTCGTCGGCGGCATGGTGGCGGGCACTTTCCTGGGTATTTTCCTGATCCCGCTGTTCTTCGTGGTGATCGAACGACTGCTGGAGCGGATGCGCCCTGCAAAGACCTGAACGCGCTCAGCGCGTTGCAACGGCCGGCGAGAAATCCGGGGCCGCGAGCGGCATCACAGTGACCGGCCCGAATTTCGCGGCGGCATCGCGGATGCGCGCCGCATCGCCGATCAGCACGATGTCGAGATCCTCGGCGGAAGGATAAGCCTCGGCGATGACCGCGCGGATCGCGGCTGCATCGACCCTGGCGAGTGCCGTCCCGAATTCGCCGACGTAGCTTTCGGGCAGGTCATACAGATCGAGCTCCGCAAAGGTAACGGCCCAGTCGGTCACAGTCTCGAGGGCCAAGGGGTACTGGCCAAGCAGGTAATTGCGCGCCGAGTCCATGCGTTCGGGCGGAAGTCCGTCATGCCGCAGGCGCGCGAGCGTTGCCAGGGCCAACTCCACCGCGCGCGCGGTGTTCTCCGTTTGCGTGAAGCTGCTGATTGCAAACTCGCCGGCCACCGTGCCGCGGGTGAAGCTGGCGCTGGCGTCGTAGCTCAGGCCCGCCTTGACCCGCAGCTCCTGGTTGAGCATGGAACCGAAGCTCCCACCGAAGGCGGTGCTGCTGATGTTGAGCGCCGCCCGCTGCGGGTAGCGCCGCGGCACGCCCACATTCCCCAGCCACAGGTAGGTCTGGGCCGAACCGGGCGCATCGACGAGCAGCACCCGCCGGCCGAGTACCGGTACCGTTTCCGGCAGCGGCGGCAGCCTGGCGGCCGCACGCGGCCAGGCGCCAAAGACCGTGGCGACCTCCTTGCTGATGCGCGCCGGATCGAAGTCACCGGCGATCACCAGGGTGGCGCGATCGGCCCCGGTCTGGGCGGCGTAGTACGCACTGAGCTCGGCCCGCGTGATCTGTGCCAGGCTTTTCTCGCTACCGCCCACAGGGCGGCCGTAAGGATGACCGGCGAACAGCAGCGCGCGGCCATAGCTGGGCAGGAGCGATTGCGGCGCGGACGCCTTGCCGGCCTTGAGGCCCTCGATGCGCCGGGTGCGCAGGTTCTCAAGCTCTTCTGGCGCAAAATGCGGCCGCAGCACGGCATCACCCAGCAACTCCAGCATCAGATGGCTGTCGCGCGCCAGGAACTGGCCGCGCACCTGGATGGCCTCCTCGCGCGCCTCGGCATCAAAGAATCCGCCCGCGCCCTCCACGGCATCGGCGAAGGCATAGGCGTCGCGCGCGCCGGCGCCGTGCGTGAGCAGGTCCGCCGCGAGCGTGGCGGTGCCCGCGCGGCCGGGCGGATCGAGGCGCGCGCCACCGCGCAGCAGCAGATCGAAGGCCACCAGGGGAATATCGTGGCGGGGCACGAGAATCAGGCGCAGGCCATTGGGCAGCGTGAGCCGTTGATGCTCCGGCACCGGCACGTTGAGGTTCTCGCCCGACTGGGCGGCGGCGCCACTGACAGCGGCCAGGAGGGTGAGTGCAACCATGAGTTTCGCCCGCAACGCCTAGTGCTCCACGCCGGTGCGCGGCAGCAGTATGCCGACGGTGCGTTGCTGAGGCTTGAAGACGTCGCGCGCGACGGCCAGGACCTCGGCGGCGCTCACCCGCTCGTAGGCCTCGGGCGCCGCGAACAGCTTGCGGTAGTCCCCATGCAGCACCCCATACTCGCCCAGCAGGCGCGCCTTGCCGTCCAGCGTCGAGACGCCGCGCCAGAAGGCGGCCGCCACCTGGTTGCGCGCGCGGCTCAGCTCGGCGGGCGTGACGCCCGCCTCGAGCAGATGGGCGAGCTCGGCGTACAGGGCCTGCTCGAACTCAGCCGGTGATGCCCCCTCCGCCAGGGTCGCATATACAGAGTAGGTATTCGGATCGAAGCCCTCCGACCAGCCGCTGTCGACCTCGACCGCGAGCTTCCGGTCCTCCACCAGCAGCCGGTGCAGGCGCGAGGCATCGCCGCCGGTGAGTATGGTCTGCAGCAGGTTCAGGGCCGGTGCGCGCGCATCGTCCGCCGAGACGGCGTGCCAGGCGATCTGCACCAGCGGGTTCTGGCCGTTGCGCTCGATGGTGAAACGGCGCTCTCCAGTCTGCTCCGGCTCGACGGTACGCACCGGCTGCGCCGCCGGACCGCGCGGGATCGGCCCGTAATATTTCTCCGCCAGGGCAAAGACCTGTTCCGGATCCACATCGCCGACCAGCACCAGGGTGCAGTTATTTGGCGCGTACCAGCGATGATAGAAGCCCTGCAGGTCATCGAGCGTCCAGGACTTGATGTCCGAGGGCCAGCCGATGGTCGGGATGCGGTAGGGATGGGCGAGGAAAGCTGTGGCCTGCACCTGCTCATCCAGGAAGGCCGGATTGCTGTCTTCGATGCGCAGCCGGCGCTCGGAATACACCACTTCGCGCTCCTTCTCCACGCTCTGGGGCTCGAACGACAGGTTGGCGAGCCGGTCGCTCTCGAGATCGAACACCAGTTCGAGCGCGGAGCGCGGAAACCAGTCCTGGTAGATCGTGACATCCTGCGAGGTCGAGGCGTTGTTGCGGGCGCCATTCGCCTCCAGCAGGCGATCGAACTCGCCCTCGGGCCGGCGGCTGGTGCCCTTGAACATCATGTGTTCAAAGAAATGCGCCAGCCCGGTGGTCCCCGTGCCTTCGTTGCGGCTGCCCACGTGCACCCAGTTGAACAGCGCGACGCTGGGCACCCGATGATCGGGCCAGACGATGACCTGCAGGCCGTTGGCCAGGGTGCGGGTGCGAATCGCATCGCCGGCGGCTGCGAAACTCATGGGCGCAGGCGGTGCAGCGGCCGTGGCCAGGGCCGGGGCCGGGGGCAGCAGCGCGGCGGCGCACAGCGCGGCGCGCAGCCAGTGGGCCGTCCGTCGCGCGGCACTGGCAGGCGTCGGTTCACCTTTCATGCCGCGGCTTCAGCCGACCGGTATGCAGGGCTGGGCCCCTTGCTTCAGTGACGCGCACAGCGCGCGCGCGTGTTCGGCGCTGTCCAGCCCCACTTGCAGGCGTACCACCGGCTGCGACCTGGTTTTTTGGACCACGGCGTAATGCGGCTTCAGGGACTTGAGCTGCTTGGCGAAGCGGCCGCTGATCTTGGCCCAGGCCGCCTCGGCGTGGGCTTTCGAATTGTAGGCACCCAACTGCACCAGGTGCCCGGCGGCCGGCTTGCCCTTGCTCGCCGCGGCGGCTTTGGCCGCAGGTTTGGCCGCGGGCTTGGCGGGCGCGGCGACGGGCCCGCCGGCCGGCGGCGGCGGTCTTGCGGCGGCGGCACCGGCCGGCGCACCGGCCGGACTGGACCCATTTGCGGTGAGCTGGAAGTTCTCGATCCTGACCCGTGCTTCCTGCGCCCACTTGCCGTCGGCGTGGGTCGCGACGAACTGCTGGTAGGCATCGAGCGTGTCGATCTTGGAAGCCTGCTGCCAGTCCCGGTCTTCGGCGAGCTGCTTGATGCGCTCCTGGGCCGGAACGCCATACTCGCTGTCGGGATGCTGGCGCAGGAAATCCTGGTAGGCCTCGGTGGTGTCGGCCGCCTGCGCCGCTTTCCAGTCATCGCCCACGTGGCTGCAGCCGGCGATGCCAAAGCTGACGGCGGTCAGCAACACCAGCAACGCAATCTGAGACTTGCTCATCCTTTCCTCCCTGACCAAGTCGGATATTGTAACAGCATGTCCGAACCGCCTCGCCGCCGGCTCCTCGATCGCCTGGGCTCCACGCCCTCGCTGATCGCCCAGCACACGCAACTCGTCGGCGATATCAACACCGAGGGTGCGCTGCTCGTCAACGGCGCGGTGCGGGGCAACGGTCGCATCGGCGGCGAAGTGGCCATTTCCACCGGTGCCAGCTGGGAAGGGGAACTCAACGCCCAGCGGGCCGTGATTGCCGGCACGGTGATCGGCGTCCTCACGGTCGAGGACAAGCTGGAAATTGGCGCCAGCGCCCGGCTGCACTGCCGCATCAGCGCCCGGCGCATCGCGGTCGCCAGCGGTGCGATGATCGATGGCGAGATGGTCTGCACCGGAAGCGAGCCGATCGTGGAATTCGTGGAGAAGCGAGCGGCCACGGCGGAACCCTAGGCGCCGCCCCGAATTCAGGGCGTGACCGCGAGTTCGTACAGGCCGCCGCCCGCATAGTCGACCAGGTAAAGCTCGCCATTCAGGTCCTCCCCGAAGGCGGAGGGCGAGATGCCGCTCGGATCGCCGGTGGTGACTTCCAGCGTGGAAGCCGCGCTGGTCGCGCCGCTGATGTGAAACAGCCTGCCGCTGACGTAGTCCCCGAACAGGTACTCGCCCGCGATCGCGGGGTGTTTGCTGCCCCGGTACACGAATCCTCCCGTGATCGCCTCGTCCGGATTGTGGCCGTATTCCGCGACCGGTTCGGTCAGCCCCGTGCCGGCCCCGCAGATGGCGTTGTAGGGGCGCGCGCCCTCGCGGCAGCGCCAGCCCAGGTTGGCCGGCGCGCTGATGCGATCGATCTCCTCCCAGCTGTCCTGCCCCACGTCGGCGATCCACAGCGCGCCGTTGCGGTCGAAACTGTAGCGCCAGGGATTGCGCAGTCCCCAGGCGTAGATCTCGGCGCAGGCCGTCAAGCCGGTGCCGCCGGCGCCACACAGGGGGTTGGCGGCGTTGGGATTGCCGGCGGGTATCCCGTAGGGCAGGACTCCGGCGTTCACGTCGATGCGCAGCAGCTTGCCGAGCAGCGTATTTTGGTCCTGGCCGTTGCCGATGGTGCCATGCATGTCACCCCCGCCGCCGCCATCGCCGAGGCCCAGGTACAGGAAACCGTCCGGCCCGAACAGGATATTCCCGCCGTTGTGATTGGTCTCGGGCTGGTTGACGTGCAGCAGGACCAGCTCGCTGGCCGGATCGAGCGTCGCCCCGCCGTCGCGGCTCCGGTACTCCGTCAGCCGCGAGACCAGCTGCGCGCCCTCGTAGGCCGTGTACGAAACATAGACGCGCGGATCGGACGGAAACTGCGGATGGAAGGCCACGCCCAGCAACCCCATCTCCCCGCAGCAGGCGATGCGGCCCGAGATATCGAGGAAATCGCTGGTGGCGCCGGCGCCGGCCTGGTTGACAAAGACCTTGATCCGCCCGGTCTGCTCGATGACGAACCAGCGGTTGGCGTCCCCGGGCGCCTGCAGCATGCCGACCGGCGAGGCGAAGCTCAGGGCGGGAAACACCCGCGACACCGCCAGCGTCACGCCGGGTGGCGGGGGCGCATTGGCCAGACTCCCGCCCCCGCCGCAGGAGGAAGCCAGCAGCGGCATCAGCACCCGTGCGGCCAGTCGCGCTGAGGCCCGGGTCTCAGGTTTCATGCCACCAGCCTCGCTATAATTCGGCGCCCGGATCAGTGAGCCCGGGCTATTGGATCGTGGCACAGGCGCAGCTCATCCGGCAGCGTCCGCGGCGTCTGCCACCAGCGACAGGAGGCGGACGTTAGCGTGACTTCGGAACGGCTCATTCACCTGGTGGCGCACCGCGGCAACGCGGCGGAATATCCGGAAAATACCCTGCCGGCGTTTCAATCGGCCCTGGAGCTGGGCGTGCGCTTCCTGGAACTCGACGTGCACCTGAGCCGCGACGGCATACCCATGGTGATCCACGATCACCTGCTGCTGCGTACCACGGGACTCCCCGGCAGCGTGTTTGACCACGATGCCGCCGACCTGGCCCGGCTCGAGGCGAGCGAACCGCAGCGTTTCGGCGATCGCTACAGCGGCCTGAAAGTGCCCGCGCTGCGCGAGGTGCTGGGGTTCCTGGCCGGCCGCCCGGAAATCACCCTGTTCATCGACATCAAGCAGGCGAGCCTGATCCAGTTCGGACACGATCACGTGGTCTCGCAGGTCCTGGAGGTCACGCGGCCCTGGCGCTCGCAGTGCGTGCTGATCTCCTCCGACCTCGCCGCGATTCATCGCGCCCGGCGCCTCGGGGACGCGCCCATCGGCTGGGGGCTGACCGAGTATGACAATCACAGCCGGCTGAAGTATGAGGCCCTCCAGCCGCAGTTCCTGTTCTGCGACCACCGCAAGCTCCCGGCCGGCGAGCGGCTGTGGCAGGGTCCGTGGCGCTGGGTGATCTACGATGTCGCCACGCTGCCGCTGGCCATGAACCTGGCGGAGCGGGGCGCGGACTACGTCGGAACCATGGCCGTGCGGGAGATGTCCAACGCGCTGCGCGGACTGCGTACCGCGCAATGATCCGCCGCTGGGACGTCGTGATCGTCGGGGCCGGCATCCACGGCGCCGGCGTGGCGCAGGCCGCCGCGGCCGCCGGACATTCGGCGCTGGTGCTCGAGCAGAGCGCGATCGCGGCGGGCTCCTCGAGCCGCTCCAGCAAGCTGATTCACGGCGGCCTGCGTTACCTGGAATCGGGCCAGGTACGGCTGGTGCGCGAGAGCCTGCACGAACGCCGGCTGATGCTGCGGCTGGCCCCCACTCTGGTGCAGCTGCAGAAGTTCTACATCCCGGTTTATCGCCACACGCGCCGCCGTCCCTGGCAGCTGCGCATCGGCCTGTCGCTGTACGCCCTGCTCGGCGGCCGCGATGCCAGCACGCACTTCGGCACCGTGCCGCGCGCGCAGTGGGCGCAGCTCGATGGTCTCGCCACGCAGGATCTGGAGCAGGTGTTCTGGTACCACGACGCGCAGACCGACGACGCCTTGCTGACCGCCGCGGTGATGCGCTCGGCGCAGTCCCTCGGCGCGGAACTGGCGCTGCCGGCCCAGTTCCTGGGCGCCACCCTGGGCCAGGAGGCGGTGCAGGTCCGCTTCCGCCACGCGGGCGCCGAACAGGAGTGCGAGGCCGGGGTGCTCGTGAATGCCGCCGGCGCCTGGGCCGGCGCGCTGGCGCGGTGCATCGAGCCGAAGGCCGCCGTACCCGCACTCGAACTCGTGCAGGGCTCGCACCTGGTGTACGAGGGAGCGCCGCAGGCCGGAGTGTATTACGTGGAAAGTCCGCGCGACGGCCGGGCGATATTCGTGATGCCCTGGCGCGGCAAGCTCCTGGTGGGCACGACCGAGGTGCGTTTCCGCGGCGATCCGGCGACCGTCGCCCCCGGCGCACACGAGGTCCACTACCTGCAGGAAGTGCTGCGTCATTACTTCCCGCGCTTTCGCGACGCCGCGCTGGCACCGCCGGTGGCGAGTTTCGCGGGTCTGCGGGTGCTGCCGGCGGGCGAAGGGCACGCCTTTCACCGTTCACGCGAAACACTGCTGACGACCGATCGTGCCGTGCGCCCCCGCCTGCTGTCGGTCTACGGCGGCAAGCTCACGACCTGGCGCGCGGTCTCGGCTCGCGCGCTGGCGATGATTGCAGCGTCGCTCCCGGCGCGCCCGGCGCGCGCGCGCACGGATCAACTGGAACTGCACTCCGCCTGAGGCCGGGGAATTCCCCGCCGCGGCCCCCCTAGAGGCGCTGGAGCGCCTCGAACTGCTCCAGCGCAAACTCATCGCAATAGGCGCTGGCGTACAGGCTGGTCAGAAAACCGCAGTGCCCGCCCTGCTCGCAGCGCGAGACGCGCAGCAGCGGGGTTGGCGCCAGCCGCGACAGATCGGCGGCAGGAATGATCGGATCGTCGCTGGCGGCGAGGATGCGGGCGGGCACGCGCAGCGGCAGCAGGCGCGCACCGGTGATCGCGTAGCCGTCGAGATAGCAGGCCAGCTCCGGAAACTCCGTGCATTCGCGCACCAGCACGTCGGTCATCCGGCGCAGGTCACCCGAGCGCAGCAGCTCCGCGAAGTTGTAGTCGCCCGGCCAGCGGCGCTGTTTGTGGCGCAGTGACCGCGACCAGCGGCGCACGAAGTAACGCTGGTAGACCGGCCAGCCGCTCTCCATGGCGCGCAGCGTGTGGTCGGGATCGAGTACCGGGCATATGGCCACCACGGCCGCGATCGTCGCCGGGAGCGCAGGCTCGGCGCAGGCGCGCAGCAGGAAGTTGCCGCCGAGGGAAAAACCCGCCAGGTACAGCGGCGTGGCGCCGCAGCGTGCGGCGATGGCGCGCAACGCACCCGTGACGTCGCTCAGGCGGCAGGAATGAAACAGGCCGCGGTTCAGTGCCTGCGTGGAGTCGTGGTCACGCAGCACCAGGCGCACGATGCCATAGCCCGCGCGCTGCAGCCGCGCGCCCATGGACAACACGTAGCAGGAATCGGCGCGGCCCTCCCAGCCGTGCAGCAGCACGGCGGTACGCTCGCGCGCGCCGCTGCCCGGGCTGTGCCAGGCCTTAAGCCGCACGCCCTCGCCGCAATCGAGTAGCCAGGGTTCCGCGCCGGCGAGCAGCGCGCGGGCGCGCCAGCGGGTCCAGTAGCGCCGCGGTGGCAGGCTCGGCAGGATGGATTGCAGGTGCCGGTTGCGCAGCCAGCGCGCCGGCCGGAAGCGCGTGTCGGGAACCGGCTGCCCCGCCGCTGGCGGCGCGTGGCTCAAGGGATGCTGCGGGCGGGCGCGCGACCCGGCTCAGCTGTTGCTCTCATGCCTCTCCCGCAGGACCACCGGACTCATTGCCGGCGACGGGATCTTAGCCTGGACAGATTGGCCGGCATAGAAATCACGCATGCGCTGCGCCATCTGCCGCGAACTCCAGCGCTGCGCATACTCGCGGGCCTGCGCGCCGTAGCGGGCGGCGCGCTGCGGATCATCCAGGGTGTCGATCACGGCGTGCGCGAAGGCGGCGCGCTCCTCCGGCACCACCCAGGCCCCGCAGCCGCCCTGCAGGATTGATGCGGTCCCCAGGTGGGCGGTCGATACCACGGGGCAGCCCTGTGCCATGGCTTCGAGCAGCACCAGCCCCTGCGTCTCGGTGCGCGATGCGAACACGAACACCGCGGCGGCCGCGTAGCAGTCGGCCAGCGCACCGGCGCGATCGAGGTAGCCGACGAAGACCACGTCGCGCGCCAGTCCCAGGCGCTCGGCCTGCGCCTTGAGCGCCTCACGCGCCGGACCTTCTCCCGCGATCACCAGCAACGCATCTGGGCGGGCCCGCCGCACCTCCACGAAGCAGTCGATCAGGAAGCCGATATTTTTTTCGTGCGCAACGCGCCCGACGTACAGCACCAGCGGCCGGCCGGCCGGGATCGCCTGCCCGGCCCGGAAGCGCAGGGCATCTCCGCGCACGAAGCGTTCGGCGGGCAGACCCGTGGGAATCACCGTCACCGGTGTGCGCACGCCGATGGATTGGAGCATCTCCTGCATCGCGCCCGAGGGCGCGACCAGCGCGTCCACCTGGGCACACTGCGAGCGCGTGAGGGAACGGGCCAGCTGCCTGCCCAGCGCGCGCGGCAGCAGCGGCACGTAGTGATGCAGGTATTCCTCGAAGTAGGTGTGGTAGGTCTCGACCACCGGGATGCCGGCGGTGCGCGCGAAGCGGACGCCGGCGTAGTGCGCCAGGAACGGCGTGTGCACGTGCACCAGGTCGAAGTGCTGTTTCCCGAGGGCATGCAAGGCGCGCCGCAGTGCGCCCCAGCGCATGAGGCGGTCCTCGTGATCGCGCGGCACCGGCCTCGAAGGCACGCGTACGATGGCAGCGGTGTCGCTCGCGACGGGCACCTCGCCGTACTGCGGCACCACCAGTGTCGTGTCCACGCCGGCGCCGCCCAGATCGGCGCGAAAGGTCGCGATCGAGGTCGAGACGCCGTTGACGCGCGGAAAATAGACGTCGGAAATGAACAGTACCCGCATCGCGCCAGCTTACCCCAGCGCCAGGCCGCAGAGTGCGAGCAGCGCGCCGATGGCGGCGCCGGCGCAGACATCCGTGGGGTAATGCAGGCCGAGCACCACACGCGACAGTGCGATCAATGAGGCCGCCGGTACCAGCAGCCAGGCCAGTTCCGGGAAATGCGCCACGGCCTGGGCGCTGTAGCAGACGGCGTGCAGCGTGTGACCGGAGGGGAAGCTGTAGCGATCGAGCGGCGGCATCGCCTGAGTGATGCCCGGATGGCGGATGAAGGGACGCTCGCGCACCAGTGTGGCCTTGAGCCGCCGGTAAATGAGGAGTCCGGCGAGCCCGGTGGCGGCCATGATCAGCACCGGCCGGATCGCGGCGCCACCGTAGAGCAGCGGCAGGGCGATGAGCAGCAGGTACCAGAGCAGTCCATCGCCCAGGCGGCTGGCGATGCGCATGAGCGGCAGCACACCGGGCCAGTCCGCCGCGCGATTCAGTCCGCGGCACAGCCGGTACTCGGCGTCGTCAAAGCGGGCAAGCACGTGCTGGGCACGATTCATCCACCGGATGGTGCGCCCGCGATACTACGGCGATGTGACCGCGCGATGACGGTTGTATGACACCTGAGGCCCGCGCGGGCCTTATGTCGCCGCGCCGCCGTCCGCTTCGACGACCACGGCGGTCCCGTAGCAGAGCACCTCGGTGAGCCCGGCCATGATCTCGGTGGTGTCGTAGCGCATCGAGATGATCCCGTTCGCGCCCTTGATCTTGGCGTGCTCGCACATCAGCCGGTAGGTCTCCGCGCGGGTCTGCTCGCAGAGGTTGGTGTAGATCGTGATGTTGCCGCCGAACAGGGACTGCAGGCCGCCGGCGAAGTTGCCGAAGATGGAGCGCGAGCGCACCGTAATGCCGCGGACCACTCCGAGCGTCTTGACGATCCGGTAACCGGGCAAAGTCAGGGCGGTGGTGACCAGTGCGTCTTGCATGGAAGTCTCCGTAAGTTTCAGTCGCGGATCCCGACGCCGCGATTCATGAGCGTGAGTGCCAGGAGAAACAGCGCCGCCGCCAGCGTCGCCATGATTGCGAAGGCGCCGGCCACGCTCACATCGCTGACTCCGAGAAAGCCGAAGCGGAAGGCGTTGACCATGTGAAGGATCGGATTGGCATGCGAGAGCGCACGCGCCCAGGGCGGCAGCATCGCCACCGAGTAGAACACGCCGCCGAAGTAGGTGAGCGGCGTGAGCACGAAGGTCGGGATCCAGTTGACCTGGTCGAAATTCTTGGCGAACACGGCGTTGATGAGGCCGCCCAGGGAGAAGATGAGCGAGGTCAGCAGCACGGCCGCGACCAGCACCACCAGGTGTTGCACCGGCAGGCGCGCGAAGACCAGCGACACCAGGGTGACCACCGCGCCTACCATCAGCCCGCGCAGCAGTCCACCGGCGGCGTAGCCGGCGACGATGATCCAGTTGGGGAGCGGCGAGACCAGCAGTTCCTCGACGTGCTTGCCGAACTTGGCGCCGAAGAAGGAGGCGACCACATTGCCGTAGGAATTCGTGATGACCGACATCATGATCAGCCCGGGCGCGATGTATTGCATGTAATCGAAGCCGCCCATCTGGCCGACGCGCCGGCCGATCAGGCTGCCGAAGATCACGAAGTACAGGATCGCCGTCATCGCCGAAGGCACCAGGGTCTGGCCCCAGATGCGCACGATGCGCCCGTACTCGCGGATCACGATGGTGCTGAAGCCGGTCCAGCGTGCGGCGTGCAGCGAATCGTCGGGGCCTGCGGTGACCGCACCGGCACCCGGAGTGGCGCTGAACTCAGCCACCGTGGCCCCGGTTCTCGACCAGCTGCATGAACACCTCTTCGAGGCGGTTGACCTTGTTGCGCATCGACACCACATCGATGCCGGCCGTCGCGAGTTGCGCGAACAGGCCGTTCAGTCCCTGCTCGCTGGACACGGCGGCCTCCAGAGTGGTCTCATCGACCAGCGTGATCTCATAGCCGGCGAGGCGCGGCGCCACCGCCAGCGGCGTGCGCACATTCAGCACGAAAGTCTCGATGTGCAGTCCACGCAGCAGGTTACTCATCCGGTCTGACTCGACGATCTGCCCCCGGTCGATGATCGCGATGTTGCGGCACAGAGTCTCGGCCTCCTCGAGATAGTGCGTGGTGAGTATAATCGTGGTGCCACGCGCGTTGATATCCTGCAGGAACTCCCACATCGAGCGGCGCACCTCGATGTCGACGCCCGCCGATGGCTCGTCCAGCACCAGCAGGCGCGGTTCATGCATCAGTGCGCGCGCGATCATCAGGCGCCGCTTCATGCCGCCCGACAGGCCGCGGGCGATACCGTTGCGCTTGTCCCACAGCTGCAGCTGGCGCAGGTACTTCTCGGCCCGCACGCGCGCCTCGGCCCGCGGGATGCCGTAGAAGCCCGCCTGGTTGACGACGATCGTGTACGGGCTCTCGAACTGGTTGAAGTTCAGCTCCTGCGGGACCACACCGATGCAGGATTTCGCGCGCTCGAGCTGGGTATCGAGGTCGTAGCCGAATACGCTGGCGGTACCGGCGCTCTTGTTGACCAGCGAGGTGATGATGCCGATCAGCGTGGTCTTGCCCGCGCCGTTCGGTCCCAGCAGCGCAAAGAAATCGCCCTTCTCGACATCCAGGTCGACGCCGCGCAGCGCCTGCACGCCATTGCGATAGGTCTTCGTCAGACCGCGAACGGACAGCGCGGGCATTGCTGCGGGAGGCGCCTGCCGCGCGCGGCCTACCGGGCCAGCTGGAACAGGCTCGACGGCACCCACCCTTCGTTGCCCAGCTCGTCGGTCACCTTCCACCAGATGCCTTCTTTATCGCCGGTCGGATACAGCGTCATGCCCGGGTCCAGGTCGCGCACCACCTTGGATTTCAGGTTGGCCTGCTCGTACAGCTTGCCGGGCTTGGACATGGACACCGATTGCGAGACGTTGTTGGCCTTGGCATCGGGCTGGATCTGCTTGACGTCGTTGACCAGCTTCGCATAGGCGTCGAGGTAGGCCATGGTGACGATCTGGCCGATCTCGGTATTGGCGTAGCTGCTGGCGCCACCGGCCGCGAACCCGCCGAAGAAGCCGGCGCCCCCGCCGGCGCCCCAGCCCAGATCAGTTTTTTTCGCGTGGCCCTGCTGCAGGGAAATCTGCTCGGTGGAACGCACGTCGGTCAGGGTCAGCACCACATCCGCCGTCTTGCTCTTGAGGCTGATGCCACCGAGCAGCACGCCGCCGAGCCCGGGCACCAGGCCACCGAGGATAGCGCCGAAGTGCTTGCCGCCGGAATTGGCATTCTGGTTGACGATGTCCGGAACCAGCACGTAGTCGGCCGCCTTCATCTGGCCCTTGCCGATGTTGGAACCGCCGCGCATCTCCCCGCCACCGGCCAGTGCCCGCTCCTTTTCGGCCGCCGCCAGGCCCTTGCCCCGGTCGACCAGCGTGAAACACTTGGACTGCGACACAAACACCTTGATCAGGGCCTCGGGCGACTCGAGCTGAAACTTCTCCCACCAGCGATTTTCAGGTTCGGTCACGGCGAGCGTGCCAATCTTCTTGTCGCAGGTCGGGATCTCCGGCGCCTTGGTGTCTTTTTCGCCCGCCTGTGCGCCGCCTGTCATCGCCGTGCCGGCCAGCACGGCGGCAGCCAGCAATTTCAATCCTGCACGAACCATACTGATCTCCCCCGACAATGACTTGGAATACTTGTTCACGACACTCCGGGCGATATTAGGGCCAGTCCGGGCAAGTTTCCACCGGGTACTTTACCGGGGGGCGGCGCGCGATCACTTCGGCGGCGAGGGCCTGCAGGCCCCACAGTTGCAGGCGTTCGAGCGGACGCGGCGATTCGAGGGCGGCCGTCTCCAGCCAGGCCTGCCACAACCCGGGCAGATCGGCCCAGCGGGGCCGGATCCAGGCCGGGCGGTGTTCCGCGAGCGCCTCCAGGTCGACGAGCCGGCAGCGCGCCACGGCCGTGACGCACTCGGCGCTCATGCCCAGCGCGATGCGGGCGCCCGGCGCGTTGCAGCGCGCCAGATGCCAGGCGAAATGCAGGACGCGACGGATGAGAGAGGCGGGCAGCGCCGCCCGGCCCTCCGGCGCCGTGGTTGCCGGGGCCGCTTCATGCACGCCGGCGCGCCGCAATCCCGCCCAGGTCTCGGCCGCGGCAAAGCCGGCGTCCAGCAGCAGGTAGGGGCAGTGCGCCACCCGCAGCCGCGCCGGCTCGCCCAGCTCCCGCCAGCGCCACTGCAGGCTCGGGCCATGGCCGGCGGCCCCCGCGTGCGCCGTCGCGCCGAACATGGCTTCGAGTACCTCGCTGTTGAGCTCGCAGATCGGCGCCAGGAGCGAGGCATCCCAGCTGCAGCTCAGCCTGGTGTCGAGGTATTGCAGTTCGGGCATGAGTTACTCCGCGTTTCGGCGACATATTCGGCGCGCCGGGGGCTTGGACACCAGCCGTCAATTTGGGATATTTTACCCAATTCTGACGACCGGCCGAAACACTGGCAGGAGGGAGCCGTGCGAATTTCCGACGACCGCTACAGCCGCGACCGCTTGCGACTCGACATCGCCATGCACTTCATCCGCTACGAAGCCCGCACCCACACCACGCGCCAGTGGACCGGGCTCACGGACGATCGGATCCGCAAGCTCTATCGCGCCTATCTGCAGGACGGCGGCCGCTGCGTGGCGCGCCATCGCGGCAAATCGCCGCGCCAATCCGCGTTCTTCATGCGTACCGCCCGGCTGCGGCAGGAGGCGGCCGCGCTCGCGAGCATCTGCTGCCTGCTCGGATTGCTCGACGGCGGGCACGGGACACGGCCGCCGGCGGGAGTGACCCGCGCGGCGGCGCTCTGCCAGGCCTACGAGATCTACCGCAGCCTCGTGGGCGTGCCGGCGATCAGCTTCGAGCACGCCGTGCTGCTCGTGGAAACGCTCGGCCGCGGCCAGGAGCTGCGCTGCGGCGGCTGCCCCGGCTGCGGCGTGCTGCTGGTCACCGACCCTTACGCGCTGCGGCCGTTGCGCTGCGTACGTTGCTCCGAGGGCGATGGCGCGGACGGACCCGCTGCGGCCCGCAATCGCGCGCGCCGCAGCCGGCTGGCGGGCACCGGGTTTCCATAGAGGCGGGTCTCGGCCAACTGCTAAGATCGGGCCATGCACAGGGCCGCCCGATGACGAACCAGCGCTTCGAGAATCCCTTCAGCGGCGCCTGGCTGGAGCGGCGCTCCGAATCGCGCGCCGATGAGGGCTGGGTGGCACAGGCGCTCGCTGAACCCGGGACGCAATTTCTGGTCTCCTGCGGCACCCAGCACCTCGTGCGGCGCAGTCCCGAGACGCGCATTGCCTTTCTGGACCGCGCTCATCCGCTGGTCAGTTCGAGCGAGCCCGACCAGCTGGTGTTACTGGGATGGTTCCGCGGAGCGCGCTGCGTGCTGATCGATGCGCTCGCCGATGCCACGGGTTTTCCGGCCGGCACGCAGCTGGCGGAACTGCGCCCGCTCCTGACGGAACTGCCGGAGCCGGAGGCGGCGGTCCTGGCCTGTGCCCGCGCGCTCCTGATCTGGCGCGCCCGCCACCGCCACTGCGGCGTGTGCGGGGCACCGAGCAGGGCGCGCAGCGCAGGTCACAGTCTCAAGTGCACCAGCAGCGAATGCGGCGCCGAGTTCTTTCCGCGCATCGACCCGGCCATCATCGTGCTGGTGAACGATGGCGATCGGGCGCTGCTGGGTCGGCAGCACGGCTGGCCGGCGGGCCGCTATTCCACGCTGGCCGGCTTCGTCGAGCCCGGCGAGAGCCTGGAGGACACGGTTGCCCGCGAGGTCTACGAGGAAGCGGGTGTACGCGTGCACGCCGTCAGTTACGTCGCCTCGCAACCCTGGCCTTTCCCTTCTTCCCTGATGCTCGGATTCCACGCTTCGGCCGACAGCGCAGCACCGATCAGACTCGACGGGGAGCTGGAGCATGCGCGCTGGTTCACGGCGGCGGAGCTCGGCACGGCGGGCGCGAGCGTGCTGCCGCCGCCCTACACGATCGCGCGCCGCCTGATCGACACCTGGTACCTGCGGACAACCGGCGCAAAACTGGATGCCGCCTAGGGAACCATGGGCCGTACGGCCACTCTCAAAATAATGGGACTGTTGTTGCGCTGGACCGGCCTGGGCGGCCTCGCCGGGCTGCCGGCGCTGGCCCTGCTGCTGTTGGGCGCCGCGGCCACTCCGGCGTGGGCCGCGATCCGCATCGAGGTCAACGGTGTCGACAGCGAACTGCGCCGCAACGTGCTGGCGCTGCTCAGCCTGGAGCGCTACAAGGACCGCGACCGCATCGAGCCGGACGCGGTTGCGCGCCTGTACCGGCGCGTGGACGGCGAGGTGCGCGACGCACTGCGCCCCTATGGCTATTACGATCCGACGGTCAGCGCCACGCTCACACCGATGGACAACCAGCGCAACTGGCACGTGCAGATCAACATCGCCCCGGGCGAGCCGGTGCGGCTCGATACGGTCAGAGTGATCGTGCACGGCGCCGGTGCCAGCGACCCCGTGTTCGTGCGCATCGCCGCCGCGCCCTCGCTGCGCCAGGGTGAACGGCTCGAGCATGCCGCATACGAGAAGGTCAAATCGGATCTGCAGCTGGCGGCGGCCACCTACGGCTATCTCGACGCGCGCCTGTTGCGCAGCGAACTGCAGGTCGATCCGGCGGCGCACCGCGCCAGCGTCTTTCTCGAGCTGGAGACGGGGGAACGCTATTATTTCGGGGCCACCACCATCGAACAGACGGCGATACGCGCGACGCAGATCCGCCGCTACCTGCGCTACCACGAAGGCGAGCCTTACGACGAAATCAAGCGGCTGCGGACACAGTTTGCGCTCGATGACAGCCAGTTCTTCTCCAGCGTGGAAGTGCAGCCCGGCACACCGGACCGCGTCGCGCATATCGTGCCCATCAAGATCACGGCGACGGCCGCACGCAACGGCTACTCCTTCGGGGCCGGCTACGGCACCGACACCGGGGCGCGTGGCACCATCAGCTGGCTGAACCCGCGCGTCAATGACCGCGGCCACCGGCTGCGGGTACAGATCCAGGCCTCGCAGACCACCCAGAACATCAACGGGCGCTATGACATTCCCTTCGGCGACCCGGTGCTGGAAAAATTCTCGCTGCAGTTTCTCGACCAGACGCAGCAGATCGCCAGCAATGTCTACACGCGCGAGCTCACCCCCAATCCGGGTTTCACGGTGAGCAGCAGCCAGATCGACACGCGCGAAGTCTCCTTCGCCCCCAGCATCACCGAGAGCACGGGCCACTGGCAGCGTGTGTTCGCGGCCAAGCTCACTCATGATGTCACCAGCGACGCCATCGACAACCGCAAGCTCGACAATCTGATCGTGCCCAGCATCACCATAGCCGCGATTCCCGAAGGGTACCTGGGCGAGGATCTGTTCTCGCGCTCGCTCTACGCCCACCTCGACGGATCGGTCAGCGCCCTGGGCGCCAAGTCCAGCTTCCTGCGACTGGATCTGCGCAGCGAGCGGGTGATCAACCTCAGCCCCGTGTGGCACCTGTTGCTGCGCGGCGAGGTCGGCGTCAGCGCAGTAAAGGATTTCGGCGACCTGCCCGCCGCCTACCGCTTCTTTGCCGGTGGTGACCGCAGCGTGCGCGGCTTCGGCCTCGACGATCTGTCGCCGCTCCGTACCGTGGAGCAGGTGGGCATCGACAGCGCTGGCCTGCCCTACGACCGCTTCGTGTCGGAGCGCGTCGGCGGACGTCACCTGCTCACGGGCACGGTCGAAGTCGAACGCGACCTGCCGCACAATCTGGGTATCGCCGCCTTCAGCGATGCCGGCAACGCCTTCGATCGCCTGGGTGACCCGCTGGCGCTGTCCGTGGGTGTGGGCTTCCGCTGGCGCCTGTCGGTGATCACGGTGGGCATCGACGTCGCCAAGGCGCTGCGCGCCCCTGGCTTCGACTCCCTTCCCGGCGCCCGGCTGCACCTGAATATCTCGCCGAAACTATGATGCGGCGCCTGTTTCACACCTCGTGGATGTCACTGGCGGCGCTGCTGCTGGTGGTGGCCGGGGCGGTCTATTACTTTGGCTGGACGACCAGCGGCCTGCAGCGGCTGGTGTGGGTGGCGAACCGGCGCCTGGGGCCCGTGACGCTCACGATCATCGGCGCACGCGGCACCCTGCACGGTGGGCTGCACGTCGACAAGGTCGTGGTGGACCATCAACGCGTGCGCGTCACCGCCCTGCGTGTCGATGGCCGCGCCGCGCTCCTGCCGCTGCTGTGGCAGACGATACGGGTGACGTACGCGGACATCGGCGACGTGAAGGTGCAGGTGTGGCCCCATCAGCCCGGAGGGCCGCCGTGGAAACCGCACTTCCTGGTGGGCCTGCTCAACATCCAGGCCGATCGTGTGCACATCGGCCACGCCGAAGTGATCGCACCCGGCGGCTCGAGCGTGGCGGGCGATCAGCTGCAGGGGACGGCGCTGATCGGCAACCACGAGATCCGCATCCTCGACGGCGCGCTGCGCTATGGCAGCTTTGAGGTGCACGCCGTCGGCAGCGTCCTGGCAGCCGATCCGGTCGCCATGAACGGGATGGTACGCCTGAGCATGGAGGTCCAGGGACAGCCCGCCTGGCTGGGCAACGCGCAGATCGACGGCAATATCGATCGCCTGGCCATCAGCGGCCTGCTACTCGCGCCCTTCAACGCGGATTTTCACGGCGAGGCGCTGGCGCTGAGCAGCGAGTGGCACTGGCAGGGCCAATCACAGCTGCGTGGATTCGAACTTAAGCGCTGGGGAGCAGGCAATGCCCTCGGTGCCGTCCATGGCTCGCTGCTGCTCAACGGAGATCGCGACGGCTTTCGCGCGCAGGGTGAGCTCGATCCTCCGGGCCTGAGCTCCGGGCCGCTGGCCGTGGACTTCGCGGCCCGCTACGCCGCGCGGATGCTCGACATCGTCCACGCCACCATTACGCACCGGGCCTCCGGGGCGCAGCTTCAGGGGAGCGGCCGCATCGACACCGCGGACGGCGGGCCGCGCCTGGAGCTGCACGGCCAGTGGAGCAATTTTCGCTGGCCCCTCGCGGATGCGACCGCGCCGGTGCGCAGCGCCGCTGGAAACTACTCCCTCAGCGGCCTGCGCCCCTTTGCGCTGGAGGCCGATGGGGACGCACAGCTGTTTGACCAGCCCTCCGCGCACTTTCATGCCACCGGCTCGCTCGCCCATGACGGCCTCACCATTGCCGGCGCCACGCTGGCCGCCTACGGCGGCCAGGCGCAACTGCATGGCGAGGCGCACTGGTCGCCGGCCGAACGCTGGTCGCTGGCCGGCAGCATGCGTGCCATGAACGTCGCTGCACTGCGCCCGGGTGTGGCCGGGCACCTCAATTTCCAGCTGAGCGCTTCCGGACAGGGCTACGGGCACGGCGGCACGCTGCAGGCCGCCATCACCGAACTTGGCGGCAACATCCGCGGCCGGCGCGTGAGTGGCCGCGCGGGCGTGGCGCTCGCCGGAGAGGACTGGCTGCTCCAGCAGGTGCAGCTGCAGCTCGGCGCAACCCGCCTGGAAGCCGACGGGCGGATCGGCGGCCGAGCGGATTTGCACTTCGCCATCGACGCCCCCGATCTGTCCTTGCTGAGTGACGGCGCACACGGCCAGCTCAAGGCGGCAGGCTACCTGGGTGGCGATGCACACAATCCGATTGTGCAGGCGAAGCTCAGCGGCGGCGATCTGGCCTATGCCGGCCTGCGGCTCCACGAGCTCAGTGCGGACATCAATTTCGATCCGCGCGCCAACGGCCGCGCCGACGCCCGCGTGGAACTGGGCGGGCTGCAGTACGGAGTGCAGGCGATCGAGGAGCTGCGCTACACGACCACCGGAACGGCGGCCGCCCACCGATTCAGCCTGCAGCTCGGCGCCCCGCCCTACACCGCGCAGACCGCCGGCACGGCGGGCTTCGCCGATGGGCGATGGAGCGCGACCTTCGGTGAATTCAGGTTCAGCGACGGGGCGGACCTGCAGCTCTCGCTGGCCGCGCCGGCCCAGCTGGTCGCCACCCTGCAAGGCGATGAGCTGCGCCTGGAACGCCTGTGCCTCCACGACACGCAGTCCACGTTTTGCGCGAGCGGCTCGCAGCACGCAGGCCAGAGCCAGTTCGCCCTCAGCGCCGTCAACGTGCCGCTGCGCGCTCTCACCGCCAGCCTCAGCAGCGACACGGACTTCGAGGGCAAGGTGTCGCTGGAGGCGCACGCCGAATCCACGCCGGCGGCCAGCTGGTTGGGCGAACTCAAGGCCACGCTCGCAGAGGCGAGTCTGCACCATCACCTCAGCGGCGGCCGCGTTGAATCCTTCAGCCTGGGCGGCGGCAGGGTCGAGGCGAGCCTCGACGCGGCCGGACTGACCGGGAGCGTGGCCCTCGACGCCGGCGCCGCCGGTGGCATCACCGGGCGGATTGCGGCGCGCCACGCTGCGCCGCGCTGGCGCGACTGGCCGCTCAGCGGTGAGTTGCAGCTGCAGACCCAGTCGCTGGGCTTCATCGACTCCTACGTCGCGCAGGTCGACCGGGTCAGCGGCCGGCTGGCGGCAGACCTGACGATCGCCGGTACGCCGGCGGCGCCGGCCCTGAATGGCGAACTGAAGGTCAGCGACGCCGAAGTCGATGCCTACCAGATCAACCTGGCGTTGCGCGACCTGAATTTTTCCGCCCGCCTCAGGGACACCGTGCTGCTCATGGACGGCAGCGCGAACGCCGGCAGCGATGGTCACGCGCGCTTCGACGGCGAGATGGCGTGGCGCAATGCCCTGCCCTACGGACACCTGCACCTCGCCGGAGACAACCTGCGGATCGTCAACATCCCGGAGGCACGCGTGCAGGCCTCGCCCGACGTGTACATGAAGTTCAGCGGCCGGCGCATCGACGTGACCGGCACGGTGACCCTGCCCTACGCCCGGCTGCAACGCCCGGATCAGCTCGCCAACGCCGCGCGCACCTCCAGCGATGAAGTGATTGTTTCGTCCAAGCGGCCGTCACGTGGCGAGGGCTTCCAGGTCTACAGCGACCTGACGCTGCGCCTCGGCGAGCGCGTCACCATCGATACGCTGGGCCTCGCCGGCCGCCTGAGCGGGAGCCTGCGCAGCATCGCCGACGACACCGGCTTCAACCGCGCCACGGGCGAGCTGCAGGTCGAGGAAGGCAAGTACACCGCCTACGGGCGCAGGCTCGATGTCGAACACGGGCGCCTGCTCTACAGCAATGGCCCGCTCAATGACCCGGCCATCGACCTGCGTGCCATCAAGAAATTCCCCGACATTACCGCCGGCGTGAATGTGCGCGGCACCCTACGCCAGCCGCGCATGACGTTCTTTTCGGATCCGCCCGTGGCCCAGGCCCAGATCGTCTCGCTGCTGCTGGCCGGCGGCTCGCTCGAGAGCGTGCAGAACACCAGCGACACCGGCCAGCGCAACCTTGCCGCACGCAACAACATGCTGCTGCAGGGCAGCGCGCTGCTGTTCCAGCAATTCGGCGGCAAGGTCGGGCTCGACGACGTCAGCGTGGAATCCGACCTGAACAACGACACTTCACTGGTGCTCGGCCGTTACCTGTCGCCGCGCCTGTACGTGAGTTACGGCATCAGTGTCGTGGAAGCGATCAACACCATCAAGATGCGCTACACCATCGGCGATCACTGGACGATCAAGAGCGAGGCCGGCACCGAGCGCAGCGCCGACCTGGTCTACACTATCGAACGCTAGGCGGCGGACGGCACGAAACAAAGGGGGGTGTCATGGCCGGGAGCATTTTCAGCAAAGCAGCACAGGGCGCGGGTGAGAGTGTGCCAGGCTGGTTCCGGCGATTGCCGTGGCTGGCGCTCGTCGCCATCGCGGCGCTGCTCTATACCTCTTTCTATACCATCGATTCAGGCAATGTCGGCGTCGTCAAGACGCTCGGCACCGTCGATCTCGAGGAGGTCGGTCCCGGCCTGCACCTGCGACTGCCCTTCATCACCGAGGTGCGGCAGTTCTCCGCCAAGGAGAATTCCTTCGACCTGACCGACCTGACGCCCAAGGCGGCGGACAACCTCTCGCTCCGCGAACTCGACGTCACGGTGTTCTACAAGGCGGCTCAGGACAAGATCGCCGACCTGACGATCAAGTACGCCGCGACCGAGGAGCGCGGACCGCAGGGCGTGTTCTACCCCGCCTACGGAGTCGTCTGGCGCGAAGCGCGCGGCGCCGTCTACGAAGTGGTCGCCGGCATCGACTCGCTCCTGCTGCACAAGGAGCGCGAGATCCTGCAGGATTCGGTGCTCAAGCTGCTGCAGGCGCGACTGGACGCGAAGGACCCAGGCGTATTTTCGATCCAGCGCGTCGTCGTGCGCGCCCTCAACACCGATCCGTCGATCGAGCAATCCATCCAGCTGGCGGTTCAGAACCAGAAGAAACTGGAGGCCAAGAAGATCGAGGTGGAGATCGCATCCAAGGAGGCGGATATCGAGGTCGCCAAGGCCCAGGGCATCGCCAAGGCGAACCAGATCATCAACGCCTCGCTCACGGCCGAGTACCTGCAGCACGAGATCAACATGGCGCTCGCCGAATTCGCCAAGCATGAGGGGCAGACGGTGGTGATCCCGGCCAACATGCAGGGATTCCAGCTGATGCTCAGCAGGGATGCCCTGCACCGCGGCGTGGCGACAAGCGCCAAACCGCCCTGAGCACCTGGCCCCCGGCCCCTAGCGCGGCAGGAGCCTTTCGATCCGCCGGTCGGGCACCAGCCAGATCACGGCGACCGCGCCATAGAGCGCGCCGGCCAGCCACGGCAGCCGGAAAGCCACCGCGATCGCCGCGGCGTAGATCACCATGGAGATGCGGCCCTTGAAATCGCTCCCGAGCGCGCGTGCCAGCAGAGAATCGGCGGCGTGACTGGCGAGCAGTACCCGCGTCATGATGAAGTAGGCGCCGCCCGCACCCAGCAGCACCACGCCATAGACCGCGACCGGCGCGGCCGCAAAATGGTTTTCGCCCATCCATTCGGTCACGAACGGCACCAGCGAGAGCCAGAACAGCAGATGCAGGTTCGCCCACAGCACCGTGCCGTTGACGCGTTCGACGACGTGCCACAGGTGATGGTGGTTGTTCCAGTAAATGCCGATGAACACGAAGCTCATGGCGTAACTGAGGATCTTGGGCCACAGGGGCAGCAGCGCGGGGAGCGTCGGTTCCAGCGGAACCCTGAGCTCCAGCACCATGATGGTGATGATGATGGCGAGCACGCCGTCGCTGAAGGCCTCCAGCCGCGACTTCTTCACGCCTGGCTCCCTGCGGCGCCGGCAATGCGCCGGCCGACGATCACCAGATCGCGTTCCACACCGTCGAGCCATGCGACGCGCGGCAGCCGGCCCCATTTTTCATAGCCGGACCTCGCGAACAGCTGCAGGCTCGGCTCATTGTGGCCAAAGATGAAACCAAGGAGCGTGCGCAGTCCCAGCTGCGGAGCGGCCGCCGCTGCGGCGCACAGCAGGTGCGTGGCGATGCCTCTGCGGCGGGCGCGCCCGGCGACGTAGACGCTCACCTCGGCGGTGCCCTCGTACGCCGGGCGTCCATAGAAAGAGCTGAAACTGAGCCAGGCGACAGTCGCGTCCTGCTGCTCCACCACCCACAACGGGCGCGTCGCGCGGCGATGATCGGCAAACCAGGCGCGCCGGCTGTCAATGCTCACCGGCTCCAGATCGGCGGTCACCAGGCGTGACGCGATCGTCTCATTGTATATCGCAACAATGGCGGGCAAGTCGGCCTCGACGGCCACGCGATGCGTGTGCTGTTGTTCGAGCATGACCGCTCGCATGCTAGCAGAGCGCCCCTGCGGGTCAGTACTGTGACCGACCCGGCATGCGCCGCCGCGCCGGATCGGCGACAATATGCCGATGAGCACACCAGAGCTCCAGGTGGCTGCCGACGATTACCGCATCACCTCCGAGGATGTGTTGCTGTGCGCACAGCTGCACAGCTCGATGGTGGTGTGCCTGTACGACGCGGTCGGCGAGTGTGGCGCGATGCTGCACCTGCGTCTCGCCGCGCCCGGGCAATCGCGCGATCCGAACCTGACCGACAACACGCTGTCCGGGAATCTCTCGCTCCTGACGCGCGCCTTGCGGGAACTGAGCGCCGCCGATCGGCGCGCCCAGCATTGGCAGGCGCGCCTGGTGGCGCAGTCGGAAGACGGGGACGGCTCGCGCGCACGCTGCGATGGACTGCAGGCCTTCATCGGCGAATTTCTGAAGGACGCGGGCATCCGCCTGGTGAGCACGATGGCTCACCTCGAGAGCGCGGTCAGTGTGCAGTTCCGGCCGGCGCTGGGCCAGGTGCAGACCCAGACCGCGGCCCATTCAGCCCCGGGCTGACATCTCCGGCACCGCGGCACCCTCGGCCCGCAGCAGCGCGAATTTCGTGGCCACGCCGCCGTGCGCGGAAAAGCCGCCCGCCTTGCCGCCCGCGGCCAGTACCCGATGACAGGGCACGATAATCGGCACGGGGTTGCTCCCCATCGCCCGTCCGATCGCGCGCGCCGCCCCAGGCTGGCCCAGCTGCGCGGCAAGCGCTCCGTAGCTCAGCGTCCGGCCCGCAGGTATGGCGCGCGCCGCCTGGTACACGCGCCGCTGAAACGGGCTGACCCCGCTCAGGTCCAGGGCGATTCCCGACAACTCCGTCCCCGCCCCGTCGAGCAGGCGCTGGATTGCGGCAATCGCGCGGCGCACCGGCGCGGGTGGTTCGCGCCGCGCCACTCCCGGGTTACGGCGCCGCAGACGCGCGACGGTCGCCGCGTCATGGCGCTCGGGCAGCTGCAGCGCAACGATGCCGACCGGGCTCCAGGCCACGGCGCAGCGGCCGATCGGTGTCTCGAACAGCGTGTAGCCGGAGTTCATCATCTGCGAGCGCAATAGTACGCCCGTCGGGCGGCGCCCGCGAGATCAGCGCGCCCTCCACAGGTAGATTGCGGCCACGATCAGTCCGAGTACGACGACCACGCGCCGGAGGAGCGGGGGTGAGAGCCGCCGGCCCAGGCGCCCGCCCCACGCGCCGCCCACGAGCGCCCCCGCGGCCAGCACCGGAACGATGCGCCAGTGCACCGGTCCGCTCACGGCGAACAGCAGCGCCGCGGCGCAATTCGTGGCCAGGGACAGCGCCTGCTTGAGCGCGTTCAGGCGCGGCAGCGTGTCGGTGTAGGACAGCCCCAGCGCGGCCAGCACGATCACGCTCGCGCCGGCGCCAAAATACCCGCCGTAGACATTGGCGGCGCCGACGAGCGGCAGCGCCAGGGCTAAGGACACCCCCGCCCGCGCCGCTTCCCGCCTCTCGAGCCAGCCGCGCAGCCGCTGCTGCACGCTCAGCAATACGCAGGCGCCCAGGATCAGCCAGGGCACGGCGCGGCCGAAGGCCTGCTCTCCGGTATGCAGCAGCAGCAGCGCGCCGCCGACGCTGCAGGCCACGGCGATGGGCAGCAGCACGTACAGGCGGGCGGCCTGGTGGTGCAGATCGCGGCGCTGCGCGAGCGCGGCACCGAGATACCCGGGGCACAGCCCGATCGTGTTGGTCACGTTCGCGCTGAGCGGTGGCACCCCCATCGCCAGCAGCACCGGGAAACTGATGAGACTGCCGCCGCCGGCCAGCGCATTGACCGCGCCGGTAGCGAAGCCGGCCAGCCCGATCAATGCGAACTGCGACAGGCTCAATGGCGGCGCTGGAACCAGGGAATGACCCGCAGCGCCAGCCAGTTGCGCAACTCCGCGAGCTTCAGCTGCTCCTCCTGCATGGCCGGCCCCAGGCCATGCTTCCAGGCGAGGCGCCGATCGCGCGGATTGAGCTGTAGCGCCCTGAGGTCGGCGACGAATCCGTCCAGCTCCGTGCGCCCCGTGAACAGCTGTTCCTCGAGCAACACCGGCGCATAGCGCAGCGTGGTCGCTGCGATCTCGGCGTAGCTGTATTCCGGGTGATACTGCACGCCCCAGAACAGGCCGCGGCCGTGGCGCAGTTCCACCGCCTGCAGGCCCATGTCGCTGCGCGCCAGCTCCACGGCTCCTGCCGGCAGCTGCGCGATGTCATCGCGATGCACCGTGACCGCCTCGAACACCGGCGGCTTGCCCTCGAACATCGCATGCTCACGGCCCGCCTGATTGAGAGTGATCCGCCGCGCAAATCCGAATTCGCGCCCGAGAGGATTGGGGCGCACGCGGCCGCCCGCCACCGTCACCGCGATCTGCAGGCCCCAGCAGCTGCCGAAAAAGGGTGCGCCGCTCTCGAACACGGCGCTCGCCAGCGCGAGCTGCCGCTCGATGTTCGGGCCGCCCTCGTACACGTTGAGCGCCGAGCCGGTGATGGCGACGCCATCGTAGTCGGCGAGCGTCACGCCCGCAGGCAGCTTCACCTCGCCGTCGGCCGGGCGCGCGATGTCGCAGTCGAGCGGCGCCAGCCGCTGCAGCACCTCCGCGTAACCCTCTCCGGTAGGGTGACCGCCCGCCGCGACCTGCTGCTCGCGCGTGGCGGCGCGGTTGCCGTCGATCACCAGGACGCGCGGGCGTGTCATGGCTCAACCCGCCAGCTTAAGATCGCCCTTGACCGCCGAACGGAACAGCCGGGCGTAGGTGGCGGCATCGGTGGGCAGCGGATTGCTGCCCGCGGTCGGATCGAGCGAAGCCTCGCGACCGATCGTTTCCGGATCGTCGAGCCTCACGCCGATCTCGGCGAGCGTGTGCGGAATGCGCAGGCGCCGGCGGAACTCGAGCACCCAGTCGAAGAAGGCCGCGAACGGCTCGCCGGCAAGATCGAGGGCTCGCGCGAGCACGCGCAGCTGCGGCTCGATGGCGGGCCGGTTGTGCACGATGACGTAGGGCAGGATGATTGCGTTGGTCAATCCGTGGTGCGTGTTGAAGAACACGCCCACCGGATGCGCGATGGCGTGCACGGCGCCCAGGCCCTTCTGGAAAGCGGTCGCGCCCATGCTCGCCGCCGCCAGCATGCGCGATCGGGCCTCGATGTCCTTGCCGTTCTCGCAGGCCCGCGGCAGATAGGTCTGGATCAGACGCATGCCTTCGAGCGCAACGCCGTCGGCCAGCGGGTGAAAGCCCGGCGCGCAATAGGCCTCGAAACAGTGCACGAAAGCGTCCATGCCAGTCGCCGCGGTGACGCCGGGTGGCAGGCCGACGGTGAGCTCCGGATCGCTGATGACGACACCGGGCATCATCTTCGGATGAAAGATGATCTTCTTCTGGTGCGTGGCCTCGTTGATGACGACGCCGGCCCGGCCCACTTCGGACCCGGTGCCCGCCGTGGTCGGCACGGCGACCACCGGCGCGATGCCGCGCTCATCGGCCCGCGTCCACCAATCGCCGATGTCCTCGAAATCCCACATGGGGCGGGTCTGCCCGGACATGAAGGCGATCACTTTGCCGGCGTCGAGCGCCGAGCCGCCACCGAAGGCGATCACGCCGTCGTGCCCGCCGCCGCGATAGGCGAGCAGGCCGGCCTCGATATTGGCGGCCACCGGATTGCCACGCACGTCCGCGAACACGGCGGTCCCGGGCACCAGCGCACGCGCCTGGCGCACCATCGGGGCGTCGCGCAGGCCTTCGTCGGTCACCAGGAGCGGGCGCTTGATGCCGAGCATGGCGCAGGCGGCACCCAGCTCGGCGATGCGTCCGGGGCCCGCCCAGACGCGCGTCGGATAATTCCAGTTGGCTTTGAGGACGGCATTCATGTCTTCACCCGCAGATGAAATGATTTCGGCCGCGTCAGGTGCTCGTAGCCGACCACCGACAGCGTACAGCCGCGCCCCGAATCCTTGACGCCGACCCAGGCCAGGGCCGGATCGAGGTAGTCGCAGCGGTTCATGAACCAGGTGCCGGTCTGCACCCGCTGCCCGAGAGCCAGCGCCGCCGCCTCATCGCCGGTCCACACCGCGGCGGTGAGGCCGAAGGCACTGTCGTTCATCAGGGCCACGGCCTGGTCGTCCGAGTGCACCTTCATGATGCCGGCGACCGGCCCGAAAATCTCCTCGCGCATCACCACCGATTCGGCCGGCGCATCGAGCAGCAGCTGCGGTGCCAGGTAGGGCGTTCCTGGTTTGCTGGCGGGAAACGCTCGCTCATCGATCATCGCGCGCGCGCCCGCTTCCATCGAAGCGCGCAGCTGTGCGCGTACGGCATCGGCGGCGCTGGTGCGCACCAGCGGACCTAAGGTGGTGGCCGCATCGAGCGGGTCTCCGAGCCGGTACTGCTCGACCAGCGCGGTACAGCCCGCGGCGAAGCGCTCATAGACGCTCTCGTGCACGTAGATGCGCTGCAGGCCACAGCAGGACTGGCCGGAATTGAAGAACGCGCCGTCGACGATGTTCTCGATGGCGTGCGGCAGGTCCGCGTCGTGGCGCACATAGACCGGATCGCAGCCGCCGAGCTCCAGGCCGACACCGACGAAGCGCTCCGCCGCCACCCGTTGCACGGCGTGGCCGCCGGCCACCGAACCGGTGAAGGCCACGAAATCGATGCGCGGATCGCGGATCACGCGCTCGGTGCCGGCGTGCTCCAGATGCAGCACCTGGAATACGCCCGCGGGGAGTCCTGCGGCGGCGAAGCACTCGGCGTAGCGCTCCCCGCACAGCGGCGTCTGTGCCGAGTGCTTCAGCACCACGGCGTTGCCGGCCAGCAGCGCCGGCACCACGCTGTTGACCGCAATCAGGTAGGGGTAATTCCAGGCCGCGACCACGAATACGACACCGAGCGGCTCGCGGCGCACGAAGCGGCGGAAGCCCGGCTTCGGCCCGGCATCGATGTCGGCAAGCGCGCCGCCCGCAATGGCCGCCATATGCCGCGCGCGCTCCAGCATGCCGCGCACTTCATTGGGCGCATAGCGGCTCGGCCGGCCCATCTGCCAGCTCAGTTCGGTGGCGATCTCGGCGCCCTGCGCCTCGAAGGCGGCGCAAAAGCGCTCCATGATCGCCGCGCGCTCGGCCAGCGGCACGCTGCGCCACAGCGGCTGCGCCGCGCGCGCGCGCAGCAGGGCCGTTTCGATCTGCGTCGGCGTCGCCGCCTCGCGTTCGACGTACACGCGTCCGTCGACCGGGCTGATGGTCTTCATCATCAGATGATCTCGAAGTAGCGCGCCAGCTCCCAGTCGGTGACGGCGCGCCGGAACTCGCGCTCTTCCCACTCGCGGCTGGCGGCAAAGTGTTCGACGAAGGGCGCACCGAACAGTTCCTGTGCCGCCTTGGAGCGCGCGAACTGCGCCGCCGCGTCGGTGAGCGTGCGCGGCAGCTGGCGCCTGGCCGGGAGCTTGCGATCGTAGGCATTGCCGGTGATCGGTTCGTCCGGCTCGATGCGCTGCTCGATGCCCCACAGGCCGGAACCGACCGCCGCGGCGATCGCCAGGTAGGGATTGATGTCGGCGGCGGCAATACGGTATTCCACGCGCTGGCTCTTCGGGCCGCCCTGGATCACCCGCAGCGCGCAGGTGCGATTTTCGACGCCCCAGGTCGCCGAAGTCGGCGCCCAGTAGCCGGGCACGAGCCGCGAATAGCTGTTGACGGTTGAGGCCACCATCGCCAGGAGTTCGGGCATCAGGGCCTGCTGGCCGCCGACGAACCAGCGCAATTCGTCCGACATCGTGTGCGGCTTGTGCTCGTCGTAGAAGGCCGGCGTGCCGTCCCTGCGCGTCATCGACATGTGCAGGTGGCCGCTCTGGCCCGGCATCTGCTGCGACCATTTCGCCATGAAGGTCGCCATCAGGCCACGCCGCTGCGCCAGCACCTTGGTGAACGTCTTGAAGATCGCGGCGCGATCGGCCGCCTCGAGCGCCTCGCAGTAGTGCAGCGCCGCTTCCATCACGCCCGGCCCGGTCTCGGTGTGCAACCCTTCGATGGGTGTACGCATCTGCGCGGACTGCAGCAGCAGGGCCTGGTAGAGCTCCGAGTGCACCGAGCTGCGCAGCATGGAATAGCCGAAGTAGCCCGGAGTCATGTTCCTCAGGCCGCGATAGCCCTTCTCGCGCACGCTGTCCGGCGTCTCGCTGAATACGAAGAACTCGAACTCCGCGGCCGCCGCCAGGGCGTAACCATGGTCCGCCGCGCGCTTGAGCACGCGCCGCAGCGCCGCGCGCGGACAGACCTGCTCGGCCCGGCCGGAGAATTCCCCGAGGAAGAGCAGCATATTGCCCTCGAAGGGCAGGCTCCGGCAGGTCTCGGGGAGCAATCGCACCATGGCGTCGGGGTAGGCGGTATGCCAGCCCGTGAAGCGGACGTTGTCGTACTGCTGGTCGTTCGAATCCCAGCCCAGCACCACGTCGCACATGCCGAAGCCCTTGTCGAGCGCCCCAAAAAACTTGTCGCGATCGATGTACTTGCCGCGCAGCAACCCGTCATTGTCGAAGATGCCCACCTTGACGTGTTCCAGGCCGCGCTCCTCGACGATGGCGCGCGCCTGTGCAGCGCTTCGTACCTCTTCCGGCTTCATTATTCGGCTCCCCTGGGGGCGATCGAAGGTGTTATTGGGCCGGCACGCTGCGTGCGGCATCGCCTAAGCGCGACGAATATCCACTAGCGCGCGCCAGCTGGCAATACTGGGCCCCGCGCGGGGCATTAAGTGGCTGATGCCGCTCGCTCTTTTGAGGATGTGCTGGCGCCGCCTGCCCTTCAGGAGCGCCACTCGCTGAGCTGCTCGATTTCGCACAGCCGCTGCCAGCTCGCGCGTGCGCGCAGGAGCGTGGCGAAGTTGCGCAGCGAGGGCCATTCGAGCGCCGTGCGCGGCATATTCCGCGACCAGCGCATGTACATGATCAGCAGCAGGTCCGCCGCGGAGAATTCCGCGCCCAGCAGGTAGGGGCCGCTGGCCGAGAGCTGCGCGTCAAGCCGCGTCCATGCCGCTTCGATGCGCGCCTGCAGCGCCGCGCGCACCGGCGGTGACTGTTCGCTGGCACCGAGGTCGGGTGGATAAAACCAGTAGCGATAGCTCGCTCCCAGCGCATTGCTCAGGTACACGATCCACTGGTACCAGGCCAGGCGCTGCACGCTGCCCGGTGGCGGCGCCAGGCGGGCCTCCGGATGCCGGTCGGCGATGATCATCAGCAGCGCGCCCGATTCCATATAGGGCTGCCCGTCGATCAGCAGCGTGGGAACCCGCCCCAGGGGATTGAGGCGCAGGTACTCCGCGCTGCGCTGCTGGTGCTTGGAAAAATCGACGAGCTTGAGCTCGTAGGGCGCGCCGGTCTCGAGCAGCGCCAGGTGCGCCACCAGGCTGGCGGTGCCGGGGGAGTAATAAAGGGTGTACATGAAAGGTCCGCCGGAGGTCGGTTGAGCGCGCAGGTCCGCGCTCCTAAGTTACTGAGCGCCGCCGGGGGGTGCAACGCTCAGGGCGGCGTACTCGTCACGGCGCTGCACCCAGAACTGGTTGCGCCCGTGCTCGTCGCGCCCCTTCGGCACCAGGTCCAGATAGTGGTAGGCGGTGTTGAGGATATCGATGCCGCGGGCAAAGCTGGAGTAGGTGTGGAAAATCTTTCCCGACTCGTCCCGGAAGAAGACACTGACGCCTTCGCGATCCGGGGGTCCGGCATCCTGCGTCGTGTAGTTGTAGTGCACGCGCTTGCTCGCCAGCTCGGCGGGGGTAAAGGACACCTGGTAGTCGAAATTGAAGGCGTTCTGTCCCGAGGACACCCACTTGAAGGTCCATCCCATCCTGCGCCGGTAGGCCGCGAGCTTGGCGTAGGGCGCGCGGGAGATTGCCACCATGCTCACGTCGCGGTGATTGAGATGGACGATGACGGGATCAAAATTGTCGGCCCAGAAAGAGCAATGCCTGCAGCCCGCGTCCCCGTCGGGCGCAAACATGAAATGATAGACGATGAGCTGGCTGCGGCCGGCGAACAGGTCCGCCAGCGACTCGCTGCCGTCCGGTCCCTCGAAGCGGTACTCGGCGCTCACGGCGTCCCAGGGCAGGTCGCGCCGCGCCTGGCTGAGCGCCTCGCGCTCGCGGGTGAACGCCTTCTCGCGTACCAGCAGCGCCTGCCGAGCCGCCAGCCACTGTTCATGTGAAACGACCTTGTGCTTTGCGCTCATGGCTCGGTCTCCAGCTGCCCGGTGAAATGCGCCGGTGTCGCGCATCGGACTCCCCCGGGCAGGGGTGGAATCTTATGCAGGCGTTTTCCCGAGCGTCAAGCGTGGCGCCGGGGCCGTTTCCGGCCCTGGTAGCCTGGCCCGGCCCTTGACCACCGCGCATATTTATGCACAATACATGCATGTTTATGCATGCACCCCGATGCTGACCGACCACCACCAGCACGAGCGGCGCGACGCCATCCTGAGCATTCTCGGCAATGGCATCGTGCGCCGGCAGGCGGAGCTCACGCAGCTGCTGAAGAAGCGCGGCTTCGCCGTCACCCAGTCCTCGGTGAGCCGTGACCTGCGCGAGCTGGGCGTGCTCAAGGCCAGCGGCCGCTACCTGCCGCCGCCGCCCGAGAGCGCGCACGCGCACGGCAACCTCGGGAGCCTCGCGCCCTTCGTGCGCTCGGCGCGCCCGGCCGGCGCCTCCCTGACCGTGCTGCGCACCAGCACCGGCGCGGCGCAGAGCGTCGCGGTCGCACTCGACAAGGCGGAGTGGCCCGAGGTGGTGGGCACGATTTCCGGCGACGACACGATTTTCATCGCCACCGCCGACCCGCGCGCCCAGCAGCGCCTGCTCGCGCGCCTGCGCCAGCACTTCGGCGCCTAGGAGGGGCGATGAGCACGCTTGCGGGCGCAAAGCCCATCGTCCTCGCCTATTCGGGCGGCCTCGACACCTCCTTCCTGGTGCCCTGGATCGCCGAGCACTACCAGCGGCCGGTCATCACGGTCACCGTCGATACCGGCGGCATCGACGCCGCGGCGGCACGCGCGCTGCGCGAGCGCTCCCTGGCCCTCGGCGCCATCGAGCACCACCAGATCGACGCGCGCAGCGACTATTTCGAGCAGGTGCTGCGTTTCCTGGTTATGGGCAACGTGCGCCGCGGGCAGCTGTATCCGCTGTGCGTCGGCGCCGAGCGCGTGATGCAGGCGCAGACCATCGCCCTGATGGCGCGCCGGCTGGGCTCCGATTCGATTGCCCATGGCTGCACTGCGGCCGGCAACGACCAGGTGCGCTTCGAGGTGGCCTTGCGCACGCTGGCGCCGGAGCTGGAAATTATCGCGCCGGTGCGCGACCGCGCCTTCCGGCGCCAGGAAGAGCTGGAGTACCTGCGCGCGCGCGGGCTCCCGGTGCCGCCTTACGGCGCGGCCTACTCCACCAATCGCGGCCTCTGGGGCGTGACCATCGGCGGCGCCGAGACGCTCACTTCCAGGGGCAGCATTCCGGAGAGCGCCTGGGTGCTCTCGAAGGACGCCTTCACGCAGCCCGCCTTGCCGCAGCATCACAGCCTGCGTTTCGAGCAGGGCCTTCCTGCAGGCCTGGACGGCAAGGCGCTCGCTCCGGTGGAGCTCATCGAGCGCCTCGAGGCACTCGCCGCGCCCTTCGGCATCGGCCGCGGCATCCACCTGGGCGACACCATCATCGGCACCAAGGGACGGGTGGCCTTCGAAGCCCCCGCGGCCGAGGTGCTGCTCAACGCCCATCGTGAACTCGAGAAGCTGGTGCTCACGCCGCGGCAGCAACGCATCAAGGAGGGCGTCGCCCTCTCCTATGGGGACTGGGTGCACGAGGGGCAGCTGCTCGATCCGGTGTGCCGCGATATCGAGGCGCTGCTCCTGTCCTCGCAGCAGCGCGTGACGGGCGTGGTGCACCTGCTGTTCCGGCCCGGCTCGGTGTTCGTCGAGGGCGTTGAATCCCCCTACTCCCTGATGAGCGCCTCGAAGGGCGTGTACGGCGAATCGGCGGGCGAATGGACGCCCACCGATGCGCTGGGATTTTCCAGGATCGTGGCCCTGACCGGCGTCTTTCACCGCCGCGCCGGCGAACGGGCTGCGCCGCAGGCTCCGGGAGCTGCATCGTGATGAAGACCGTCGTCGTCGACAAGATTGCCTCGATCACGCAGGCCTGCACGCTCGGCCACGAGCTGCGCATCGCCGATGAGATCATCGCCGAAGAGGGCGTGGTGGTCGTCGCCGAGATCCTCAACAACAAGTCGAACTACAACACCCTCGAGCTGACCAGCGGGCGGATGGCCAAGGTCGCCAAAGGGGACGTGGTGGTGGGCGCGCTCGGGCCGCGCAAGGCCCTGTTCGGCTATTCGGGGCATGTGCCCGAATCGCTCCGGCCCGGCGATGTCATCCAGATGCTCAACATCGGCGGGGTCATGGGCGTGTGCGATTCAGCCACCCCGGACAAGGGCAAGCCCTTCGACTGCCGCGTGCTGGGCGTGGTGCTGCAGTTTCCGTACCTGGGCGAGCGCATCGGCATACCGGCGCGGGTGGGCTTCCGCCCGCTCAACTACGAGGCGGTGCTCGAGGCGCGCGGCGTGCCGGTGGTGGCGCTCGCGGGCACCTGCATGGAGGCGGGCAAGACGGCCGCGGCAGCGGCCATCGTCGCGCGCATGCGTCATCGCGGCCTCGTGGTCGACGCGTTCAAGGCGACCGGTGTCTCGCTGCGGCGTGACATCATGGCCTTCGAGGACGCCGGGGCGCGCAAGACCATGATCTTCACGGACCTGGGTATCGTCACGACCTCCCCGCGCACCGGTCCGGCGCTCACCCGCACGATGCTGAGCGAGCTGGCCACGGGCAAGCCCGACGTGATCGTGTTCGAACTCGGCGACGGCCTGCTCGGCACCTATGGGGTCGACGCCATACTGGCCTGCACGGACATCCGCCGCGCGCTCACCGGCGTGGTGCTGTCGGCGAACGATCCGGTCGCGGCCTGGGGTGGAGTGAAGCTGCTGCGCGAGCGCTTCCACATCGAACCGTGCATGGTGACCGGGCCGTCCACCGACAACCAGGTCGGCATCGACATCATCGAGCAGCAGCTGAAGGTGCCCGCCTGCAACGCGATCAGCAATCCGGCTGCGCTGGGTGACGCCCTCATCGAGGCGGTGGGCCTCGGTGTGCGCGCCCGGGTCGTCGGCGTCAGCGAGTAGCCCTTGCATCGCGTACCGACCATCGTGCTCGGCGGCACAGGCCTGGTGGCCGGCGAACTGCTGCGGCTCATCGCCGCCCACCCGCAACTCGAGCTGGCGGGGATCCTCTCGGACGGGAGCCCCGGCGAATCGGTGGCGGGAGCCTTCCCGCACCTGTCGGCCGCCTTTCCCGCCACGCGCTTCCAGTCACAGGAGCAGATCGCCGCGCTCATGCGCCGCGAGCGAGCACCCGCGGTGCTCGGAGCCGCACCGCACGGGGTCTCGGCCGGGCTCATCGACTCGCTCCTCACGGTCGCGGAACAGGCCGGCAACACGCCGCGCGTGGTGGATATCTCGGCGGATTTCCGCTATGCAACCGCGGCACAATTCGAGGCCGTGTATCAGCACCCGCACGCTGCGCCAGGGCGCCTCGCACAGTTCAGCTGCGCCGTGCCGGAACACCTGGGCACGATCCGCACGCCCCATGTTGCGCACCCCGGCTGCTTCGCCACCGCCATCCTGCTGGCCTCCGTGCCCCTGCTGGCCCTTGATCTCATCGAGCCGCAGCTATTCGTGTCGGCCGTGACCGGCAGCACCGGATCGGGCCGCAGGCCGACCGAGGGCACGCACCATCCGACGCGGCACAGCGATCTGTACGCCTACAACCCGCTGGCGCATCGCCATGCCGCGGAGGTGACGGCCTGCGCGCAGGCCGCCGCCGGCGTGCAGGCGCAGTTTGCCTTCGTGCCGCATTCCGGTCCGTTCGCCCGTGGCATCCATACCACGGTGCAGGCGGTGCTGAAGCGGCCGGCGGGACGGCCCCAACTGCTCGCACAGCTGAGTGCGTATTACGCGCACTCCCCTTTCGTGAGCGTCAGCGACGCCCCGCCGCGCCTCAAGGAAGTCATCGCCAGCAACTATGCGCGCCTCGGCGTCGCCAGCGACGGGCGCACGGTGGCGGTGATGAGCGTCCTCGACAACCTGAACAAGGGTGCCGCCGGGGGCGCGATCCAGTGGCTGAACCGCCTGCTCGGACTTGCGCAGGAGACCGGCCTTACGGCGCCCGCGGCCGGCTGGACCTGACGCGGTGAAGCGCTTTGTCGATCTCGCCGAGCTGGGCACCCCTGCAGTGCGCGAATTGATCGCCCTCGCCCGCCGGCTGGAGGAACGGCCCGAGCCGCAGGCCCTGCTCGGCAAGGTGCTCGGGCTCCTGTTCCTGAACCCATCGCTCCGGACGCTCGCCTCGTTCCAGTCCGGCATGGCGCGCCTCGGGGGTTCCTCTTTCGTCATCACGCCGGGACAGGGCAGCTGGCAGCTGGAGCGGCGTGATGGCGTGGTGATGGACGGCGCCGCCGCCGAGCACATCCGCGAAGGCCTGCCAGTGCTCGCCTCCTACTGCGATGCGCTGGGCATCCGCGCCTTCGCCGACGGTGAGGACCTGACCGAGGATCTGGCGGACCGCCGGTTTGCGGCGATGGCCGCACTCATCGACCCGCCGCTCATCAATCTCGAATCGGCGATCAATCATCCCTGCCAGGCCCTCGCCGACTGGAAAACGCTCGATGAACTGCCCGGTGCGGGCCGGCGCCGCTTCGTGCTGAGCTGGGTGATGCATCCGCGGGCCCTGCCCCTGGCGGTTCCCGCGGCCACCGTGCACATGGCGGCGATGCGCGGCATGGAGGTCGTCGTGCTGCGTCCGGAAGGGTTTGCGTTGCCGCCGGTGATCATGGAACGGGCGCGTGCGGCCGCGGCGGCAAGCGGCGGCAGCGTGAGCGAGACGACGGACCGCCAGGCCGCCCTCGAGGGCGCCCATGTGTTGTACGCGAAGGAGTGGGGCAGCACCGCGCACTATGGCGATGCCGAGGCCGACCGGGAGCTGCGCGGTGGCCTCAAGAGCTGGTGCGTGCGCTCCGAGTGGTTTGCGCGCAGCGCTCCTGATTGCAGGGTGATGCATTGCCTGCCCGTGCGCCGCAATTGCGCGATCGCGGACGAGGTGCTCGACGGCCCGCGCAGCTTGGTGCTGCGCCAGGCCTACAACCGCCTGCCGGCGCAGATGGCGGTGCTGCACCGCATGCTCAGGCAATGACCCGCCACGTCCGATCGCCCATCAATCGCTTACCGTAGCGCTGGAGTTCCGCTTCATCATGAAACTGCATCGAGCCGACCAGGTGGTCACCATACGCGCGCTGCGTGGCGCGGCCCCGTACATCCGCCTGTACAAGGGGCGGATTTTCGTCATCAAGGCAGGCGGTGGGGTCTTCGGCGATGCCGAGCTCACCCGCGCACTGATCGAACAGATCGCGATCCTCCATTATCTGGGCATACGCGTGGTGATGGTGCACGGAGGCGGCCCGCAGCTGACCGCCGTCAGCGCGGCGATGGGCGCGCCCACGCGCATGGTGCAGGGGCGGCGGATCACCGACGAGAAAACGATCGACGCGACCTCGATGGTGCTCAACGGGCTGATCAACACGCGGATACTCGCGATCTGCCGCGAGCTGCAGATCGACGCGGTCGGGCTTTCCGGCGTCGACGCCGGCCTCGTGCAGGCGCATCGCCGCCCACCGGTGCGGCTCCAGCCGAACGACACGGAAACCGTCGACTTCGGCCTTGTCGGCGACATCGATCGCATTGACACGAACGTGATCCGCAAGCACCTCGACGCCGGATTGATGCCGGTGATTTCACCACTCTCGGCCGACGCCAGCGGGCAGCTGCTGAACATCAACGCTGACACGGTGGCGGCGGCGATCGGTGCCGCGCTGCAGGCTGAGAAACTCATCCTGTGCACCGGCGCGCCGGGCATCCTGGAGGATCTCACCGATCCAGGTTCGGTGATCTCCTACACCGACCTGCCCGGCCTGGCGCGCCTGCGCGAGCAGGGCAAGATCGCCGATGGCATGCTGCCAAAGGCCAGGGCGATCGAAGATGCAGTCCGCGGCGGGGTGCGGCGCGTCCACGTGATCGGCTACAGTGCGCCCGACAGCATCCTGGCGGAGGTCTTCACTAACGAGGGCACGGGCACGCTGGTCGTTGCGGACATCAAGGCGCTGACGCCCGCGGAGCAGGAGTCCTCCGCTGGCAACGGACTCTAGAGTGAGGCTTGCGCGCCTGCCGGCGTGGCTCGGTGATGTCGGTTTCGGATCGGCACGCCGCCGGACTATCATGGTTCGAGGTTGCTTCGAGGCCGCATGAGCAGACTGTGGGACAAGGGCGCGCCGCTCGATGAGCGCGTGCTGCAATTCACCGCCGGCGAGGACCACGCGCTCGATGAACGGCTGGTGTCCTACGACGTGCGTGCCTCCATCGCCCACGCGCAGATGCTGCAGGCGCAGGGCCTGATCAGCGCCGCCGACGCCAAAGCGATCTGCGCGGGACTCGCCGCGCTCGGCGCGGCACACGCGCGCGGCGAGTGGCGCATCGAGCTTGTCGACGAGGACGGCCAGACCGCGCTCGAAAAGCACCTGACCGCCAGCATCGGCGCGGCCGGGGCGCGCATTCACCTGGGCCGCTCGCGCAACGACCAGGTGCTCGCCGCCCTGCGCCTGTACATGCGTGAGGCGTTGGCGCAGCTGGCCGCTGGCGCCGAGGCGGTCGCCGCCGCGCTCGAACGGCTTTCGCAGCGCCAGGGCACGATCGTGCTTCCCGGCTACACGCACATGCAGCAGGCCATGCCCAGTTCAGTGGCGTTGTGGGCGGGCGGCTACGCGGCCGAAATTCGCGACGATGCGGAGGGGCTGCACGCGGTGCAGCGCCGCGCTGGCCGCAATCCACTGGGGTCGGCGGCCGGTTACGGCACACCCGGTCTCCCGCTCGATCGCCACGCCACCACGCGCGCGCTCGGTTTCGATTCCACGCAGGAACCGGTGACCGCGGTGCAGCTCTCGCGCGGCAAGGCCGAGGCCCAGCTGCTGTTCGAGACGACACTGCTGATGCAGGACCTGGGCCGCCTCGCCACCGACCTGCTGCTGTTCTACACCCAGGAATTCGCTTTCGTGGACCTGCCGGAGGCTTACACGACCGGCTCCTCGATCATGCCGCAGAAGCGCAACCCGGACGTCTTCGAACTGCTGCGCGGCCGCGCGGCGGGCGCACTGGCTTGCCTGATAGAGGCCCTGTCGCTGTGCGCAAAGCTCCCCTCCGGTTACCAGCGCGACCTGCAGCTGCTCAAGGCGCCGCTGTTCCGCGGCATCGACCTGTGTGGACAAAGCCTGGATATCATCGTGCCCGCCCTCGACGCGCTGCAATTCCGGCCGGAGCGCGTGAAAATGGATCCGGCCGTGCATGCCGCCGCCGAGGCCAATGCGCTGGTCGTGCGGGAAGGCCTGCCGTTTCGCGAGGCCTACCGGCGTATCGCGGCCAGGTTCACCGCTGGCGGAAAGTGAGGCTGCAAGCATGCCAGACACTGCCGGGGCCACCACCGAGCGTCAGCCCGATGCCGGGCTTATCACCTACGCGCACATCATCTATGCGCTGCACGCCAGCGCGGTGCTCACCGGCGTATTGACCAGCTCCAGCATCGCCGGCCGCTTTCTGTTTGGCGTTCCCTCGCTCATCGCGGTGATCATGAACTATGCGCGCCGCGCCGAGGCGCACGGCACCTGGCTCGAGACGCACTTCGACTGGCAGATCCGCACCTTCTGGCGGGCGCTGCTGTGGATCGCGATCACACTCCTCGTCGGCGGGCTGCTCACCCTGATCGTGATAGGCATCTTCATCGTGATCGCCGGGTTCTGCGTCGTTGGCCTGTGGGTCGCCTACCGCGTGATACGTGGCTGGATAGCGCTGCGTGAGCACCGAGCCATGCCCCGGCCGACCGGCACGCAGGCGGCGGGACCATGAGCGCCCGGCTGGGAGCCCTGCTAGGCGTGCTGCTCATCAGCGCCGGCTGCGGCCAGAAGGGCGCGCTGTATCTGCCCGATGCCCCGCCGCAAATCGTCCCGGCACCAGCGGGCGGCGCCACACCGGCCGCGCCAGTCGCACCCGCGACAAATGACGCTCCCGGCGCGGCCGCTACACCCACCGCACCCGCTGCGACTGACGCGCCCGCCACGCCTTCCGCGCCTGCCGCGAGCGACGCGCCCGCTGCGCCCGCGTACGACGAGGCCACGCAGCGCAAGACGCCCAGCAACCCGGATCCCGCCAGCGCCCGCTGACGGCGGAGCCCATCGCCCATGACCGCCAGTCCGGATCTGCTGCTCGTCGATGGCTCTTCCTATCTCTATCGGGCCTTTCACGCCTTGCCGCCGCTCAGCAACTCGCGCGGTGAACCGACCGGGGCGGTGCACGGCGTGCTCAACATGCTGCAGAAGCTCCTGCGCGACTACCCCAAGGCGCGCGTGGCGGTGGTGTTCGACGCGCCGGGCAAGACCTTCCGGGACGAGCTGTTCGCCGAATACAAGGCGCACCGGCCGGCGATGCCCGACGACCTGCGCGCGCAGATCGAACCGCTCCACGCCGCGGTGAGCGCGATGGGCCTGCCGTTGCTGCGCATCACCGGTGTCGAAGCTGACGATGTGATCGGCACGCTCGCGCAGCGCGCCGCGGCGAATGGCGAGCAGGTGCTGATCTCGACGGGTGACAAGGACATGGCGCAGCTCGTGAATGAGCGCATCACGCTGATCAACACGATGAGCGACACGCTGCTGGATCGCGACGGCGTGAAAGCCAAGTTCGATGTTTATCCGGAACAGATCATCGATTATCTCGCGCTGGTCGGGGACAGCTCGGACAACATTCCCGGCGTCGACAAGGTGGGGCCCAAGACCGCCGCCAAGTGGCTCAATGCCTACGGCACGCTCGATGCGCTGCTCCAGCACGCCGCCGAAATCAGCGGCAAGGTGGGGGAGAATCTGCGTGCCGGCACCGACACCGTCGCGCTTTCGCGGCGGCTCGCCACCATACGCTGCGACGTGGAACTGCCGCGGGACGAGGCGGCGCTCACCCCCCGCCCGGCGGACACGGCCGCACTGCGCGAGCTGTACACGCGGCTCGAGATGCGCTCATTCCTGCGCCAGCTCGATGGCGGCGTCGCCGGCGGCGGCGGCGCCAGGACGGCCGCACCCTCAGCCTCTGCGCCCGCCGCAGCGCAGACCGCAGGGCCGGCCGAGTCCCCCGCCCCGCCCGCAGGTGCGGACCCGCTCGAGCGCCACTACACCATGATCTCCGACTGGACCCAGTTCCTCGGCTGGTGCGAGCGGCTGGAACGAGCCGCATTGTTCGCCTTCGACACCGAGACCACCGGGCTCGACTACATGCAGGCACAGATTGTCGGTGTCTCCTTCTGCATCGAGCCCGGCCACGGCGCCTACATTCCGCTGGCGCACAGTTACGCCGGCGCACCCGCGCAGCTGGACCGCAAGCGCGTGCTGGAGGCGCTCCGGCCGCTGCTCGAGGATGAAGCGCACGCCAAGGTCGGCGCACACATGAAATTCGACATGCACGTGCTGCAGAACCACGGCATTGCCCTGCGCGGCCAGCGCTTCGACACCATGCTGGAATCCTACGTGCTGGACAGCACCGCGACGCGGCACGACATGGATTCGATGGCGGCCCGCTACCTCGGCGTGCGCACCATTCATTTCGAGGATGTAGCCGGCAAGGGCGCCAAGCAGATCAGTTTCGACCAGGTGAGCGTGGAGAGCGCGGCGGAATATTCCGCCGAGGACGCCGACATCACGCTGCGCCTGCACCGCGAGTTGTGGCCGCGGCTCGAGGCCATCCCGGCGCTGGCGAAGCTGTACCTGGAAATCGAGCAGCCGCTGGTGCCGGTGCTGCAACGCATGGAGCGCGGCGGCGTGCTCATCGACCGCGCCATGCTGCAGCAGCAGAGTCATGAGCTGGCCGCGCGGCTCAAGGAACTCGGCCTCGAGGCGCAGCGCGTGGCCGGACAGGATTTCAACCTCGAATCACCGAAGCAGCTGCAGCAGATCCTGTTCGAGAAACAGCAGCTGCCGGTACTGCGCAAGACTCCGACCGGGCAACCTTCGACCGCCGAAGATGTGCTCGAAGAACTCGCCGCCGACTATCCGCTGCCGAAGCTGATCCTCGAATACCGCGCGCTGGCGAAACTGCGCTCGACCTATACGGAAAAACTTCCCGAGCAGATCGACCCGACCACCGGGCGCGTCCACACCTCGTATCACCAGGCCGTGGCCGCCACCGGACGACTGTCTTCCACAGACCCGAATCTGCAGAACATCCCGGTGCGCAGTCCCGAAGGGCGGCGCATCCGCCAGGCCTTCATCGCGCCGCCGGGCCACCTGCTGCTGGCGGCCGACTACTCGCAGATCGAGCTGCGCATCATGGCGCACCTGTCGGGCGACGAGGGGCTGCTGCGTGCCTTCGCGGCCGACCTCGACATCCACCAGGCCACGGCGGCGGAGGTGTTCGGTGTCGCCCCCGCTGAAGTCAGCGCCGAACAGCGCCGTTCCGCCAAGGCGATCAACTTCGGGCTGATCTACGGCATGTCGGCCTTTGGCCTCGCGCGCCAGCTCGGCATCGCTCGCAGCGCCGCGGCCGAATACGTCGAGCGCTATTTCGCCCGGTATCCCGGGGTACGCCAGTACATGGACAGCACGCGCGAGCGCGCCCGTCGCGAAGGCTACGTCGAAACTGTTTACGGGCGACGCCTGTATCTGCCGGACATCGGCTCGCGAAACCGGCAGCTGCAGCAGTATTCGGAACGCAGTGCCATCAATGCACCGATGCAGGGAACGGCAGCCGACATCATCAAGCGGGCGATGCTGGCCGTGGACGCCTGGTGCCAGGAGCCAGGCACCGCGGCGCGGCTCATGATGCAGGTGCACGATGAACTGGTGCTCGAAGTGCGCGCCGATTTCGCTGGCGTCGCGACCGAGCGCGTGCGTGCAATGATGGCCGCCGCCGCGGAACTTCGGGTGCCGCTGAAGGTCGACGTGGGCCAGGGCCGTAACTGGGACGAAGCGCACTAGGCCCGCACGGCACAAATTACCCCCAGGTGCGTTGAATTTTGCCCCCGCCCGGGGGAACTAATGCAGGACGGCGCTCTCCAAACTTTCGTGAGCGCCATAAACGCTCCCCGCTTCCCTCCCTAAGCGGGTTCCTCTGCCCTGGTGGCCTATCCCCCCAAAATCGATGGCCACCAGGGCTTTTTATTTAAGCCAATGATCCAGTTGGCGTCGTGCCTCCTCCAGACCCGTGCCGGCGACGGCCGAAAACGCCTGCAAGGTGGCGCTATTCGCCAGCCCCTGGCGCACGGCCATCAGGGTCCTGGCGAGTTCCGCGCGCTTCAATTTGTCACACTTTGTCAGCAGCACATGCACCGGCCGCCCCGCGTCCTGCGCCCAGGCGATCAGGCCGGTATCCCCCTCGAGCAGCCCGCGGCGGCTATCGACGATCAGGAACAGGCCCTTGAGCGAACTGCGTCGGGCCAGCGCCGCGATCATCGGTGGCCAGCTGGCCCGTTCCGCCGCGCTCGCCGTCGCGTATCCGTAGCCGGGCAGATCGACGATGCGGCGGCCCGGCAGCAGTTCGAAAAAATTCAACAGTCGGGTGCGGCCCGGCGACTTGCTGACTCGCGCCAGCGCCCGCCGGCCGGTGATTGCGTTAATGGCGCTCGACTTGCCCGCGTTCGAGCGTCCCGCAAAAGCGACTTCAGCGCCGCCGTCCTGGGGGAACTGACGGGCGTCTGCGGCGCTCAGAATCAGGGCCGCGTGCGGGTACTGGCTCACGGTACGGGTGCCTTTGGATTCGCGGCAATGGCCGCGGGTTGGAATGCCTGGCGAACTTCCTAGTGTACAATTCCTCGCATTATCGGAACGGATATCCTCATGACCGTGACAATCCGCCTCGGCTGCTGCGCGCTCGCACTGCTGGCCGCATCCACTTCCTGGTCGATGGGTTCGGCGGAAGCCGGAGCGGCCAAGTCGGCCACCTGCCTGGCCTGCCACGGCCCGAATGGCAACAGCAGCAATCCCGAATTTCCCAGCCTCGCGGGCCAGAACGCCGCCTACATCGAGCACCAGCTGCACCTGCTGCACGATGGCGGCCGCACCGGCAAGACGGGAGACGTCGACGCCGCGATGATGCCGGCGATGGCCAGCACGCTCGGCGACCAGGACATCGAGGATGTCGCCGCCTACTACTCGCAACAGTCGCCGACCGGACTCGAAGCAGACCCTTCCTACTGGCAGGCCGGCCAGCGGCTGTACCGCAGTGGCGATCGCACGCGCGGCATTCCGGCCTGCGCGGCCTGCCACGGACCGCTCGGACACGGCAATCCGGCCGCAGGCTACCCGGCACTGCGCGCCCAGCAATCCGTGTACCTGATCAAACAGCTGAACGCCTACAGCGCCGACGTGCGTTACTCGAAAAACGAGAAGGGCGCGAGCCGCGGCGGCGACACCGCCGTGATCATGCACACGATCGCAACACGGCTCACAGACCCAGACATGCGTGATCTTGCCTCCTACATCCAGGGCATGCGCTGATATGAAAAAAGCTTCGATCCTGCTGAGCGTGGCCCTGCTGGCGCTGGTGGCCTGCTCGAAAACCAACGCGCCACCACCGGGCACGGCCACGGGCGCGCCCGCGACGGCGGTCGCGCCGGCACCGGCGGCCACGCAGGCGCCCGCCGCATCCACTACCACCACGACCACTTCGGAGTCCTCCAAGGTGGCGACGGCGGAAACCAGCGGGGAATCGAAGCTGGAACGGGCTGCACCGCTCGCGCCCGCAGGCCAGCTGCCCGCAGGCAAGTGGGTCGCCGGCACGAACTACCGGCCGCTGGTGCCAGCACAGCCGACCGACTCCCCGCCCGGCAAGGTCGAGGTCGTCGAGGTGTTCTGGTACGCCTGCCCGCACTGCTACGCCCTCGACCCTTACCTGGAGAACTGGCGCAAGAGCAAGCCCGCCTGGATCGATTTCAGGCGCGTGCCCGTCACCTGGGGCGAGGTGCACCGCTCGCACGCGCGCCTGTTCTATACGCTCGAAGCGCTCGGCAAGGAGGAGGCCCTGCACAGCGAGGTGTTCGCGGAAATGCAGGAGCGCAAGAACTACATGTTTGCCCAGGGCGATGAAAACGAGTCGCTGGCCGCGCAGGTCAAGTTCGCCACGGCGCACGGCGTCAGCGCGAGTGACTTCACCAACGCCTACAACTCCTTCACCGTGCAGACCAACCTGCAGAAGGCCGATGACCTGGTGCACCGCTACAAGGTGGAGGGCGTACCGCTGATGATCATCAACGGCAAGTACGTGACCGACGTCACCATGGCGGGCGGCAGCCATGACGCGTTGATCAACATCGTCAACGACCTCGCCGCCAGCGAAAAGAGCCGGTAGCCCAGCTCCGCCAGGCCCCGAAGTTCGCACCACCGCTGCAGATGCTGAACCGCTACGCATTGCAGGGCGCCGGCCTGGTAAGCGTGGCCTCCGACACGCTGGCCAGCGTGCTCTGGATTGATCTGTTCGAACCGACGCCCGCGGAAGAGCAGGCGGTGGAAGCGCAGTGCGGCGTCGACGTGCCCACGCGCGAGGAGATGCGTGAGATCGAATCCTCGAACCGCCTCTACGAAGAAGCAGGCGCGGTCTACCTGACGTCGACCATCGTCACCAAGCTCGACACCGATCTGCCGCAGAACTCGCAGATCACCTTCATACTCAAAGACGGCCGCCTGATCACCAATCGCTATACTGACCCGCTCCCTTTCCGCCGCTACATCAGCTATGCCGAGCGCCACGCGGCCACCTGCAACTCCGGGCCGGCGATCCTGGCCGGACTCATCGAGGCGATCATCAACCGGGTGGCCGACGTGGTCGAGCGCGTGAGCGCCGACCTGGACGCGATTTCCGCCGAGGTCTTCACGCGGCCCTTCGGCCGCCGGCGCGGCGGCGGGCGCGATTTCCGGGTGGTGCTGGAGCGGGTCGGCCAGAGCGGCGAGTTGATCGCCAAGACCCGCGAGAGTCTGGTGAGCCTGGGCCGGGCGCTGGCCTTCGTCCAGCAGGCCGCCGTCGCGAACCTGGCCAATGAAGTGCGCAGCCGGCTGCGAACGCTGTCGCGCGACGTGATCGCCCTGAGCGATCACGCCTCATTTCTCGGCACCAATGTGTCCTTCATCCTCGATGCCACGCTGGGCATGATCAACATCGACCAGAACAACATCCTCAAGATCTTCTCGGTGGTCACGGTATTCCTGCTGCCACCCTCGGTGATCGGCACCGTCTACGGCATGAATTTCGAACACATCCCCTGGCTGCACGAATCCTGGGGCTTCGCGGCGGCCATTGGGCTGATGGTGGCCTCGGCTGTGATCCCCTACGTGATTTTCAAGCGGCGGGGATGGCTCTAGGCCGCCGCTTGCGGCCGGCGGACATCGGAGCGCAGCCGGCCGGTCGCGGTGGAAGCGCTCTTCGGGTAATCTTGCGCGCCGCCGCGCCCGTAGCTCAGATGGATAGAGTGGCAGCCTCCGAAGCTGCAGGTCGTGGGTTCGAATCCCGCCGGGCGCGCCAATAGTTCAATCGCTATAATTACAGGGTCACATCGCCGTCGCGAATCGGATCGCCCGTGAGCAAGCAGGACACGCATTTCTTCAACACCTTCAGCATGGTCATCGCCCTGCTGATCGTGGTCGCCCTGATGATCTTCGCGCTGGCGCGCCTGGTGGGGGATCGCACGCAGGTCCGGGACGAGTACGCCGATCCCCGATTCGCGGCCAGCACTGAAGAGCGCGTCAGGCCTTTCGTGCGCGAGGCCGTCGCGGGAAAGGACAATTCCGCCCTGAAGATCGAGGCCGCGCCGCAGGGACCGGCCATCGAGTTCGCCGTGCCCAAGGATGGCCCGGCCCTGTACGAAGCGGTATGCCATACCTGTCACGCCACGGGACTCCTGGGGGCACCGAAATTCGGCGATCACGCGGCCTGGGCGCCGCGCATTGCCAGGGGCCGGGCCCTGCTCTACGAGCATGCCCTCAAGGGATTCACCGGCTCGGCCGGCGTGATGCCCGCGAAGGGCGGCCGTACGGACCTGACGGATGATCTGATCAAGAAGGGCGTGGATTACCTGGTATCCAGGGGCCAGTAGCGCCATCCAGCGGCGCGGCCAGCCGCAGGCTCGCCGCTTCTCCGATATGTTCGGGCGTGATCAGGGCCGCTGCCTGCAGGTCGGCGATCGTGCGGGCGACCTTCAGCAGGCGGTGATAGGCCCGAGCGGACAAGCCAAAGCGCGTCGCGACCTGCTCGAGCAGGCGCAGGGCGGCGGGCCGGGCGCGGCAGTGGGCGTTGATTCCGGCATGATCGAGCCGCGCGTTGCAGCAGTTCTGGCGCCCGAGCTGGCGGGCGCGCGCTTCGTGCACCGCCGCGGCGATCGACACGGCGCTGTCCCCGGGCGGCAGACTTGGAGGTTCCCCGGCGTGTCCCGCGCGCAATTCGGGCAGCTCGACGCGCGGCACCTCGATCTGCAGATCGAGGCGATCGAGGAGTGGACCGGAGATGCGGTCGCGGTAGCGCTGGATCCGGCGCGGGCCGCAGCGGCAACTGCGCGTGTCGTCGCCTTGATAACCGCAGGGGCAGGGATTCATGGCGGCCACCAGCTGAAATTCCGCCGGCAGCTCCAGGCGGCCCGAAGTGCGGGCCAGGTGGATGGCACCCGTTTCCAGCGGCTCACGCAGGGCCTCGAGCACGCGCCGGTCGAATTCGGGCAGCTCGTCCATGAACAGCACGCCGTGGTGAGCCAGGCTGATCTCACCGGCCCGAAGTCGCGACCCGCCGCCGATGATGGCATTGGCCGAAGCCGCGTGGTGCGGCGCACGAAAAGGCCGCTGTCCCCAGCGCGCGGGATCGAAGCCCTGCGCACTGATCGAGGCGATACCCGCCACTTCCATCGCTTCCGCCTCGGTGAGCGGTGGGAGCAGGCCCGGTAACCTCGCCGCCAGCATGCTCTTCCCGCTGCCTGGCGGGCCGACCATGAGCAGGCTGTGGCCACCGGCGGCGGCGATCGCGAGCGCCCTTTTGGCGCGCCATTGGCCCTTTACATCCTCCAGAGACAGGTATTGTTCCGTATCAAGCATTAATACGGGATCCCTGGCCGGGCTGATTTCCATTTCCTGGGGCGCACCCGCCAGGAAGGAACAGACTGCCGCGAGGCCCTGAAAGCCGAAGGCGCGACGGTGGCGTGCGAGCCGGACCTCCGCCAGATCGGCGGCCGGCACGATCAGATCGTGCCCGGCCCGGGCGGCGTGCGCCGCAGCCAGCAACAGGCCGCGCACCGGTCGCAGCTCGCCGCCCAGGCCCAGCTCGCCGTAGCACTCGGGCTTGAGATCGGCGCGCAGGCGCAGCTGCCCGCTGGCCAGCAGCAGGGCGAGTGCCACGGGCAGGTCGTAGCGCCCACCTTCCTTCGCGAGTTCCACCGGGGCCAGGTTGACGGTGATACGCCCCGGCGGAAACTCGTAGCCGGCGTTGAGGATCGCGGAGCGCACCCGCTCCCGGCTCTCGCGCACCACGGGCGCGGGCAGGCCGACGATGCTGAACCCGGGCAGGCCACGGCCCAGATGGGCCTCGATCTGCACCAGTGGTGCGTCAAGTCCGAGCTGCGCGCGACTCAGGACCTGCGCGACTCCCACCCGTCCTTCCTCGAATGCGGCGGCGGGATCAGTCCGACACGGGTGGGAGGGATTGCTGCAGCTGCTGCAGGCGCTCTTCGAGTGCCCCGAGGCGCGCCTCGAGCTGGGCGATGCGCTCACGCGAACGTTCCAGCACCTTGGCCTGCACGTCGAACTCGCTGCGCGAAGTCAGGTCAAGCCGGCCTGCGGCGCCTTGCAGCACCGCGCGGAAATTCGCCTCGAGATCGGCGCGCATGCTGCCGAGCGCGGCCGGAAGTCCGGCGACGAAGCGCCGCGCCATTTCATCCATCTGCATTCCTTCCATAGCCACCCCTCGAGCATCCCGTGCTCTGAAACTGCGCGTCCGGCCCGACCCACCGTCTACATTGGTGCAACGGGGCCCGAGCCGGGCCCGCCCGGGCCTGATTTGCCGACCGCTCGCCATGGCACGGATTCTGCACATAGGCTGCGGCGCCCTTCGCGGCTTACGGAAGGATACGCGCACCCTCGCATGACCGGAATACGGGATTCAGGGTCGGATCGTCGAGAAACGCTTTGATGAAACTCATTACGGCGATTGTCCGGCCCTTCAAGCTGGACGAATTGCGCAACGCGATCGCCCAGTTGGGCGTACAGGGCGTGACCGTGACAGAGGTGCATGAAATGGAATACGGACCACGCAACAAAGTCGAGATTGCCGTCGACGCTGCGGTTGCGGAGCCGGTGGTGGAAGCGATCGCCAATGTGTCGCGTACGACGCGGCCCGGTGACGGCCGCATTTTTGTCGGACATCTCGAACAGGCAATCCGGATCCGGACCGGTGAAATCGGCACGGCCGCCACATGAAACTGAAGCTGGGAGTCGCACACATGCGCATTGAAGTGTCGAGAAAAATACGCGGACTGGACGGGCGGGCACTTGCCGCCGCGCTCGCCTGGCTGTTGCTGGCGCTCGGACCCCTGCACGCCGTGAAGGCCGTGGCCGATGAAGCCGCGCCGGCCGCCACGCCGGCGGCCGCGCCCGCCGCTGCACCGGCCGCCCCCGCGGCACCCACCGAGCCTTTCCTGGTGAGCAATGACAAGATCAGTTCGGGCGACACCGCCTGGATGCTCACCTCGACTGCCCTGGTGCTGATGATGACGATTCCGGGCCTGGCCCTGTTCTACGGCGGCATGGTCCGCAAGAAAAACGTGCTGGCGACGCTCATGCAAAGCTTCGCCATCACCTGCCTGGTCACCGTGCTGTGGTGGCTGGTGGGCTACTCGCTGGCTTTCACGCCCGGCACGACCCCGTTCCTGGGCGGCTGGGCCCACTCGCTCCTGAACACGGTCAGCTACCTGAAGGAGGCCGGCAAGACCAGCGTCTCGCACATCGCGACCACCATCCCCGAGACGGTGTTTGCGATGTTCCAGCTGACCTTCGCCATCATCACGCCGGCTTTGATCTGTGGTTCCTTTGCCGAGCGCATGAAGTTCTCGGCCATGATGTGGTTCATGGCCATCTGGCTGCTGGTGGTCTATTGCCCCATTGCGCACATGGTGTGGGAACCCTCAGGCTGGCTGGCGGCCAAGGGCGTGCTCGATTTCGCGGGCGGCACCGTGGTGCACATCAACGCCGGCATTGCCGGCCTGGCCACGGCGCTGATGCTGGGCAAGCGCCAGGGCCTGGGGCGGGAATCGATGGCCCCGCACAACCTGACCCTGACGGTGATCGGAGCCTCGCTCCTGTGGGTGGGCTGGTTTGGCTTCAACGCGGGTTCGGCGGTGGCCTCGGACGGGCGCGCCGGCATGGCAATGACGGCGACTCAAATTGCCACCGCCGCCGCCGCGCTGGCCTGGATGTTCGCGGAATGGGCCGCAAAGGGTAAGCCCAGCGTGCTGGGCATCGCTTCGGGCGCCGTGGCGGGACTGGTCGCGATCACACCCGCCTCGGGCTTCGTCGGCCCCACCGCTTCGGTCGTCATCGGCGTGGCCGCAGGCGTGCTGTGCTTTGTCGCGTCCACCTCGCTCAAGAAGGCCCTGGGTTACGATGACTCGCTGGACGCCTTCGGCGTGCATTGTGTCGGCGGCATCGTCGGCGCCCTGCTCACCGGGGCCCTGGTGAGCCGCGAAATCAGCGGCGTGGACGGCTCGGTCGCGACGCAGCTGTGGGGCGTCGGAACCACGCTGATCTACGGCTTCGTCGCCAGCCTGATTATTCTAAAGGTGATCGACCTGACGATCGGCCTGCGGGTCAGCTCCGATGAGGAACGCGAAGGCCTGGACATCGCCATGCATGGCGAACGCATAGAATAGGCTCCAGTACTCCGATTGCGAATCGGCCCCGGCCGCTGCGAGGCGATCGGGGCCTTTTTGTGACACACCGCACGCTTGTAGCGGCCTGCATTCCTGATACTCTTGCGATCGTGCGGGAGTGGGATTAATGCGGTATCGGAGCAGCTTGTTCCTGATCATTGCGGGCCTGGCCGGCATTGGTGCCGCTGGCGCCGGCGATATCTTTTGCAACAACCAGGGCCGCGACTGCAGCGACCGCTGGAGCCCAGGCGCGACGCTGATACGCACCTCGTCCGCCCCGCAGCCGCAGAGCGCCGTTCCGGCACCGTCTTCGAATTCCACCATGCCCATGGATGCCGGCGCCAATGCCCGGCTCAGCCTGGACGCCTCGCGCACGGCCGTGCAGAAAGACGTGGGCACGGCCCGCGCCGAGCAGTGCAAGCAGGCCAGGGAAAAATACCAGAAGTCCGTGGAGGCGCGCCGCGTGTATCGCTTGAACGCCGCCGGCGAGCGCGAATACCTCACCGATGCGGAAGCCGACCAGGCCCGGCTCAATGCCCGCCTCGAGGTGGAGCGCAGCTGCGGCAACTCGGCGTCCTGAGCCCCCTCACTTCAGGTCCCTCGGCATGGCTTCAATCGTCCGCGCTCGCACCGGGCGCCACCCGCCTGTTACATTGACCGCGCCTTAGCGGGGACCAAGCACTGATGCGTACGGGGTTCATCGGACTGGGCGCGATGGGCAGTTCCATGGCGCGCAATCTTCATCGCGCCGGGCTCCTGACCGGAGTCTGGAACCGCGACGCCGCCAAGGCGCAGCAGCTGGCCGCGGAACTCGGCTGCGCCGCGCCTGCCACGGCCGCGCTCCTGGCGCGTGAGTGCGAGACATTGGTGGTCTGCGTCTCGGCCGACCAGGACGTGCTCGCGGTCGTTGCCGCTGTTGCGCCGGACCTGCAGCCTGGCAGCCTCGTCATCGATTGCACCACTGCCGGCGCAGATACGGCGCGCGCGGCCGCGGCGCAGCTGGCGGGGCGCGGCGTCGATTTTCTCGACGCACCCGTCAGTGGCGGCGTCGAGGGCGCCGCGCGCGGCACCCTCGCGATCATGGTGGGCGGCGAGGCGCCGGTGCTCGAGCGCGCCCGCCCCGTGTTGCAGGCCATGGGCACCACCATCACGCATTTCGGTCCGCACGGCGCCGGCCAGGCGGCCAAGGCCACGAACCAGATCATGGTCGCGGGCATCATTCGGGCCGACGCCGAGGCGCTGGCGTTTGCCGCCTCACAGGGTCTGGCGCTCGACAAGGTGATCGAGACACTCGGGCGCGGTGCGGCTGGCAACTGGTACCTGGCCCACCGCGGACCGTTCATGGAACGCGGTGCCTATCCGGCCGGGTTCCGCATCCGATTGCATCAGAAGGATCTGAACATCTGCCGGGAGATGGCCCGTGCCAAGGGTGCCGAGCTGCCGGTGATCGAGGCCGCGCTGCGCGAATACGCCCTGCTGATCGCCGCCGGTCACGGCGACGAGGACGTATCCGCGTTGTTCCGCCTCAAGGCGGCCCTGTTCGCGGCGCCGAAGACAGGTCCGCGGTGAGCGGGGAACCCGGCGACGCTCTCGCTCAACCACCGCTCGCCATCGCCGGGGCGGCGCTCCAACCCAAATCCCTCAACCTCCCGGACTTCTGCGCCGCCCGCGCGGTGCTCGCCGTCGTGCTCATCGTCACGCTGACCGCGGTGGTGCTGACCGTGGCCCGCCAGGGCACCGCCATGAGCTTCTGGCTGGAGCTGGCGCGCAATTCGCTGTTCCTGCTGTGGATCGGCATGGGCAGCGCCACCGCGCTCTGCCTGCTGCGACGCCGCCTGCTGGAATTGCCGATCCCGCTGGCGAGCGGCCTGGCGTTGGCCAGCGTGCTGGCGGTCATCGCGCTGATCTCGGCCGCCGTGCTGTGGCTCGGCAGCAGCGCGCTGCTCGGCGTGCGCGCCACCAACCTGCTGCTGCCGGAGGCGCCTGGACGCTTCTTTGCCGCAAATCTCGGCATCGGCGCGATCGTCGCGGCCCTCGCGCTGCGCTACTTCTACGTCTCGGGGGAATGGCGCCGCAATGTCGAGCTGCAGGCCCGCGCCCGCGTGCACGCGCTGCAGGCGCGCATCCGCCCGCATTTTCTCTTCAACAGCATGAACACCATCGCCTCGCTGACGCGCTCCGATCCGGGTCTGGCCGAGGAGGCGGTGCAGGACCTGGCCGACCTGTTCCGCGCCAATCTCAACGAAAAGCGCACCAACATCACCCTCAAGGAAGAGCTCGAGGTCGCGCGCATCTACCAGCGCATCGAGCAGCTGCGACTGGGCGAACGCCTGCACGTGATCTGGGACGTGGCCGACCTGCCGATGCGCGCCATGGTGCCCGGACTGCTGATGCAGCCGCTGCTCGAAAACGCCATCTACCACGGCATCGAGCCGCGGCCGGCGGGCGGCATCGTCACGATCAGCGGTGCGCTCGAGGGCGGCATTATCGGCCTCACGGTGCGCAATCCCCTGCCCGCGGAAGGCGACAGCGTGCACACGGGCAACCGCATTGCGCTCGCGAATATCCGCGAGCGCATGGAATTGCTCTACCCGGGCCGTTCCTCGGTCGAGGCGTCCCGCATCGGCGATGAATACATCGTGCGCCTGCGCTTCCCCTGCGTCGAGGACAGCACGCGGATCTCCTCGCTATGAGGCAGCAGGTGCTGGTGGTGGACGACGAGGCGCCGGCGCGCGAGCGCCTGCAGCGCTTGCTCGGTGAGCTGCCGGATTGCGAAGTTGCCGGCACGGCCGCCAACGGTGAACAGGCGGTGCGCCTGGCCGGAGAACTGCGCCCCGACGTCCTGCTGCTCGACGTGCGCATGCCGGGCATGAATGGTCTCGAGGTCGCGCGCCACGTCGCGCTGTTGGCGGAACCGCCCGCAGTCGTGTTCACGACCGCCTACGATGCCTACGCCGTGGAAGCCTTCGAGGCTCAGGCCATCGGGTATCTGCTCAAGCCGGTGCGCGCCGAAAAGCTGGCCGCGGCGCTGCAGCGTGCCGCGCGCCTGGCGGCGGCGCCGGTCGCCCGGATCGCCGCGGCGGATCCGGCGCACGCCCCGCGCACGCACGTGGCGGCGCGGCTGGGCGATTCGGTGCGGCTGATTCCAGTGTCGGACGTCTATTATTTTGCCGCCGACCAGAAGTACACCACCGTGCGCCACAAGGGCGGGAGTGAACTGATCGAGGACCCGCTGCGCTCGCTCGCCGAGGAGTTCGGCGCGCGTTTCGTGCGGGTGCATCGCAACGCCCTCGTCAATACCCAATGCATCGCGGCCATCGAGCGGGACGCGGCCGGCCAGTATTACGTCGCGGTGCGCGACGTCAACGAGCGGCTGGCCGTGAGCCGTCGCCTGGCCAGCGAGCTGCGCGAGCGGCTGCGCCTGTAAATGCAGACCACAGGCAGTTCCGACGCAGCCGCGGGGACGGATGATGACGTCCGGGTACTGCACGACATGGGGTATGCGCAGGAGCTGACGCGCCGGCTCGGCCGCTTCTCCAATTTCGCGATCTCTTTCTCGATCATCTGCATCCTGGCCGGCGGCATCAATTCTCTGGCACAGGTCACCTCCGGTGGCGGCGGCGCGGCGATCGGCTTCGGCTGGCCTCTCGGGGTGCTGGTCTCCGGCGTGTTTGGTCTCGCAATGGCGCAGATCGCCTCGGCCTACCCGACGGCCGGCGGCCTGTATCACTGGGGTTCGATACTCGGCAACCGCTTCACCGGCTGGCTGACCGCGTGGTTCAACCTGCTGGGCCTGGTGACGGTGCTGGGCTCGATCAACGTCGGCGCCTACAACTTTTTCCTCGGGGCGTTTGGGCCCTCGCTCGGCATGCTCGACACGACGGGCGCGCGCATCAGCTTCATCGCCCTCGTCACGGGCGGCCAGGCGCTGATCAATCACTACGGCATCGGCCTTACGGCGAAGCTGACCGATTTCTCCGGCTACCTGATCTTCGGCGGCTCGGTGCTGCTCACCGCGGTCTGCCTCGCCTATGCGCCGAGCCACGAGTGGTCGCGCCTGTGGACCTTCACGAATTACTCCGGTACCCCGGCGGGCGCCGCGGCGGTCTGGCCGCACGTGTCCGGGACCTGGGTGTTTTTGCTGGGCCTGCTGCTGCCGGTCTACACCATCACCGGCTACGACGCTTCGGCCCACACCTCGGAAGAGACCCGCAATGCCGCGTTGTCCGCGCCCCGGGGCATCGTCTCCTCGATCCTCTGGTCGGGTGTGTTCGGCTATCTGTTTCTCTGTGCCTTCGTGCTGATGATTCCCAATATGGACGACGCCGCGCGCCAGGGCTGGAACGTGTTCTTCTGGGCGCTGGACCAGCAGGTGCCGGGAGTGCTGAGGGCCGTCACCTACGCCGTGATTTTCATCGCCCAGGTGCTGTGCGGGCTGGCCACCGTGACCTCGCTGTCGCGCATGATGTTCGCCTTCTCGCGGGACGGCGGCCTGCCCTTTTCGAGGGCGCTGGCGCGGGTGTCGCCGCGGCACCGCACGCCCAATGCCTCGATCTGGGCCGGCTCGGCCCTCTCGGTGCTGTTCGTGTGGGGCTCCTCGGTGATCTCGATCGGCGACACGCCCGTGTATTCCATCGTCGTGTCCTGCACCGTGATCTTCCTGTTCTTCTCCTTCATCATTCCGATCACCCTCGGCCTGTTCGCTTACGGCGGGCGGCGGTGGCCGAAGATGGGGCCCTGGAATATCGGCCGCGGCGGCTATTCGCTGTTCGCGCTGCTATCGATCGCGGCGATGGTGCTGCTGTTCGTCATCGGCGTGCAGCCGCCCAATGATCCGGCCCTGTGGGTGACGCTGGGGTTTCTGGTGCTGACCGCCATCGTATGGATCGCGTTTGAAAATCGCCGCTTCAGGGGTCCCCCGATCGGCGAGGCGATTGCCAGGCGCGAGGCCGAGATTGCCGCTGCCGAGGCCGCACTCAACGCGGCGGCGCGATAAGGCCGCTTTTTTTCGGCTATCCTCTGCCCGTGCGCATCGACTTCACCAAAATGCACGCGCTGGGGAACGATTTTCTGGTCCTCGAAGCGCCGCCCGGTGGCGTCCTGCCGAGCCGCGCCCAATGGCGCGCGCTGGCTGACCGCCATACGGGAGTCGGCTTCGATCAGGCCCTGGTGCTCGAACCGCCCCGCTCGGCGGGCAGCCACACTTACTATCGCATCTACAACGCGGACGGTTCCGAGGCCGGGCAATGCGGCAATGGTGCGCGCTGCATTGCACGCTACCTGCGCATGCGTGAGCGGGACCCGGCCTCCGCTGCGCTGCGGATGGGCAGTGCCAGCGGTGAAATCGAGGCTCGGGTGCTCCCCGACGGGCGCGTGGCCGTCGACCTGGGCGCGCCGGACTTCGAGCCCGCCCGGGTGCCCTTCCTGGCGTCCGCGGCGGAGGCGACCTACTCCATGGAGGTGGCCGGCGAGAACATCGAGTTCGGCGCCGTATCCATGGGCAATCCGCACGCGGTATTGCGTGTGGCAGAGGTCGAGAACGCCGACGTGAGCGGTATCGGCGCCGCGCTCCAGGCACATCCGCGCTTTCCGCAGCGGGTGAACGTCGGATTCATGCAGATCATCGACAGTGCGCACATCCGCCTGCGCGTCTACGAACGCGGCGTGGGCGAGACCCGCGCCTGCGGCACGGGGGCCTGTGCCGCCGTCGCGGTCGGACGCAACCTCGGACTGCTCGGCGCCGAAGTGGAAGTGCATGTTCCGGGGGGCCGGCTCGGCGTACACTGGGACGGGCCGGGCCAGCGTGCCTGGCTGACGGGTCCGGCCGAAGTGGCGTTTTCGGGCTACGCCGAGTTCTGAATCAGGTCCGTACGAGCAGGGGAATCGACACGATGACGAGCCATACCGCGCAGGGATTGAGCGCCGCGACTCTCGACGAGCAGGCCATCACGCAATACCTGCAGCAGCATCCCGATCTCTTCGATCGCCATCCGCAACTGCTCACGCGCCTGCGCCTGCTGCATCCACGCAGCGGCGCGACGGTGTCGCTGATCGAGCGGCAGGTGGACGTGCTGCGCGAGCGGCACGCCGCGCTCGAGCAGCAGCTGGCGGAATTCGTGCGCGTGGCGCGCGCGAATGACGTGCTCGCAGGGAAGATCCATCGCTTCACGCGCCGCCTGGTCGGCACCAGCACGCGCGCGGCGGCGCTCACCCAGATCGAGTCCAGCCTGCGCGAGGATTTCGACGCCTATCATGCCGTGCTGGTGCTGCGCGGCGCGGCACCGACCGACGTGGCGAGCCGGTTCCTGCGCCAGGTGGCCGTCGATGACGCCGTGTTTGCCAGTTTCGAATCGCTGTTCACCAGCGGACGCCCGCGCTGTGGCCAGGTGCGTGACACCCAGCTCGAATTCCTTTTCGGCAGCGAAGCGGCCGGCATCGGTTCGGTGGCCCTGATCCCGCTCACGGCCCTCAGGCCGCCCGGCCTGCTGGCGCTCGGGAGCCTGGACCGCGAGCGCTTTCATCCGGGCATGAGCACCGAGTTTCTCTCGCGCATGGGCGAGCTGATCGCGGACTCACTCACCCGACCCTGAGGGCGCAACAGCCGATGGGCGCCGCAGCCGCCTGGATCGAGCGCTTTGAGCGTCACCTCGCCACCGAGCGGCGCCTTTCGCCCCACACGGTGTCCGCCTACCGGCGCGAGCTGGCAGCGTTTGCAAAGTGGTGCACGCGCGCCGGCGTGGCGGACTGGGCGCGGCTCGACGGCCAGCAGTTGCGCACTTTCGCCGCGCGCAGCCATGCGGCCGGGCTCAAGCCCCGCAGCGTGCAGCGCCGGTTGTCGGCCCTGCGCACCTTCTTCTCCTTCCTGATGCGCGAGGGTCTGTTGCAGCACAATCCGGCGCTCGACATCCGCGCGCCCAAGGCGGGGCGGCGCCTGCCCCACGCGCTGGACGTCGACCAGATGGGCAGGCTCCTGTCCATGCCCGCCACCGGACCGCAGGGGCAGCGCGACCTGGCGATGATGGAGTTGCTGTATTCCTCGGGCCTGCGGCTCGCCGAGCTGGTGGGACTGAACCTCACTGATCTCGACCTCGAAGACCGCACGGTGCGCGTGCTCGGCAAGGGCAGCAAGGCACGCATCATGCCGGTGGGCCGGCAGGCCGTGAGCGCCCTGAAAGGCTGGCTCCGGGCTCGCGCGGCGCTGGCCCCTGCCGGGGAAAGCGCGGTTTTCCTCAGCTTGCGCGGCCGGCGGATCGGTGCGCGCGCGGTGCAGCTGATCGTGGCGCGGCGCGCGCGCGCGCAGGGCATCGCCGTGGGCGTGCACCCGCACCTGTTCCGGCATTCCTTTGCCACCCACCTGCTCGAATCCAGCCGCGACCTGCGGGCCGTGCAGGAGCTGCTGGGTCACGCCAGCATCAGCAGCACCCAGATCTACACCCACCTTGATTTTCAGCACCTCGCCCGCATCTACGAGAGTTCACATCCACGCGCACGCCGGCGCAGCTAACTGCCTGAATGGCAAGGACCAGGGCCCATGAGCCAGAGCTTCGATCCGCACGCCACGACCATCCTCGCGGTGCGCCGCAAGGGTGAGATCGCCCTGGGCGGTGACGGCCAGGTGACGCTGGGCAATACGGTCATGAAGGCCAATGCCCGCAAGGTGCGGCGTCTCGCCAACGGCAAGGTGGTGGCGGGATTTGCCGGCGGCACGGCCGATGCGTTCACGCTGTTCGAACGCTTCGAGGGCAAGCTGGAGAAATTCGGCAACCTGACGCGCGCGGCCATCGAACTGGCCAAGGACTGGCGTGCGGACCGGTACCTGCGCCGGCTCGAGGCGCTGCTGCTGGTCGGCGATCCGGACAGCCTGTTCGTGATTTCAGGCAACGGTGATGTGATCGAACCGGAGCACGAGCTGGCGGCGATCGGTTCGGGAGGCCCCTATGCGCAGGCCGCGGCGCTGGCCCTGCTGCAGAACACGGACCTGGCGGCGCACGCGGTCGTCGAGCGCGCGCTCAACATCGCCGCCGACATCTGCATCTACACCAATCGCAATCTGGTCATCGAGGAGCTCGGCGCGTGACCCCGCAGCAGATCGTCCAGGAGCTGGACAAGCACATCATCGGCCAGGGCGCCGCCAAGCGCTCGGTCGCCATCGCGCTGCGCAATCGCTGGCGGCGCATGCAGGTCGAAGAGCCGCTCCGCCAGGAGATCACGCCGAAGAACATCCTGATGATCGGGCCCACCGGCGTTGGCAAGACCGAGATCGCCCGGCGGCTGGCGCGCCTGGCCAATGCGCCCTTCGTGAAAGTGGAGGCCACCAAGTTCACCGAGGTCGGCTACGTCGGCCGCGAGGTCGACTCGATCATCAAGGAGCTCGCCGAGGTCGCCGTCAAGATGACGCGCGAGCAGGAGGTCGCGCGGGTGCGCGAGCCGGCGCGCGCCGCCGCGCAGGAACGCGTGCTCGATACGCTGCTGCCCAAGCCGAAGCTCACCGGATTTTCCACCGATGAGCCGGTCCAGCCGCGCGACGCCGAGACCCGGCAGAAATTCCGCGAGCGCCTGCTGCGCGGCGAGCTCGACGAACGCGAGATCGAGATTGAGCTGCGCACGCTCCCGGCCGGCGTGGAGATCATGGCCCCGCCGGGGATGGAGGAGATGCAGCAGCAGCTGCAGTCGATGTTCCAGAACCTCGGGGGCGCGCGCACCAAGCCGCGGCGCGTGAAAATCCGCGAGGCCCTGCGGCTCCTCACCGACGATGAGGCCTCCAAGCTCGTGAACGAGGAGGAGCTCAAGACCCGCGCGCTGGCCAACGCGGAGCAGAACGGCATCGTCTTCATCGACGAGCTCGACAAGATCTGCCGCCGCCAGGAGACCATCGGCGCCGACGTGTCGCGCGAAGGCGTGCAGCGCGACCTGCTGCCGCTGGTCGAGGGCTGCACCGTGAGCACCAAGTACGGCCAGATCAAGACGGACCACGTGCTGTTCATCGCCTCGGGCGCCTTTCACATGGCCAAGCCCTCGGACCTGATTCCCGAGCTGCAGGGCCGGTTTCCGATCCGCGTCGAGCTCGATTCACTGAAGGTCGAGGAGTTCGTGCGCATCCTTACCGAGCCCGACGCCTCGCTGACCGCGCAGTACCGGGCGCTGCTGCAGACCGAGGAAGTGCAGCTGGAGTTCACCACGGATGGCGTGCGCCGCATCGCCGAGCTCGCCCACCATGTGAACGAGCGCACCGAGAACATCGGCGCACGGCGCCTGCACACCGTGATGGAGCGGCTCCTGGAAGTGATTTCCTTCGAGGCGAGCGAGCATCGCGGCGCGCAGCTGCGCATCGATGCCACCTATGTGGATGCGCACCTCGCCAGCCTGGCGAAGGACGAGGACCTCAGCCGCTACATTCTGTAGCCGCAGGCGCGCACGTCCCCGCGCTATTTTCTCGCGGCGGGCTTGATCCGGGTGGAGCCCTTGCTGGCCTGCGCCCTGGCCTTGGCCTTCGCCGGATCCTTCGGACGCAGCTTCCCGAAAGAACCCGCGTAGATCTTGCCGCGGCGCGTCTTGCGATCACCCTTGCCCACTCGATTTCTCCTTGAGCGTTGACGACGGGCCGAGAGTCTAGTGACTCCGGCCCGGCCCGGCAATCCGGTGCCACACTCAGCGCGGCGCGGCTTCCGCGTAGGCCAGGTTGTCGAAATGCACGGGGCCGGTGGCGCCGGACAGTGCCACGCTCACCTCGCTGCAGGGCTCGAGCCATCCGGTCTTGAGCCTCCGCACCCGGCCCGCCGGCAGCGCGGCGCGGTACGCCGGCCCGTCGCGGCACTGCATGCGGACCTCGACACGCTGCGGTCCCGGATTGAAGGCATCGATGCCCACGAGCAGGCTCGGGGTGAGAAAGCGGAACGAGCCGGCTCCCGACCCGTCGACGGAGACCAGGTGAAAGGTGCCGAAAGGGCCAGCCGGGGCGCCAATTTGCCAGGCGCCCGGCGCCCACTCGATGAGTGAGGCCGGATACTCGCCCTGGAGCGGCGAGCCTGCGGGCCGGTGCGGATCGTCGAAGCTCACGATCAGGCTCGGCGCCCCTCCGCCCTCGCCCCGCACCTCGACGGCGGCGCCGGCGCGTCGGCGGATGCGCAGCACGCCGCTCGCCGGCTCGTAGCGATAGCCTTCGGCCGACGGGTCACGCGCGGGGCGGAGCCAGTGCGTACCGGCGCGCACGCTCGTGGGGCGGAAATCGAGGCGCAGGACGTCCTGGGCCTCCGCATCGAAAGTCGAATAACTCACGCGCCCCGAGCTGTACTCGATCCGCGTGACGGCCGAACTGGAGCCCAGCAGGTGCGACTCGTCGCGGGGTGCCCATTCGGGAACAGCCCACAGCGCCTCCATCAGGCGCCGCGGGCCGTCGGTAAATTCGTCGTTGAACCACCACTGGTTGCCGAAGGGCGCGTGGGCCTGCCCCGGCAGTCCCTGGAAATAGCTCACCCAGTTCAGGGAGCGGAAGGCTTCCTCGCGCATACGCCCATCGCGGGTGCGCGCGTAGTACAGCGCCTCGACGGCGGCGAGCCGCGCCGTATGGCTGTCGCAGCACTGGTTCGGTTTGTTGCAGCAGAAGCTGCGGCCGTTGCCCTGCTCGGTGGTCACAAAGGCGCCATGCACGCGGTACTTCGGCCAGCGCGTGTTGCTGCGGACCCAGCCGATCAGCTGGCGAGAATGCGTCCGCCATCGGGCGTCGAGTTCCGGATGCATCAGCACGTAGCGGGCCAGCTCCAGCGGGATGACGTTGTTCATGTTCCCGAAGCTCGGGGCCACGTCCTCGAAATAGCCGACCCAGACATTGTTCTGCAGCGGATACTGCGCGAGCCACTGCCAGGCGGCCGCACGCGTGCGCTGGTAGCCGCGCACATCGCCGCGCCCGATGCGCACCAGCTCGTCGAACAGCGATATCGGCCCCAGTACGTTGGCCGAATAGGGCCCCATCCCGGCTCCTTTGACCCGGCCATCGCGTGCCAGGCAGCGCACGGGCCAGGGCGAGTGCTGCGCATCGCCGGGCTGATAGTTCTTCACCAGCTCGTCGGCGAAGTGGATGGCAGCCTCGAGATATTTCTCCCTGCCGCTCATCTCGTAGAGCCGCACGTAGGCGTAGCCATCCTCGCCCACGAGGTGCGGCTCGACGAAATCCGAGCCACGCGCGCTCCAGCCCCTGTAGTCGGCCGCGCCGGGATCGGCGGAGGGATAGGGCACGCCGGCCCACTGGTAGCCGGCGGGGGTGAGCCCGTGATCGAGTTCGTAGTCGACGAATTCCTTGACGTAGCCCAGCAGGCGCTCATCGCCGGTGTAGGGATAAAGGCGCTCGACGAAGCCGATCATCATGCCGCGCAGGTAGGCGGTGGAGTTGGCCCAGTTCGGGTCGGCGATGGGCTCGAGGCTCACCGGATCGAGCTGGAAGCAGCAGTGGAAATAGGGCATGCGCCCGAACAGGCCACGGAGCAGGACCCACTGCGCGCGCAGCTGCGAATCATAGGAACGGCCAGGATCGTCCGCATAGGGCCAGGGCAGGAGCCGGCCACGCGCGTCCAGCTGCACTTCGCGCCCGGCGATCAGCGGCTCGTTCACGATCGAGAGCGGGCCCATCCAGTCCCCGCCGCGGGACACCGGCGCCAGCAGGGCCAGCAACAGGGCCGCCAGCGCGCACCGCCCCTCACTCATCGCGCGCCAGCCTGAAGCCGATGGCGTCCGAGTGCCGGCGGGGATCGGCGCTGTTGCGATAGTCGGCGCGCAGGAACCAGGGCGCGAGGCCCCAGGAGCCGCCGCGGCGCACGCGCTGCGTGCAGGGCTCGCCCTCCACCGCCGAACCATCCTGGGGTGCCCCGGCATAGGACTCGCGGTAGCAGTCGGCGACCCATTGCTCGACATTGCCGATCATGTCGTACAGGCCCCAGGCGTTGGCAGGAAAGCGGCCGACGGGGGCCGTGTGCTCATAGCGGTCCGCGCCCGTGGTGCCGGCACCGTTCGCCAGGGCCGGTTCATAGCTCTCACCCCATGGGAAGTGCGCCGCGCTGCCCGCGCGCGCTGCGTATTCCCATTCCGCCTCGGTCGGCAGGCGGTAATGCAGTCCACTGCGCTCGTTGAGCCAGCGGACAAATGCCTGCGTGTCTTCCCAGCTGACGTGGATGACCGGGCGCTGGCCGCGTCCCCAGCCGGCGTCATCGGCGCGCGGCCGGCGCGTCGCATCGGTGTAGCGGTCGTATTGGGCGAAGGTCACCGCATGGCGCGCGATCTTAAAGGGAGGCACGCTGACGGGGTGGACAGGCCGCTCGTCGGCATCGCCGAAGTCAGCCTCGGCATCGCCCATCAGGTAGTGGCCCGCGCCCAGCTCCTGCATGTCCTCCGAGATGCCACGCAGCACGGATTCGAGGGGCGCGCTCGGCGCGGGTGTTGCCGCGAGCAGCGGGGCACACAGTCCGGTGGCCACGAGCAGCCAGCGCCCCAGGCAACAGGGTCGATCGGCGTGGGAGCCCTCAGCGATAACGGGCCAGCACCTTGCTCAGCGCCGCCGCGCCCGGATTCAGCACCGCGTACGGCAGCTCGTTGAGCGGCACGTCGGGCGTGGCGTTCAGCTCGTGGAATTCGGGCTGGCCGGTGCTGATGTGCAGCAGACCCGTCAGGTACTCGTTCTCGCGCAGCCGCTCGCGGATGCGCGCCAGCGCGTTGCCGCGGTTGATCGGGTCGTAGTCCTTGTCGATCTTGCGCAGCACGATGCGGCTCCCGTCGTGCATCGTCACCGGCAGCGCCTCGCCCGGCCCGTACTCCACGCTGATGTCGGCGCTCGGCGGCACGAAGTCGGTGTGCACGGCCTCGTCGTAGTGCTCGCGGCTGTACTGGTAGCTGCGGGTCGAGCCCTCATGGTCGTTGAAGGTGACGCAGGGCGAGAGCACGTCGATGAGCGCGAATCCCTTGTGATGCATCGCCGCCTGGATCAGCGGCACCAGCTGCGGCTTGTCGCCGGAGAAACTGCGCGCCACGAACGAGGCGCCCAGCGTCAGGGCCAGCTGCACCGGATCGATCGGCGCCTGGTTGTTCACCTCGCCCTTCTTGGCGGTGGACCCGACGTCCGCGGAGGCCGAGAACTGTCCCTTGGTGAGGCCGTACACGCCGTTGTTCTCGATGATGTACACCATGTTCAGGTTGCGGCGGATCGCATGAATGAACTGCCCGATGCCGATCGAGAGCGTGTCGCCGTCACCGGAAACGCCCAGATACAGCAGCTGGCGATTCGCGGCATTGGCGCCGGTGGCGACCGAGGGCATGCGGCCGTGCACCGAGTTGAAGCCGTGCGCGCCGGCGACGAAATAGGCCGTGGTCTTCGAGGAGCAGCCGATGCCGGAGAGCTTGACCAGGTTGCGCGGCTCGACGGCATTGGCCCAGCAGGCCTCGATGATGGCGGCCGTGATCGAATCGTGCCCGCAGCCGGCGCAGAGCGTGGAGTTCGCGCCCTCGTAATTGCGGCGCGTGAGCCCGAGGGCATTCTTCGGCAGGTCGGGATGCGCGACCTTCGGCTTGCTCATGAAGCTCATGGCCGCACCAGCTGCGCCGCCGGGCGTGCCTGGTCCTGGACCGCGGACATGACGCCCGCCACCACGTAGCCGGCCGCCAGCGGCATGCCGTTGTAGTGCAGGATGGAGCGCAGGCGGCTTTTCTCCACGCCGGTCTCGAGTGTCAGCAGGCCCCGCAGCTGCGCGTCGCGATTCTGTTCCACGATGAAATTCTGCTTGTGCTCATTGAGGAAGCGCTCCACCTCCTCGCCGAAGGGAAAGCCGCGCACGCGCATGAAATCCAGATGCACGCCCTGGCTCCGCAGGCGCGCGATGGCCTCGCGCACCGGCGCATCGCCACTGCCCACCGTGACGATGCCGAGCTCCTGGCCGGCCGACTCGATCACGGCCGCCGGCACCAGCCGCGCTGCGGTCAGCCATTTCTTGCGCAGCCGGTCGAGCACCAGCTGGTAGTCGCGCGAGTCCTCGGTGTAGCCGCCGTACTGGTTGTGGCCCGAACCGCGCGCGAAGTAGGCGCCACGCGAACTCACGCCGGGAATCGTGCGCTGCGGAATGCCGTCGTTGTCGTGATCGTAATAGCGCCAGAACTTCTCCATCCCGGCGAGCTGTTCGGCGTCGAGCACCTTGCCGCGATCGGGCACGTAGTTCTCGTCCCACTTGAATTCCGGGCACATCCAGTCGTTCATGCCGATGTCGATATCAGACAGCACCAGCACCGGCGTCTGCAGCCGCTCGGCCAGGTCGAAGGCCTGGAGCGCGAACTGGAAGCATTCCTCCGGATTGGCCGGATAGATGCACACCTGGCGCGTGTCGCCGTGCGAGGCGTAGGCGGCCGCGCGGATATCGGCCTGCTGCGTGCGGGTCGGCATGCCGGTGGAGGGGCCCACGCGCTGCACATCGAACAGCACGGTGGGCGTCTCGGTGTAGTAGGCCAGGCCAAGGAACTCCTGCATCAGCGACAGACCCGGGCCCGAGGTGGCGGTGAAGGCGCGCGCGCCGTTCCAGTTGGCACCGATCACCATGCCGATCGAGGCCAGCTCGTCCTCGGCCTGGATCATCATGTAGTTCTTGCGCCCGGTGGCCGGGTCAACGCGCAGGCGATCGCCGAACATCTTGAAGGCGTCCATCAGCGAGGTCGAGGGCGTGATCGGATACCAGGCGCCCACCGTGGCGCCGGCGTAGATGCAGCCCAGGCCCGCCGCGGTATTGCCGTCGATGATGATCTGGCCGCGCGTGGCGTCCATCTTCTCGACGCGCAGCGGCAGCGGACAGGGCAGGTTCGCGCGCGCGTAGTCGTAGCCGAGCTGGATCGCCAGCATGTTGCTGTCGACCAGCTTGGGTTTCTTCGCATAGGTCTCGGCGAGCATCGCGCGGATCACGTCCAGATCGATGTCGCACAGCGCCGCCAGCGCGCCGGCGTAGCAGATGTTCTTCATCAGGATGCGCGTGCGCACGCCCTGGAAGTTCTCGTTGCACAGGCGCGCGAAGGGCACGCCCAGCACCGTGATGTCGTCGCGCTTCATGAGCGCGGCGCGCGGCCAGGTGGAGTCGTAGAGGAAATAACCGCCGGAGACCACCTCCTGCAGGTCGCGCGCGTAGGTCTCCGCGTTCAGGGCCACCATGATGTCGACCGTGCCGCTGCGCGCGCGATAGCCGTCGCGCGTCACGCGGATCTCGTACCAGGTGGGCATGCCCTGGATGTTGGAGGGGAAATAGTTCTTGCCCACCACCGGCACGCCGCTGCGGAACACGGCCTTCATCAGCAGGCCGTTGGCGCTGGCCGAGCCGGTGCCGTTGACCGTTGCGATCTTGATGACGAAATCGTTTATGCGATTCGGCGTTGCGGCTGACATGCGGGCTCGTTGTCTCCGGCGTGGGGCCAGTGAATCGTGGATTTTTGCATATCCCAGGCTGCCGTCGGGCAGCGCTCCGCGCACAATCCACAATGCACGCAGAGATTTTCATCCTTGACCATGACGCGGCCCGTCTGGGGCAATGTTGCGGAGACGTACAGGGGCTGGCTGGGCAGCGTCGGCGGCGCGCGCAGGCGCCCGCGCAGCTCCGCCTCCTCGCCCCCGGCGGTGATGGTCAGGCAGTCGACCGGGCACACATCGATGCAGGCGTCGCACTCGATGCACAGCTTCGCCTCGAACACCGTCTGCACGTCGCAGTTAAGGCACCGTAGCGCTTCCTGCGCGGCCTGCGCCGGAGTGAAGCCCAGCTCCACCTCGATGTCGACTTTCTTGAAGCGCTCCTTCAGCGACACGTGCGGCACCAGCCGCCGCTCCAGCACGGCGTACTCGTTCGCGTAGGCCCATTCGTGCACGCCCATCTTGACGCTGCTGAGCTTGACGCCCGGGCGCGGCCGCTCGGTGAGCGTCTTGCCCTGCAGGTAGTTGTGCACGGAAATGGCCGCCTGGTGGCCGTGCTCGACGGCCCAGATGATGTTCTTGGGCCCGAAGGCAGCATCGCCGCCGAAGAAGACGCCCGCCCGCGTGGACTGATATGTCTGCGCGTCGACCTTGGGCACGCTCCATTTGTCGAATTCGATGCCCAGGTCGCGCTCGATCCACGGGAAGGCATTTTCCTGGCCGATGGCGAGGATCACGTCGTCGCAGGGCAGCAGTTCTTCTCCGCTCACCTGCTCTGAGACAATTTTTCCGTTGCGCAGTTCGTAGTCCATCTTCTCGAAGATCATGCCGGTGAGCCGCCCGTTCTCGATCACGAAGCGCTTCGGGGCGCGGTTGACCACGATCTCGACGTTCTCGGCCTCGGCATCCTCGAGTTCCCAGTCGGAGGCCTTGAAGAAGCCGCGCGGCTTGCGCGCCATGACCTTCACCTGCTTCGCGCCCAGGCGGAGTGACGTACGGCAGCAGTCCATGGCGGTGTTGCCGACGCCGATGATCAGCACCTGCTCGCCGACCTTGTCGAGGTGGCCGAAGGCCACCGATTCGAGCCAGTCGATGCCGATGTGAATGCGATCGGTGTCGTGCCGGCCGGGCAGCTCGAGCTCCTTGCCCTTGGGCGCACCCGAACCGATGAACACTGCATCGAAACCCTGTTTTTCGAGCAGGTTGCGCAGGCTTGCGACCGCCTGGCCGAGCTTGACCTCCACCCCCATGTCGAGGATCAGCCCGATTTCCTCATCGATCACGGTGGCCGGCAGGCGGAAGGAGGGGATGTTGCTGCGCATCAGGCCACCCGGGGTGGCCAGGCGCTCGAAGACCACCACTTCGTAGCCGAGCGGGGCGAGATCATTGGCCAGCGTGAGGGAGGCCGGTCCGGCACCGACGCAGGCGATCCGCTTGCCGTTGCGCGCGAAGGGCGCGCGCGGCACGAGGCCGGCGAGTTCGCCCTTGAGGTCGGCGGCGACGCGCTTCAGGCGGCAGATGGCCACCGGCTTGTCATCCACGCGGCCGCGCCGGCAGGCCGGCTCGCAGGGTCTATCGCAGACGCGTCCGAGGATCCCGGGGAAGACGTTGGAGTCGCGGTTGAGCAGGTAGGCATCCGTGAAGCGGCCCTGGGCGATCAGGCGGATGTATTCGGGCACGTCGGTGTGGGCCGGGCAGGCCCACTGGCAATCGACCACGCGATGAAAATAGTCGGGATTCGTGGTATCGGTAGGATTCATTGAGCCGCTCTGGAAGGCATTGCGCATGCACCTGTGCCGGATTCAGCGATGAGTGTACCTGCCCCGGTCGAGATTCGCCTGCGTACCAGGTCGCGTCTGCTGGAGGTCCGCTTCGAGGATGGAGCCTGTTTTTCGCTGCCCGCGGAGTATCTGCGCGTCTATTCGCCCTCCGCGGAAGTGACCGGGCACGGTGTCGCCGCGGGCCTCCTGATCTCCGGGAAAGAAACGGTCGGCATCCGTGCCGTCGAACCGGTCGGCCACTACGCGGTGCGATTGATGTTCGACGACGGCCATGACACGGGGCTGTTTACCTGGAAGTACCTGCATGAACTGGGCACGGAGCAGGAGCCGCGCTGGCACGCCTATCTGCAGCGGCTTAAGCATGCGGGAATCACGCGGCAGGCGCCGCAAGCCGAGGCCTGAAAAAAGAAAGGCCGGGGTATTTCCCCGGCCAAATCTTTTTAGACCCCCCGCGAGCTGAGCGCCATACCACTCCAGCCAGCGTGGATTCTAAACAACTGACGCAAAATAGCTACAGGCTCGCAACAAGTTTTTTCATGCTGCGGCGCATACAAATCGGCTCCGGTCACGGTCCAGTCCGTCCGACGGTGCCGGACATGACCTCATAGAATGGCCGCAGATCCGAGGAAACCCGCCATTGAATACCCGCGAAGCACCGACGACTGATTTCGGTTACGAAGAAATACGCCGGGAAGACAAGGCCCGGCGTGTGCGTGCGGTGTTCGACTCCGTCGCCGGCCGCTACGATCTGATGAACGATCTGATGTCCGGCGGCGCGCACCGGCTGTGGAAGCGTTTTGCGCTTTCTCTCACCGGACTCAAGCCCGGCGCCCGCGTCCTCGATGTGGCCGGCGGCACGGGCGACCTGGCTGTGGGGCTGGCGCGACAAGTGGGCCGCTCCGGCCTCGTGGTCCTGACGGATATCAACGCGGCGATGCTCGAGGCCGGGCGCGACCGGCTCCTGAATGAAGGCCTGGTCAGCCAGGTGCTGTGCGCACAGGCCGACGCGGAGCGCCTGCCCTTTCCGGACGCCAGCTTCGATTGCGTGACCATCGGTTTTGGACTGCGCAACCTGACCGACAAGCCGCGCGCGCTCGGCGCGATGCGCCGTGTACTCAAGGGCGGCGGCCAGCTTCTGGTGCTGGAGTTCTCCCAACCCACCTCGGCGGCCCTGGCCGAACTCTACGACGCCTACTCCTTCCGGTTCCTGCCGTTGCTCGGCCGCGTGGTCACCGGGGATGCCGACAGCTACCGCTACCTGGCCGAGTCGATTCGCCGCCATCCCGACCAGGAGACACTCCTTGGCATGCTGCGCGACGCCGGGCTCGAGGATTGCCGCTATCACAACCTGATGGGCGGCATCGTCGCCGTGCATCGCGGTTACCGGTACTGAATGTCCGGCGTGCCGATCAGCGAGCTGCTGGACCGTGCGGTCGCCGCCTCGCCCCGCGCACGCGCGCTGTGCCTGGCGCTCGAGGGGCGGCGCCTGCGGGTCAGCGCGACCGGCATGCCGGTACAGCTGTTGCTGACCGCGGGCGCGGGCTCGCTCCGCTGCGAGCCGGTGCTGGAGGCGCCCGCTCAGGCCGCGGCCGATGTCACCGTGAGCGGGAGCCCGCTGGCCCTGCTCACCCTGGCGCACGGGGACCTCGATGCAGCACTGGCCAACGCCAGCCTCGGCATCAGTGGCGATGAGGCGCTGGCGCAGCAGTTCCGGGAGCTGGCGCGGCTCCTGCGCCCCGACTTCGAAACCCTCCTGGGGCGCGCGCTCGGGCGCATGAACGCGCACCTGGCGGTGCGCGCCCTGGGTCAGCTCAGCGACTGGGGACGGGCCGCCGGCGCCACGCTGCTGCGCAACTCCGCCGAATACCTGGCACACGAGAGCCGCGACCTGGTGTCGCGCGCCGAGGCCGAGGGCTTCCTCGGCGGCGTCGAGTCGTTGCGCACGCAGTTGCAGCGCGCCGAATCGCGCGCGGCCTCGCTGGACGCCCGTCTCGAGCAGCTCGAGGCGCCGGGGAACCGCGCATGAGGCTGCGCGTCCTCGGCCGGCTGCTGGAGATCCAGCGCGTGCTGGTGCGCCACGGCTTCGATGACTATGTGCGCGCCACGCACCTGTACCGCCCGCTGCGCTTCATGTTCTACCTGTCGCCGTGGACCTGGTTCCAGCGGCGCCGGGGCACGACGCGGGGCGAGCGCCTGCGGCTCGCGCTCGAGGAGCTGGGGCCGATCTTCGTGAAATTCGGCCAGGCAGTCTCGACCCGCAGGGACCTGCTGCCGGCCGATATCGCCGATGAGCTCGCCCGGCTCCAGGACCGGGTGCCGCCCTTTCCGGGCCGCGTGGCGCGCGCCAGCCTCGAGCGCAGCTACCGCCAGCCGCTCAGCGCGCTGTTCGCGGAGTTCGAGAGTGAACCGCTGGCCGCCGCCTCGATCGCGCAGGTGCACGTGGCGCGCCGGCTCGACGGCCGTGAAGTGATCGTCAAGGTGTTGCGCCCCGGCATGCGCGCGCAGATCGACCGCGACCTGGAAGTGATGCAGGCGCTCGCAGCGCTGGCGCAGCGCTGGTGGCCGGAGGCGCGCCGGCTCAAGCCCCTCGAGGTGGTGCACGAATACCGCCAGACGATCATCGACGAGCTCGACCTGATGCGCGAGGCCGCCAATGCCTCGCAGCTCAAGCGCAATTTTGCCGGCTCCACGCTGCTGTACGTGCCCGAGGTGCACTGGGACCTGTGCCGCAGCGAGGTCATGGTGATGGAGCGCATCCGCGGCGTGCCGGTGGGCGAGCTGGCGACGTTGCGCGCGCGCGGCACGGATTTCCGCCGCCTGGCGGAAAATGGCGTCGAGATCTTCTTCACCCAGGTGTTCCGCCACAATTTCTTCCATGCCGACATGCACCCCGGCAACATCTTCGTGCTCACCGACGATCCGGCCCAGCCCCGCTATGCCGCGGTGGACTTCGGCATCGTCGGCACGCTTAGCGGGCGCGATCAGCGCTACCTGGCGGAGAATTTCCTCGCCGTCTTCGACCGTGATTACCGCCGCGTCGCCGAGCTGCACATCCAGTCGGGCTGGGTGCCGGCGCACACGCGCGTCGATGAAATGGAATCCGCCGTACGCACCATCTGCGAGCCGATCTTCGATCGCCCGTTGCGCGAAATTTCCTTCGGCACGGTGCTGCTGCGGCTGTTCGCGGCGCTGCAGCGCTTCGATGGCCAGATCCAGCCGCAATTGATCCTGCTGCAGAAGACGCTGCTGAATGTCGAGGGTCTGGGGCGCCAGCTCTATCCGGAGCTCGATATCTGGAAGACCGCCGCTCCGGTGCTGCGCTCCTGGATGCGCGAGCGGGTCAGCGCGCGCACGGTGCTGCGCGACCTGCGCCGCGGCCTGCCCGACGTGCTCGAGGTGCTGAACGCCCTGCCCGCGCTCGCCAGGCGTTTTGTCGAACACGCCCAGGACGGCAAGCTTTCAGTCCCGGTCGACCGGGCGGCGCTCGATGAGCTGCGCACGCGGCTCGAAGCCGATCACCGGCGGCGCGACGCGCTGCTGCTGGCCGGCCTGCTGCTGCTCGGGGGTATCCTATGGCTGCTGCTGCATTGACACGCTAGAAGGAGCGCCCATGAACTCAGCAAACCCCTGGGCCGGCCGTCGCCGGCCGCGCCTCGGCGGGATGGCGCCGCTGCTGCTGGTGCTGCCCGCACTCCTGCAGGCCGAGGACTGCGCGCGCCCGGGCCGGCCGCTGGTGATCGAACTGTTCACTTCCCAGGGCTGCAGTTCCTGCCCGCCCGCCGAGACGGCCGTGAGCGCGTTCGCCGCACGCCCCGACGTCCTGGCCCTGGCCTACCACGTCGATTACTGGGACTCCCTCGGTTGGGTGGATCCATTCTCGCGGCCCGACTGGACCCGGCGCCAGGAGCAGTACGCGGACGCGCTGCGGCAGGGCACGATCGGCACGCCGCAGATGATCGTGGACGGCCGCCGGATACTGACGGGTCCGCTCGAGATCCGGGCGCTGCCCCTGCACGATCCGGGAACCGCGGGGGTACCGGTACGCCTCGCGCTCGAGGGCGGCGCGCTCAGCGTGCATCTGGATGCGGGTTCAGGCCTTGAGCGCGGCGATGTCACGCTCATCCCCTACCTCGGGCGGGCCGTCACGGTCGTGCGCGCCGGGGAAAATGCCGGCCGCACGCTGGTTGAAAGCCATGTGGTGCTCGGCCAGCGCTCCCTCGGCGCCTGGCTCGGGCGCGGCTTCGATGAGCGCGTCGCGCTCTCGGAAATGCCGGCGGCCGCCACCCATGTCGCGGTGCTGGTCCAGCAGGCGGGGCCTGGCGCGATCCTCGGCGCGGTCTGCGTGGCGCTGCCCTCGCGGACAGCGCCGTCGGCCGGAGCTACCTCACCGCGCTGACCGTGGGAGTCCGAGGCTCGATCCACAGCGCGCGTGCACGCGCGCACAGCTCGCCATCCTCGTCGAACAGCGCCGTGCCGACTTCGTATTTCCGGCCGCTGACGCCGATGCGCCAACCGATCACGACGCAGGGCTCATCGACGTGGACGCGCCGATCGACGTGCGCCGTGAACTCTCCCAGCAGCATCGCCACGCGATCGGCGCGCGCGGCAAAGTAGCCGGGGCAATCGAGCGCGGCCCACATGAATTCGGGACGGACCTTGCCGTCGGCGAGCCCGAGCGCCGTGCTGGGGACCCAGGGCGCCGCAACCACCGGCGCGGCCGCGCCCGCCGTGTCGCTCTCCGGGCCCGCGCTCCAGGGGCCGGCAAAGATGCGCAGGCCATCGCCGCGTGCGCGCTCCGGGCCGCAGACGAAGCAGCCGGGGAAGGCGTGGTCGCTGAAGCCAACGTAGCGCCGGGAGGCTTCGAGGGCAGCGAGGTACTCGGGCGGGCGCGGCACCACGAGCGCCAGCTCGGCCGGCTCGGCGCTGGCGATCAGGCCGCCCTCATGGAGCATTTCCAGCCGGCCGCCGTCGCGAACCTCCACCTGGAGTGGTGTGCCGAGCGGCACCGGGCGCAGCAGCCGCACGCGCACCGTCTGGCGGGCGTGCTGCGCCAGCATTCCCGAGGCGTAGCCGCCGTTGGCGGTGCCGGGTGGACCGCAGAACCGGGGCGCGATCGTGAGCATCGGCATGCGCTCACCGCGCCGGCGAGCGCAGCATCGCCAGCCAGGCCGGCGCTGATTCGCCGCGCTCCAGCACCTCGACGAGCGCCGAGCCGATCACGACGCCGTCGACGCAACCGCGCAGCCGCTCGACCTGCCCGCGCGAGCGGATGCCGAAGCCCGCGCACACCGGCACCGTCGCGGCCGCGCGCACGCGCTTGAGATACTCCAGCATGCCGGTGTCCAGTTCGACCGACTTGCCGGTCGTGCCCGTCATGGTCACGGCATAGACGAAGCCCTGGCTGGCCGCACACAGCTTCGCCAGCCGCGCGGCCGGCGTGACCGGCGTGACCATCTGCACCAGCGCGAGGCCCTGAGGATCCAGTGCGGCACGCAGGGCGCCGCTCTCATCGAGCGGCAGATCCGGCACGATGAATCCGCACACGCCGGCCGGCCCGCAGGCCGCGGCGAGGCGCTCGAAGCCGTAGCTCAGCAGCGGGTTGAGGTAGCTCATCAGCAGCAGCGGCTTGTCCGGCCGCCGCATGGCCGTCAGCTCGTCCAGGATCCACTGCAGGCTGACGCCCTGGCTGAGTGCCGCACGGCTGGAGCGCTGGATGGTCATGCCGTCGGCCATCGGATCGGTGAAGGGCACGCCGATCTCCACCACGTCGGCACCCGCGGCGACCGCGGCCAGATGCTCGCGGAACCGATCGCGACGCGGATAGCCGCCGGTGAGAAAGGCCACCAGGGCCGGCTCGCCCTGCGCCGCGGCGGCGCGAATCGCCGCGGCAATGCGCTCGTGCGGCCGCATCAGCTCGCCCCACCGGGGGCGGCGGCCAGCAGGGTCTGCGTGAGCGTGAGCATGTCCTTGTCGCCGCGCCCGGAAAGACCGAGCAGCATCCGCTCGCCCGGGTGCGCCGCCGCCCAGCGCCGCGCCCCGGCCAGGGCGTGCGCGCTTTCCAGCGCCGGCAGTATCCCCTCGCATTCACAGCATTCGCGCACCGCGGCGAGCGCCTCGGCATCGCTGGCGGTCTGGTACTGCACGCGCCCACAGGCGCGCAGCAGGGCGTGCTCCGGGCCCACGCCCGGATAATCCAGGCCCGCGGAGACCGAATGGGTCTCCTGGATCTGTCCGTCATCATCCTGCAGCAGCATCGAGTAGCTCCCGTGCAGCACCCCGGGACGCCCATGGCTCAAGGTGGCCGCATTCTCCCCCAGGCCCGCGCCGCGCCCACCCGCCTCGATGCCAACGATCGCGACGGTGCGATCGGCGATGAAGGGATGCATGATGCCGATCGAGTTCGAGCCTCCGCCCACGCAGGCGATGACCACGTCCGGTAGCCCGCCAGCCTGCGCCTGCAGCTGCTTGCGCGCCTCGCGCCCGATGATGCATTGGAGTTCGCGCACCAGGTATGGGTAGGGGTGCGCACCGACCGCCGAGCCCAGCAGGTAATAGGTGTTGGTCGGATCGGTGACCCAGTCGCGCATCGCCTCATCGATCGCGGCACGCAGCGTGCGATCTCCGCTCGTGACGCTGATCACCGTGGCGCCCAGCAGGCGCATGCGCCCGACGTTGGGCGCCTGGCGTTCCATGTCCACCGCGCCCATGTAGACCGTGCAGGGCAGTCCGACGCGCGCGCAGGCCGCGGCACTCGCCACGCCGTGCTGGCCCGCGCCGGTCTCGGCCACCACGCGCTTTGCCCCGAGGCGCCGCGCCAGCAGCGCCTGGCCGAGCGCGTTGTTGATCTTGTGAGCACCGGTGTGCGCGAGATCTTCGCGCTTGAGCCACAGATCGGCGCCCCAGCGGCGCGAGAGCTGCACCGCGTGTGTGAGCGCCGTCGGCCGGCCCACCCAGTCGTGCAGTTCCTGCCGCAGCTCCGCCTGGAATTGTGCATCGCCCAGCCAGCGCCGCACGCCCTCCTCGAGCCGCTCGTGGGCCGGCACCAGGGTCTCGGGGACGTAGCGTCCGCCAAAAGGTCCATAGCGGCCCTGTGAATCCGGGAATTCACCGGCGATGAGCTGCGCCAGCAGGCGCTCGCTCTCGGCGGCGTCGATGTCGGCATTCATGCTTCAATCTCGCCGAAGGCCCGTCTTGCGGCCTGCACAAATTCGGAAATCTTATCCGCGCTCTTCAGTCCCGGCCGTGTCTCCACGCCGCTGGAGGTATCCACCCCGAAGGGCCGCACGGCGCGAATCGCCGCAGCGACGTTGCCGGCGTGCAGCCCGCCCGCCAGTACCAGCCGGGTCTGCCGGGCGAGCGCCGCGGCCTGCGCCCAGTCGCCGGCTTCGCCACTCCCGCTGCGGGCGCCCTCGTACAGGATCCGCACCGGGTAGTCGGCGAGCGGTGCGTCCGGAGCGCGGACCACGGGCAGGCGCGCCAGGCGGCGCGGCAGGTGCAGCCGCGCCAGATCATCGATGTCCGTCTGCAGCAGGTCAGGATGAAACTCCTGCACGATCGCATCGATCTCCTGCTGCCCCGGATGCTGCGTGACGGCCACGCAGGTCAGCTGCTGGCGCACCGTGCGCGCCAGTTCCGCGGCGCGCTCCGGCGACACCCGCCGTGGCGAGGGCGCGAACACGAATCCGATCGCGTCCACGCCGGCCTGCAGCGCCGCGTTCACCGCCTCCACGGTGGTCATGCCGCAGATTTTGATCCACCCGGTCATGACCGCCGGGCGCGCTCTTTGCGCCCCGCGCTCAGCATCGAGCGCACCAGCTCCAGCGGCTCCAGCGCCTGCATCAGCGAAGTGCCGACCAGCGCGACCTCATACCCGGCGATGGCGACGTGGCCGGCATCCGCCGCCGTGGCGACACCGCTCTCGGCGACGCGCGGCACGCTGTCGGGCAGCGTACGCGCCAGCTGCTCGAGCCGGCCGGGCACGACCTTGAGTGTGTGCAGGTCGCGGCAGTTGAGCCCGACCAGCAACTGGCCCGCGCTGCGGTACTGGTTCACCAGCGCGCTCGCCCGCGCGATGTCCGCCTCGTCGAAGGCCTCCAGCAGCACGAACAGCTTCAGTTCCAGGGCGCACTCGAGCAGCGCACCGATCTGGGCATCCTGGAGCATGCGCAGGATCAGCAGCACGCCGCCGGCACCGGCCAGCCGCGTCTCCAGGATCTGATAGGGGTCGACGAGAAAATCCTTGCGCATCGCCGGAATGCGGCCGGCCAGCGCACGCACCGCCAGTTCCAGGTGCCGCATCGAGCCATCGAAGCGGCTGGGCTCGGTCAGCACCGATACCGCCGCGGCGCCCGCCTCGGCATAGCCGGCAACGCGCGCCAGCACGCTGCTCTCGCTGCCTGCGCGCAGCTGCCCGCCCGCGGGCGAGCGCAACTTGACCTCGGCGATCAGATCGAAGCGCCGCGAGGACAGCAGCAGGCGCGGGGGCACGGCGCTGTCCTGGGCACGAGCCCGCAACTCGGCCTCATCCAGCGCCGCGCGCGCCACCTCGACCCGCGCACGGCTGGCCGCGGCCATGGCGGGCAGGAAATCGATTCCGTCTGGGGCTTCTTCCATGGCGCGTGCTTAAGCGCGGCCCGCGACGCCGAACTGCGCCAGCTTTGCCAGGAGATTGGTGGCGGCGCCGGAATCGATGGCCGCGGCCGCCTGCGCCACGGCGAGGCGCGGTGCGGGTTCGATCCCCGTCACCTCGAGCGCCAGTGCGGCACCGAGCAGCAGCGCATCGCGCGTCGCGCCGCGCTCCTCGCCCGACAGCGCCCGCCGCAGGAGCTGCGCGTTGTGGGGCGCATCGCCGCCGGCCAGGTCGGCACTCGCGCACTGCGCCAGGCCATAGTCGCCTGGTGAGCGCTGCTCGCGGCTGACGGTGCCGCCCCGCACGTCGAACACCGTGAACGGCCCGCAGGGCGTGGGTTCATCCCAGCCCTCGGCGCCATGGATCACCATGGCCCGCTCGATGTTCATCCCGGCGAGCGCCTGGGCGATCAGCTCGGCGGTCGGCACATCGAAGGCGCCGATCAGGTGGAAAGGCGGCTCGGCCGGATTGGTCAGCGGCCCCAGGATGTTGAACACGGTACGCACGCCCAGGGCGGCGCGCACCGGTGCGAGATTCTTCATCGCAGGATGGTAGTGCGGCGCGTACAGGTAGGTGAAGCCGGTGGCCGCGAGGCATTCGCCGGCGCGCGCTTCATCGAGCGGCAATCGGAGGCCCAGCGCCTCGAGCACGTCGGCACTGCCGGCACGGCTGGAGATGGCGCGATTCCCGTGCTTGACGACGCAGACGCCGCAGCTGGCGGCGAGCAGGGCCGCGCCGGTGGACAGGTTCAGGCTCCCGGAGCGGTCGCCGCCGGTGCCGACGATGTCGATGGCGCGCAGTGCCGGGGGCAGGCGCGGCCGGCGCGCCAGCGCCCGCATCCCGCCGGCCAGACCGCGCAACTCGGCTGCGGTCACCCCCTTGGCCCGCAGCGCCGCGAGCAGCGCGCCGGCCAGCGCCGGCGAGATCTCCGGCACCGCCAGCGCCGCCAGCAGCTCGCCGGATTCGCGCTCGGTGAGATTCTGGCCGTCCAGCAGTCGATCGAGTGTGTCGTTGAGGCGCTCTGCCATGTCGCTGTCCGCTAGGCGCCGCGCGCCGCCAGGAAGTTGGCCATCATCGCCGGCCCCTGCGGCGTGAGCACGCTCTCGGGATGGAACTGTACGCCTTCCACGTTATGAGTCCTGTGCCGCAGCCCCATGATCTCGCCCTCCGCCGTGCGCGCCGTGACCGTGAGCTCGGCGGGCAGGGACCCGGGCGCGGCGATCAGCGAATGATACCGGCCGACTTCGCAGGGTGTGACGATCCCGGCAAATACGCCCTGTCCGTCATGCTCGATGGGCGAGGTCTTGCCGTGCATCAGGCGCTGTGCGCGCACCACCTCGCCGCCGAAAGCCTCGGCGATGGCCTGGTGGCCCAGGCAGACCCCGAGGACGGGAATGCGGCCGGCGAAGGCGCGGATCATCGCGATGGAGACGCCCGCCTGGCGCGGTGTGCCCGGACCGGGCGAGATGCACAGATGCGTCGGCCCCAGCGCCTCGGCCGCGGCCACGTCGAGCGCATCATTGCGGTGCACGACGACCTCCGCGCCCAGCACCAGAAAGGCCTGCACCAGGTTATAGGTAAAGGAGTCGTAATTGTCGATCAGCAGCAGGCGGGCCATCACAGCCCCTCCTCGGCGACCTGCAGCGCCTGTACCGCCGAGGCGCTCTTGGCGAGCACCTCCTCGTACTCGGCCTCCGGCCGGCTGTCGGCCACGATGCCGGCACCCGCCTGGTAGCTGTACTCATCGCCCTGGAACACGAGGCTCCGGATGGTGATCGCCTGGTCCATGTCGCCGCGTGCGCCGAAGTACCCGACCGTGCCGCCGTAGAGCCCGCGGCGCAACGGCTCGAGTTCCTCGATGATCTCCATCGCCCGGACCTTGGGCGCTCCCACCAGCGTGCCGGCGGGAAAGGCGGCGGCGAACAGGTCGAAGGCATCGCGGCCGGGCGCCAGCCGCCCGTGCACCCCGCTCACGATATGCATCACATGACTGTAGCGTTCGATGGCGCGGAACGGATCGACCTGCACGCTGCCCGCCTGCGCGACGCGCCCCAGGTCATTGCGCGCAAGATCGACCAGCATGACGTGCTCGGCATTTTCCTTCGGATCGGCCAGCAGCTGCGCCTCGTGCAACGCGTCGAGCGTGGCCTCGCCCGAGCGCGGCCGCGTGCCGGCGATCGGCCGCAGCTCGGCGCGGCCGCCGCCCAGCTTGACGAGGGCTTCGGGCGAACTGCCGACCACGTCCAGCTCGCCGAAATGGCAATAGAACATATAAGGCGAAGGGTTCAGCAGCCGCAGCGCGCGATAGGTCTGGAAGGGATCGAGATCGTGACGCCCGGAAAATCGCGACGACAGCACCAGCTGGTAGACGTCGCCGGCCGCGATATGTTCCTGCGCACGGCGCACGCCGGCCAGGTAGGCGTCGCGGTTCAATGCGGCCGTGGGCGGTGCGTGAGTGCCGCCGCGCGCACCAGTGGCCGGCATCGGCCCGCGCAGCGCGCGGACCACTTCACGGCGCAGCGAGGCGCGCTCGGCTTCACTCCCGGCATGCAGCAGGGCGATGGCGCGGGTGAGATGGTCGAACACCAGGAGCGATTGCGGCGCTACGTAGTGCAGGAGCGGCGGCGGATTCGGCAGGCGCGCGGCCTGCCGCGGGAGCCGTTCGAAATAGCGCACCACGTCGTAGGAGGTGTAGCCGACCAGTCCGCCCGCCAGCGGCACAGTGCCCAGTTCCGGCAGCGGCCTCGGTGCGGCCGCCAGCGCCTCGCGCAGCCCGGCCAGCAGTTCGGCGGCGGAGCGCGGCAGGGGGAGTGAGCGCGCACCGATCATGAAACTGTGCTCATCGAGCCGCACCTCGAGGGCCGCACCGAAGCCGATGAATGAATAGCGGCCCAGCCGCTCGCCCCCTTCCACGCTTTCGAGCAGGAAGCGCGGCTGGAATGACGCCAGCTTCGCGAACGCCGACACCGGCGTATCGAGATCACCGGCGATATCGAAGGGCGGTTTCATTCAATAACCTGCGTCCAAAAAAAGACCCATCCCGGTATAGGCCGGAGATGGGTCTGGTGTTCGGTAACTATGGAAACTTGGTCGAAAACAGCCGCAGGCCCACTCCGGAATCAGGAGCCGGGCCACCACCAGCGAATCGGGGCGGAAAGGGCTGTCTTGTGCATACCGGGGCAGTATGGCCATGGCCCGCCGGGGAGGTCAAGCGATCCTGAGTCCGGCGCGGCGCCTACGGCGTGGTGGCGCTGAGGCGCGCGCACAGTGCCTCGGTGGCATCCACGACCTCGGGCCCCAGGCGGCTCAGGCGCGCATCGACGAAGCTGAGCAGCCGGCCGTGGCGCACGGCGCTCATGGAGGGGAAAGCCTGCCAGCGCCGCATCCATTCCTGCGCCGTGGCCTCGTCCGCGGCCACCGCCAGGATCACTTCCGGGTCGCGCGCCACGATCGATTCCAGTGACACGGCTGGCGCAGCGTCGTGCAGCTCGCGGTAGACATTGTCGTAGCCACAGAGCGCGACCGCATCATCGATGAGCTGCTCCCCGCCGATCGTGTAGACGGGCCGGTCCCACACCTGCACCAGGAGGCGCGGCGCGCGCGCGCGCCGGTAACGCGACTGCAGTGCCCCGATGCGACGGCGCAGCTCGTCGGCCGCCCGCTGCGCCGTCGCCCGCGTGTCCAGCATGTCGCCCAGGCGTTCGATCGCGGTCGGCAGATCGGCGAGGCGCGTGACCCGGTGGCGGTAGACCGCGAGGCCCGCGCGCTCGAAAGGCAACAGCTGGGCTTCCGAGAATCCTGCGGTCCAGGCGACGATGAGATCCGGATGCAGCGCCAGGATGCGCTCCAGATCGAAGCCATGGCTGTCCCCGATGCGCGCGATCGCACGCGCGGCCTCCGGTTCCACGGAAAAATCCGGCGTCCCGACGACGCGCGCGCCGCCGCCGGCGGCAAACAGCATGGCGGTCGCGCCGGGCGAGAGGCTGACCACGCGCTGCGGCGGACGGGGAAGGGAAATCATCCGCGCTTCGTCGTCACGGGCCTGCCAGGCCGCGGCGCTGCCGCCGGCCAGCAGTGCCAGCGCTCCGAATACCAGCCCTGCGCCCCGCCGGGGCGCGCACGCGCTCCGCCATAGCCTGCCTATCCCTGTCCGTGGTTCAGGCATGACTGGCCTCCATCGCCGGTCCCAGGGCCGGGAAACTGCAGCGCACGATCAGCCCGGGCGCCGCATCGAGCGTTTCGAGCGTGCCCTGATGCAGGCGCACCACGGCCGCGACCAGGCTCAGGCCCAGGCCGCTGCCCGGCGCCGCCGCGTCGCGCACCTGGCGGCGAAACGGCAGCAGCATTTCCGCATGCAGGGCGGTGGGTATGCCCGGTCCGTCATCGCTGACGGTGAGGCGGACCAGGGCCTCGGCCGCGGCGACCTCGATCCGGATGCCGCCGCCCGACGGCACGTACTTGAGGGCGTTTTCCAGCAGGTTCGTCACCAGCTGCGCGAGCAGCTGCTGGTGGGCGCTCAGCAGCGCGGGCGAGTCGGCCTGCACCTTCAGCGTCAGCCCCCGTTCCCGTGCTTCCGGTTCATACAGTTCACCGAGTTCGCGCACCATCTGCGCCAGATCGACGCGCTCCCGGGTCGCGTTGTTGCCGCCCGCTTCAGCCTGGGCGATCTGCAGCAGCGTGGCGAGCGTGCGCTGCACGCGCTCCAGGTCATCGATGGTGGCGCGCATCGCGGCGGCGGCGGCCGGGCCCTTGTCACCCGCACCGCCCGCCGTCGCGGTGGCCAGGGCCGCCTCGAGCCGGGCCCGCATGCGAAACAGCGGCGCGCGCAGATCGTGCGCCGCGCTGTTGAAGGTGACGTGCACGATCGCGGTCTGCTGCTCGACGCGGTCGAGCATCCCGTTCACCGCGCTCGCCAGCTGGTCGAATTCGTCCGCATTGCGCTCCAGCGGCAGGCGGCGGGTCAGATCCCCCGAGATGATGCGCTTGCAGGCCTGCGCGACCGCACGCACCCGCGCGGCGACCCGCCGGCTGAACCACAGTCCAGTGAGCGCCATGAAGGCGACGGTGAGGCCCATCCCCCGGTAAGTGGTGCTGCGCAGGCGCGCGGTGAAGCGGCGCCGCTCCGACACATCCGTACCCACGAGCAGGCGGTTGCCGTCGAGGGTGACCACCGTCGCCCGCACCGGATGATCGACCGCATGGCCACGTTCGCTGGCGCGGATGTCAAACTCGAGCCAGGCGCCCGTGGCGGCGAACTCCTTGGGCCACGAGGAGAGGTTGCCGGCCAGCTGGTTGCCCTCCCGGTCCATCAGCAGATACGCCGCGCCCAGTCGACCCCAGTCATCGTCGCGCTGGTCGAGCACCTCGATCAGGCGCGCGATCCCGCCGCCGCGGTAGTCCTCGCGCAGTGATTCGATCTCCGTCTCGACCACCAGGTCAACCTGGCGCTCCATCGCCCGTTGCGTGAGCAGGTAGGTACTCCACAGCAGGGCGCTGATGCCCAGGCCCGCACCGCACAGGTACCAGAGCGCCAGTCGCGCGGAGGAGGACAGGAAGCTCGGCATCTTCACGCCTCCCGCCCGGGAGCGCGGATGCTGTAGCCCACGCCGCGGATGGTGTGCAGGAGCGGTGGGTTGAATTCGCGGTCGATGGCCTGGCGCAGCCGGCTGATGTGCACGTCGATGAGGTTGGTCTGCGGATCGAAGTGCAGGTTCCACACCGACTCGAGCAGCATGGTGCGCGTGACCACCTGGCCGGCACGGCGCACCAGGAAGTCGAGCAGCTGGAATTCCTTGGCGGTCAGATCGATGCCCCGGCCGGCGCGCGTGACGCGCCGGGCTATCACGTTGATCTCGAGGTCCGCGACACGCAGCACGCCCAGCTGCTGGCCCTCACCCGCCGCCCGCCGCAGCAGGGCCTCGACGCGCGCCAGCAGCTCGGCAAAGGCAAAAGGCTTGACCAGGTAGTCATCGCCGCCGGCACGCAGGCCTTCGACGCGATCATCGATGGTGCCCAGCGCGCTCAGCAGCAGCACCGGAGTCGGCACGCTCTCGAGCCGCAGCCTGGCCACGATGCTCAGGCCATCCATGTGCGGCAGCATGCGATCGACGATCAGCAGGTCGTAGCGTGCGGCACGCGCGGCCGCGAATCCCGTCTGGCCGTCGGCGCAGTGGTGCACGGCATAGCCGGCCTCGCGCAAGCCGTTGCCCACGTGGCCGGCGGCCTCGACGTCGTCTTCGACCAGCAATATCTGCACGGCTGCTCCGCGGTCAGCGCACCCATCGTAGCTAAGGCGTGGCCGAGGCGCGAATCTCGTGCCCCGGGCGCCTTCAAGCGGCCTGCTGGTGCTCGAGCACTCCCGCGACGGCATGGACTGTGGCGGCAATCCGCACGGCGCTGTGGACCTGCTCGCGCGTTGCGCCGTGCTGGCGCAGCGTCTGCTCGTGCGCGCTGATGCACATGCCGCAGGCATTGATCGCCGAGACCGCGAGCGAGGCGAGTTCGAAGTCCACCCTGTCGATGCCCGGACTGGCGATCACGTTCATGCGCAGGCGCGCCGGCATCCGCTGGTACTCGCTGTCCCCGACCAGATGCAGGAAGCGGTAGTAGACGTTGTTCATGCCCATGATCGCCGCGGCCGCGTGCGAGGCCTGGAGCTGCGCGGGCTGCAGCTGCGCGGCGGCCAGTTCCTCGAGCTGGCGTGCGAAGCGCGCGTTGCGCGCCGCCAGGGCGGCCGCCAGCGCGATCACCCAGATCTGCGCCTCGCTCAATCCCGGTGCGCCGGCCGGGCTGAGCACGCTGCCGAGGTTGAGGCGCAGGTCACGCGCATACTCGGGGATGCTGGCGCGAATTTCCTCCAGACTCATGGGCTTGGACTCCTTAAAGCTCGGCCGGCCGCCGTTCAGGCCGCCTTGAGGGTCGCGTCGCCCGGCTGCCAGTTGCAGGGGCACAGCTCCTCGGTCTGCAGCGCGTCGAGCACGCGCAGCACCTCCTGCGGGTTGCGGCCCACGTTCAGGTCGGTCGCATAGGCGAAGCGGATCACGCCCTGCGGGTCCACGATGTAGGTGGCGCGTTGCGCCACGCCGGCCTGCGGGTCCAGGATACCGAGCGCGCTGCTGAGCTCGCGCCGCACGTCGGCGAGCATCGGGAAGGCCAGCCCCCGCAGTTCTTCCCGGGCCTGGCGCCAGGCCAGGTGCACGTATTCGCTGTCGACGCTGGCGCCGAGCAGTTGCGCATTGCGCTCGGCGAATTCGCGCGCCAGGGCGCCGAAGGCGGCAATCTCCGTCGGGCACACGAAGGTGAAATCCATGGGCCAGAAGAACAGCACCTGCCACTTGCCGGCCAGCTGCGCACTGTCGATGGTCTCGAAAGCCCGCGCCGGATCGGCCGAGACCACGCCAGTGAGGGAATACTGCGGAAATTTCTGTCCTAGGCCCAACATGTGCAAACTCCTTGATGTCGGTGGGGCTGCTGATCCTGACGGCCACTGTGGCAGGAGGGCCGGCATTGTTCCAATCGATTATCTTTATGATTAGGATAGATGGCGTATATGGATGGCCATGGCTGACCTCAAACTCAAGGACCTGCGCTACCTGAGCGCGCTGGCTGCGACCCGTCACTTCGGCCGGGCCGCCACCGCCTGCTTCGTCAGCCAGCCCACGCTGTCGGCGCAGCTGCGCAAGCTCGAGGCCTACCTGGGCGTGCAGCTCATCGAGCGCCAGCCGCGGCACGTCACGCTCACCGAGGCGGGAGCCGCCATCGCCGCGCGCGCGCAGCAGATCATCGCCACCAGCGATGAGATCGTGCGGCTCGCGCACGCCTGGCGCGACCCGCTGGCCGGGCGCCTGCGCGTGGCCACGCTCCCGACCGTCGGGCCCTATCTGTTGCCGCAGATCATGGCGCAGATGCGCAAGTCCCTGCCGCGCCTCAATCTCATGCTCTACGAATACCAGACCGGGCCGATGCTCGAGCAGCTGCGCGCCGGCGGCATCGACCTGGGTATCCTCGCGCTGCCCGTTGATCTCGATGGCCTCGAGTCCCGCCCACTGTACGAGGAGCCCTTCCTGCTCGCGGTGCCCGAGAGCCACCGCCTCGCGACGCGCCGCCAGGTGCAGATCGGCGAGCTGGGCGAGGACACGCTGCTGCTGCTCGAGGACGGCCATTGCCTGCGCGAGCAGGCTCTCGCCGTGTGCGCGCGCTCGCGTGCCCAGGAACGTGCGGACTTCCGCGCCACCAGCCTCGAGACGTTGCGCCAGATGGTGTCCGCCGGTGCCGGTGTCACGCTGCTGCCCGCACTCGCCTGCCGCGGCGCCTACGGCGCGGCCTCGGGCCTGCGGCTGCTGTCGCTGGTGAAGCCGACGCCGACGCGCCGCATCGGAGCCCTCTGGCGGCACAGCAGCGCGCGCGCCCCGGCCATCAAGGCCTTCTGCGAGCTGCTGGTGCGCCACAGCGGCATCGGACGCCACGCATGAGCCTCGCAGCCGGGAGCGGATTCTCGATCTACGACCGGCTGTGGCACAGCAACGAGGAGCTGTGCCTGCTGCTGGCCACGGGCGCGGCGCGCCGCGAGCTCAGCGCGATGTTCGGCGCCACCGACTACGCGCTGCTCACAGGCCTGGCGCGTGCCGCCCAGCGTGCGCGGCGCCGTGAAGGGGAGAGCGTGTACCTGCTGCCCGGCATCATGGGCACGCAGCTGGGCCTGCTGCCCACCGGCGCCAACCCGGCCGACCTGATCTGGCTCGACCCGCAGGATGTGATGGAAGGCGGCCTGTACCGGCTGCGGCTTCCAGAGGCCACGGGCCTCGTCCCGCTCGGCGCCCTGCCCTTCAGTTACCTGGCCCTGCAATTGCGGCTGCGTGCTGCCGGGTTCACGGTGCACATGCATGACTACGACTGGCGGCTGAACCTCAGCGATCTCAGTGCCAGCTTCCTCGCCCGCCTGCGCGCCGATCCGGCCGAGTCGCTCCTGATTGTCGCTCACAGCATGGGCGGGCTGATCGCGCGCAGCGCGCTTGGCGCGGCGGACCTGGCGCGCCTGCGCCGCCTCATCACGCTCGGCACGCCGCACGGTGGATCCTATGGCGCGGTGCAGGCCCTGCGCGGCACCTATCCGGTGGTGCGGCGGCTCGCCGCGCTGGATCGGGTGCACGACGCGGAAGCCCTGTCCGCCGATGTGTTCAATACTTTTCCCAGCATCCACCAGATGGTGCCGGGTCCTGGCGGCGCGCAGCCCGAGGATCTGTTCGACATCGGCAACTGGCCGTCCAGCGGTCCGCGCCCGGACCCGCACCTGCTGCAGGAGGGGCGTGCCTTCCTCGCCGCGCTGCCGAGGCCCGATGAACGCTGCATCGCCATTGCCGGCACCCAGCAACGCACCGTGACCGGAGTGCATCTCGCGGGCGATGAGTTCCACTACGACATCAGCAACGCCGGCGATGGCACCGTGCCGCTGCAGTCCGCGCACTTGCCCGGTGGCTGCAATTACTACGTGCGCTGCGAGCACAGCGCGCTGCCGCGCAGCGCGACGGTCGCGCGCGCCGTGCTGGAGCTGCTGCGCCGCGGTCGCACCCGGGCGCTGGCCGCGCAGCCCGGACGGCCGCGCGGGCGGACCGTGACGGTGCGCGATGGCGAACTGCGCCGCACCTGGCTGCAGAAAATCGACTGGGCGGGTCTCGCGCCGGCCGCGCGCCGCGACTATCTCAATGAGCTGAATGAGCCGCCGCGCCAGTACGCCGCACCCTTTGCTCCGGGCGGTCCGGCCGGGTAGCATCTTAGGGACCCCTTCAAAAAGCGAGCACCCTACCCATGAAGACCGAGGAGCCCTTCGCACACCCCACTCGCCTCAACCGCCGCGACCTGCTGCTGGCCACGGCCGCGGTCGCCGCATTCGGCCGCGGCGGCCTGGCACGCGCCGCCGAATCGCCCGCGGCGGCGGCAGCGCCACAGGCGCCCGCCGGCCCCTTCAGCCTGCCCCCTCTGCCCTACGCCGAGAACGCACTGGACCCTCTGATCTCCGCCAACACGCTCGGCATCCACCACGGCAAGCATCACCAGGCCTACGTCGACAATCTCAACAAGGCGGTGGCGGGCACGCCCTATGCCGACATGAAGCTCGAGGCGATCATCGCCGCGACCTACGGCGTCGCGGAGCGCACCGCCGTCTACAACAACGCCGCGCAGCACTGGAATCACAGTTTCTACTGGCGCAGTCTCAGGGCCCAGGGCGGTGGCGAGCCGCCCGCCGCCCTGAAGCAGCGGATTGAGGCCGCCTTCGGCAGCGTCGATGCCTGTCGCAAGGAATTGCTGACCGCGGCCACCACCCAGTTCGGCAGCGGCTGGGCCTGGCTCGTGCAGGATGGCGACAAGCTCGCGGTCACCAAGACCGGCAACGCCGATTCACCGCTCCACGCCGGCCAGAAACCGCTCCTGACCATCGACGTGTGGGAGCACGCCTACTATCTGGACTACCAGAATCGCCGCGCCGACTACGTGAACGCCGTGCTTGGCAAGCTGATCGACTGGGGATTCGCGGCCGGGAATCTCGGCCTGTCCTGATAGCCGTTCAGGCGCTGAGCACGGCGTCGGAGGCCGCGGCGATGATCGAGGCGAAGGCGGGCTGGCCAGCCTGCTGGGCGAGCAGCTGCGCCTTCAGTTCCTGGATGCCCACCGCCTCGCCGAAGAGGCGGCCCTGCGCCAGATCACAGTCCCATTTGCGCAGGAACGGCACCTGGCGCTGCAGCTCGACGCCTTCGGCCACGACCTTCAGTCCCAGGCCGTGGCCCATGTCGATGATCGTTCGCACCAGCGTCGCGTCGGCCGGATCATCGGCGACGTCGCGCACGAAGGACTGGTCGATCTTGAGCGTACCGATCGGGAACTGCTGCAGCGCAGAGAGCGAGGAGTAGCCGGTGCCGAAGTCGTCGATGGACAGGTGCAGGCCGATGGCCGCGAGCTGATCAAGCATCTGCACCGTGCGGCGCGGGTCGGCCATCAGGGTCGTCTCGGTGATTTCGAGCTCGAGGCTCTGCGGCGGGACTTTATGACGCTCGAACAGGGAGCGGCAGTTGAGTATGAATCCGGCGTGTCGCAGCTGCTTGAGCGAGAGATTCAGGGAAATGCGGCCCGGATTGCTGACCACGCCGCGCAGCATCTTGAAATCGATGCAGACGCGCTCCAGTACCCAGGCGCCGATGGCGCTGATGAGATCGTTCTCCTCGGCGATCGGGATGAACTGCGACGGCGGGATGTCGCCATGCCCGGGCAGGCGCCAGCGCAGCAGCGCCTCGGCCCCGACGATGCGGCCGTCCTGCAGGTCGACCTTGGGCTGGTATTGCACCACGAACTCGTCGCGCTCCACGGCGCGCCGCAGCTTGCTCTTGAGCATCAGCCGCTCGACCGCCGCGGCGTTCATCTCCTGCGAATAGAACGCGAAGGTGTTGCCGCCGTTCTGCTTGGAGTAATACATGGCCGCATCGGCGTTGCGGATCAGGTCGATCACGTTGTCGGCATCGCGCGGGCAGAAGGCCACGCCGATGCTCACCGTCAGGACCACTTCCTGCTGGCTGACGTGGAACGCGGCGCCGACGGTGTCAAGCACGGTGCGCGCCAGTTGCGCCACCTGCTCGCCGGCTTCCTCGCCATTGGTGCCCAGCCCGTCGACGAACAATGCAAACTCGTCCCCGGCGAGGCGGCCGATCACCGTGTCGCTGCTGAGCGCGCGCGTCAGGCGCTCGGTGAGCAGCTCGAGCACCCGGTCGCCCGAGGCGTGGCCAAAGGTGTCGTTCACTTCCTTGAAGCGATCCATGTCGATGTACAGCAGCGCCACGCCCAGCCCGAGGCGCCGCCCGCGCGCGATGGCCTGCTGCAGCAGGTGCTGGAACTGCATGCGGTTGGGAATCTTGGTCAGGGCGTCATAGCGCGCGAGGTAGCGGATGCGCCGCTCGGCGCGCTTGCGTTCCGTGATATCGCGCGCCACGTAGATGTCGCCGGCGAACTGCTCGGCGGCCGTGGCCACGGTGGAGACCACGAACGACACCGGAATGGTCTGGCCGGCGCGCGTACGCAGCACGGTTTCGCCGGCCTCGCGCGCCGCCACCAGAGGATCGGCCCCGTCCTCCACGGTCGCGGCGAGGAGCGAGGCGATGCTCATGCCGGACAGTTCATCGGCGCTGTAGCCGGTCAGCCGCTGCGCGGCGTCATTGACGATGCGGATGGCGCCGTCGGGCGCGGCGACGAACACGCTGTCGCTCATGCTGTTGAGGACGCTGTGCAGGTAGTCGCGGCTGTAGGTGGTGTCATGGAGCGCGATGCGCATGCGCTCGAAGGCGCGCTGCAGGAGCCCCAGGTGGCCGGTCAGGCTGCTGGCCACGGGTTGCGAGAATTCGCTCCGGCTCAGGCGTTCCGCCGCGCCAATCAGCTGTTCAATGCCTTCCTGCATGCGCTGGCGCGCGCTCCAGGACCAGAATGCCAGCATCGCCATGCCCGCCACCGTCAGCAGCGCCGCCGTCACCAGGAGCGGTGCGGGCAGCGAAGGCCGGAAATCCGCGTAGTACACCCAGGCGATCAGGGCGAGCGCCAGCGCCACCGCCGTGGTATAGCGGGTGGTCGCCTGCAGTCTGGACTGGTGTGGCATCTGCTGAGGATCCCGGCGGTAACTCGGCCCCAAGACAGCATAGAATCATGCCCGATGGACGCGCCGACCGCCATTGCCGCCACGCCGCCCGTGCCGCTTTCAGGCCTGGAACTGACGGGTCGCGCCAGCACACATGTACGCGAATGGCCTGAATTGCGCTGCCGGCTGCACCCGCAGGCCGCCGCGGCCCTGCAGGCGATGCGCGCCGCCGCCGCCCAGGCCGGTATCGATCTTATGCCCGCCTCGGGATTCCGCGATTTTGCCCGCCAGCTCTCCATCTGGAACGACAAGTTCAGCGGCGCGCGCCCGCTCCTCGATCGGGCCGGGCAACCACTGGCGGCGGACACCATGGACGAGCCCGCACGCGTCGCAGCGATCCTCATCTGGTCCGCGCTCCCGGGGGCCAGCCGCCATCACTGGGGGAGCGACTGCGACCTGGTTATTCAGGCGGCCCGGCCGGCCGGCGCGCCGGTGGAGCTGCTGGGGGCGCACTACGCCGCCGGCGGATGCTACGCGCCGCTTTCCGCGTGGCTTGACCATCATGCGCACGATTACGGTTTTTTCCGGCCCTATGACCTCGATCGCGGCGGGGTGCAGCCGGAACCCTGGCACTACAGTTTTGCCCCGATCGCCGTCCCGGCACAGGCGGCGATGCATCCGGAGCTGTTGCGCGCGGCGCTCGCGGGCAGCGCCTTGTTCGGTTGGAAAAGCGTCAGCGACGCGCTGCCGCGGATTTTCGATCGCTACGTGAGCGCGGTGGCCAGCGCGCCACCCGCGGCGCTGGCCGCAGCGGCGCTCAGTCGCGCAGCCAGGCCCGCTTGAACAGACTGAGCATCTGGCCCCGCACCTGCGCGAGCGCATCCGGGTCCGCGGCATAGAGCGGTGGATTGCGGCGCAGCAGCCGCCAGCTCTCGCTGCGCAGCACCTGCTCGAGAAACTTGAGGTTGCGCTCGATGGACTCGAGGTAGGGATTGCGGCCGTCGAAAAGGATTTCCAGGTACCGGTAGGCGCGGTTGAATTCACCGTCCAGCCGCTTCGCGCGCGTCTCGGCGGCGAACTGCGGCGTCTGGCGCAGCAGATCGAGGCCCGAGGCGTAGCGGACCTGTTCGGCGCTGGCATTCTCGAGCGGCAGTGCCATGCCGCCGAGCACGAATTCGGGGTACAGCCGGTCGCGGCATTTTTCCAGGTAGCAGCGATCCGCCATCTGCGTGATCATGTCGGCGGTGCCGAGCAGGTGCCCCAGGCGCAGGTCGCGCGCATCGTCCAGCACCAGTTCGCTGAACGGTTTCTCGTAGCCGGTGAAATGCAGCACCTGGCTTGCGACCCCGACCCAGTGGCCGAGCTCGAGTTGCGGCAGGTAGCCACGCAGGAACTCGACGCCGCGGCTGACATGTGTGCGGGTGAACTCGGCGCCGTTGCGCTGCGCGGTATCGCTGCTGCGCCGCAGATAGCCGACGTCGTGGAACAGGGCCATGATCACGCCGGCCATGGCGCGATCGGCGCCCAGCTTCCACAGCGGCTCGACCTGCCGTTCGTAGCCGGCGCAGATGCGGGCCATGGTCAGCGTCACGTCCAGGGTGTGCTGGCGATCGTGGTAGAGGGTGTCAACGCCCGCGTAGCCGGGCATGCGGCCCGAAAACATCTCGTCGAACTGGGTCACCGCGCGGCGCAGCGCGTCGGTCGGCACACCCGGCCAGGTGCCGGCGAACAATTGCTCGATCGCGTGCAGGACGGCCGGAGGAGAACTCACCCGTACCGTGTTGGTGATGTCAAAATCGCTGCGCCTGCTGTTGACCATGCCGGAATGTCTTCCTGCCGTGGACCGCCGCTCAACTGCGCCCTGCGCCACGGAACATTCAGTCTAGGCCAGGCGGCCAGCGGCTTCCAGCGACCTGCCGCACAGTTCAATCCCGGGCCGCGGAGCCCGGGACCCCGTCGCGCCGCGCATTTACCTAAATATCGAAGCTGGCGACGACCGGCGTATGGTCGGAAGCGCGCTCCACGCGGCGCGGCTCCCGGTCGATCAGGCAGGCCGTGCAGCGCTCCGCCAGCGCCGCGGAGGCCAGCACCAGGTCGATGCGCAGCCCGTGATTGCGGCGAAACGCGCCGGCGCGATAGTCCCACCAGCTGAAGGACTGCGGCGGCTGCTCGAAGCGCCGGAACAGGTCACTGAGCCCCAGGGCCAGGGTGTCGCGCAGCGCTTCGCGCTCCTCGGCGCTGACCTGCACCGAGCCGGCCCAGGCCGCCGGGTCATGCACGTCGCGATCCTCGGGCGCGATGTTGAAGTCACCGAGCACGACCAGCTGCGCGTGCGCGGCCAGCTCGGCGCGCAGCCACTTGCGCAGCGCGCGCAGCCAGCCCAGCTTGTAGTGATACTTGTCCGATCCCACGCTCTGGCCGTTGGGCACGTACAGGTCGATCACGCGCACCGCGCCGATGCTGGCGGCCAGCACCCGGCGCTGCGGATCATCGTAGCCGGGCATGTCGCGCACGAGGTCCGTGGGCGCGCGGCGCGCCAGGATGGCCACCCCGTTATAGGTCTTCTGGCCGCTGCAGACGCTGTGGTAACCCGCCGCCTGCAACTCGTCGGTGGGGAAGGCCTCGTCGGTGAGCTTGGTTTCCTGGAGTGCGAGGACGTCCGGTGCGCTGCCGGCCAGCCACTCGAGCAGCTGCGGCAGCCGCACCCGGAGGGAGTTTACATTCCAGGTGGCGATGCGCACTGCGGATACGCGGCGATGCCGTGCAGCTCCAGGAGCGGCCCGATGTCCGGCTCGCGGCCACGGAACTCGATGAAGGCCTCGAGCGCCTTGCGGCTCCCGCCGCGGGAGAGAATGCTGTCGAGGAAGCGCTGCGCCGTGGCCCGGTCGAAGGCACCGGGTCCCCGGAACGCCGCGAAGGCATCCGCGGCCAGCACCTCGGCCCACTTGTAGCTGTAGTAGCCGGCGGCGTATCCGCCGGCAAAGATGTGCGTGAAGCTGTGCGGGTAGCGGTTCCAGTCGGGCACGCGCGTGACCGCGACCGCCGCGCGCACCTCGGCGAGCAGGGGGTAGATGTGCGCGCCGCGCTGCGGGTCGTACTCGGCGTGCATTCGCATGTCGAAGAGCGCGAACTCCACCTGGCGGAGCGTATGGAGCCCGGCATGGAAGCTGCGGGTGGCGATCAGCTGGAGCTGTTTCGCTTCGGAGAGCGGCTCGCCACTCTTGACATGCGCGCCCAGACGCGCCAGCACCTCGGGCAGCCAGGCGTAGTTTTCCATGAACTGGCTCGGCAGTTCGACCGCGTCCCAGGCGACCCCGTTGATCCCCGCCACGCTCGGATAGCCGATGCGCGTGAGCATGTGGTGCAGGCCGTGGCCAAATTCATGGAACAGCGTCACCACGTCATCGTGCGTCAGGAGCGCCGGCCGCTCGCCCTGCGGCGGCAGCGAATTGCAGACCAGGAAGGCGACCGGCAGGGTCAGCTCGCCGTTGAGCTGCTTGCGGCCCACGCAGTCGTCCATCCAGGCACCGCTCCGCTTGTTGGCGCGCGCGCAGGCGTCGAGGTAGAAGCTCGCCAGCGGCGCGCCGCCGGGCGAGAGCACCTCGAAATAGCGCACGTCCGCGTGCCACACCGGCACGCCGCTCCGTTCGCGCAGCTGCACGCCGTAGAGGCGTTCGGCCACCTCGAACAGCGTGGCCAGCACCCGCGGCAGTGGCAGGTAATCGCGCAGCTCCTCCTGCGAGACCTGGAAACGGCTCTGCTGCAGGCGCTCGGAGTAGTAGCTCAGGTCCCAGGCCTCGAGCGGCCGCCCGGCGTAGGCCTCGAGTTCCGCCAGTTCGGCTTTGGCCTGCTCGCGCGCGGCGCCGGCAAGCCGCATCAGGAAGGAGGTGACTTCCGGTACGCCGCTGGCCATGCGATCGGCGAGGGCGTACTGGGCGTAGGAGGGGTAATCGAGCAGCCGCGCCGCCTCATGACGCAAGCGCAGGATGCCTTCCATGACGGCGGTATTGTCGAAGCGCCCCGCGCCCGGTCCCTGGTCCGAGGCGCGCGTGGACCAGGCTTCGTAGAACACGCGGCGCAGCGCCGCGGAGTCCGCGTCCGTGACCACCGCGACATAGGTCGGCTGATCGAGGCCGAAAATCCAGCCGTCCACGCCCGTATCGCGCGCCCGCTGCGCGGCCTGGGCCACGATGCCGGCGTTGACGCCCGCCAGCTGCGCCTCATCGGTGACGGCGTACGACCAGGCATTGGTCGCGTCGAGCACATTTTCCTCGAACTTCGCCTGCAGCTGCGCCAGCTCGCTCATGATGCTCTTGAAACGGAGCTTGCGTTCCCCGTCGAGTGCCACGCCCGCCTGGCGGAAATCGTGCAGCGCGCGCTCCAGCACCGCGAGCTGCACGGCATCGAGCCGCGCGCCCTCGCGGTTGCGGATGTGCAGGTAGGAGTGGTACAGCGGTTCGCTCTGCGACAGATCCGTGTAGTACTCTGACAGCAGCGGCAGGCAGGCATTGTAGGCCGCGCGCAGCGCCTCGGAATTCATCACTCCGTTAAGATGCCCGATCGGGGACCAGGTGCGGGCCAGGCGGTGACGCAGCTCCTCCAGCGGCAACACCACGCTCGCGAAGCTCGGTTCCGCGAGCCGGGCGATCTCGGCGAGGCGTGCGCGGCACTCACCCAGCACTTCCGCCAGCGCCGGCTCGATGTGCTCGGGGCGGATGTCCGGGAACAGAGGGAGCGTCGAGTCGGCGAGCAGTGGATTGAGCGCAGGGGCGGGCACGGCGGCCGTGCTGGTGGCGGGTGGCATCCGGCAAGAGTGCCAGAGCCGGGCCAGGATGGGAACCCGCCGCCCCGGGCAGGAGGCGGACCATGGTCACAGATTACGATCTCATCGTCATCGGCGGCGGCAGCGGCGGCCTGGCCTGCGCGCAGCGGGCGGCGGGATATGGAGCGCGGACGCTGCTGATCGAATCGCACCGGCTCGGCGGCACCTGCGTGAACGTGGGCTGCGTGCCCAAGAAAATCACCTGGAATGCCGCGCAGCTCGCCCACGCGGCCCACGACGCCCACGACTACGGCTTTGACCTGACGCTCAACGGTCACGACTGGGCGCTCCTGCGGCACAAGCGCGATGCCTACATTGCGCGGCTCAACGACATCTACGCCGCCAATCTCGAGCGCAGCGGCGTCATGCTGCTGCGCGCCCGCGCCAGGTTCACCGCCCGGCCCGACGTGCTGGCCGACGGCCACCACTATCGCGCCCCGCATATCGTCCTGGCCACGGGCGGGCAGGCCGTGGTGCCGGCGGTTCCGGGCGCGGAGCTGGGCATCACTTCGGACGATTTCTTCGCGCTGCCGGCACTCCCGGCCGCCGTCGCGATCGTGGGCAGCGGCTACATCGCCGTGGAGCTGGCGGCTCTGTTCTCCGCGCTGGGCAGCTACACCACGGTGCTGGCGCGCAGCGAGCAGCTGCTCCGGGCCTTTGATCCCTTCCTCGGCGAGCAGCTGCGCGAGATCATGCGCGAGGAAGGCATCGAGCACCTGTTCAAGGCCACGCCGACCGCGCTGGCGCGCGACGCGCAGGGGCAAATCAGCATCCAGCTGGCCGATGGCCGGCGGGCCGGCCCCTTCGACACCGTCCTATGGGCCGTCGGCCGCAACGCCTCGGTCGCCGGACTGGGCCTCGAGGCGGTGCGCGTGCTGCGCGATGCCCAGGGCTTCATTCACACCGACCCTTTCCAGGAGACCAATGTGTCCGGCATCTACGCGATCGGCGATGCCACCGGGCGTGCGCAGCTCACGCCGGTGGCGATCGCGGCCGGCCGCCGGCTCGCCGACCGGCTGTTCGGCGGGCAGAAGGAGCGCCGCCTCGACTACGAAAACATCCCGACCGTGATCTTCAGCCACCCGCCGATCGGCACCGTCGGGCTCACGGAGGCCGAGGCGCGCCGCCGTCATGGCGCGGAGGTGAAGGTCCATTCCACCGGCTTCGTGCCGCTGTATCACGCCATGACCACGCGCAAGCCCAGGACGCTGATGAAGCTCGTGACCGTGGGCGCCGAGGAGCGCGTCGCCGGCGTTCACGTGATCGGCGCTGGCGCCGATGAAATGATGCAGGGCTTCGCCGTCGCGGTGCGCATGGGCGCCACCAAGCGCGATTTTGACGACACGGTGGCCATCCACCCGACCTCGGCCGAGGAACTGGTGACGATGCCCTGACGTCCCTGAGGAGAAACGCCACATGAACAAGGTAGCAACGGGCCTGCTGGCCGCGAGCCTGGCGCTGGGTAGCGCAATCCCTGCGGCGGAGCGTCCGCCGGCGACCCGCACGGTGCCGGAGGTGGATCGGCTGTTCGGGCTGACACTCCCGGATCCCTACCGCTGGATGGAGGGTGCCCAGAATCCGGAGTTCGCGGCCTGGCTCAGCTTGCAGGGCCAGTACACGCGCCGCCAGCTCGATGCGCTGCCCTCGCTCCAGTCGTGGCGTGTCCGGCTCAAGGCGGCCAGCGGCGCGGCGACGATCAACCGGCTGCAGCGCCGCGTGGCCGGCCGGATATTTTTCCTCCGTACCGCCGGCGGCCGGCCCGGCGTGCTGATGGTGCGCGATCGGCAGGGCGCGGAGCATGTGCTGCTCGATCCCAACCCTCCCGGAAGCGCGGCGAGCACCGCAACGATCACGGAATACAGTCCCTCACCGGATGGCACACTCATCGCCGTGAACGTGGATCATGGCGGCGATGAGGTCACGCAGGTGACCCTGCTGGATACCGCCACCGGCGCCGCCCAAGCCGACCTGCTCGAGCGCATCTGGGGCGAGCTGCCGGTCACGTGGTTGCCCGATGGCAGTGGCTACACCTACACCCAGATGGCGCCCAGGGAAGACACGGCCGGGGGTGATCCGGTCACGAATATGCGGGTTCGGGTGCATCGCCTGGGCCAGCCGGTGCAGGACGATCCGATCATCCTGGCCTCGGGCGGCAGTGCCCGCCTGCCGCTCCTGCCGCAGGAATTTCCCTTTATCGACGCGAGCGCGGACTCGGACCAGGCGGCGGCGATCGCCGGCGGGGCTCGCCAGGAGGAACGGATCTGCATCGCCCCCAAGTCGATGGCCCTGAGCGCGGAGGCGCCCTGGCAATGCATCGTGGACTATGCCGATCAGGTGCAGGCCTACGATCTGCACGGCTCCACCCTTTATCTGCTCTCGATGAAGGGCGCCCCCAACGGCCGTATCCTGGCCCTGGACCTGTCTCGGAAGCCCGCGACACTGTCGCAGGCCCGTGTTCTCGTGCCGGAAGCTCTGGATACCGTGCTCACCGGGCTGGCCTCGGCGCACGATGCGCTCTATGTGCGGCAGATGAAGGTGGGCGTCGACTCTTTTGTCCGGCTTCCACACGGTGGCGATGCGCCCGAGGCCATTGCGATGCCCTTCGCGGGCGCCGCCTTTCTCATGTCGGCACGGCCGACCGAGGATGGCCTGCTCTTCACCCTGCAGGGTTGGACCACGCCCCGCATCGCCTATGCCTTCGATCCGCTGACCGGCAAGCTGACGGATCTGAAGCTGGGAGCGAGCTCCCCCGGCGACTACAGCGGCATCGTGGCGACCGAAACCGTGGCCCGGAGTGCGGACGGCACGGAGGTGCCGTTGACCATCATCGCCCGGAGCGATGCGGCCAGGGACCGATCGCATCTGGCCATCGTCGATGGCTACGGCGGCTACGGCATCAGTCAGCAGCCCTACTTTGACCCGCTGAACCTCGAGTGGGTGAAGGCCGGACATGTCTACGCGATTGCGCACGTGCGTGGGGGTGGCGAGAAAGGCAATGCCTGGTGGCTCGCGGGCAAGCCACCGCACAAGGAGCGGGGCGTGGAAGACTTCATTGCCTGTGCCGGGCAGCTGGTGAAGATGGGGCTGACCACCCCTCTGCGCACGGCCGCCTCTGGTGCCAGCGCGGGCGGGGCCCTGGTCGGCGGGGCCATCACCCGCGCACCGGGGGATTTTGGTGCGGCGGTGATCCATGCGGGCATGCTCAATCCCGTCCGCCTGCTCGCCGGTGCCAACGGCGCCAACCAGATCGCCGAATTCGGCGACCCGCGCACGGCGCCGGGACTCAAGGCGCTGGCGGCGATGGACCCCTATCAGCGGGTGCACAAGGGCGTGCGCTACCCGGCGGTCCTGCTGGCGGTGGGGCTGAATGACAGCCGCGTGCCGACCTGGGGGAGCGGCAAGTTCGGTGCCCGCCTGCGCGCCGCCTCAGCCAGCGGCAAACCCATCTGGTTCAGGACCAACGGCGATGCGGGGCACTTCAACGACTCGCTCGATGATACGGCCGCGGAGCGGGCCGATGTCGCGGCCTTCCTGGAGCAGGTGTTGCACTGAGGGGCCAGCCCCTACTTCGGCAGGGGCGCAATCGCCTCTGCCGTGACGAGCTGCGGCTCGATGTCGGTCGGCAGGTCGGCCAGGCGCTCCAGCGCGGCCCGGACTTCGGGACGCAGGGCGCCGCTGTCCAGCAGCCGCTGGGCGCCCGCGGCATCGCCCTGGGCTTCCACCGTGAGCAGCGCGTGGTCAAGATCGCGGAAGGCGTCCTTGATCCTCGCGTAGTCGATCTCGAACTGACCGCCGCCGCTCGTGTGCAGGGCGCCGTGGTCGAGCAGGAAATTGATCTGCAGCGCCATGCCGCGGCCATGCGCGTCGGTCTGGCCAAATCTCAGGATGCGAAACATGGAGGCAAGGTAGGTGCTGTAAAGCTGGCGCTCCGAGTCAGGGCCCACGGCGATCACCTGCTCGAGCCCCAGGGCTTTGGCGTGATCGAGCATGTACTGCAGGCCCCACAGGCCCGTGACGTCGGCCTTGGCCTCCTCGATGGGCGAGAAGAGGCTCTTCAGTTCCAGGCGCGGATTCGTGGTGCGATGGTCCACGGTGATCTGGTGAGGCCCCAGGCCGTGCATGAGTTCGTGCGCGAGGATGTGGGTGAAGAACCAGTCGAAGCTCAAGTACCTGCGTGTCGGCGCTGTCAGGACCCGTTCCCCGATCGGCACCAGGGTCTTCCTGAACTTGGCTTCCTGAACATTTTTCAGCATCACGCGCTTGCTGCCCTTCTCCTGCACCACGCGGTCGTCATTGGGCAGGTTGTAGGCGGCGGTCGCGACACCGTGGGCGCCGTCGCCCGCGCTGATCACCTGGTTGACCACGCGGATGGGCGATAGCGCTCCCAGCTTTGGACTTCGATACTGCGGGTCCTCCGGCAGGTTGTCCTCCAGTTCCTGCAGGTGGGCGCTGAAGAAGCCCAGCTTGGCGGTCTCACGATCGTCGCGGATGTTGACGAAGGCCTCGAAGGCCGCCTTGTAGCCGAACAGCTCATCGGTGTAGGTCTCGTAGGGTCCGATGGTGATATCCAGCGGCGCATCGAGATCCATCCAGGCCACATCGCTTTCGTAGTAGTCATCGCTGGCGAAGGCATCGGCGCGGGTCGTGAGGAAACGCCGCAGGCTGGCGTTGCCCGTGAGCGCCGCCGCTTCGCGCAACCGCGTGCCAATCCGGCTCAGCCGATCCTGGTACGCCTCGCTGTAGGGCACGCTTTGAAAGCATCGGGCCGTGGCGCAGCCTTTCCCGGGCCTGATCACGCTGTAGAAACCCTTGGCCTGCTCCGCCTCCGCCGCGGGCAGCGTCGCCACCCAGGCCTCGAAGTCCGCGGCGCTCATATCCTCCGGATAAAACGCGGCGCCGAGGGGCTTGCGGCCCGGTACACCGGGCACGAAGGCCTTGAAATCATCGAGCTGCGACCAGGGTCCCTTGTCGAACAGGAAGTAATGCAATCGTGCGCGCCCGAGCGGGCTGTGATCGGCGAGCAGGCGCGCCTGCTCGGCGGCGTTGCCCCTCCAGACCTGATCCAGGTAGAGCTCATCGATGATGCGCGCCGCCTCGATCAGCTTGACCAGCGCCTTGCGATCGCCGCTCGACAAAGCGCTCGTGTTGACCACCAGTGGGGTCAGCGCAAACCTCGCGCTCATGCGCCGCAGCTCGGCGAGGCTGGCGCCGGTATCCGTCTGGGCGAGGCTTATGCCGGGAAGGATGATCGTGAGAGCCAATGCGGCCAGGCGCAGGATTGACGGGCGCATACCTATCCTTCAGCGGGAGAGTGGGGGTCTCGAAGCTTACAGCACCGCGATCGGCGCGGCTCCCTACGGCAAGCGCACGACCAGCTGGCCGAGCGCCTCGCCGACGGCAATGCGATAGGCGGCGATCACCGCCTGCAGCCGATTTTCCGCGACCGGCGCGACACTTTCGGCCTCGACGCTGGCCACGAGACTGCGCTCGGCGCGCAGCCCGAGGGTCGCCACCAGCTGCACGTGCACCACGGCATCGCCGCCACCGCCGTATTCAGCCTGGCAGCGGCGGATCTCGATTTGCAGCACTTCATCGGCGGCCACCGCCGTGCCTTCGGACTGCACGGCCCGATAGTGGCCCGAGGCGCGCAGGGCGTTGACCGCGAGCGATTGCAGCACCTCGGGGAGCGGCGCCGGCCAGCGGCTCGCGGCGTAGAAGTCCAGCTGCGAAACGTTGCGCACCAGGGCGATCCGGTCGGTGTCGAGCCCCGGCGCCGCGAGCGGCCGCAGCAGCTGGAGTGTCGGCCGCACTCCGTTCATGCCGATGGCGACCGGCTCGTCCGCGGCGGCCGGTGACTGCGCCGGCGCGGCGGTTTCCAGCGTATACACCTGATCGGCCCGCTCGCCACTGTGCAACCCGGCGCAACCCGCCAGCAGGGCAGCGATTGCGGCGGCCAATGCCGCTCGGATTCTCATCGCGGAATCTCCACGCCGGAACTGGCCGGCTGATACAGCAGCTGGGAGGGATTCTCACGCAGGCTCTTCGAGAGCTGCTGGAACTCGCGGGCCGCATCGCGGCTGTCGCGCACCAGCGCCTCGACCTGCGGGAGCCCCTGCTGCATGAAGCCGCGCAGGGCGCCGCGGTTCTCGGTCAGGACACCGTCCAGCTGCTCGCTGGCCGCCGCCAGGTGATCGGCCGTGACGCGCAGGCGCGCCATCGACGCGGCCAGGTCGGGTGCCGCGCTGGCCGAAGCCGCGCGCACCTGCGCGATGACCTCGCGGCTCTCGGCGGTCGCGCTGCGCAGCTCGGCGATCAGCGCTCCGGCATCGCGCGCCGCCTGCGGCAGGGCGCTGCCGGCGCGTTCCAGGCTGGAGGCCAGGCGCGTCAGGGCGGCGATGTTCTCATCCGAGAGCAGCCGGTTGGCACGCGTCGCCAGCTCGCCGGCGTGCGCCGCGAGCACAGGCAGGCTGCTGAGGAACAGGTCGAAATTGGAATGTACCGAGCGGATCACCGGATAGTCCTCGCTCTGGACCGGGCGCATCAGCGGCTCGGTCTGCGCACCGGGGTGCAGCTGCTGCAGGTCGATGTACAGGAGCCCCGTCACCCCCTGGAGCGACAGCTCGGCCAGGGTCTGCTCGGAAATCGGCGCGCTGGAATCGATGTCGACGATGACCTGCACGCGATCGGCGGCGCGCCGGTCGAGCCGGATGCGCACCACGCGCCCGACGTCGACGCCCAGGTAGCGCACCTGCCCGCCCTCGGACAGGCCGCTGACGCTGCCGTCGAAATAGATCTCGTAGCGGGCGTAGCTGCGCTGATCGCGCCCGTCGCTGTACCAGTAGACGAACAGCGCCGCCATGACCGCGATCAGCAGCACGAAGGCGCCCACTGCGACGTAATTGGCCTCACGCTCCATGCTGCGCCTCCCGCTGCCGCGCCCGCGCGCCCTGGAAGTATGCATGAATCCATGGCTGCGGATTGCGGACGATGCCCTCCAGCGTATCGCTGATCATGCGCCCTTCGACCAGCACGCCCACGCGCGTGCAGGTGCCGAACAGGGTGTCCAGGTCGTGCGTGATCATGACCACCGTCAGCGCCAGCTCGCGCTGCAGCTGGACCACGAGCTCGTCGAAGGCCTGCGCGCCGATCGGATCGAGCCCCGAGGTCGGTTCATCGAGGAACAGCAGCCGCGGATCGAGCGCCAGCGCGCGCGCCAGCGCCGCGCGCTTGATCATGCCGCCCGACAGCTGCGCGGGGTACTTTTGCGCCGCGTCGGTGCCGAGGCCCACCAGCCGGAGCTTCAGCAGCGCCAGCTCATCGAGCATCCGGCGCGGCAGCTGCAGGTGCTCGAGCATCGGCAACTGCACGTTCTGCAGCACCGTGAGCGAGCTGAACAGCGCGCCGTGCTGGAAGGTCACGCCGTAGTCCGCCTTGACTTCGCGCAGCTCGGGGGGCTTGAGCCGTGTCACATCGCGCCCGCCCAGCAGCACGCGGCCCGCCCGGGGGGCCTGCAAGCCGAGGATGGTGCGCAGTAGCACCGACTTGCCGGAGCCCGAACCGCCGACGATGCCGAACACCTCGCCTTCCTCGACGCTCATGTCCAGGTCCCGGTGCACGACCTGCCGCCCGAACTGGTTCACCAGCCCGCGCACTTCGACGATGGTCGCCATCAGACGTCCAGCTCCATGAACAGCACGGCGAACAGGGCATCGGCGAGGATCACGAAGAAGATGGCCTGCACCACCGCCAGGGTGGTGAGGCGCCCCAGCTCGCGCGAGGAGCCGCGCACCCGCAGTCCGCACCAGGTGCCGGCGAGCGCGATCAGCACCGCAAATACCGGCGCCTTCACCAGCCCGACCCAGAAGGTGGTGGGCGCGATGGCCTCGTTGGCGCGGTTGAGGTACTGCGCCAGGGGCATGCCCAGCAGCGTCCGGCACAGCAGCCCGCCACCCACCAGGCCGATGGCATCGGCGATCACCGTCAGCAGCGGCAAGGCGATCACCAGGCCCAGGAGCCGTGGCAGCACCAGCACCTCGATGGGGTCCACTCCGATGGCCTGCAGCGCGTCGATTTCCTCATTGAGCTTCATGGCGCCGATCTCGGCGGCGAAGGCACTGCCGGAACGGCCGGCGACGATGATCGCGGTCAGCAGCACGCCCAGTTCGCGCAGCACGCCGATGGTAACGAGGTCGACCACGAAGATGTCGGCCCCGAACTTGCGCAGCTGCTGGGCGCCCATGTAGGCCAGGATCACCGCGATCAGGAAGCCGATCAGCGCCACGATCGGGATCGCGGTGATGCCGGTGTCGAACACGTGCCGGGCTATGGAGGTCGGGCGCCAGCGTTTCAGATGCGCGCCGGTGCGCGCGAAGCCGAAACTCACGTGGCCCAGGAAACTGAGCAGGGATTCAAACAGGCGCCAGCCGCTGACCGTCCGGCGCCCGAGGCCCTCGACCGCCAAGGCCGGATCGAGCCAGCCCGCCCGCAACACGAGGGCCTCCTCGGTCCCCTCCTCGCCGCTCTTGAGGGTCCGCCTGATCAGGGCCAGGGCCGCCGGCGGCGGCCCATCGAATCGGGCCGCAACGCCCGCGGCGGCGGCGGTGGCCAGATAGTCATGCAGCAGCCAGGTCCCGGACAGATCAAAGTGGGCGTCGGCGACGCGCAGTTGCAGCTCCCGGACTCCGGCCAGCGGCACGCCCGCCAGTTCCGCCTGGATTGGCACCAGCTGCGCGGCCCGCCATGGCCCATGGAGCACGAGCTCGACCTGATCGGCGTGGCGCTGGGAAGTGCAGTACACCGAACCCCCGGATGCCTGGTGTCAGGCAGCGGGCATGCTAACAGCACCCTCGTCCTCGCCATAGATCGGCGCCGCGCGCCGCCCGTCCCTGCTAGCCGGTCGCGTGCAGGTGTGCCTCGAGGAACCAGAGGTACTTGTCAGCGTCGCGCGAGATCTCCGTGAACAGATCCGCGCTGTCGGCGTCGTCCAGTTTGGCCGCGACGGCAATGGCCAGGCGCACCTTCTTTCCGAAGTCGGCCAGGCGATCGGCCAGCGCCGCGAGGTGCGCCGGTCCGGCGCTGATGTTCTCCGGATAGGGAGCGAGCGAGCTGCCGCGCGCCGCGGCGCCCACCGTGCCGAGCGCCGTGCCGCCGAGGGCCGTGATGCGCTCGGCCAGCGAGTCGACCTGCTCCTCGACGTTGTCGTGCAGTCGGTCGAACAGCTCGTGCAGGGCGATGAAATTCGGGCCCCTGACGTTCCAGTGCGCCTGCTTCGAGGCGGCCTCCAGATCGAGCGCGTCGGCGAGTCGCTGGTTGAGCAGTTTTTCGAGCCGCGCGCGGCTGCGGGCGGGCAGGTCATTGCGGGTCGGGTGCATGGCGGCCTCCTTGTCGGACCCGCTGAAGCGGGTGTGGGCGCATTGTGCCGCCCGGGCGCAGGGGCCACCAATGGGCAGATTGCATGGGTGCGATAGAGGCAGTCTATGGGCGGCGCGCCGGGCAATCGCCTTTTTATTGGGCGTCACCGCGCCGTCGCAGGACGATGGCGGCCCAGACGAACAGCGCCGCCACCAGCAGGCCGCTCCACAGGGCCGGACTGCCGAGGAGCGCCATCGGATCGGGCTGCAGGGGTAGCCCCTGGTTCGAGCCACCGGCGCCCGTGGGCGCGCCCGGGCCGAGCGTCAGCCACATATCGCTGTCCCCGAAGCGGCTGAAGGCCAGCTGCATGAGCTCGTCGAAGCGCCGCTGGATCAGATGCACGAAGTGGGCGCTGTGGAACAGCAGTCCCTCCAGGATCGTCAGCACCACCGGTGGAATGAGGGCCCAGGCGTAGGCGGAGCGCCGGGCCCAGGCCGACACCATCAGCAGGTAGCCCGCATAGGGCGCGTACCACAGGATGGCCGCCAGCGTGACATAGAGGCTGTAGGCCAGCGCGCGCAGCCAGCCGAGCGTTTCCCAGCGCGGCAGCCCGCCCCAATGGGGCAGCGTCGAGCCCCCGCCGAAGCCCAGGGCATGGCGCAGCTCCACGCTCAGCCCGAGTGCCAGCGAGGTGACGGTGGCCGCGATCCAGGCGCCGAGCGGAATGACCAGCAGCCCGGTCGCCAGCTTGGACAGCACCACGGTGTAATCGGCGACCGGGAGCGATTTCCAGAACAGGATGCTGCGGTCGCGCCGGTCCGCGTACAGGCAATCGAGCAGGAAGATGACGGCCATGATCGCGGCGGCCAGGTAGAAAGGCACGGCGGTCGCCAGCACGAACAGCTCGAAGGCTGCACCGGGCGGCATGTCGCCATCGACGGCGCGTCCGGCGAAGCCGAAGTGCGCATGGCCCGCGAAGATCTGCATGGTCAGGAACAGCACCGCGGCGATGAGCGCCGGCGTGATCCACAGCATCCGGTGTTCCCACAGTTCGCGGCGCAACAGCATGGTGAAGGCCTTCATGACGCGGCTCCCTGGACTCGCGCGACGAACAGGTCCGCGACGCTCGGTGTCCCCACTTCGCCGAGCGGCTCGAGCGCGGCCCGTTCGCGGTTCTCGAACAGCAGCACGTAGCGGCCCATCAGTTCGCGCTCGTGCATGGGGCCGAGCGCGCGCGCTGCAGCCAGTTGTGCCGGGGCGACCTGCAGCTGCGCAAAGCGCGTGCCCAGCTCCTCGACGGTGCTGTCGAGCACGATGCGGCCCTGGTCGATGAACAGCACGTCGGTGAGCAGGTTTTCCACCTCTTCCACCTGGTGCGTGGTCAAAAGGATGGTGCGGTCGTGATCGAAATAGTCGTTCAGCAGCGTGTCGTAGAACTGCCGGCGGTACAGCAGATCGAGGCCGAGCGTCGGCTCGTCCAGCACCAGCAGCCGCGCATCGATCGCCAGGATCAGCGCCAGGTGGAGCTGCGTGACCATGCCCTTGGACAGCTCGCCGATGCGGCTGGTGGCGCGGATGGTGGTGCGCGCCAGGAATTCGAGGGCGCGCTCGCGCTTGAAGCGCGGATGCAGGCCGGCCATGAAATCGACCGCGCAGTCCACGCGCAGCCAGCGGGGCAACACCGCCGTGTCGGCGATGAAGCAGACCTGCTGCATCAGCGCGTCGCGCTGGCTTCGCGGGTCCATATCGAGCACCCGCAGCTCGCCGCCGCACTGCGTGAGCCCGAGGATGGCTTTCAGGGCGGTGGTCTTGCCCGCACCGTTCCGGCCGATGAGCCCGACGATGCGGCCCGCGTCGACCCTGAAGCTGGTGCCGTCGAGGGCGCGTACCGCTCCGTAGTGCTTCGCCAGTCCCCTGGCATCGATAACCGTGCTCATGAAGGATCCTTCGTGGGCGCTCCGGCCGCCGGCAAGCGCAGCAGTTCTTCGCTCTTCAGTCCCAGGCGGGCAATGGTGGCACGGACACGCGGCCATTCCTGCTCCAGGAAACGCCGCCGCTCATCGGTCATGAGTGCCGCGGACGCACCCGCGCTCACGTACATGCCGAGCCCGCGCCGCTTCTCCACCAGCTGCTCATCGACGAGTTGCTGGTAGCTCTTGAGCACCGTCAGGGGATTGATGCGAAACTCCGCCGCCACGTTGCGCACCGAGGGCAGTGGGTCGCCCTCCTTGAGTACGCCTTCCAGGATCATCGCGACCACCCGGTCGCGCAATTGCCGGTAGATCGGTGAGCTGTTGTCCCACTGCTGGTTCATGCTGACTCCAAGGTTCGCCCCTGGACCCGATTACTTCAGACCTGCTTCGCCACCGTCGCCGCCAGCGCATGGGCCTGCAGGCCATCGGTCTGCGGCGTGGCATCCGCAGCAGGAGGGGTCCCGGCGGACACCGCCACGGCGCTGCCCACGATGACGGTGGCAACCGTCGCCAGCATGGCGGATACGAAATACTTGGCCGTGTTTTCAATGATCGCGTTCATGTCAGTCTCCTTCAGGTGGTGTGGGGTCGGCACTGTGCTTTCCCCGTTGCTATAGTGTTATATATAACTACAACACTACTTCTGTTTCAACAGTTTTCTTCAAGTTGATTGCTCGCAGGGAAAATCCTATTAGAATCAGCGCTCTTTTAGGCCTGCCCCGCCCCCTGGAGCCCCCGTGAAAACACCCCTGAATGTGACAATTACTGGCGCAGCCGGCCAGATCGGCTATGCGCTCGCCTTCCGCGTGGCCTCGGGCCAGATGCTGGGCGCCGACCAGCCCGTCAATCTGCTGCTGCTGGAAATCACGGCGGCCCTGCCGGCTCTTTCGGGCATCCTCATGGAGCTCAACGACTGCGCGTTTCCGGCGCTGAATCGCGCGGTCGCGACTGACGATGCGAAGCTCGCGTTCCGCGATTGTCACGCGGCGATGCTCGTGGGTGCACGTCCGCGCGGGCCGGGCATGGAGCGCAAGGATCTGCTGCTCGCGAACGCGCAGATCTTTTCCGCGCAGGGCCGCGCACTCAATGAGGCCGCCGACCGCAAGGTGCGCGTGCTGGTCGTCGGCAATCCGGCCAACACCAATGCACTGATCGCGCGCAGCAACGCCCCGCAGCTGCCCGCCAGTGCTTTCACGGCGATGACACGCCTCGATCACAATCGCGCCATCGCGCAGCTTGCGCAGCAGACCGGCACGCACGTCAGCGACATTCGCCGCATGACGGTCTGGGGCAATCACTCTTCCACGCAGTATCCCGACCTGCGCCACAGCCTGGTGAAGGACCGGAATGCGCGGGACCTGGTGGATCAGGCCTGGATCGAGCAGACCTTCATCCCGACGGTGCAGCAGCGCGGTGCGGCCGTGATCAAGGCGCGCGGTTCTTCCTCGGCGGCGTCCGCCGCTTCCGCGGCCTTCGATCACATGCGCACCTGGTTCCAGGGCACGGCCGAGGGCGACTGGACCAGCATGAGCGTCGCCGCCGACGGCAGCTACGGCATCCGCGAGGGCATCATCTATTCCTATCCCGTGACCTGCCGCAACGGCCAGTACCAGATCGTGCAGGGCCTGGACATCGACGAGTTCAGCCGCGGCAAGATGGCCGCGACGGAAGCCGAACTGCGCGAGGAACGCGACGGCGTGAAGGAACTGCTGGGCTAGGGTTCGGCGGTTTCGCCGGCTCGCGCGGCGCGGGCGCGCGGGCTAGTATTGAGCGCATGTGGGGCGCGTTCATCACAACCCTGTTCGTGCTGGTGGTGATCTACCTCGCCTACCGCCGCCTGCCGCTGCTGATCTACACGCTGAGCTTCACGGCGCTGCTGGCGCTCTACCTGTGGTGGGGCAAGCCGGGGGGCCTGTGGCAGGGCACGCTCTGGCTGCTGCTGGCGATGCTGTGGCTGCTCAACGTCCGGCCGCTGCGCCGGGCGCTGATCAGCCGGCCGTTCCTGCGCGCCTACCTGCGCCTGCTGCCGGTGATGTCGGATACCGAGCGTGAGGCGCTGGAGGCCGGCACGGTCTGGTGGGACGGCGAACTGTTCAGCGGCAACCCCGACTGGGCCAAACTGAGCGCCAATCCGCCGGCGCGCCTCTCGGCCGAGGAGCAGGCCTTTCTCGACGGTCCCTGTGAAGAGTTGTGCCGGATGCTCGACGATTTCGATATCACCCACCGGCGCGGCGATCTGCCACCGGCGGTGTGGGAGTTCCTCAAATCGCGCGGCTTCTTCGCGATGATCATCAGCAAGCAGCATGGCGGGCTGCAGTTCTCGGCCTACGCGCATTCCTGCGTGCTGGTGAAGCTGGCGAGCCGCAGCGTCACCTGCGCCTCGACGGTCGCGGTGCCCAATTCGCTGGGACCGGCCGAACTGCTGAACCACTACGGCACCGAGGAGCAGAAGAACCACTACCTGCCGCGGCTGGCGCGCGGCATCGATATTCCCTGCTTCGCACTCACCGGACCGCGCGTGGGCTCCGATGCCGCCTCCATCCCGGACACCGGCATCGTCTGCCGCGGCCCCTGGCAGGGCCAGGAAGTGCTGGGCCTGCGCTTCAATTTCTCCAAGCGCTACATCACGCTGGCGCCCGTCGCCACGGTGATCGGCCTGGCCTTCCGCATGTTCGATCCGGACCGGCTGCTGGGCGGGGAGGCTGACCTTGGCATCACCTGCGCGCTGCTCCAGCGCGACACGCCGGGCATCGAGATCGGCACGCGGCATTTCCCGCTGAACATCCCGTTCCAGAACGGGCCGGTGCGCGGCCGCGACGTGTTCGCCCCGCTCGACTGCATCATCGGCGGGCCGAAAATGGCCGGCCAGGGCTGGCGCATGCTGGTCGAGCAGCTCTCGGTGGGCCGCTGCATTTCGCTGCCCTCGAACGCCACGGGCGGGGCCAAGGCCGCCGTCTACGCCAGCGGCGCCTACGCCCGCGTCCGCCGCCAGTTCAACATGCCGGTCGGCAAGTTCGAGGGTGTCGAGCAGGTGATCGCACGCATGGCCGGCCACACCTACATCATGGACGCGGCGCGCAGCGTCACGGCGGCCGCCATCGATTCGGGCGCGCGCCCCGCCGTGCCGGCCGGCATCCTCAAGTACCACATCACCGAGATGGGCCGGCGTGTCGCCAACGACGCCATGGACGTGCACGGCGGCAAGGGCATCATGCTCGGGCCACGCAATTACCTCGGCCGCGGCTACCAGTCGATACCGATCGCGATCACCGTGGAAGGCGCGAACATCCTGACGCGGAGCCTGATCATCTTCGGCCAGGGCGCGATCCGCTGCCACCCCTACGTGCTGCGCGAGATGCGCGCGGCGCATGATCCGGACCGCGCGCGCGGCGTGGATGAGTTCGACCGCGCGCTCTTCGGCCACATCGGTTTCACGATCTCGAACGCGGCGCGTTCGCTGGTGATGGCCCTCACGTTCGCGCGCTTCGAGAGCGTGCCCGACTCCGGGCCGGCGCGCCGTTATTACCAGCACATCGAGCGCTTCAGCGCCTCCTTCGCTTTCGCCACCGACGTGGCCATGCTGACCCTCGGCGGCTATCTGAAGAAGAAGGAGAATATCTCGGCACGGCTCGGCGACGTGCTCTCCTCCATGTACCTCGCCTCGATGGTGCTCAAGCATCACGAGGACCAGGGCCGCCCGGCCGCCGACCTGCCCCTGGTGGAATGGTGCTGCCGGGAGCTGCTCTACCAGGCGCAGGAGCAGCTGCACGGGGTGCTGCGCAATTTCCCCGTGCGCTCGATGGCCGCGCTGATGCGATTGTTCATTTTTCCGCGCGGACGCACCTATTTCGCGCCCAGCGACCGGCTCGGGCGCCAGGTCGCGGCCCTGATGCAGGAGCCGGGTGAAGCGCGCGACCGGCTGGCCAGCGGAATCTATCGCGAGCTGCACAGCGGCAACCCGCTCGGACAGCTCCAGCAGGCGCTGGAACTGGCCCCGGCGGCCGAACTGATCGAGAAGAAGCTGCGGGTCGAGGGCGTCAAGACCGGGCGCATCAGCGCGCTTGAACTGCCCGGGCAGATCGATGCCGGGCTGTCCCTCGGCATCATCTCCGATGCCGAGGCGGCGGCGCTGCGCGACTACGACCGGCTGGTGATGAAGCTCATCAATGTCGATGAATTCAGCGCCGATGAGCTGGGCACGCGCCGCGGAATTGCCCCGCCGGCGGGCTAAACGCAGCCGCTTTCATGTACGTCGCCTTCTTCGGCCTGGCCGACAAGCCCTTCGCCATCACGCCCGATCCGCGCTACCTCTACCTCGGCGCGCAGCACGCCGACGCTTTGGCGCACCTGGTGTACGGCATCAACGACGCCGGCGGCTTCATCCAGCTGACCGGCGAAGTGGGCACCGGCAAGACCACGACCATCCGCTCCCTGCTGGTGCGTGCGCCGGCGCAGGCCGAGATCGCCCTGATCGTGAACCCGCGGCTTTCGCCGCGCGATTTCCTGCAGACCATCTGCGAGGAGCTGGGCGTCGCTCTGGCCGACGGCGCCAACGCCAGCGTCAAGCTGCTCATCGACCGGCTGAATGGCTACCTGCTGCAGGCGCACGCCGCCGGGCGCCGGGTGGTGCTCATCGTCGATGAAGCACAGAACCTCGACACCGAAGTGCTCGAGCAGGTGCGGCTGCTGACCAACCTGGAAACCGAGTCGCAGAAGCTCCTGCAGATCATCCTCATCGGACAGCCGGAACTGCGTGCGCTGCTGAACCGGACCGAGTTGCGCCAGCTGGCGCAACGCATCACCGCCCGCTATCACCTGCTGCCGCTGGCCGGAGAGGAAACCGCGGCCTATGTGCGCCACCGGCTGCGCATCGCGGGCGCGACACGTGAGATCTTCACGCCCGGCGCCCTGCGCGAAGTGCATCGCCTCAGCGCCGGGGTGCCGCGCCTGATCAACATCATCTGCGATCGCGCGCTGCTGGGCGCCTACACCCAGGATGCGCATGAGGCCGGGACCGCGCTGGTGCGCCGCGCGGCCGGCGAAGTGTTCGGGCGGCGCGTCGCTCCGGCCTGGCTGCTGCCCGCAGCAGGCTCGCTGCTGCTGGTGGCGGCGCTCGCCGCCAGCGCGGCACTGTTGCGCCTGAGGCCCTGGGCCGCCCTTCCGGCGGCCGTGCCGGTTGCCGCCAGAGTCGGGACCGCCGCAGCGGCGGTGCCCGCGCTGCCCCGTCTGGAGGAGGTGCTGAAGCGCTCGGGCGATGAGGTCAGCGCGGAATGGGCCTTTTCCGGCCTGCTGAAGCTGTGGGGCGGCAGCGAGGTGCCCGGCGCCACCGACGGCTGCGCGCAGGCCCACGCGCAGGGACTGGAGTGCGTGAGCCTGCGCAGTTCGCTGGCGCAGTTGCGCGACTTGCGCCGCCCGGCCGTCCTGCTGCTTGAAGGAAACGACGGCGCCGGCTACCAGCTGCTGCTCAACGGCATCGGCGCGCAGAGCGTACAGCTGCAGATTGGCGCGCGCAGCGTGAAGATCGGGATCGCGGAGCTGTCACAGCACTGGTTCGGGGACTGCCTGCTGCTGTGGCATCCAGCCTTCTCTCCCGTGGTGCAGCTGCGTCCCGGCATGCACGGAGCGGCGGTGCGCGCGCTGCGCTCCCAGCTGCTGCAGGTGGCTGGCGCGGCCGCGGGCAGTGCCAATGCTGCCGCTGACGCCAACGCCGCCAGTGACGGCAGCGCCCGTTTCGATGCGGACTTAAGCAAGTTGGTCGAGGACTTCCAGCGCCAGCATCACCTGGCGGTTGATGGAATCGCCGGCGTGGAGACACAATTGCTGCTCGATGCGCGGCTCGCCGCGCCGGGCACACCCCTGCTGCAGCTGGGCCCTGACTGATGTCATTCATACTCGACGCCCTGAAGAAATCCGAATCCGAGCGCCAGCGGCACTCCGGCCCGGCATTGCTGGAGGCGCGCATCGTGCGGCCTTCGCGCCGGCCCCCGCTATGGGCCGTCACGATCGGCGTGCTGCTGCTGGTCAACTTCGGCGTGGTGGCCTGGCTGCTGTCGCGCTCCGGCGCCTCGGCGCCACAGACCCGCACGTCGGCAACCCTCGCGCCGACACCATCCGGCGCCGTCCCCGGTGTCGTGGCACGGCCGGGGCCCGCTCCACCCGCGCCGGGCGTAGCGGCCGCGGCACCGCCGGCAGCCTCGCCCGCAGCATCGCGAGGGGCATCGCCCGCAGCACGGCCGGAGATGCCCGACGGCGCTGGCAGCATCAATCCGGCGGATCTGGAGCCGGCCGTGGCGCCGGCGGCGGGCGCGGCGCCGAACGCCGAGCGCGCGGGACTGCGCCACTACGCGGAACTTGCCGCCACGCTCCCGCCGCTGCGCCTGGATCTGCACGTGTTCGCCACCAAGCCTGCCGACCGATATGCCTTCATCAACATGCACAAGGTGCACGAAGGCGATACCACGCCCGAGGGGGTGCACGTCGCGCAGATCACGCGCGAAGGCGTGGTGCTGGACTACCGCGGCACGGAGTTTCTGCTCGGGCGCGAGTGACCGGCGCTCTTAAGGGTCAGGCCTGCAGCAGGCTGGTGAGCTCAAATCCCGGCGTGTTGAGCTGCTCCGGGGTGGGCGAGATGCCGTGATCCAGGAGCTTGCGTCCCTGCATGTGATCCGGGATGCGATTGAGCGAATCCACCGCGATCAGCCGGCCGGCGCGGAAATAAAAGGCCGAGAACGCCGGTCGCTCCAGGTCGCCACGCGTCACCACCTGGTCGTAGCCGTGGCTTAGGCCCACCATCTGCAGCTTGATGTCGAACTGATCGGACCAGAACCAGGGCGCTGCGGCAAAGGCGCGCGGCCGCCCGAGGAGCGCGGCGGCGGCCGACTTGCCCTGCTCGACGGCGTTCTGCACCGATTCGAGCCGCAGCAGGCTGCCGTCGGCGCGGCGGCGCGCGCAGCAATCGCCGGCGGCCACGATCAGCGGGTCCGAGGTGCGCGAGCACTCATCGACGACGATGCCGCGATCGCACTCCAGCCCCGCCGCGCGCGCCAGCCGGTCCTCGGGATGGATGCCGACGCCGATCACGACGCAGCCGGCCGGATATTCGCTCCCATCCGCGCAGCGCACCGCCCGCACGGCGCCGTCCGCACCCAGCAGCTCCGAGATCTGCACCCCGAAGTGCAGCTCCACGCCGTGGGCACGATGCACGCGCGCTGCCGCCTCGGACACGATGGGCGCCACCACCCTGGACATCAGCCGGCCGAGGGACTCCAGCACCGTCACGGCGACGCCGCGCTTGCACGCGGTGGCGGCCACTTCCAGCCCGATGAAGCCGCCGCCGATGACCACCAGCGGCGCCGCCTGCGCGGCGCAGGATTCGAGCGCGGCGGAAATCGCCTGCGCATCCTCGATGGTGCGCAGGCAAAAGACGTTCTGCAGCTGCACGCCGGGCAGCGGCAGCGTGCGCAGCGCTGCACCGGTCGCGAGCGCCAGGCCACCGTAGGCGAAGCTTCGGCCGTCGGCACAGCGCACCTCGCGCGCGCCGCGATCGATCGCCGTCACCGTGCAGCGCGGCTGCAGCTCGATGTGGCGCCGCTGCAGCGCCTCGGGCCCGCGGATCGCCAGGGTGGCGATGTCCGGCCGCTCCAGCAGCCACTTCTTCGAGAGCGGTGGCCGGTTGTAGGGCGCGTGCGGCTCGGTGCCGAGCAGCACGATCGGCCCGTCGAATTTCTCCTGGCGAAGCGATTCGGCAATCTGCAGGCCGGCCTGGCCTGCGCCGACGATGACGACGGGCGCTGACATCGAGAAAGCTTAGCTTTGTCGCTCTGGAAACGCGACCACGAGCCCATCCAGACCCGGCTCGATGCGGATCTGGCACGACAGGCGGCTGGTCGGCCGCTGTTCCGCGGCGACATTGGTCAGCATCAGGGATTCGGCTTCTCCCGGTGCCGGGAGTCGCGCGTACCACGCCGGATCGACGTAGCAGTGGCAGGTGGCACAGGAACACGCGCCCCCGCATTGCGCCTCGATGCCCTGCACGCCCTGCGACACGGCGCCCTGCATCAGGCTCCAGCCGTCGCGCATCTCCACGCTCACCGGATTGCCATCGGGCTCGATGCAGGTCACGCGCGTCATGGAAGCTCGCTCATTATCTATCTGCACTCCGCTGCCGGCATGATATCGAGCGGCGCGGTGCCTCGGGGGGCAACGAGTGAGCTGCGTCACAGATCGCCGCGGCCACCTCGCACCTGCATCACAGAATGCCGGGCCGGAGGGTCCGCGCGGCGCCAGAGATCGTAAAGTTCTCCGCCATCGGGCGCGCAGCGCCCGCAGTGCCCGGATCGCGTGCACTGGCCTGCACGGAGAGCGCGTTTGACGCCACGGATTGTGATCGCCGGGAAGGATGAAAAACAGCGCCAGTGGTTGCGCCATCACCTGCAGTCCCTGTGGCCCGAAGCCGACCCGCCCTGCCTGGACCTGCAGCAGTTCCAGCAGCGTCTCGATACCATCACCACGCGCAACTACGACGCCGCCCTGCTGTGCGCCTGGTTCGGCCATTCGCGGCAGGAATACAGCGAAGGTGCCGAGTGGCTGCGTCTGCTGCGCCACGAACGCACCCTGCCGCCGCTGATCGTCGTCGCCGCCCACGGCAATGAGCTCAGTGCCGTGCGCGCCATCCGGCTCGGCGCCGCCGAATACCTGCCGAGCGACCTGCTGGACGCCCAGCAGCTCGGCCGCACGCTCCGCAAGGTCATCCACGCCAGCCGGCGGCGTGCGCGCCGCCGTGCCATTGCCGGCGCGGTGCACCACCAGCGTCCGGCGGCGGAGCTGGAAGTGCCCAATTACACCCTGTTGCGTGAGCTTGGGCGCTCGGCGCGCGCCCGCGTCTGGCTGGCCGAGAGCGCGACGCTGCGCCGGCCCGTGGCGCTGAAGATCGGCCAGCCCCAGCCGGGCGGCCCCACCGGGCAGCCGCAGTTCGCCCAGGAATACAAGGCGATCGCGGCGCTGCGCGATCCGGCGATCGTCGACATCTACGACTATGGGGTGCACGAGGGCCGCGAATACCTGGCCATGGAATACTTTCCCTGCGGCGACCTGAAGCAGCGCATGCTCCACCCCCTGGACGGCGCCACCGCGGTGGGCTATGTGCGGCGCATCGCCAGTGCCCTGCGCGTCGTGCACAGCGCGGGCCTCCTGCACCGCGACCTGAAGCCACCGAACATCATGCTGCGGCCCGACGGCGGCACCGTGCTGATCGACTTCGGCCTGGCCAAGCGCGTGGATTCGAACACCAGCAACACGGCGATCGGCGTGTTGCGTGGCTCCCCTTACTACATGAGCCCCGAGCAGGTGCAGGGCCGCACGCTCGACGCGCGCAGCGACCTGTACGCGCTCGGCGTGGTGTTCTACGAAATGCTCACCGGCCGCAAGCCCTACACGGCCTTCACCGCCATTGAATTGATGCAGCAGCATGTCAGCGGCGAGCGCCCGCCGCTCCCGGCAGAGCTTTCCGCGTTCGAGCCGGTCATCGCCCGGCTGATGGCGCGGGGGCGCGACGACCGCTATGCCGATGCGGGCGCGCTGCTGGCGGCGCTCGATGCCCTGCCCGCACCCGGAGCGGTCCGTGCCGCCTGACATGAACGCCGCCGAGGCTCCACAGCGGGAGCTGCAGCAGCTGCGCGAGGAGCACGCCGTGCTGCTCGAGCTGCTGACCCTCGACCGCACTGCGCTACGCACCTTCATGGCGGTCGCCGCGCGCACCCTGATCCACGTGCGCGCCCTGCTGGCCCGGCCAGTACGCGAGAGCGAGCCCTACCTGAAAACGCTCGCGCTGCTGCGCGCGCGCTACGCGCAACTGCTGCAGCGGGCGAAGGCGCTGCCCCTGCCGACGCTCGCGCGGCTTTTCAAGGAGACGCTCGCGGCCCTGGCCGACCCGCCCGCCGGCAAGTCTGCTTCGGGCGATGACCTGCTCCCGGCACTGGTGCTGATCGATGCCGGATTTCTCACGCTCACCACCATCGCGGCGCGCACCGGGATCCCGCTGCTGGCGCAGCGCCCGCGGCGCCGGCGCTCGCGACTGCTTACGCCTCCGGCGGGCGCGAACCACGGCGCGAGCGGCGCCCAGGGCCAGGCCCCGCGGCTGGCCCTGGCCTTGCGGCAGCTGTGCGATCGGCTCACCGTGGAATTCGGCAAGCGCGTGGACCTGGCGATCATCGGGCTCGAACAGGTCCCGGAGGCGTGCACCTCGGCGATTTTCGACATCCTCAGTCAGCTGCTGCGAAATTCCATCGAGCACGGCATCGAGATGCCGGCCGTCCGGACGGCCACGGGCAAGAGCGCAAGCGGCGCGCTGCTGGTGGAATTCCGCTGCCGCCATGGCGCGCCAGCCGAACTCGTATTCCAGGATGATGGCCAGGGTCTGGATGCGGGCAGCATCCTGCAGGCCGCCAGCGCCGCGGGCCTGATCCACCGCGAGGCTGACGCACCACCCGATCCGCGCCAGGCTTCGACCCTCATCTTCCACGCCGGCGTCACCACGGCGCAGAAAAGCGAGGGGCGTGGCCACGGCATGCGCATCGTGCGCGAGAATGTCCAGCGCCTGAGCGGCCAGATACAGGTGGCCACCAAACGGGGCCAGTTCACGCGCGTGCGCATCCGCCTGCCCCTGGAACCGGCGGAGATCCTCAGCGCCCAGGCTTGACACGCCGCGGCGCCGCGGGTGCAATGTTCCGGCCATTGGACCGGATATGCGCCTGGTAGACACCACACTGTTTTTTTCGCCGACCAGCGGCGGGGTACGCCGCTACCTGACGGCGAAACACGCCTGGCTGCGCGCGCACAGCGCCCATGATCATTCGCTGCTGGTTCCCGGCGGCATGACTACCCTGCAACCGGGCGGCCTCAGCACGATCGCGGGCTGGAGGGTGCCCGGCAGCTTCAATTACCGCCTGCCGCTGTCGCCGTCGCGCTGGGTACGCATGCTCGAAGCGCTCGAGCCTGACCTGATCGAGGTGGGCGATGTCTTTCATCCCGCCTGGTGCGCGGCGCGCGTCGCCACGCGGCGGGACATTCCGCTGGTGGCCTTCTGTCATTCGAACCTGCCGCACCTGGTCGGCCGGCGCTTCGGCGGCGCGGCCGAACGCGCGCTGGGCGCTTACCTGCGCAACGTCTACGCCCGCTTCGACCTGGTGATGGCGCCGAGCCGCCTGATGTGCGAAAACCTGGGCCGGATGGGCGTGCGGCGCACCGTGCTGCAGCCGCTCGGGGTCGACACCACGATCTTTGCGCCCCACCGCCGTTCGCCCGGCCTGCGCCGCACCCTGCAGCTTGGCGATGAGGCACGCCTGCTCGTTTACGCCGGGCGATTCTCCAGCGAGAAGAATGTCGACGTGCTGCACGAGGCGCTGCGGCTGCTGGGCAGGCGGTATCACCTGCTGCTCATCGGCGGGGGCGCGCACGAAAGGCCAGCGGCCAACATCACCGTGCTCCCCTATCGCCGCGACAGCGTCGAGCTGGCCACCTGGATCGCCTCCTGCGATGCGCTGGTGCACGCCGGCTGCAGCGAGACCTTCGGGCTGGTGATCATCGAGGCGCTGGCCTGCGGCCGCCCGGTGGTCGGCGTGCGCGCCGGGGCGGTACCGGAACATGTCGACCAGAGCGTCGGCATGCTGGCACCGCCGCGCGATGCCCGCGGCATGGCGGACGCCATCGCGGGGCTGTTCGATCGTGACGTGGCGGCCCTCGGCGTGGCCGCCAGGGCGCGCGCACTGCAGCGCTACACCTGGTCGCATACGCTGCAACTGCTGCTCAGTCACTACGCACTGGCCGGTGGCCCGGCCGCACCCACGCCGTCGCCGCGCAATGTGACGCGCCTGAACTAGCGCGGACTCAGCCCGACAGGGCGTACAGGCTCAGCACCCCGCTCCGGTCGGCGGCCCCCAGTTGCCGTCCATCGTTCGACCAGCGCAGCAGCGCCACCTCGTCGCCGAGCAGGCAGGCATCGACCGGTTGCTGCGGCTGCGCCGTCCGCCACAGCGTGATGCGGCGGTCACGGGCGCCCGCGGCGAGCAGCGGACCCTGCGGCTGGAACGCCAGCTGCGTCAGTCGCGCGGTGTGCGCGGCGAGCTCCTGCGGTGCGCGCTCCTGCGGTCCCGGCCCCGTGAAATCCCACACCACGATCTGCTGGTCGGCGGCCGTGGCGAGATAGCGGCTGTTGTAGCTCCAGCTCGTCAAGGCCACCTTGGTGCCATAGCCGCGCAGCTGCGATTGCGTGGCGGCGGCGATGTTCCAGTACTGGACCGCACCATCCTGCGTGCCGGCGGCGAGCACGCGCCCGTCGGGACTGAAGCTGGCCGTGAGGCAGGCCCCCGGCATGGCGAACTCGCGCACCTGCAGCTGCGGCTCGAGGCGGTACAGGCGCATGCCGCCATTGCCGACGGCGGCCAGTTCGCTGGTTTTGGCCCGCCACGCCAGCGCCGCGATCACTCCGCCCTGCGGCGGCGGCTGCGCCAGCGGCTGGCCGGTGCTGTCAAAGACCCGCAGCGTCCGGCCGGTGCCCACCGCGAGCAGCCGCCCATGGCTCGAAAAAGCCAGACATTCACTCCATTCAGCGGCAGCGTGGATCACCCGCGCCTCGCGCTTGCGCGGTTCCCACAGGCGCACCTCGCCGTCCTGCCCGGAACTGGCGAGCAGCCGGCCGCCGCCCTGCCAGGCGAGCGCCAGCGCGCCGCCCGGGTGCTCACCGAGGCGCTGCGCGGGGGCGTCTGGCAGCGTGGCGTCGATCCACAGCAGCGCCCCCTGGCCGCCCGCCACGACCAGGTTGCGCCCGTCGGGCGACCAGGCGGCATCGGCGGCGTAGTCGCCCAGGTCGAGGCGTCCGCGCAGCTCGAGCTGCACCCCGCGCGCGCTCACGCGATGCAGGACTCGAAGCCGGCCTCGAGCTCCTGCCGATCGAGGTTGCGCCCGATGAACACCAGCCGGTTGCCGCGTGGCCCACCGTTCCAGGGCCGCTCCAGCTGACCATCGAAAATCATGTGCACGCCGTGGAACACATAGCGGCGCGGCTCGCCGCGAAAGCTGAGCACGCCCTTCATGCGCAGGATGTCCTGTCCGCGGCTCTGCAGCAGATAGGACAGCCACTCATTGACCTTGTCCGCATTGAGTTCGCGCGCGTCCTCGATGCCGACGGAAGAAATCTCGGTCTCGTGATGGTGAGATCCGAACTGGCGTTCCGCCGCGGGCCCGGCATCGCTCAGGGCAAAGCCGAACTCCGCCGGCGCGTGTTCGCAGAACACCACCCAATCCCCCTCGGCGGGCAGCTGCAGCCTGAAATCGGCGTGGCCGCCAAGCTGCAGTCGCACATGGCGTCCCGGCAGCAAGGTGCCGCCCGCGGCCAGGGGCGCCGGAGTCTCGCCGAAATGAGTGCCGGCAGTGTCGAGCAGCGAGTCGATGGCGCGCTCGCCCGCCGCCGCGGCCGGCAGCACCACGATCCCCACCTCGCTTAAGGCCCCGGGCGCGTGATCGTGCTTGGGGTCGTGATCGTGGTCATGCTCATGATCGGCGTGCGCCTCGTTGCCGGTGTGCACCATGTGGGCGCCCGCGGCGAGCTGGTAGCTGCCGGCCCATTCGAAGGGCCGCTGCAGCTGCAGGAAAGTCTCGTCGAGGGACAGCGCGCGCTCCAGGTCAAAGGCGCCGAGGTCCAGCACCTGCGCGAGCGGCAGTTCGGCGCGCCGGGTGCGGACGATGCGCGCAGTCGCGTTGATGCCGCGCAACTCCTGCTCAGCGCGTGCCAGCTGCGACTCGCTCACCAGGTCCGTCTTGTTGAGCAGCAGCACGTCGGCGAAGCCCACCTGGTCGGCGGCGACCGCCACCTGCGCAAGCTGGCCGCCGATGTGCGCGGCATCGACCAGCGCCACGATCGCGTCGAGCTGGAAATCCTCACGCAGGTCCTCATCGACGAAGAAAGTCTGCGCCACCGGCCCGGGATCGGCCATGCCGGTGGTCTCGATCAGCACATAGTCGAAGCGATCGCGGCGCTTGCGCAGCTGGCCGAGCACGCGGATCAGATCGCCGCGCACGGTGCAGCAGATGCAGCCGTTGGCGGTCTCGAAGATCTCCTCCTGCGCGCCGATCACCAGTTCGTGATCGACCGCGACCTCGCCAAATTCATTTTCAATCACGGCGATGCGCTTGCCGTGCTGCTCCGAGAGGATGCGATTGAGGAGCGTGGTCTTGCCCGAACCCAGAAACCCGGTCAGCACGGTGACCGGAATGCGCTTAACCATGCCGGCGGCTCCGCAGGCGCCCGAGCAGCCGCGCCACACCCGGCACCCGCAGCAGATTCAGCAGCAGGAACCAGCCGGCGCGCGTCGCCCAGGGCACGGCAAAGGGCGGCAGTGCGCGGCGGAACGGCGCCTCCGGAACCCGGTGCACCTGGACCGCGCGCACCACGAGCCGCAGGGCAAACCCGGTCGCGCGCAATTCCCAGCCCGGCGGCACCGATTCATCGTCCCGGTGCAGCTGCGCATCGCGGAGCCGCCCCGGCAGCTGCAGCAGCGCCGCTCCGCTGAGCAGGAGCTCGAGCGGCAGGCCACTGTCGCGCTCGCTCCCCGCAATGCGCCATTGCACGGCGCCGGATTCGCGCCGGCAGTCGGCCTCGCCGCCGAAGGCGGCTACCAGGCGGGCACTCACAGGCCGCGCAGGTGCTCGACCTGCAGATGCGTGCGGTAGGTCATCACGCACAGGAACCCGACCAGCAGCAGGTAATAGCTCCCGTAGCGCACGCGCGCCTCGAGGGGCACGTCGTAGTAGCGCGGGTTGTGCGCCGGGGCCTGCCCGCTCCAGGCGGCGCGCAGGGAGACATAGATCGTCGGCGCGACCAGCAGCAGGATCATCAGGAACATCGGGCTGGGGATCAGGAAAAACACCCCGGCCAGCAGCGGCACGCCGACGAACCAGATCTTGGGCGACAGGATCGCGACGATGTGTCCGCCATCGAAGGGTGTGATCGGAATCAGGTTGAACAGGTTCAGGAAAAAACCGGCATAGGCCAGCGCCATCAGCAGGGCGGTGTGCTGCCAGAGCGCGAGGGCCAGGGTTGCGGTGGCCGCCACCGTCCCGGCAAAGGGGCCGGCGAAGGCGATCTGTGCCTCCTGTTCGACGCTCAGCGGCTGGTCCTTGAGCTGGATCCAGGCGCCGACGAAGGGAATGAAGGTGGGCAGGCCGACGTTCATCCCCAGCCGGCGCGCGGCGACGTAGTGTCCCATCTCATGAATCAGCAGCAGCAGGATGAAACCCAGCGCGTACCACCAGCCGAACACGAGGGCATAGACACCGAGGGACAGCAGCATGAAGCCGGCCGATTTCAGGAGCGGCCCGAACTTGGCGAACTTCAGCAGCAGCAGCAGGGCCTTGATCATCGCCGCGCCCCGTCCAGGTCCCAGAGCGTGACCGGCGCGCCGCGCCGCAGCCACATGCCGCAGCCCAGCGGCTCGAAGCTGCGCGCGAGCTCGCGCCGGTACCAGGCGGCGCTGCGCAACCAGGGCGTGCGCTGGGTGCGCGACTGGTCGCAGTTGTCGCGCCAGTCGCCCCGGGTGAGCGCACCGAAATACAGCGCGCCGCGACACACCTGGCCCAGCCTGGCGAGCCCCTCGCGCGCCTCCGCCGTATTCAGGTATTGCAGCACGTCGTAGCAGATCACGAGCTCGTACTGCGGGCGCGGCCTGAGCGTCTGCAGCGTGCCCTGCTGCCAGCCGTAGCGCCGGCAGAGATAGTCGCTGTACTCGAGGCCGACATAACGCGCCCGCGGCAGGCGCCGCAGGAGCGGAGCGCGCATCAGTCCGACACCGCAACCGGCGTCGAGGATGCGCTTCACGGGCAGGCCGAGGTAATTGACACAGGCGGCGATCAGGTCGGCCCGCGCACGCATCTCGGCGCGCGAAGTCACGGCCGTGCGCGGGTCATGATAAAAGCGCTGGTAATAGGCTTTGTCGAAGGGCATGGGGTCTGCGCGCGGCAGCCGCCGAGCAGCTGCGGGGCCGGCTCCTGGTGTAAGATGGCCGGCTCATTGTACCGGACGCGCCGCTCGCAGGCCCGATCACCCCATGAACCCAGCACCCGCTTCCGCGCCGGGCGGCGCTGCGGCAAAGCGCCGCCGCGGTCCGGCGCGCGCCGCGCCGGCGGTCGGATTTGTCAGCCTCGGCTGCCCCAAGGCGCTGGTGGATTCCGAGCGGATCATCACCGAACTCAGGCTGCGCGGCTACGGGATCGCGCCGGAGTACCGCGACGCCGACCTGGTGGTGGTCAACACCTGTGGCTTCATCGAGGCCGCCGTCGATGAATCGCTCGCCGCCATCGGCGAGGCCCTGAGCGAGAACGGCCGGGTGGTGGTGACCGGGTGCCTCGGCGCCCACCCGGATCGCATCCGCGCGCGCCATCCCAAGGTGCTCGCGATCACGGGCCCGCACGCCACCGCGGCGGTGCTCGCCGCCGTCAACGAGCACCTGCCGCAACCGCACGACCCGCATCTGGATCTGCTGCCGCCGCAGGGCATCCGCCTCACGCCCCGCCATTACGCCTATCTCAAGATCAGCGAGGGCTGCAACAACAAGTGCAGCTTCTGCATCATCCCTTCGCTCCGTGGCCTGCTCGCCAGCCGCCCGATCGACGAGGTGATGCGCGAGGCCGAGATGCTGGTGCACAGTGGCGTGCGCGAACTGCTGGTGATCTCCCAGGACACCAGTGCCTACGGGAGCGACCTCCGATACCGCCCGGCGCCGTGGCGCGGCGAGACGCGGGCGACCCGCTTCATCGATCTTGCGCGCGCACTGGGCGAACTGGGCGTGTGGGTGAGACTCCATTACGTCTATCCCTATCCGCACGTCGATGGGGTCATCCCGCTGATGGCCGCGGGCAAGCTGCTGCCCTATCTGGACATACCCTTCCAGCACGCCAGCCCGGCCGTGCTGAAGCGCATGCGCCGGCCGGCACACGCCGAAGACACCCTGGCGCGCATCCACCGCTGGCGAGGGGATTGTCCTGATCTCACGCTGCGCAGCACCTTCATCGTCGGCTTTCCTGGCGAGACGGCCGCTGATTTCGAAGTGCTGCTGGAATGGCTGGACGAAGCCCAACTTGATCGCGTCGGCTGCTTCAGGTACTCCGCCGTGGACGGCGCCGCGGCCAACGCCCTCGATGGCGCCGTGCCGGAAGAGATCAAGGAGGAACGCTACGCACGCTTCATGGAGCGCGCCGCGGCGATCAGCGCCCAGCGGTTGCAGCGCCACCTTGGCCAGCGGCAGCGGGTCCTCGTCGATCGCGTTGAAGACGGCATCGCGATTGCGCGCAGCGCCGGCGACGCCCCCGAGATCGATGGCGTCGTGCGCATTGCCGCCTCGGCCCGCACCCGGCCGGGGGAATTCATCGAAGTCGAGATTATCGGTGCCGACCGCTACGACCTGCAGGGCCGCCTGGCGACTTAGGGCAGCAGGCGCGCCAGACCGCTGCGCCGCCACCACACGCGCGCGCACAAGCCTAAGCCCACGGCAGCGCCGATCGCGGGCAGCGCGAATACGCCGTTCGGTCCGTAGTGGGCGCTGATCCAGGGCAGCGCGAAGTTGACCAGCAGTCCGGCGGCGAACGCCCCGCCGATGAGAGTGCCGAGCGTGCGCTGGCGCAGCCGCACATAATCGCTCTGCAGGGCCGCCAGCTGCGCCGCGTGCTCTCGCTCCAGCGCCGCGGACAGGGCCACAGGATCCCGCGCACCATCCCGGATGATCGCCGCCTGCAGCTGCTGCCGGAAACCGGCGGGCAGTGACGGTGCGACCAGATGGCGCTCAAGGGCGCGATCCAGCGCGTGCTCCAGAGCATCCCCCGGCATCGAATCATCCACCCTGTTCATGACAGTCTCTCCAGCCATTGCGCGGGGTCGGCGAGCCCGAGCGCGTGCAGGCGCTCGAGCAGCAGCTCGCGTGCCCGGTGCAGGTTGGTCTTGATCGTGCCTTCCGGTGCGCCCAGCATCTGCGCCACTTCGCTGACATCCCGCTCTTCGAAATAGTAGAGCGTGAGCACGGTGCGATGGCGTTCGGGCAACTCCGCGACGAGCCCGCGCAGGATCGCGGCCTGGTCCGCATCGCGCTCCGGCGCGCCGGCCTGCACGGACTCGACTTCAAGTTCCACCGCCGGATCCGAGAGCGATTCCTGGATGCGCCGCCGCTCGATGGCCGTCAGGCAGCGGTTGCGCGTGATCGTATAGATCCAGGTGGACAGCGAGGCGCGCTGGTCGTATCTCGGCAGCGCCTTCCAGACCCGCAACAGGCTTTCCTGGGCGGCGTCCTGGGCCTGGTCGGGATCGCGCAGTACAGAACAGCATAGCCGGTACACCTTGTGCTCGTAGCGGCCCACCAGCCGCTCAAAGGCCGTCTCCACGGCCCCGCCACGCAGCAATTCGACGATATCCTGGTCGGGCGGAATCCCGTCTGGCCGGGCGGATTGCTGCACCTGCCTCTCCCTACCGTCTTTCTACCCGACGGGCCGCGGTCCGGTTTCAGTCGCGCCGGCCGGCCGCCGGCCCGGCCGTCAGGCCACTATTTGGGTCCTCCCTGAAACCGCCGGACAGGGCGCCGGGTATCAATGCCGTACGAACCGCATACACAAAGGATAGACCAAATGGGCAGCCCAACTAAGGAAGTCGTGGCCCTCTTGATTCCGATCATCGCCATCGTGATGGGAATCGGAGTCACGATGTTGATCGTGTTCCTGGACTACCGCAAAAAGCGGGACATCTTCGCCCTGCACCACAAGGAGCGCCTGGCGGCGATCGAGAAGGGCATAGAAGTGCCGCCGCTCCCGACCGAGTTCTTCCTGAACGGGCATCGCGGGCCGTACACGCCTTCTACCATCCTGCGCCGCGGCCTGGTTCTGCTGCTGGTCGGCGTCGCGATCATGATCGCGCTCTACAGCACGAACGACCGCGCCTATCTGTGGGGCCTGGTGCCGGCGGCAGTCGGCATCGCCAATCTGCTCAGCTACTGGATCGAGAGCCGCAAGGCGCCTCGGCCCTGATCAGCACAACTCATTCAGGAGAAACCACCATGAATGCCCGAACGGATACTCTTGGACTTGGCCGCCGCTGCGCCTGCGCCCTGGCCGCCTGCCTGCTGACGGTGGTCCTGCTCGGCAGCATCGGTGAGTCACCGGCGCAGGCCGCGCGCTCCGCGACGATCGAACTGGCTCAGGCCTGAGGCAGGGACAGCGCGCCCGCGGACACTCTTGTCTCGAGCCACTTCCTGATGCGCTGGGCGTCCGCGACGCGGGTGTACTTGCCGAAGGAATCGAGCAGCACGATCACGATGGAACGGCCCTGGATCATGGCCTTCATCACCAGGCACTTGCCGGCTTCGGCGATGTACCCGGTCTTCTGCACGATGATGTCCCAGGCCGGATTGCGGACCAGCAGGTTGGTATTGCGGAACTCGACCTGCCGCCGGCCGACCCGCACCGCGTAGCGCTCGTCGGTGGAATATTCCTGGATCGCACTCGCCTGCGAGGCCGCGATCACCAGCCGCGACAGGTCAGCCGGACTGGCGACATTGTCGCTCGACAAGCCGGTCGGGTCGACGAAGCGGGCACTGCGCATCCCCAGCGCCTGCGCCTTGGCGTTCATGGCGGCCACGAACGCGGGCTGTCCCCCCGGGTAGTTGCGCGCCAGCGCCTGCGCCGCGCGGTTTTCGGATGACATAAGCGCGAGGTGCAGCAGATCGCCGCGGCTGAGGCGCGTACCGGCCGCCAGCCGCGAATAGGCGCCGCGACCGTGCTCACGGTCGGCGTCGGTCACCTCCAGGATCTCATCGAGCGGCTGCTGGGCATCCAGCACGACCAGCGCGGTCATGAGCTTGGTGATCGAGGCGATCGGCGTGGACTGATCCACCTGCCGCGACAACAGCACCGTGGAACTGCCCTCATCGAGCACCAGCACCGAACTCGAGCGTATGTCGGGCTGCCCCGCCGTCACGGCACGGTGGCGCGCCTCGCACAGGCCGCTCACCAGGAGCGGCAACAGAAGCAGACCGAGGAGACGCAGGGAATCGTAGTTTTTCAAGCGCTGGCCTTGGCGGGTTGTGCGGCGCCCGCAGTCTAGCAGTTGAACCGGAACGCGTCCCGCATGCTACCCACCCTAAACCACGCCATCCATGCGTTCCCTCGCAATTCCCCATGCAAGAACCGATAATTGGCTGCCCTCGCCCGGGCGCCGGAGTCCCCGATGACCACTGCCTACACGCGTACCGCCGTTGCGCTGCACTGGATCATCGCGGCGCTGGTCATCACGGCCATCTCGCTGGGTTGGGTGATGGCCGACCTGGAATTCAGTCCGCTCAAGCTCCGGTTGTTCAACTGGCACAAATGGATCGGTGTCACGGTGCTCGCCCTGATGGTCCTGCGGAGCCTGTGGCGCCTGACGCACCCGCCGCCGGCGCCGCTCCCCATGCCGGCCTGGCAACGCCTGTCTGGCCAGGCGATCCATGGGCTGTTCTACCTCATGTTGCTGGCGCAGCCGCTGACGGGCTGGATGTACAGCAATGCCGAAGGCGTTCCGGTCGTTTACCTGGGATTGTTTCCATTGCCGAATCTGGTCGAGAAAGACAAGGCCTTTGGCGCCTTCGTGAAGGAACTCCACGTTGCCGGCGGCTGGGTGCTGGCGGTGATCATCGGCCTGCATCTCCTGGCGGCCATCAAGCATCACTTCTTCGATCGCGACGACACGCTGCGGCGCATGCTGCGCTGGCGGACGGGCTGAGCGGCGCCAGGAGTTCCCCGCCGTGATGCCGATCCTTGCCCGCTGGACCGTGCTGCCGGCCGGACTTGCGACCGCGGTGCTCGCGCTCGCCGCCGACAATGCCATCGATGCCGGCCACAGCACCATCGTCGCCACCCTCACGCAGATGAACGTTCCGCTCGACGCGGCCTTCAGCCGCTTCAGCGGCACGATCGTCTACGACGCCATGCACCCGGAGGCGGCCCGCGCCGCGATCGATGTCGAAGTGGGCAGTCTCGATCTCGGCGATGAGTCCTACAATGCCGAAGTGCGCAAGGCCGCCTGGCTCGACAGCGCGCATTTCCCGCAGGCCAGTTTCCGTTCCACCGCGATCAAGTCCGGCGGGGCTGATCACTTCGAGGCGACCGGTACGCTGAGCATCAAGGGCAAATCGCAGCTCATCACGGTGACCATTGCCGTGCAGCGCACTGCCCGGTCGAGCGCTTTCGATGGCAGCTTCGAGCTGTACCGCAAGACCTTTGCCGTGGGCGATCCGGACTGGGATAAAGTGCTCGACGACAAGGTGCGGGTGCGCTTCCACCTGCTGGTAGACAATCCCACGGCCACCGCCCCGGCTCAGATCTCGCGGTCGTAGACGATGAATCCGTCGTATCGGGCCAGCGTGTCGTAGAGGCGCCGGCCCGCGGCATTCGTTTCATGCGTCTGCCAGGAGACGCCCCTGACATCGGCTGATCGGCATGCGGCGTACACGCCCTCGATGAGCGCGCGTCCGACGCCGCGGCCCCGCTGGGCCGGCAAGGTGTACAGGTCCGACAGATAGCAGCTCAGTTCAGGCCGGATGGTGCTGCGGTGAAACAGGTAGTGGGCCAGGCCGACAAGCGATCCCTGATCATCGGCCACCAGGGCGTGCATGGGCTCCTCCGGGTCCAGGAAACGCTGCCAGCTGAGCTGCGTGATCCGCTCCGGCAGCGCGCTCTCGCCCTCGCGCCCATAGAAGGCGTTGTAGCCATCCCACAAGGGCCGCCAGCCGGCGTAGTCGCCCGGTTCGGCCTTGCGCACCACGCAGTGAGTACTCATCGGGGGCTCAGCCGGCCGGTCTCGACTGGGGCGGGGCCTCGCAGTACTTGCTCCGTCCGCCGTTGGCCCGCAGCAGCTCGACGTAGTACACCGACATGGACTGTGCGCGCTGCATCTCCAATGGATCGGCGGACAGCAGCGGCCGTACTGCCTGCGCCCAGTCCGCCGCGCAGGCTTCCTTGGGACGATCGGAGCCCGAGCAGTCGATGAAGGACTCGAAGGCGCGCCGGTACTGCAGGAACTGCTGCCGCTGCATCGGTGCACCATGGCCGGGAATCGCCATCCGGAACGGCGTCGCGCTCACCTTCGCCAGTGCGGCCTTCCAGCCCTCGGGGCAGGCGGTGTCGAGAAAAGGCGCGGGCAGCGTCACCAGATCGCCGAGCGCGGCGACGCCGCTGCGCGGGTCATACAGCCACACATCGCCACTCGTCGCCGCATCGCGCGCAAGATTGACGCGGAACTTGCGGCCACCGAGCGACCTGGCCGATGAAGTGCCGATGACGACGTCCGGGCGCAGCGCCGCTCCCTGCTGAATCGTCGCCAGGTCCAGGCGCATATCCGCGCGCGTCTCCTCCGGCACCGTCGGATCTTCGAGGTAGGGTGCGCTCTGCTTCGCGCTCGCCGGCAGGAAGCCCTTGAGGGCACCGTCTATGGCATTGCTCGCGTAGACACGCAGGCCCGGGTAGGCCGCGCGCAGCGCCGGATTGCCGCTCACATGATCGAGATGCCAGTGGCTGTTGACGATGGCGACGATGTCCTGCCCGCGCTCGCGCGCGAGGGCCAGGATCGCCCGGGCGTGCCAGTCGTGGCGGCCGGTGTCCATCACGACGAGGCCCGCAGTGGCCTCGAAAATGACCGAGTTCCCGTCCGGTTCGTGATTGGGAAGAATCCCGCCGCTGATGAGCCACACGCCCGGCGCCAGCCGCTGTGGAATGGGCACCGGCGGCACGGTGGCTTCCGGCCAGCCCGTCGAGGTGGCGGCGAGACCCATCATGGCCACGACAATTCCCCGTCGGATCTTTCTTCTCGATCGCATGGGCCCGGCCGCTCCGTCCAGGGGCCTAGATTTCAAGCAGGACGTTGCCGGTCACCCGGCCCTGCTCCACGAGTTCGTGGGCTTCGGCGATGCGCGCGAGCGGCAGGCGGGCACCGATGTTATGCACCAGTCGGTTGGCCTCGAGACTTTCACCGACGCCTTTGAGCGCGCGCGCACGGTCCTGCGGATTCAGGGTATAGACGATGAAGAATCTCATGCGCACGCCCTTGAGGATCGCGGGCACGAAGGGCACGGCGATCTCGGCGGCGCCGCTCCCGTAGACGATGAGATCGCCCTCCGCCCGCACCGCCGCCAGATCGGCCTGCACATTGGCGGCGAAATCCACCTCGATGATGCGATCCAGGCCCACGCCCGCGGTCGCCTCGAGACAGCGCTCCACCAGATTCTCGGTCCGGTAGTTCACGGCGAACTCGGCGCCCGCGGCCCGCGCGAGGGCCGCCTTATCCGCGCTGCTCACGGAGGCGACGATCCGGCTGGCGCCCTGCAGCCTGGCAAACTGCACCGCGTAATGCCCCACAGCTCCCGCGCCCCCTGCCACGAGGACGCTCTTGCCATCAACGCCGCCGTCCACCATCACCGCGTGATAGGCCGTGAGCGCCGGTATCCCGAGGCAGGCGCCGGCGGCCAGGTCGATTCCGTCCGGCAATCTCACCGCCTGCGGCGCCGGCAGCACGACATACTCCGCCGCCGTGCCATTCGGACGGCTCCAGGCGGCATTCCACAACCAGACGCGCTCACCGATGCGCGCGCGATCGACGCCCTCGCCCACCTGGTCGATCACGCCCGCGCCGTCGCTGTGGGGCACGATCCTCGGGAACGGCAGCGTCTTGCTGCGGATGCCCGAGCGCGTCTTGACGTCCGAGGGGTTGACCCCCGACCACTTCAGCTTGACCCGCACCTCGCGCGGCCCGGCCACCGGCGTGGGAAGCTCAGCGACGCTCAGCACGGCCGCGGCCGGTCCGGTGTGATCGTAAAAGGCGGCTCGCATCAGGAACTCCGGGGACTAGCCCGCCTGTGGCAGGCGCGCATAGATGCAGGTGTTCACCAGGATGCCATCAGGAGCGCGCCGCTCATGGCGCAGTATGCCTTCAAGCCTGAAGTGGCAGCGTTCCGCCACCTTGCGCGAGGCGCGGTTACCCTCATCGGTCACGAGTTCGACCCGCACGGCGCGCAGCTGCTGGAAAGCGTAGGCCGTCATGGCCGTGACCGCCTCCTGGATGAATCCATTGCCGGACCTCGAAGTCCGAACCCAGTAACCCACTTCGGCCTTGGGCGTATCCCATGCGATGCGGTGCAGGCCGGTCGCGCCCAGCAACTGACCGGTGGATTTCTCGAACAGCAGGAAAGGCAGGTCCTTGCGGGCGACGAAATTGGCCAGCGCATTGCGGCAGTAGAGCTCGGAGGCCTCCGGCGAGGGTTCCGTCGCCACCCACGGCAATGAGCCGAGGAAGCGGCGGAGCTCGGGCAGGGATTCCGCGACCGCGGCGTACAGCAGCGCTCCGTCGCCCCGGCGCGGCGGCCGCAGGTGCAGTCGCTCCGTATCGATGGACTCCGGCAGGTCGATGAGCAACGGGTCGGGCATCTTGCAGATCGTCAGGCGCCGCCGCCGATGAATTCGACCTGGGCGATCCAGTTGCGCTTGCGCCGCTCGAGACGCTCTCCCTGGCCCTCGCCGTCAAAGCTCGCCGGGCTGCGCTGGATCAGCGAGGAGGCGACGCCATCGAAGGCGTTGACATTGACGACCGCGTAGAGCCGCCCGCCAAGCCGGCTGGTGACCACCGGTACGACGCCGCAGCGCGAGCACAGGTGAAAATCCGCCGTCTTCGTCCCAAATGCGTACTTCGCGACGCTCGCCGCATCCTTCAGCGTGACGCACAGGGAGCCGGCGGGCCACGAGGTCCACACGCCCCCGTGCTTGCTGCAAAAGCTGCAGCTGCAGGCACGCGCGGGAATTTCCGCCGGGCTGGGTTCCCATGCCAGGCTGAAGGAGATATTCCCGCAATGACAGCTTCCGGGAATCAGCATGGCGGCGCGCGCCGGCGGCACGCCCCGTCAGGCATCGCCGCGCCGCTGCGCGGCCTGGTGAGCCTCGATCTGCGGCAGGATCGCGAGGCGGCGCTCGAGGCTTTGCTTCGACCAGTATTTGTCCCGGTCATAAAATGCCGGTACGGCAGGCATCTCCGCCGGAATGATCACCCACGGCTGCTTCGAGTCCGTGAAAATATGAATGTCCGGCGGCAGCGCATCGGGTTCATCGAGTGTGCCGACGCGAACGAAGGCCACGACCGCTCCGGCGCCCGGGTAATGGCTCCACAGCGCGACCCAGCATTTCGGGCATCTCGCAATATCCTGGCCTTTGCCGCTCTGCGTCGGGGTCTTCACCAGCTGGGGAGCCATTCCAAGACGGGTCAGCCGGCTGGACTCAATCATAGCGTTCAGCGCAAATGAGGCGCCAGTTTCCCGTTGACACCACCGGCAATGGCAGCAGTGCACGATCAGGGGCGCGAGCTCCATCCAGTATCGCACCGCCCGGCAGTCGCAGCCGCCTTCCAGGGGAGTCTTGATGATCACGGGCTGTTCCTTGCGTGGCGGATAAGGACTGTGCTCGCGAAAGGCCGGACTGCGGGCGGGAGCGGCTTGCTAGGCGCCGGGGCGCAGGGGTGTGCTGGCTTCCTCGCCCACCACCGTGGTCCACTCACGGACCTGCCATCGGGTCACGAGCCCGGCCAGGACATAGGGGTCTGCCGCAGCGAACCGCTCCGGCACCTGGCGTGAGTCGCAATGAAATAGTAGCGCGGCGCCATCCGCCGGGTCCGCATAGGCGCCGGCCAGGACCAGCTCGCCGCGCTGCTGGGCCTCCCAGGCGGCTTTCAGGTGCCTGGAACGGAATTCGCCGCGCCGCTGGAGATAATCCGGGACGAATTCGTACAGGAGCAAGTAGTGCACGCCATTACCCGCAGGAGCGATGAACCCGGTTCTGCCGTCGTTCAGGCCCGGGGGATCTTGGCGCGCACGCGCCACGCCCATGCCGCCAAGCCTGCGCTAAGCAAAGTGGTGCAGATAAAGAAAGGGTCAGTGAACATCTGCTTCCCCTCGCCGAATGCACGCCAGAGGTGCAGCAGGACGAGCAGAGCGAACAGCGCGCCGGTGGTGGTCACATAGGCTTTCATGGTCCAGCTCCTTGCCCGGGCATCAGGCGGGTGTCACACATAGGGATAAATCTCATCGGCAATCCAGTAGCAGGCCAGCACCGCGGCGAATGCCATGCCTACGGCCCACAGCACCCAGCGCCGGCGGCGCCATGGGTCGCGGAACGAGGAGTATTGCACTGGAATATCGATCAGGTAGGCGGCGCAATAGCAGGCGTTCGCCAGCACCGCGAGTACGAACAGCGCGAACAGCGATGACCAGGTGAGGGCGCCGCGAAAGTGCGGCCACGTCAGGAGCAGCCAGCCCACGACGATGGCACCGAGAACAAGGTTGTAGCCGATGCGCCAGCGCTCCCAGTAGGCCAGGGCGTCGCTGATGATGGCGCGAAAACCCACCGGCTCCGATGTCATCGTCGCACTACCGGAGGCGCCATGATTTTCCCGTCATGAGAAAGGCAAAAAGAATGAAGCCTTGCAGGAACACCAAGAACCAGTAAGCCCCCGGACTGTCCTGGCGAATGACCGGTCCGGACCACCAGGTGCCCAGCGCCTTCCCGGAAAAGAGTTGCCAGGCCAGGACGGCGGCCAGAAACAACGCCATCATCCCGTAGCCGAGGTTGCTCACGGAGCCGTTGCCCCCAGCAGCGCACGCGCTTCATCCTGCCCCGTCCGGGCGGCGGTCTGGGCCGGGGTCTCGTTCCGGTGGTTCAGCATGGACCGGTCAGCGCCGCCGGCCAGGAGCGCGCGAATGGCCTCGACATGCCCGCCAAAGGCCGCCGTGTGCAGGGGCGCATATCCCTGTGGATCGGTCTGCGCATTCACGTTGGCGCCTACCCTGATCAACACGGTGCACACGGAGGAGCGGCCGTTCATGGCGGCACAGTGCAAGGGCGTGAATCGATTGCCCCGGACCGCGCCGGCATCGGCACTGACGGGCGGGGCAAGGAGAAACCGCACCAGATCCTCGTGCCCGGCCGCGGCGGCGTAGTGCAGCGCCGTGAGTTCATCCGGATCATCGCCCATCTGGAGCGAGGCGGGGCCGAACTCGATCGTGTAGCGGCGGATCGCCGCAAGATCCCCTGCCGCGATCGCGCGCTTGACGTTGGCGTGGGTGGGTTCATCAGGAACGATCATGTTTCCCCCTCGCAGCGGCGCGGCGGCGAGTCACGAAGCCCCTTGTGGAAGCGCTCGACATCCTGTCAACAGTACCCCTTTTCCACCGGTTCCTCGAATGGCTTCAGATACCGCACGCCATCCACGCCCGGGCGCCAGAAAACTATCGTCGCGCCTCCGACCCATTCCATGGTCTCCTCCGTCACAGACGGTGTCCATTCAGCAGAATATTCCAGGCCTCGATGCCTGCGATCGCGAGATGACCGGACTTCAACCACGGATCCTGTGCAAGGCGCTCTTGTACCGCGATTTCAGTGCTGGCGTCGATGATCAGCAGTGCCCCGCTCGCACCGCCCAGGACTCCCCCGAGGACCACAAAGCCCTCGGCCGTGAGGGCATCCATGAAGACCGCGTGTTCATCCCAGAATGCCTGTTCGCGCAGGAGGCGGGAGGAGTCCCAGGCGGGACCATGGGTAGTTCGAACTGCGAAATAATTGGGCATGGCTCGCCGCGCGTGGTCAGTCTGGAATCCCTCGTCCGGCTCTCCGAAGAGCGAGTACAAGGGCAATGAAGATCGCGCATAGGCCCAGGGACAGATACCGTTCCAGGGGTCGCGAGGGCAGTACCAGGATATACCCCTGCCCCTTGATGAGCGCCGAGAAGCTCGACACGCAGAAGGGCATCAGGAACAGGCGAAACGTCTGCCAGTGATTTGCCGCGCTCGAGGCTTCACGCTTGACGCTCAGCAGCAGGGCCACGCCAATCACGGCGCTGATGCCCAGCGAGTTGAGCCAGATGGCCGGCGATGGATCGAAATGGGCGATGACGGTCACCAGGTACCAGATCAGGTAGCACCACAGGGCGATCTTGCCCGTTGGGAGATGGGCGAGATAGCGCATCACTGACGGTGACCGGGCCGCATCACGCCATCAATCTGCGGTCCAGTGAAACCGGCTGTCCGGGGGTGCGGCGCCCGGTGGACGCCGGGCAGTCCTCCGGATCTCCCCGCTGCGGCGATCCACCGTGTACCACTCTGTCAACGCGTGGGTGCACAGGCCGCAGTGCTCTGAAAGGGCGAGCACAAACCAGGGCCCCTCAGTGGAGCTGGAGAACAGGCAGTCCGAGCCCGGCTTGACGGTCAGGGTGAGGCGCTGCTTCAGCAGCGCGCAAGCCGCTCGCTCGCTCAGCATTTTCGCGGGAGGGTCCGCGCCACAGGGCTCGATGGCGGCCGCGCAACTCAAAAGAACGAGTACCCACCGTATGTACATGGCTAGGGGACAGCGTACCGGCGATTCAGCCGTTCAGGGCCCGGCATTCTCAAGGGCTTCCAGCTTCCGGCACATCGATGCCATCGCAACAGCCAAAGACCGTCCCAGGATCACTTCCACCGGAGTTGACAGGAACGGCTGACGCATTGCTGCCGCCGATCTGGTCCCTCGCCATCTGGCCGGGGAGTGTATACCCACTGGCCTTGGGCGGGCAGTTGTCAGCAACGACGCCGCGAGGCAGGATTCGTCCTGGCCCGCTCCCCGCGACGCGGGTCGTCACGGCGGTCGTCAGGCCGCAAGGGGACAGCATGGTGGACCGACCGGAATTCACCCGGCGTCGATTCGTGGCGTCCGCCGCGCTGCTCGCCGCAGGCGCGGCCGCACCGCACGGCGCCCTGGCGCGCGCGCTGGGATCGGGTGGGGTACCGCTTCTGCAGCCCTTTGGCTATGGCGATGTGACGCTGCACAGTGCGCTGCATGAACAGCAGCTCGAAACGCATCTGCAGCTGCTGATGTCCCTGGATGAAGACAGCCTCCTCAAGCCCTTCCGGCAGATGGTGGGCCAGAGTGCTCCGGGCGCCGCGCTCGGCGGCTGGTACAACTACGATACCGAGCACCATGGCATCGATGGTGCCTATGCACCCAGCGCGACCTTTGGACAGTGGGTCTCGGCGCTCGCGCGGATGTACGCCATCCGGGGCACGCCGGAGATTCGTGACCGCGTGCTGCGGCTCAATCGCCTGTATGCGCAGACCATCGCCGGGCCGTATTACGAGAACAACCGCTTCCCGGCCTATTGCTACGACAAGCTGGTGTGTGGACTGATCGACTCCCATACGTTCGCGCATGACACCGAAGCCTTCCGCATTCTCGAACACACCACGGATACGGCACTGCCCCATCTGCCCGGCCGCGCGATCGCGAACGGCACCGGATGGCGGCCCGGCAAGGACGATTCCTATAACTCCGATGAGTCCTATACGATTTCAGAGAACCTGTTCCTGGCGTACCACCGTGGCGCGGGCCAGCGCTACAGGGCTCTGGGTCGCACCTACCTGGACGACACCTATTTCAATCCGCTCAGTGCCGGCCGCGGCGATTTTGCGGGCCGCCATGCCTACAGTTATATCAACGCGTTGAGCTCTGCCATGCAGGCCTATCTGACGCTCGGCAGCACCCGCCACCTGCAAGCCGCCCGCTACGGATTTGAGTTGCTCGGCCAGCAGAGCTTTGCGACCGGCGGCTGGGGACCCGATGAAACCCTGCGGGCGCCGGGAAGCCCGGATCTGTATGCGAGCCTGACGAACACGCACAGCAGCTTCGAGACACCCTGCGGGTCCTACGCGCACTTCAAGATCACGCGTTACCTGCTGCGGGTCACGGGGGATGCCCGGTACGGCGACAGCATGGAACGCATGATGTACAACACCGTGCTTGGCGCCAAACCGATACTCGCCGACGGCCGCACGTTCTACTACGCCGACTACAACCAGAACGGCCGCAAGCTGTATTCCGATCGCCGCTGGCCGTGCTGCTCCGGGACGCTGCCCCAGGTCGCCGCGGATTACCGGATCAACACCTACCTGCGCGCTCCGCGCAGCGTCTACGTCAATCTGTACATTCCATCCACGCTCCGGTGGGTGCAGGACGGTACGCCGATGACGCTGACCCAGCGGAGCGGCTATCCCTTCGATGGGACCATCGCCTTCGAACTGCAAACCCGGAAGGCCGTCGACTTTGAGCTGGCCCTGCGCATTCCGGCGTGGGCGGCCGGCGCCTCACTGAGTGTGAACGGACGGCGATTGGATGCCGCAGCCACGCCTGGTCGGTTTGCGAGGGTTTCGAGGAGCTGGAACGACGGTGACCATATTGAGCTCGATCTGCCACTTAAAGCTCGACTGGAAGCGATCGACGAGGCGCACTCCGACACAGTGGCACTGCTGTCCGGGCCGCTGGTGCTGTTTCCGATGGTGGACAGGCCACCGACGGTGACCCGCTCACAACTGTTGTCGGTCCGGAAGACCGGTGCGCAGAACTGGGAGGCCGCGAGCGAGGGCGGCCCGGTCCGGCTGTTGCCGTTTACTGCGATTGGCGATGAGTCCTATTCCACCTATCTAAAGGTGTCCTAGCGGCCTGCCGGCTACTGGCCGGGGCTAAAACGCCAGCCACGCAATCAGTACTCCACTCAGCGCTCCCGTCACCGCGCTGGTCGGGATGATGTAAACGGCGTGCTGGAGGGCGGCCGCGCCCTTTGACAGGCAGATCATCGCTCCAAACAGCGCTCCATAGAGCGTGCCCCATCCCAGACCGACCAGCCATCCGCTGTGCGCGGACATCGACAGCCCCGTGATCAGAGCCACCAGGATGCCGCGAAGCAGCCCCGCAGCAACGATGAGGTGCCTGCCCGGCACGCGTGCATCAAAATAAATCCCGGCCGCTCCCAGAAGACCCAGTGCGGCGCCAATTCCGATCACCGGGAGACTGTTCATGCTGCAGGTTCCTTCGCCTGGCGCCTCGCGTCGGCGCGGCGCGAGCGGTTGATTCGGTCGCTGGCCATCACTTCTTCTGCGCCTTGCGCCGCCCTTCGCTCGAATGCGTTCTCGAGGCTTCCCGGGTCATCAACTTGATGTGTTCCACCCGGCGGAAGCGCAACGCCGTCCAGTCTTCATCGATCGACACCATCCGAACCGGCTCAAAGCCCGCTGCCCCCAGGACCTTCCAGCCCGAGTCCCGATTAAACTCGCATTGGTATTGCCTGGAGGTGCCCTTGGGGTAGGCGATCCACAGGATCGCATCACCCTCGGCGACTGTCACCAGTGCGGAACTCACGGCGTCCAATCCCTTCTGAGTGGTGGCGAAGGCGAGCGCAAAGCTCATCGTTCCCTTGAGCTCTGCCCTGACCTGCACCTTGAGGCGTCCGAGCGCATCCATGTGCGGCTTGAACGATCCGGGTGCATTCAGGACATGGATAATGCGGTGCGTTCCGAGATTGAGCTTCTTGAAGAGTATCGTCGTATCGGTCATGCCTGTCACCGAGGCTCTTCAGCCCAATAGGCCTTCATCAGCTCGTGCGACCATCTGGGCTGCTCCACGGAGCCGCGCGGCAGGAACTCGCGCATCACCGGCTTCAGGTCCAGGACCGGTGTGCCGTCGATGGCATCGAGACCCGAGACATGCAGCCTGACACCCTCAATCCCCAGCAGGCGGCATTGGGTCACTCCAAGGCGATTGGGACGGCTCTTGCCACGTTGCGCAAAGATGCCGGTCAGCGGCCAGGCGGGATTGCCGCGCGGGTGCCGGGCACCTGTCACGACGCTGGCGGCGTCGACTCTGTGGAAGTGGTAAAGCACTTCAATGTGCGAGAAGTCCCTGAGGCCCAGCAGGGAATCCGGACCAAAGCCCGGTACCAGCTGGATGGCGGAGGTTTCTTCATCCCAACGATCATCCACCGCGGCGGTGCGGGTTGATGAAACATACCCGATGGGTTCAACGGCAATGTACATCCTGGACCTCGAGACCCCTGCCCCTACACCGGGGCGTCGGCGGCGCCATTTATGGACGCGGTGGTATATCGTTCAAACGAATCTTTCACGAGGCACATCGGCGCCTCGCTGCTCACTTTGAACGGCCGTCGTAGTATGTAACCGGAATCTTGGCCAGTTCTATATTCTCCAGGCAGCGAATATTG